>Ga0194133_10009429_pt1 | contig 11178 bp, 5 predicted proteins | sample TA2KigOf40mmetaG_FD_155448 | JGI IMG/M metagenome (GOLD analysis project Ga0194133, IMG submission 155448) | Freshwater microbial communities from Lake Tanganyika, Tanzania - TA2015055 Kigoma Offshore 40m | ecosystem: Environmental > Aquatic > Freshwater > Lake | place: Tanzania: Lake Tanganyika...
ACAGACCTGTAACTGGATAGGAAAGTGCCTTGCGAACATTGCTGAACCATGGACCGACAGGCTAATGAGTGATGACAGCATCAGAGTGCTACTAAAAAAGAGTTTTAAAAGTGATTAGTGCACCGAATTGTTGATTTTCTTTGATATTATTAGATTTTATTTTTGATTAAGAAATATTTTGTTTCGTTTTTACCGTCTATTGAGTCTCCCCCGTGGAGATGTGACTCTTATAAAGTTATTGTCATGCACATGTACGCTTGAGTCCAATAAAAGGTTGAATGAATGAATGTTAGCAGCTGCATACATTCATATACTGTGTTCCATTTAAGACAAATCTAAGTATCAAAGAACTTTAGGCAACTCAGTTTTTTTCATTTAAGTAGGCTTTGATGATCAACTTGATTGCAATGTCTGTAGGCTCTAAACCTATAAAAACATCAGAGACAAAATGAGATGCATTGTACTTTTGACCATATTCAACATTCTCAACACTATTTCTCAGATCCCACCATCAGTTTGTGAACTGAATGTGCTGAAATGATTATTTTGATATCAACAATAGATGCAAATTGATTAGTTGATTCCACTTATTAATAAGAATTTTCAAGTCATTGAATGCAATGCCAATGACTGTGCAAACTTAAATTCTTGGTGTCCTTATTTTCTTCAACACTGAAGTTTTGAGAATTCATCACAAACAGCTTTTTGTCACGTTTAAGCACACATGAGGAATGATGAAACAACAAAATGTGGAAGTAAATACATGTGAAACCAAAAAGATGCTTCTCAGGGAATAACAACATGTGACTCTTAAAGGTTATCAAGACTAAGCCATATTAAATTTCAAGATGGATTAACTCTAAGCTGACATGAAAATTTGACTTTTAAGCAAGATTCTACCATTTTTTCTCGTAAAATTAAGTACAAAAAAGAAAAATTTTAATTCAAAGATATTTGGAGCTCACTGGAAATCTTCATATTTAAGAGGCATATTTTGGGTTTATGAATTCAAAAGCTAAAAACATGGCAGGTCTGACAGTTTACCCCAGATTGCAAAAATGCCAATTAGAGCTTCCTATCTAGCTTACAAGAACGTTGAACAAGATGCTCAAGAAAAGTGATTTATTCTTTGAGGATTAATTACTTCTAAAAGTATCATTGAAAGCAAGAACGTGGGGGAAAAATAAAAAATGAAGCATTAAATGATCACACGTGAACTTAAAAGGAAAAAAAATCTCAAGTGGAAAGTAATTATATAAAAAAAAATGAAGAGAATCATGTGCAATAAACTTTTTTGAAACTTTATGCACCATTTATACTAAAAAGGTCTAAAATATAAAATAAATTTTCTTTAAATCACAACATAATGATGAAAGGATCAAGGTAAAAAGACCAAAATTGCAATCAAGCAAATTTTCAAATGTTTTTTTAATGTTTAAATAGCAATATAGCCTCACTGAATTCGAGTTTTTCCTTGTCATCATTTTTTTTAGTCACAGACAGAATCAAACAGATTTTTGACATTTATATTTTTGAAAAATAGAGAATTAACATTCAAAAAGTATTGTGATTTTTTTTATACATGCAGTTTCTTTAAAATTGAAATTAAGCTCCATAAGACTTTACAGCAGCCTGTTCAAACTTAAGTTTAATATCAAATGAACAACTTATACTTCAAAAGAAGACTAAAAAATCTTTATATTTTGTCAACATAATTATTTTTTGAACTCGGGTCAAAAAATTTTGCTCAGGGTCATATTGGGTCAGACACCCTGTGGTCTGGAAAACTTCCCCACAAAATCCCAAATTTTTATACTTTCAGATCAAAAAAATTATTATCATTTAGGGTCAAAGTATGTTCGGGTCGGGTCACAGCCCATCTCTAGTCATCATCTTGGTCTTGGGCTGATGGCATGTTAGAGACTAATGCGATGTACACTTTGCCACTATCACTTGTATAACTCCTCCATAAGTTTGGAAGCAAGAGGGCTGAAATTTGGCATTCAACCTTGAGTGTGCGCCGGCATGGCCTAATTGCCTGAACTAGACGAAAACTCTCATATCCCTATAATACAAAAACTCAAAATCAGGTTGGTAACTTTTTTGCCAATAAACTGAGGAGTCTATATGCAAAATTTCAGCCCTCTAGTTTCCAAACTGAGGGAGGAATTTGAGGTGACAGACACACAGATGGACGGACAACCTTTTTTCCCTGCTAATAACCTTAAGCAAACCGTCATGATTTTTCTAACCCACCCACTTGCTTTGTTTGCTCTGGAGATCAATCAGGGAATTTAATATTCTTAATATCTCCTGGGAGGGATGGAAAGCAGGGTATTCTCTTGTCCTACCAATTGACGTGAAGGAAAAACTGAATTTTTGATCACACACCATGATTTGGTACATTTGATTGCCCTACCAGAGGGAAGGGAGAATCCTCCAAGGATACTTTTGACCCACAATAAATAAGAGGCCGACAAGTCTTTGACCCAAGTATTTTTTGACCTGACCCGATACAAGATATTTTTGACGCAAAATTTGGAGATTTTTAGGGGAAATTTTCCAAACCCAGAGGTGGTTGACCTGATCCGACACGGGTGAAAAATTTTAACCCAGACCCATCACTAATTCAAAGTTCCATTTCAGTTCGATTTGAATATACTAGAGGAGCCTAAACAAAAAGTGGGCCGTGCTAAATACAGTTATGATATGATAATAATAATCCTTGGCAGCATAGACTCATCCAATTTTAATGCACGATCAACATCCCATCTTGCCATAGAAGTATAAGGTCACTGCAGATTACTATTACCCAGACTGAGGATGCCTAGTAGATTTTTTTTGCAATCACGGTTTGAAAAATTGCTGGCATGGGCAGCCGGAGATTCAACCCACAACCTTAGAACATTGTTCTCAGTCAAGTGCCTATGACCTCTCAGCTACGGCGACCCCTGTGGCAGAAGATTGTATGACACACCAATTATGAAGTTATTATTTTGTAAAGTTGTGCAAAAAACAACAACCCAACCAGAAAAGTGTCACACGGTTTTGGACAAAGTTACACAATTGCTGAAAATGTCATATACAATATACAACCAACACTGTACCATCACGTAGTAAGTAGTATTGGTAAATTGTGGGATTTATTGGGACTAAAATATTGCGCCAAAGGTGGTCATTTTCCTGTCACGAGTGTGCAATTTTTTTGAAAAAACAACTTTGACTTTTTCTAAATAAATTTTGAATTAGGTTTACGAAAACTACATTCTTTGAAAAAATTAGCCTCTCATACAATCTGTTTATAACATACTACTGAATTTTCTACGTGTTATATTCAACATATGTAAGAATATGTCAAAATGACAATTTTTCAGTCTCAAAGCTAGTATTTTGAATTTAGTATTTTTGAAGCATTAAAAGGTATTGGGTAACTAAACACTCTAAACATTCATGAGCAAAACACAATAGTATGGAAGGCATGACAAGTTGTGCCACTTTTTGTTGCTCAGAAGTTATCCCTTGGACATATGGAACCCATAGGAAAAAGTCAAGAGCAACAAGTTGAGGAAGGAGAAAAAGCGCTGCCAAAGGGAGGTAGAAGAAAGGAAAGCTGTTGCAGTCCTTCTTTATAAAAACTCATATTTTCAACTGGAACAGAAACAATCTCTTAGGAACCACTGTCTGGCCAACCAAAGCTGAGAAATTTGGCAAGATTTGGAACAATTTTGAATCTAACAATGTTCAATCATCTCTCCAGCTTGATTTTAACTTTGATCTTTACTGCCTCTGTTTCTGCAATGTCTTTCTATCAGATTGACAGATTCAACAAAGCATGTGTGAAAAATATTGGATGCGAAGGAGAAATTCTTGGGATGAAAACAGAGGTATATTAAATTTGACTGTTTTAGAGGTTTAAAATGATCCTTAAATATTTCTTTATAGTACGCCTTGCAAATGTAATAATTAAAGCCGCACCAAGCCTGAGAATATTTGTTGTTTTAGGCAATCCGGGGTCAAATGTTGCCCTTAAGTGCCAGGTTTTGAACCCCATCCCTCTGATTTCCAACTTGATGCCATAACCATGTTGGCCACAACAACCCCATAATTTCAACCAATGTTTTGCTCCCATAAGAATCTTTTCTTTGACATAGTGACCCTGAAAGCAATAGATGCTATCTAAATTACCCCCTCTTGGTGGTTACTTTTCTGATTTCCGGACTGAAAATAAGACCATGTACTTGTGCTATTTTTTACTTTGTATGAATGCACCCAAAAATGGGAAACATATGGGAGTTTTGTATTTTTTTTCTCCCCAATTTTAATTAATCAATTAATATTTACGCGCAAATACTCAGTAATATAAACAGAATCTTTTCACACCGTCAAAAATACGGTAATACGGTTGTCATCTCCAAGAATGTACTCGTTTCGTCGCTATTTCAAAAAAAAGGGTGAGCTTATTTTCAGTCGAGTTGCCCCCATAATTGACTCTTTTTTCATTGGGAAGAGTCATTATTTGTCAACTTTATATTTCATCTCCCATGTCATCTTGCTTTTCAGACCAACTCACATGTTAAAATGACAATTTCAAGAAGTCTTTCTGTATTTTTTTGCAGTACAATACATCAATTAGGCTGTAGAGGTCTAGAAACTTGTTTCCTATCATTCTTATCAGTTCTTTTCTTTTTATTCTGAGGCATTTTTTCTTTGCATCATCAAAATAAAGCAATTGAAAATCAAATGAAAAAAGGTACAGATTTATTGCAAATCTGTTGTGCTTCCAATGCTAAAAATAAAAAGTCTTTGAAGTCCTAAATAGTCCATTTTTGCCTCCTTGATTGAAGAAATAGAAATTAAGCCTTTGAATGCTTAGTTGAAAATCGCTTTATCAGATTTTTGATGATCTGATGTAAAATAAATTGCAGCTTATACTATTTCTGAAAATAATTGAAATTGTCAGACTGACAGACAGCAAGGATAATTTCTCAGAAAAGAAGGAAATATAAAGCCTAAGTATTTATTTTGTGTTGTTGAAACACTTGCAATAAAGCTGATTAATCCCAGACAAAGATTTGTCCATTAAGCATCTTAACCATCAGAGCAGGAAAAACTCTTTTTTGTTGATGTTGAGTCAACATTTAGAAACAGATCTCTAAATGTCAGTACAACTTTGATTGTGTTGATCAAGTGGTTTTATCTGGATTCCTAACTGAAGTCTTTGGGTTTCTCTTACAGATTCCAACTTCTCATCGCTGTCAAAAGTTCTGCGATCAAACTAAGATGTGCAACCATTTCACCTGGTTTTCTGATGGTGAACTGAAACACCTTTGCCTATTGTTCAAGAAATGTATCTCTTGGGATGTTGAATGCTTTTATTGCTACACTGGTCCAAAAACATCTTCTTGCCAGCAACAAAATAAGCTAAAAACAACTGCCAAGATATGAAGAAAGCAATTTTAAAAACCTTTATGCAAAAACTATTTTCTTACCAAATGTTGTTCATTTTAAAGAAAGCCATTTATGCTGAAATTCTAATTAACCTTCTGTTTTTGCTCTTACAATACCACAAAAACAAATATCACCTTTAATTTTGGTTTACTTCCATCAAAAATACATTATGTTTTATTATTATGAACATTCAGACAAAATTTATGAATAAAAACTTTTCGACATTACCTATTCAAACTTTATTATTATTTTTTACTAGCCAAACAGGGCCCGGCGCTGCCCGGGAATTTTTTTTTCTAAGGGTACCCATCCGAACTTTTTACGTTAAACAAAGTTTTAATCTTGTGATCTGTTTAGGTTTTGGAGTTTGGGGTACCCTGGGATCAGGGGGTTGGGCTGGCTGGGTCATACTTAGGCTAACATCCTTTCTTAAGTTGGTGTGGAGGTCTGTACGAAATTTGGTGGAGATTGGCCGGCGGTTTGCAAGTGAAAGAGGGACATAGGCATCCCAAAAACAGTCCTTTAGTCTGTATTTATTCATACTTCATGTTTTTTCTCAAGATAGATAGATAGATAGATAAATGGTATATTTCCTTTTCAATTATACATTAATGTAAATTGCATTTATGGAAATAGTCTGCTATCGAACTGGGATCTAAGCTTTCTTTTGAATTCGTGGACTGAGATTCCTAGCCAGTCAAATTCCCAATTATCACTGTAACTTTTGATTAGGTTTGTGATGCATTTTTTCCCCATTTTAGTTCTGCTCGAGTCAAAAAAGGTCAGTTTACCCTGATGTCTTTCATTGAAATATGATTTACTGAGTATAATTCCTGCTAAGTTTGTTGGCTCAAGACTATAGATGATGTTATACAGAAATACTGATGTTCTTCTGAAGAATATATCATCAATATTTTCCAGTCCTGTAATTCTTAGCATTCTTTTTCTACTCAGCCTCAGGTTAAAATCTCTGATGATCATCCTAATTACAAGAAAGTACACAGATCTGATTCTCGCTCTCAATATATAGCTTAGTGATGATGACCACACAGGGGATCCATAACTCAGCCTACTTATGACCTGTGATCTGACTACTTTAACAGTGTCTTTTAAGGAGAGGTATCTGCGTATGTATCTTAGTGCGAAAATGTTAGAACGTACCTTACCAATAACTTTTTGAACAAAGGGAACCCAATTCAACTGATTATCCAACAGAACTCCCAAGACTTTCATGGTTTTAGTAGATTTTATAATTTTTCCACCAAACCCAATCTGGATTTCTTCTGGATCAAAGATCATCATTTCAGTTTTTTCCATGTTACTGATCATTCCCATTTCCCTCAACCATTCACAATGTTGTTTAATTTTGTTTGTTAGGGTGGATTTCAGTGATTCAATATCATTTTCATGCACAATAACATACGAATCATCCGCATAAGACACCAGCTTACACGGACTAATAATGTCATTCAGATCACTCATGTACAGATTGAATAAAAATGGCCCGATCACACTCCCCTGCACGCATCCTGCCTTGATGTCCTTAACCCACAATTTTGCCTCATCAATTTGCACGTATCCTGTACGGTTCTCTAAGTAAGCATGAATGATCTTTATTAGATAAGCCGGAACACCTTTTTTAAACATTATCTCGACCAACTTTTCTTTTCTTAGAAGATCAAACGCGGCGGTAAGATCCGCCGAGTATATTCCAACCATCTTTTTATTGTCTAGCCCATCAGTAATTAAATGGATGACCTCAGCTAGGGCTGTGTTTGTACCATGTTTTTTTCTAAAGCCATGTTGGTTTGGTCCTGGTACATAATCGAGATCAAGAGTTTCGAGCCTTTGAAGTATGCATATTTCGAATATTTTTGCCAGCGTTACTAAGTTTGATACTGGCCTATAATTACTTATTTCATCAACCTCTCCTTTTTTGTGAACTGGCATAATCCTAGCAATTTTCCACGTGGGAGGGATGATATTTGTACTTAAGATCTTATTAAATAACACTGCCAAGTGCGGTATTAGAGTTTCTTTAAAAATCTTAAGAAAGTAGCCACTCAGTGAGTCCATTCCGCTACTCTTTTTATTAGACAATCTCTCAAAAGCTTTTCTTATCTCCATTTCAGAGAAAGGAGTCCATTCTGGATCATTGCCCATAATTTCTACTGGACTGAATGGTTCATAGTCACCCAGTAATTTGTCTACCTTTCCAGTGAAAAAGTCTACAAAGGCATCAGAGATTTTTTTGAGACTCGTGCACTGTTGGCCATTTACTTTTATTGTATCTATACTCTTATTTACAATCCCTCTTAACTTGTTAACTTCACCCCAAAATGATTTAGGATCCTTATTTAGCTTTGAGCAGATAATGGATTTTCTCACTCTTCTAACCTCAGTATTTAACGAGCGACATGCTCGGACTAATCGTACATAATTTTCAGCTGTTTTGTTTCGGGACCAACATTTTTTGAATCTGTCTCGTCTGTTCTTTAGTCTTGTGATTTTCACAGATGTTACTTCATTCGAGTTTCTAATTTTTAACCTTCTAGTCTTAACAAATTTACAGTAAGTTTTAGTTAGACCTGCACGAATACCATAATCGATCTCTGAGGATGATAAATTGGTCAAATCTGGCAGATCACCTAACATTCTGTGTAGATAGTTATTTGCTTCAACATTATTGAAGTTCCAATTAGAGGCATTTATGTAACAATTCTTCTCTTTTGATTTTTTGAAATCATAGGTTTCCAGTGTGATTACATAATGATCACTGAGATCTGAGTATTCTTTTGTTACTTTGAAGTTTTCAGAATTTGATAGTACATAATCCAAGCACGATTCCTGATAGATATCAAGTACCCACCTAGCTCAGGTAATGCCTGGACTACTAATTATCAGACCTTTTGAATCACACCATTCTTGAAGCTCATTATACAAACGTGCCTCGTGACTACTTATGTCTATATTAAAATCCCCCACTATGTACACTGATTGATTTAGATCTAGACCATCAAACGAATCCATTAGTCTCTTGTAATTGGAAAGTTCTGTTTCACCAGGATAACACTTGAATCCCCGATAGATTCCCACAACCTTAGAATCCCCCTTCTGTAAAGCGATCAGATCATTAAGGTCAGAACCTAGTCTTACTCTAATTAGATTTTGTTTAGCAAAACAGATCAATCTTGATTTTCCTCTTGTATTAATTGTATCAGATAGATGAATGTTGTAGTTCTGAATATTAAGACATCCAAGGTCAACGTCCCCTTTAATTTCAGACTCGGCAATAAAAAAAGCATCAACATTTTTACCAGCGATCAGTTCCCTCACGAAGTCAATCTTTTTCAAGAGCCCCGCTCCACAATTCCAATAGCAGACCTTCAATGACATTTTTGACTAGAAATAATAAAAAACTTGTTTAATAAAAGATACGAAATTGTATTCAAATGTTTTGAGAAAGATTTTTCTTTTCAATTAATCGATTTCTTCTCCATGCATTCATTTCAAAAGGGTCGCCCACTCTCCAATCATTGCAGACGTGGCCACTTCCTCAGTGATGAAGACTCTGACATAGCTGACCCATTCAATGGTTGGATTTTCACATCTGGCTCTGAGGTGATTGTATTGATAACATTTATTACATTGCAGAGGCTGCCCTGGGTATCTAACATTCACTTTCCTCCCATAAGCAGGCAGAATACTAGGGATGTGTTTACGCAATTTGGCCGTACACACAATGTCATCCGTATGAACACCTTTTAGGTCTCCCGCGTCAACATAGTTTGCCGGCTTGACAAGCGCTCCAAATCTCAAGACCCATGCGTTCACATGTTCAGGCTTAATTTTGAACCTTGTTTTCTTGAACGTCACATCAACCTCTTCACCAAGCTTTGGGGGTGGTGGTTTAGGTACCACAATTTCAGCTGTAAACTTGTTATCATCAATCATGAATTCATACTTTTTGTTCAGAAGCTCCATGTCCATTTCCTTGTTAAGATGATAATCAATCATAAATGGACGGTCAGGTTGTTGATTCAAAGCGATGCCCACAACTTTGATTCCCGAAGGAGCATTTACTCCTTGGGTCCATCCCATGAATGCTTGAGGACGGTCCAAGGCTCCCACAAAGTTTTCTCCATTTTTGGTTAGAATTCTCACAACAGCAACGTCGGTCATCATCATTTCCATTGATTGATCAAGGGACTCGAAGGAATCTGACGAATCTTCTTCAGTTTGATTTAAAATTTTCTGTTTTGAGCTTTCACAGGGAGAGTTTGCTTTTCTCTTAGCGTACATCATTGACTGGCTGTCAAAATTCAGGATGCACGGTGGGGCTCTCATAACCGAGGCACCCCACAGCTCGATGCACCGGCTCTCATCACCGAGTTGCCGGTACAGCAGCTGCTGCACGACCCAAACCTTGCTGCACAGTCTCAATTTACTAAAATTACAAGCCCAGTAACTCTGCCCCATGCTTTGTCTGCCTTTGTCCAGGATGATTTTAGGGGGAAAAATCTTTATCAATTTAGCTAGGAGAGAATCGAAAAAAATGTTTTTATCTCATGCTTTTGCTGGCCTCAGTTCATACTTTTTTACAGATTAAGTTGCCATTCTATGAACTTTTCATAGACTATTTTATTAAAACCCCGATCTTATTAGCACCTGTAATTAATCCTGGTATTTATATCTACCTAATTGCAAATCCTGAGGTGAGGCAACTTTAGACACGCTCTCAAACCCCGACTTACACCGTCGAGATAAATCAGTGAAATATTTAACATTCCACGATTCACCATAGAGTTAGTCAGCATGAATTGTTACTTCTCACAAAGCTATCACTTTAAGATCATTTAGCTTTACAGATTCCCACACCTAAAATTAATTGGTCGGGTTCTGCTCATTCAGCAAATCAAAGGTAAAGATACCGAGACTAATCTCTGCACATTTAGATGGGTGGTTTTTTTCATGCACTCACGCACAGCTTTGCAGCTATCACAGCGAGGTTCACAGTCTTAGGCAAGGATATTTTTAATCTGATTGGTCGGGCCAGGACAACAAACGCAGCTTGGTACAGCGATTCGCTTAAAAAAAGACTGCAGGTATAGTACTTTAAAATAGTAAAATTGATCAGGCAGTCAAGGCTCGAGCCATGAGAAATCGCTCGGGACACTACAAGGCAGTCGATTCACGACTCCGTCCAAAAAGTTTCAAACTTCAATTCAAAATTCTGACTGAATTTGGCGCTCCTACCTTAATTCAAAGCTGTCAGAAGTTGGACGCGATGTTCATGCACTGTTTGAAACTATTTTTAACCACTTTGGACGGCTAGATCGAAAGATTGAGCTAATTTCTTCCGGGCCTCACTTTCTCGTGTCCGTACGCGTCAGCTGCCAACAACAACTCATATATAAACTTATGGTACTTCCAACTAGTGATGGGTCTGAGTCAAAATTTTTTGACACTGGTCAGGTTAAATTTTTGTTGCTCGGGTTGGGTTGGGTCAGCCATCTTAGGTTTGGGTTTGGATTTGGAAAATTTTTCCTAAAAATCCCAAATTTTTCAAGTTTTTCCATTGGGTCAAAAAAAGTACCTGGATCCAAGCCTAGTCAATCTCTTATTTACTGCAAGTCAAAAGTATGCTCGGATCAGGTCAGGGCCCATCTCTACTTCCAACCACGCCAACCCAAAAATAAAGCATCCTATCCCTAATAGATTTTATTTTTT
>Ga0194133_10009430_pt1 | contig 11178 bp, 4 predicted proteins | sample TA2KigOf40mmetaG_FD_155448 | JGI IMG/M metagenome (GOLD analysis project Ga0194133, IMG submission 155448) | Freshwater microbial communities from Lake Tanganyika, Tanzania - TA2015055 Kigoma Offshore 40m | ecosystem: Environmental > Aquatic > Freshwater > Lake | place: Tanzania: Lake Tanganyika...
CGGGTCGGGTCACGGCCCATCTCTAATTTTGAAGTTGCAATTTAAAGTAAAAAGAATGACAAAGGTAGGTAGATAGCATGTAAAGGTGTTCAAGCTTATTTATGGACATTTGAAAGCAGGACCTGAGTGGTCTATTGTGCTTCAGTATCTTACACAGAAATTAGTTTGAATGTTATAACATACTCAAAGTTTCAAGATCCTGTTTGGGCTGGCTTTTCTTTACAAATGTAAAAATAAGGACCAGTAATGGAGAAACATAACTGATCTCCAGCAGTGAGCATTCAAAAACATTGCTTAAAATAATGACTAATTCAAATGAGGACATAAAGGCGGTCAAAAGTTTTTGTTTTAAAGTTCCAAACTTTTAGTCTAGAAAAACTTCAACAATTGTAAGTTTTTATGAAAACAAAGATAAAAACAAGCTTAGGTTCTTTAGTTATGGCGGATATAAGTGTAGACGTACCTGTATTCTTCCATGCTTGATTTCAACAATCCTGGATAGCCTCTCAAATCTTGAATTCGCTAGTGTGACAGAAAGGATTGATGTGATCAAGAAGAAAGTTTTTACCATCATGCATGTCGATCTCCTGAAGATAAAAAAGGCAAAAAATGAGTGACATATCTTATCAGATTCTTTCTTATAATTCTAACGTTTGGTATCCAATCTTTAACATTGACTTTTTCTCTTACAAAACCAGTGATTGAAATCCCCCCATAGCTTTAGGTGGTTAGCCTCAAGCTGACTTTCGTTGCAAAAGCATTGGTTTGGATTGACTTAATTGCTGCATCTTTGTTGGAAGGAAAGATAATCCTTCCTGGATATAAAGTTCTCCAATTTTTTAACAGTTTTCATCGCCTAAGGCAAAACTGGCTAATTTGCAAACTGTAAATTGACATTCAATTTAACGAATTTTGCAAATAGATAGCTCTAACAACAGACTTTAGCTTGAGTATATTATTTTAATAATTGAGTCTGGCAAATTCAATTCGTGTTGAATATATTGGATAGAAAATATATATTTGTGGAAAAATTTACCCTTAAGCGTAGAAAAATGCAAAAGATCACAAAGAGCTTTAAAAGTTTTAGTCCAATAACCCAATAACCCCCGTTACTTGAAATATTTTTTATCATTGCCAAAACTCTTTGAAAACATGAGCAATTTTTCAAACATTTTTGCACAGTTAATTTATTCGCTCATAGTTAAAATGCAAGAAGAATTGCAAAAAAAAATTGGATGAAAAAGTATTTTTCAAACTTTGATATTTGTCGAAAAACTTTTGCTTTCGATAAATAAGAACCTCAGCATTGTTGAAAGTGCCAACTATGAAATTCTAAAATGTCGCAAAACAGTGAAAAATATCCAACTTGGTTCTTCGTCTCTTACCGCTAACTCATTTGAAATTCAAGAAACGCAACTTCCCCCAGAGAAACTACCAATAAATCAAAAATCTGAAAAATTATCACAAACAAAGCAAATCTTCGTCTAGAGCATTTTTCAAAATACGATCGATAAACTACTCTAGAGATGAAAAAAATTCTCACTGCCATATCAAAGAAATAAAGAAAGACCACATTGGTAGTCGAAAAACACCAACAACTTAAATTTTGTTTGATGCAGCGCACCTACTAAATGGAAATGGGTTTTTCAACTTTATTTCTTACCTCATCATTCATTTCCATCCAAAATTGGCAAGTTAATCATTCTAGTCAATCAGCTTTTGATTCATGACACACCATGCCTGTTTTGACATTCTCAAAAAAAAATGGTTTTATTGAAATCTGCTTATTTGGATCACACCAACAACTGTTGTTTATAGATGCACTCTGTAACTGATTGCACAGAATCACACACAACAAATGGAATATTTTTTTTTCCTGAAAGTATAGTGTTACTCAGCAAACATTCATTTGTAAACTAGACCTTGTTGGTGAGAAAGAGACTGAAAACAAGAGGCAGAGAGAGCTTCCCTATCTTCAAGGTTTGATTGTTACCCACCCTCAAAAGTCTGTGTCCCATTCTGGAGTTAGTTTCCCATCCAAAAGAAAGAGAATTCTTTTCTCTATATCCTTGCTATTTCACTTCTGTAGAAGGGAAAATAGAGGAAGATTTTTCCTGAAGGAGTTTTTTTCCCCTCCGCTTTTCTTGTCTACATCTACATCAAAACTATTCTCCCTAATTTCTTTGGCTACAAGTTGGACTCATTTCACCTCAATTGACATCCCAAACCATAAAAATTCAAAGCCACGTAGTTACCTGGAAAATATATAATTAAAGCATGATCATTTGAATTGCAACACTTAAGAGTGGCGCAGGATTCTAGGACGTCAAACATAAAAAATACAGGTCAAACTTTTTGCTAAGGGTGGGGTTGGATCTAAGCAAAAAAAGTCTTAAACAATTGGTGAGATATCAAGATAAAATTTGCTGTCATTTGGCAGCTTCTTTTACTTTGCACAATCGCAAACCATGTTGGACCTGGTTGTAAACTTTTGGAAAAACCAAAGCATCATCCACTTACACTTACTTTAACTATCTCATAACCATTTATTGTTTCAGTGTAGGTAGAATTTCTCAGTTTGTTTCCTCCATTTCAGATATTTTAGATGTGTGATTCAGAGAGAGCAAAAAACCATAAAGATAAATCTTTTAAGAATAATATTTAATTCCCTAGTTTAGCCTCAAACATTTGTAAAAATGTAGGAAGCTGATGATCTTCAAGATCCATGTTTATCTGTTTCAGTCAAAAAAAAAGCTAGAGATAATTTATACTCAAGAAGAGGCCCGTTTCGTATGGAATTTGTTTTTACTAGGTAAAGGTTTGAGGATGTGTGTTCATAAGACTTGAAGGAGAAAAGGCTGGTGTTCTAGGAATGTGGAATGAGGTTTTAAAAATCCTTCGATGAAATATCACTCAAACTTCAAGTAAAAAGAAAAGTATGAGCCACTTTGTTTGCAGAAAAAGTAAACAAGGAGTGTAAAATCTTAAATTTGCTTTATTGTGGCATGCAATTTAAAAGAACAACAGATGTTTGGCTTTATTTAGTTCAGACTTTATCAAAAAATAAATATTTTATTCGCCAAAGGTTTTTTACCATTGCTACTTCACAAGAGTCCTCTCAAATTTTACCAAACTTTTTTACTGCAACTCCCTGAGTAGCTATTTGAGTCTAAGGAGTAAGGGTGCTTCTGTCTATCATCATGAAAACATTTTACTTTTAAAACAAAGTTTGAAAAATAACTTCCCTTGAAAGGTTATGAGGTGAAAATTTAACTTTTTTATCACCAACCACAACAGAAATCTTGACAAAGTAAATAGACCTAGCAAAATTTCAATCTTGATTTTGAGAAAGAGGACTATTTAAAAAACTGAGCCTGTAACATCAAAAGGGAGAGAATTTTAATTAACAAAGAATCCAACCTCAAATGTTATTTCCAGGAGATGAACAAAGCCGCATTATCGTTCTTTATACCTCATTTGATACTTGTAATGCATTCTTCTACTCTAACCAATTTAACCTACATTAACTTATTCTACAGCATTTACAACTCTCTCAAGGGAGTTCCATTTGTAGTGCTTAACCTTTGAAAGAGGCTTTTATTTCCAATGGTTATACAAGTTGTAATTAAAAGCAAAGTCTCATTTATTAAAAAAATTAGATCTCTACTGCCTGTCTCTGTTGAAAAACTTTCCATTTCCCAATTCATGCATGATGGTGTTGAAACTCATTTGGACAAATATTTACCATCCATCCAAAACTTGGTGCTAACAATCAAATTGATTTTAAAAAAATGATAACAATGGAGCAGTAGAGACTGCTGATAAAACTTTACCATCCACTCTTTTATGTTGATGTGAGGGGGAAAAACTCTAAAATGGAATGAATTTGGAACATTGGGGTTGATTTTTGACTTGTTTTTATTGAAAATTAAGCAGCATCTTATAATCGAAAATTATTTTGCAAAAAGGCATGTTAAAAAGCGTTTTTATCAGTCAGAGAATTTAATCAGTTCTTGGTAGTGATGGGTACAGGTCAAAAATTTTTGACCAGGGTCAGATCAGGTCAAATTTTTGTTGCTCGGGTAGAGTCGGGTCAGCCAACTTTGGTTTGAGTTTGGGTTTGGAAAATTTCCCCTAATAATCCAAACATTTTCAGTTTTTTGACTTTAGGGTAAAAAAATCTCATCGGGTCGAGTCAAAGCCTGGTTATCCTCTTATTTACTGCAGGTCAAAGGTATGCTCCGGTCGGATCAGGCCCCATCACTAGTTCTTGGGATTCAACTGCTTAATTAATTATATCTAACAGAATTAGATCTAACTGTTTGTGACAAAAGTTGAAGGATTTCCAACAAGCCGCTTTATATTACACACAGGGGTTGCCATTGCCAAGTGGTCATGGCATCGGGCTGGGAATCTGAGGGTATGGAGTTCAAACCCCGGCGGCTTCAGGCAACCTTTGACCCCAGTTTGCCAAAAGAAATCCAGCAAAAATATTCCCAGCCTTTTAGTGTACCTTTAATGATTGATTTCGCAAAGCTCACTTTCAAAGATTGAAAAAAATTCATCCAAAATGCTTCTTATCCATAAAAAATTATTTAAAAGAAAAAATCTAAAAGTCTATTTTATTAATGTTACGTTGCTCTTTCTTATAATATTTCTTGAAAGAATACTTTAATTGTGGAAAAAGGTGCCGAAATTTTGTTATTAAAAATATAAAGCAAGAATGATTTTTGTTTAAGCAATTTCCAGGAGAGTTTTCATCAAACTTTTTTTGATCCAAAGGCCAACAAAGTTGAAACAAAGGTGTTCAATCATCAGCTTTTGAAAAGCATAATAACCTCAAAACCCTATTCAAAAATATAAATCACAAAAAGGTTTTTGTTTTCAAGCATCCAACCCACACCATCCCCACTTGATGCTCAAGGGCAAGGAAAACTAAAATCAAACCAAAAGTAAATTTTTGAGATCAAAAGTCTTAAAAGCCAATATGTAACTTTTCTTTTGGAAAATGGTAAGCTCATACTAAATATTAATTATTTGACTAACTTGGCGAAACATGGGTAGTTTATTTTCTTTTGATTAGCTAGACAGCTGAAGAAATTCTGCCTTTAGAATGGACTATTCATGAAACATGCCACTATTCCTCAAAAATTCTAGTCGTTTCTCCGGAAAGGGGATTGAAAATTTGTACTTTCAAACAGAACAAATTTTTTACTTTTTTGTGGTTTTATGTTAAGAGACTTTGAAATTCACTCAGTTTTTTATTGGATGTTTTGAAAAAAAATTCTTTTTACAAGCTCTTACAAGTTTTTTAACATGAGAGATAATCCTGTTTCGTAAACTGATCGATTTTAAGTTTCGTTTTTATGACAGAAGTGTGGCAATTTCGCTTCATAATCTTATTTATCTTTGAAATTTTAATGGTACATTTTGTGATGAATGGATGCCAAGTTTTGGTGTAATATTTTCAGCATTGCTTTTTCAGGTCATTAATCATTTCACAACATATTCATATCATCATTTTCAAGGGTGTCTCCTTACCATTTTGACTTTGCATGATGCTGGTTTGACGCCCCTTCTTCACGTTTCATGTAAATTTTTTAGAGCTTTTTGGTATAAGTTTAGGTTAATTCTCATATAATATTTTCTGTAAGGATGGTAAAAACACTGGGAATTCTTCTAAAGATTTGATTTTACTTTTACTTTATTTCCACAATCAATTAAGACTCTCTTGGTCTCTTTAGACATCATTCATTCCAACTATATAAAAAAGTAACTAAATGATTTTCCAGGACACATAAAAACAACTAATGAAGGTATTTTTAAAGTTTTGTCACCAGACTACAAGCCTTTCTAGGTTTCTCCTATTAATTGGCAAAGTTGGGGGGCTTTATTGGTTGCTTAGATAGTTAAAAACTTTGTAAGAAAACATACTGAGAAATGGAACACCTTAGGCAATGGTGTTTTACCAAACACCAATAACAGGAAAGCCAATGAAGTTTGCACTACCTCTTTATAACATCCACTCAAACTGTTTCTTTTGTAGCCCAATATTTCCCTTTCTTTTTTTCTTTATAAGATCAGAACATTTTTTCGAAAAGCTCATTTCTGACACTCAGCATTACAGCCAAGTAGGTTTTTCTTCAGTTTTATTATCAATTCAAGTTCGATAAAGAATGATGTGAATCCGAAACACAAAAAATTTAGATTTGATAAATCATTCTTCTGACGAATTTGAAGTAAAAACCTCAATATTTACCCCTTTTAATATTTACAAACTGTAAAAAGGGTTCTTTTTTGTGTCATTTCTAATTCATAGAGCTTGGTGTACTTTTGATAATCTTTGATGATCAGTCAGGGGACATCCAAGCTTAAATTTCTTTGAAAATATAAAAGCTATTTTTTAGAAAGGTCTCACCATTCTGTAAGTTATTGGATACAAGCATATTTGTTGTTTGAAAATTTTATATCCTTAGCCTGTCAGTCTCTTTGTGCAGGAAAAAGCCATGAAAAATTCAAGTGAAGTAATGAATTGACCCTTCTTTTTCCCACATTCCTTTGTTGAATAGGAGTTAAGACAAGAAGGATGGCCAATCTGGACTGCTTGACCCATTTTTTTTGTTTTCTGAGAAGATTATGTTTGGATGTTGTCCCAACTTCTGAGTGGAAACTAAAATGGTTTTATAACTGGAACTTTGGGTTGGTCGGACGTTATTGTCATAAAATTTGCTTCCCCAATTCACTTTTGGGGCATTTTGTGTTGTGAAAAATGGAAATTGTGAAAGGGAAAAATTATTGTGCATTTATACCTTTCTTTTTATTGAACCCAATTTCAAAATGTCTCTTCAGATACGCAAGTGGGTAAAAATAAATGCTCTGAATATTGTTTTGACCTGAGAGTTTAATTCCATAGATATAATTCCACAATTGAATACCATACTATTAGTCTACACCAACCCCCATAAAAATTCCAAGAAGCACACACTTTCCAATGTTGGTTCTCAACTTATGCAAAAGGTATATGAGGTTGGTTTGTAAGGCAAAAGTCAACAAGCAAGGGCTGGTAAAAAACTTATTCACATACATGAAGCAACTTCATTTATGGTTAGTTATAGTGGTTCATGGGATGCAGGCAGAAGCTTAGTCTATATAAAGGTCATGTTGACATTCTTGACAAGCCTTTTTAAAACAGCTGCATTCCAAAAAAAATAATGAATAATTTTTTAAATGAGTCAATCCTCAGCTTTCATCTTCAAACAGATATCTAAGTGACATAGCTAGGGTGGGTGGGGTCATACAGGGATATAATAAAGAATGACCTGTTGATGAATATGGATGAAGGTTGAAGAGAAAAATATTTTGCATTTAATGACCACAATAATCAATACTAAACTGGTTTATATCTGCTAAAAAATATTCAGCAATTGCTTGTAAATGTAAGGATGGTCAATAAGGGTAAAGGTATTTTACTTTTCAAGCGGACACATTTGGATTGATATCAGAAAAAGGTGAGACTAAGATAAATAAAAGGCTGGATTCATCAAAATTAGCTACAAAATTTTGATAGTAAATTCATATTTTGACGTTTGCATTTATTCTTAAAAAATGAGGTCTAAGAACAGATAATTAGTTTACAAATTATTAACAATCAAAGCCGGATACTGAAAATAACACTAAGCATTTTCAGCATCAAATTAACAGAGTTTAAAAAATTACCTTATTTGATCACCGTTAGAAAAAATGCAAAGACAATTGGTTTAAAAGACTCTTAATGGCATGCTCGTTACACATCATTTACTTTAACAGTTTTAGTCAGATCATTGATTGTGTCTAATGTACCAAATACTTGAACCAGTGTTTGAAGTAAATTGTGGGATCCGGGAATCAAAAAAAATCTAGTTTTTCTCAATCAACTGTTGCTTTGATCATTTGATCAAAAATTTCCATTGGAATTGCTTTTTCTAGGTATTTGATATTTAAAAGCTTTTTTTTCGTTGCCTCTCTCTAGGTGGATTATGTGTTGGTCAACATATTTTTTCTAAAGCTTATTTTTATTTTTGAGTAGGGCCCTTAAGAAAGGAGTACATTTCAAGAATTTGTCTCTACAGTTGCACAAAACTCCAACTTTTGATCACATTTTTCCACTTTTTCAGTCAAAACTGCAAGAATGCTGCAAACACATTACTTCTTTTGTACCAAAAGAAACATCACCGGTACGTGCTGCAGAATGTATGGGAAAACATCAAAAAGGTTGGAAAATATGAGATAAGAAAGATTTCACAAAGAATATCCTAAACAGTTCTCTCGAATGTAGGGCAATTAAGTAGAGTTTTAAGTACCGTGGATCTGTGAAAAGATAAGGGGATGGGAATTTTGTTTGAAAATACTGTCAGATTTTATGTACTCTAATAACTTCCTTGATTGCCTACCTAGTGTTGTTTATAGCATCTGGTTGTTTCTTTAAAATTCGATACTTGATTTGGTGACCAGCATTTTCTTTAAAACTGATTGAAATAATACTATTAAAATGTTTATCGGCAGCTTGGGGTGTGAACCTGATTTAGTAAGACTTTGTGAACTACTTTTTTGGTTTTGTGATATTTACCCAACACATTCATCTCGACTAACTTGTGCTTAGTTTAAACACTGTGTGTAGTTCATGTCAATAATATCTGATTTACTTATTTTACAATAAGATAAGTAGGTCTACAGAGATTATGTTTAAAAATTACAAGGTTAGTGATATGTGGACTCAAGCAATCAGAAAAACCTGGCAATCATCATATGTACATCACTGTTAATTATACAATTTCAATTTAAGAGTACAAATCTTATTTCTACAAAGAGTGGTATATGCCTAATGGTTCAATGTGCAACAGACTGAGAGCTATAAGAGCCAAGGTTTTGGGTTTATTCCCAAGAGATGCCAGTAATTTTTCACTCTGAATATAAAAAAAGACCACCAAGGCATCCTCAGAAAGGATCAAAATAATTTTCTGTTTATTTTGAAAATGTTCTATGACTTTTAATGAAAGTCAGAAGAAAATGCTTATATTTGCATTTCTACAGCTTACAAAAATGTAATAATTGGGAAATTGAAGTAAAATATTATTTTGGATAAACAGACATTCAGTAGAGACATCACCATTTCACTTAAGATGCAATAAGCTTATAAGCAATTATTTTGAAGGTTTTCTAAAGGTTATCACTTTTAAAAAGCAAAGATCATTTGAGTAAATTTTGGAAATACAGCAGCTTTTAAGAGTTGATCGAACTTTTACAAAACAATCAATTTTTTGCTATAGTGTTTTTCAAAACTACTTTGATCCATCAAAAAAAGAGCTTTTGAACTTCCTTAAAATAATTTCGTCCTTCTTTTAATATCTTCTGCTCGGAGCAAGTCTCTCAATGAATGTGTAAAAATGAAATTTTTCAAGTGGTTTTTTAGTCATCTCAAACTCTAAAACTATGCAAAGTAATAGTTAATGTTTCTTAGAAAGTGATTTTACCTTTTTTCAACAAATAACGTCTTTGCATTAAGCTCTGCTAGGTAATCCTTATCCATTTTAGAAGGCAGAGACTCATTAAGATATTACCTCCCTTCCCATCATTAGCCACAATTCCCATGATTGCAATTTTTGCCCTAGCAATTCTAGTAATGTGGAAAAAGTATATGAGATCTTCTTCACACCAAAACGTTGCTTCAGCTTACTACGTGACATCTTGCAAGATTATGCAAGTGATTTATTCTCATCTTGCTTTCTAAATATTAGTGGTAGGAACATTTGTCACCAACATGCTGTTACCAATCAAACCATTTTATGCAACAGTAAAAAATCAATAATGCTTTGCTCTATATTCATCAACCATCAAAAGAAATGTTTAAAATGTTCTGATTTTTTCCTCAGTGCATTTTAGTTTTATGACCTCTCTGCTGCAATTGTCCCATGGGCCTCATTGAGGAGCCAGTTTTCAACTTCTTAGGCCTTGAATGAAATTCATGCAGAGTATAAAGAGAAATAATGATGGAAAAGTATGAAACTGTGCGGAAAATAAGAAAAATATTTTCAACATTACAAAACTTAAAATATTTCCAGATCTATCTATTGATTCATCATAATGTGTTTAAGAATTTCTAAATTTCTAATGAATCTGACATTGGAGGTTAACAGATGCTTTAACAAAGAGGTTTTGATGATAAGTGAAAAACAAATTAGCAAACAAGATTTAGGATGGGAATCCTAAGCGTGAGTTGAGCCTTTTTGAGAGGATTAGTTTTACACTGTGTTCAACACTTCAGCAAAAACGAAAAGATATAACTTACAATTCTTTTGCAAAATTAGATCAAATATAATGAATGATGCCTATATTTGATTCATTTCATTCAACTCTAACAAGCAAGTTTAATATATGACATACCTGGTAATTAGAAACCCATCCTTCAATAAAGGGTCTCAAAGCCCCAGGGCTCGCACCATAAACCCATTATTGATCAACACTTAAAATAGTAATTTTCTTTCAGAAAGTTTGTTTTTTTAATGATAAATTAAATATTCAAACCTACACTAATCACTAATCTTCTACTTATACGATCAAAAAATCCAGAATTTCTAAATTATTCTTATGCTTTTGAAAACAATCGGCAAAATCATAATATTTGCATATTTTTAATTAATTGATCTATGGAATTCACAATTCCTTTTCACCAAAGATCCGGGTTTTTTCCTTTAAAATGTCAAATTTAGTGATGAAAATATGCTTTAAATTCAATTTTTCACACTAAATCTTTCTCAGCATCAATTTTTAGTCAAATAATTTGCAACATGACGGAATGTCAAATGCATTTAATCATTCTTCAAAAAATACCTCTCTAATTGCTTTCAGCCAAGCATTGGAAATTTAGAGAATGTGTAGCTTGTTGATTTCCACATAAAAAAAGATTGCTTTCAATAAGCTGACACAGCTGCTAAGTTCTTCATCCACAAGTGCTGTTTGTGCTGAGGTCTTGCATTTCAAAATGGTGATGTTTTGCAGCATTTACTACCACTAGACCAAAACTTTATAAGAGTTAACACCAATTGATTGTATGATTGATAGCTTATAGTCAGTTGAGGAAAGGATTTTTCAAATACCGAAGTATTAGACTTTACAACAATTCCCCACACTGTTATTGTGTCT
>Ga0194133_10009433_pt1 | contig 11177 bp, 11 predicted proteins | sample TA2KigOf40mmetaG_FD_155448 | JGI IMG/M metagenome (GOLD analysis project Ga0194133, IMG submission 155448) | Freshwater microbial communities from Lake Tanganyika, Tanzania - TA2015055 Kigoma Offshore 40m | ecosystem: Environmental > Aquatic > Freshwater > Lake | place: Tanzania: Lake...
TCAGGTGACGTAGCGGTATTTAGAAAACACTGAACCAAAATATGTTGCCATTCATCGAGAGTTAACGCGCTATACACAATAACAAAGTAAGCTGACCCATTTTACAAAATAAGAAAATATGTGTCGTTTGTAATTGGCAATTTTTGCATGCCCAGTCATCTCGCAACCTCTCAAAGTCGGTATAAAAACGTAAACAAAAACAAATTCTATTTTAACTGAACGAAACCAAAAAAGGCAAAATTTCAGTTATTTTATTGTTTTGTTAATAATTAACAATCATGAAAACTTTTCATGAATATCAGGTTTGATTTTAATGTGAATATTTAAAAAAAAGTGAGGGACAAAACTTATAAGTTAACAAGGTCCAACCTCAATCTGCTCCAAATTTGGATTGTCTTGAAATTAACAAAATGGTGAAGTTTAGTTTAAGCACGCTCTTTGTCGAATATTTGCCATTTCTTGTAAGCTTGATTTACATCGTTGTGTGTCCCTACAACAAAGTTGAAGAAAGCTTTAATATGCAAGCTTGCCACGACATTCTGTATCATGGATTTGACTTGGAAAAATACGACCATAATGACTTTCCAGGCACTATAAAAGAAATTTTTTTCTCGTTTTTGTTCAAATTCTCTAATATTGCAAAGTTCATTTTCAGGTGTTGTACCAAGGACATTTTTAGGCTCTTTGTTTGTCTCATTTTTTGCTTATCCAATGGTCTGGCTTGCCAGCTCTTTACAAGGGCCGAAAATCATCTCTCAGTTTATAGGTAAAAATGAGAATTGCACCATAAATGTCGACTTTTGTCCTAATTTTATAATTTTAGTTCGAAGTGTTCTTTCTTTAACGGTCCTTACGTGTTTCCAAAAGTTTCGCAATGCAATTTACAAAAAGTTTGGAGTGGAGACTTCGATTTGGTACACACTTATTGTCATTTCACAATTTCACTTTATGTTCTACGTGAGCAGACCACTTCCAAATACGTTTGCCTTAGGTAAGCCATATTTCCTTTTTTAAAAGATTCATTATCCATCGTCATTAAGAATTGCCAATCAAATTCAAACAACGTTGTCTGCCAATTATTTTTTCAGTTTTTATCACAATTTTGAGGACTTATCCATCTGTCTTAATCGATGAAAATTTTAATTTTTTTCCTTAAAGCTCTTTCCTTGTACGCGCTCTACCACTGGCTTGAAGGAAACTCTTTCAGATTTATTTTTTGGTCGGCTGCTGGGATTCTTATATTTCGTGGAGAGCTCGCTATATTTTTAGGTACTGTCTTGGTTTTTTTTAAAAAAAACCACTCTTGAATATATCTTATCAATTTGATGAAAAAATGACAGGTCTGTTTCTTCTCATGGACTTGATTGCCGGAAGGATCAAAATTATCGAAGCGTTTGCCTACGGATTGACGTCTTTGGTAATTTATAAAAACATGACTTAGGCAGTCTTTTTGATTAATTTAAATTTCATCAAAGGTGGTTTGCTTATCTCTTACTGTTACAATTGATTCTATATTTTGGAATCGAACACTTTGGCCTGAAGGCGAAGTCCTATATTTTAATGTCATCCTCAACAAGAGTTCTGAATGGGGTACTTCCCCATGGGGATGGTACTTTTACTCGGCACTACCTCGGTAAAAAAAAGGTTTATTAACTTACAAAAGCATTAAGTGAGACTCAAAATTTTTTTTATGGATTTTCAAGAGCTTTATTCACGTCTTTGCCATTTGTACCATTGGGAGTGCTTTTAGACACAGGCCGCCATCGAACTTTGATCTTTCTGCTACCTTGCGTTCTATTTGTTGCTGCTTACTCCTTTTTACCTCACAAGGAGCTCAGATTCATATTTTACGTTATACCTGTTCTCAATTTAGTGTCTGCAGAGGCTTGTAAAGCGATTTGGATCAAAAGGTACATATCAGCTTTTGAAAACTAAATTCAGTGATCAAACATTCAAAATATAACCTCTTTCAAGACACAAGTCCTGTTTCCGAAAACTGTTAGCTCTTGGAGTATGTATGCACCTAATTGTTAATCTGTTACTGAGTAGTTTCATGTTGGTCATTTCAAACCAAAACTACCCAGGTGGATTGGCATTAATGCAACTTCATGCAACGGAGCGTTCTGAAGCTCAGGTTCATGACTATATTAAGTTCGTCCTCAATATGCAAAATAGATTAATCAATTCTCGTCATAAAAGGTTCGAGTCCATATAGATGTTTATTCTGCACAGACAGGAATCAGTAGATTCACAGAGCTCAACAGTAACTGGATCTACGACAAAACAGAGAATCTTACCCTAGATGAGGTACGTTGAAAAACCTTGAAAATACTTTGAATATCTAGCGCTCAATTTCCATTTATACTTTCAGCTTTCGTCCAACCGATTTACGCACCTACTTGTCGAAGACAGCGCTGCAACAAAAAGCTTTCAAAGTGTTTTAAAAGAGACTCACATTGTCTGGGGTGAGATAGATGCATTTGAAAAGCTGGAGGTAGATTTCAAAAAATTCCCACCTGTGGCCATCAAGCTAAGAAGAGCGATCATAATTTATAAAAAATTTCATGTCTAAAAGAATATTTGCCATGATCACAACCCATTCAGTTAAATATAGGTACAAAAGATACTAGTCTCATCAGTATTGTATCTTTGATAGCTGCCAAGACTAAATCGACTCATCGAAAATATGTAGCACAACATTATTTTGATTCCGGTTACCCATTGGTGTACAAGAAAAATTCAGTTTGGAGTGATGCATGTTTACGTCTTTTATAAATTTGAGTAATTATAACTTACTTTTCAAGAAATTATAAAGCGAAAAGTAAGCATTTAATTGCTCAGTAGATATGCGTCAAGATTAAACTTGCATGAGAGCTTGCAAAGGAGTAAACTTTTTGGCAACCCTTGATAAATCAATGGAGATGACCTGTTCAAGGATTCTTGGGTCTGTTGCGGATATTATTGTGCCACCTAAAAATTATCAGAAGAGAAATACATTTAATTCTCCGAATAATTTGGTCTAAAGATCAAAAATTTACCACGTCATCAGTGGTTCTCGATTGTCCCAGATCAGGGAGTGGCCATAACAACAGTACCAGATACCCGACAACATTCCTCCAAGGTGAGCAGCATGATCGAAAAAGGTCCAACGCGCAATCAAGCCTGTTGCAAAGGTCGTCAATTAAGTCTCAAATCATTGAGCATAATTTTTACCCTCAACCTGCAGTATCTATAGCAATTAATCCTTTGATTCCCGTCGAAGCAGAAAACTGAATCATAGGAAGAAATAAAATCTCAAGCGTTGCATTGGGCACAAGTGTACCAAAAACACCCTGAAATCAAATTGGTAATGAATTTTACTTTCCTAGATGGATTTTCAGCAAAAAAACTACCGATTGGTAGGAAAGACAATCTTACCAAGACAGCACAAATTGCTCCTGACGCTCCTAACGACATCGCATTACGACCGCTGAGGACTTTGAAAACGTGGCTGCAAAAGCTCGAAAATACTGCAGAAGAGCAATAAAGTGCAACAAACTGAAAATCAAAATTATAAATCAAAGAAAATAAATTTGTAAATGGTATGGATAAGTAGAGACACACTTGCTCTTTCCCCAACAGTGTGACCATGCTTGTACTAAAACTGTGAAGAACGAACATATTGGCAGCTAAGTGGAAGAGGCTGTAGTGACTGAAAGCGCTAAACACCATTGGCCAACAGTTGTTGGGAGCAGCAGGATTCGACAAGAAATATTTAGTCATAAATGGCCTCAGCCCAGGTACTCGCCATAAACCAAATACCTGTTTAAAAAAGTTGATCAGAACCATCAATTTGATCTGGGGATGGCATATAAGATACTACCAGAATATTTATTGCACAGATAGGGGCAAAAGTTCTCTGTCCATCAGTCAAATTGTTATTCCACCACTCACACAGAGCAGAACGCCACTTTCCTGCCTAGATCAAATGAAAAGTAAGTCTTAACTTATTTCTTGCACTAGCATCCTTTTTCATTATACTTTACGTAGATCCTCTGCTGAAGTGGTTGATTTGGTTCTGTCTGACAAAATTGAATTCCATAATCTTATAATGCTATTTTTTGACTTCTGAGCAACCATATTTTCCCGCATAGATTCATATTGCCAAACAGCAGCCAGTCCAAAAGCTGATCCAGTAAAAGAAATGGTAAAAAGTGCTGGTCTGACTAAACTTGACCACCGAGGAGGGGGATAAGAGGGGACGATGAAACCGTCAACCAAAGGGCCAGAGGGCGACTATAATCAAGAAAAGTGTGATTTTTAGACACTATCAATGCGTTTGACAAGTCAAAATGAATATACTTAGATTATAATCACCTGGATGTTGCCTTGACTTTCAGATCCCTTGGATGATCTTCTCGTCGATCTTTTAGTATTATTAAAGCACCTTGTTGTAGTTAAACCACTACGACAAGATGTGAGTAGCCGAGATGCAAACATTTCAGCTCTTTTATTTTACGGTTAAAAAAACTTAAAGTGAGACCATAATAACTGCAGCAGGAAAAAAAGGACAACTGGGGAACAGTTACAGACCAAGATGAAGAAACGGCACTTGTTGCTCGCAAACACCAAAATCAAATCAAAATATAAATTCTTTTAACTTTTTATAACTAAACAATTCCAAACAAGCTAGGAAATATTAGACGATCTGTTATTAACTGAATCTAAATTCTAAAATTGTTGATTTATTTCTCAGACCTTTTATTTTTATTTAAAGAAGAGCGACCAAGTGTGTTTTAATTCTTTGTTAAGTCTCTAAAAAAGATTGAAATCAAGAACATATTGAGCAAAAATATAAAGGAATAAAACATTTGAATTAAATAGATAAATTTTTCTATAAACTCCAGCAAAGTATTAAGATTTTTGATGGTTTTTCTTTGGGATTAATTTGGTCACACTGTAGATTGTAGAGTTCTGTGCAAAAAAATGTAAACAACAAAAATAAATAAAAACGAAATTTTGGTTATTTTATTGCTAAAATGTTTCAATTTTGTTCAAACAAATAGGGAATTTAGCAGGAATTGTACCTAATTAATAATGAGTGCTTTGGTTGGAAGAAGTTTATTAAAAGGTTCAAAACCACTGTCAACATTCTGTGCCAGGAAATTTGTCCAAAGTAAGAAAATTCACTCTCTTTAAGAAAAATTTTTCCATTATATTTAACTAGCTGAGGTACTCGGCGCTGTCCAGGTTAATTTGCAACCTGCTTAGCATCTTATAAATGTGACCTTCAGCTTTTATGGTTTCAAGCCCCCCCCCAGGCCCAGGGTGGAGGGGGAGGGGGTCAAACCTGCACCAAAACCATGCTTGGACAGGAGGGGATGTGTGTGGAAAATTTCATCAAGATTGGTGCAGGGGTTTGGATTTCCATTAGCCCTCCAAACACCAACAGACAAACAAAAATCTGTACGCCCAGTTATATATATATAGATTTAACTTTTGCTATTCTTCTACAGGCCAGTCAAAATTTACACAATTTGCTTCAAGCCAGAATTGTCAAATTTCTTTCAAACGGTTTTTTTCGTCTGATAAACCAAAAGATGAAAATGAAGATTACATCGACAAGAATTCTGAAATCCAAAAAATACTTAGAGAATTGTATCCAGAGTCTGAGGAAGTAGGTGAGGGGATCTTCTCAAATATAGCAATTCAATTAGGACGTATATTTTGTCGTTGTGTTGCAGATAAAAATGAAACGTCTAGAGCAGATTTGACCGGAAATCTTTCTCTTCAAAATTTAAAGTATTTTGATGCCGATGAGTCTACAATCATTTATGATATTGAAGAAGAGAGAATGCGTGATGTTCAGCAAGAGAAAAGAGTTTCTCAGAAGGAGGAAAAGTTCAGAGGAATCGACTTATCAAGTATAATTTGACACTTTCAAGACACTCTTGATGTTTAAAGTAAACGTTTGTATTTCACTACAGGAGGAGTTGAGGGTGTTTTCGACATCGATGTTATGGTCAATATTTTAAGAAGAGAAAATTGTGCTGATATTTGTGTTGTGACAGTTCCACCTGGAAATAATTCTCCAAAATATGTGGTTGTCTCGACGTGCAAATCAAAAAGACACTTAGTAGGACAATGCTGCGGTTCCCCATACTCTTTACTTACTTTAAATGCAATGATTTTTTCAGACTGGAGTGTCTGACCTTGTTCGTAAGATATACAAGCTCAAATTAGGCCCAGAGTCACAAGAAACTACACCCCATTTTGAGGGAAGGTCAAATCCAGATTGTGGTTGGATTGCAGTTGACCTTGGTATGCTTTTGCTAAAATTATTCTAAATGATCTGAACATAATTTTGCTGCTTGTTTGTAGGAAATATGGTACTGCACTTATTTTTGCAAAAGTTTCGAGAAATGTACGACATTGAGTCTTTGTGGGCTCTTGGAAGAGAACATGATGAGCTTTGTCAGCTAGAGTTAGAAGAAGCTGAGCTTTATCGAAAGCCTTTAGAAGATCTAGTTCCCGTAGAAAACTGTATTCAAACTAAAACATCATAACCTTTCCACTGAATAAATACACATACTTTTTTGGCATTTTGCATTTATCCAAAGCTCCAACTTCTAGGCCTGAACGGGGAGACAATCTGGGAATAGAACTTTATCTGCAGATCGACCATATATTAAAAGGAAAGTAACCTTAACTTCCAAAAGAAATATTTCTAATTCACATTAGATTTCCCCCAAGACAAAAATACGCCGATAAGAAACTCAGAAATGAAACGACTTGTTATCTGGGTACCATGCCCACGTGGTTTGATGGCACCTATTTGATCCCTTGAGTCAAAGGTTGCCGATTACCTTTTTATTAAAGTAATAGACATGTAAAAAAGAATTTAATTCTAGTAAAAACTCTTTTGAACCTCCCAAAAACAATTTAATATCACAAAATAGAATTTAATTCAAACAGATGAAAGCTTTGTTAATATATATATCAAGTTGTTTTTTTGATGCTGACAGTCCATCCTAAAGGGCTAATAAGAAAATGTGTTGTATTCCACCCTGCATTTAGAAGTTTTTTCTCGAACTTTAAACAATGGTCTTCCAGCGAACTATTGCCACCCAGTTTGTCACTAAAAACGGTGAAGAGTGCTTTGATGTAGATCTGAAGAAAGTCAGAACTTTTACAAAATTCTGACAGAATAATATGTACAACACTTTCAGAAACAACGATAATGTAATAGTCTCTGGTCAAAGCAGTTTGGAGCTTATCAGATATCTAGAAAGTGATAATTTCTCAATCCAGCTATGTTTTTTGAAAAGCTTTGAGCGTGCATATTTAATACCTTTGAATCTTGTGCATTTGATGTAAGAAGATCACCCAATGAAGAACCGAGGCAAATCTTACGCCCACAAAGACTTTCAGATGAAAGGCCAGTGCCGAGAAACACGCTTTCAGATTCGTTTACCACGGCTAAAATACAACAATAAGGAATGAAAAATGTAAAACATAAATTTGCGTTAGTCAAAATAACCTGGACTTCCAACCTCACCATTCATCACATAATTCTTTAAGGTATCAAGCAGTCTGGCTTCATTCAAGGTGGAAAATTTTAACGATTTGACTGCTTTATAATTTGCAAAAAGGTGCAAAGCAGTCAATGCAAAGAACAGGATCCACACTGTAAGTTTATCTCCACCGACCCAAGGTAAGACAATCAGATTTAGAAGAAGGGCTGCCAAATTTACGAGAGTCTCTTGAGAGCCATCTTTTGCTGCAACGTCAGATATGTTGTTTGATCTAGCCTGAAAATAAAACAGAATTGATGAGAAGTAAAACTTTAGAAAGATTTGCTTTTATGAGTAGAAAAGGATGAACCTTCAATAAAAAAAGCAAGTTATGGTGAACCTGACCTGATGTTGAGTAATTGCTGCCCGAGTGGCTCCACCTGCCACACCAACCAGTGACCGGGATATTCCAGCGAGGCAAAGAACTCCCTAAAATGCAACGCTCTAGTTAAAAATTACACTTTCTGAGTGAATCATTTTCAACATTCGTTGAGACCCATACATAAAAATACCTGAAAACTCCAGGAAGGCCAAAGCGGACCACTTAACTCAAGACAAACAGCAGCATCATTCGTTATGTCAGCAAAAAGTCGCCACTTCTTGCAATTATGATCAAGGTCTGTGCCTGAACAATAAGAAGTGGGAAATTTTCAACGTTACAACACAAGCATTACCACCGTTAAGATAGATGCACAATCACCTTGGATCCAAGTGAAAACAATTTGACCAACCATTCCTGCTCCACGAGTCATAAGCCATGTTAAAGTTGCAGCCAATGGTGTTGCTGATTCGTCACCAACACCCACAACCTGAAAGCTTTAGCCTTAAGAATAGACTAATCTTTGAAATAGTTCATTTGCCTTGCCTCAAGAACTGCTTGAGTTGCAAGTGATCCCGAGATGGAGCTAGCAAATGCCTGGATAGTGTCCCAGATTTGGTAACTTACATAGTCACTTGAAACGGAGTCTGGAAAACCCTCTGGTAAAAAAACTCGCCTGAAAAAATTTTCAACAGACCAGACGGTGAAGACAGATTGTTCCTTGAACTACAAACAGATTAAAAAAACTGTTGGTAAACGAAATAAAGATAATATTTTAATCACTTGCCTCTTTGACTGACAGCTTCAAGCCCTCATCGCATGATAAATAAACATTTTTTGCTGAAGGTTTATTGATATTTTTCTCAACAAACATCATTTCACAATCATTTGATATTGCACGAATATTATGATCATATTTGATCCAGCTAAGTTGATTTATTTCCAGATGAGAAACGTCAACAAAAGTGACTTAGAGGTCTGTGGGATCATAACACAAAAAAACCCAGGAAAGCCACAACTAATACTCACTCGTGCCCTCTTTGGAACATAAGTGTTCATTAAGCTTTACTTTTTATTCCCTAATACTATATTTTCATTCTAAGAAACAAATTAATGAAGAACAAAGCTAATTGAAAAAAAATTCTTAATAGTAAATTCGAAAAAAGGTGTAGACTTTTTACTCAGTCTAAGAATTTTGAGATTTTAATCAGCTTACAAGGCCGATCAATCTTTGATACCTTGAGATTTTTTTCAACCCCAAGTTTTTTCACTTTCTCGAAGATTGAAGGGTTGGAAGGATCTAGATTGAATATTTGAGAATTAAAGCACGATTCGGAATCAAATGAAAAATATTCAGTCAATATAAATAAAATTGAAATACCAAGAGGAAGGTACACATTTTCTTCTGTAGATGCAAGAAAATTGTCGATTTTGTATTTGACATCATTTATCCACTCGTCATCTAGAGGTTCTTCTTTGGGTAGTTTGACCTCACTTGGCCGAAGTCCGAACATCTTTCGACACAGTATTTTTTCGTTTTCTTTATCAGCTCTGTCCCAAGCAAAAAGTGAAAGAGAAATGTGTCGACTGGGAAATACATTTAAAAAGGATAGTTACCTTATTTCATCTTCAAGCCCTAATAGCCGTGCACCAATACTCTCATCGCTAGGGGAAAGCTTGTGGGCTTTAAAAAGGTAATTCAAGGCCTCCTCACGATTCCCGACCATTTGTTTCGCTAGTCCCATTCTAAAGTAAAAGGTCAAAGAAATATACGATCATAAATGTCAGTGGAACAAACCTGTAATTTCCTTTAATATTTTGACCATCAATTTTAAGGGCCTTCTGAAGGGTCAGACATGCTTTGCCGGCACGGGCTGTCTTGATGTAGCAATATCCCTTGAATATTGTTAATTCTCTTTGACTCTATCAGAAACTATGTTAAAACATGAAAAGCCGAGGTAATACCAAGTTCAGCAATAGCTTTAAAAGAAGTTTTGACATCTGCAGTTCTTGTACTTCGTTTTCAAGTTCCACCTCTTCTAAAAGACGGGTTCCTTTCAGGTACCTGGCAACCGAAAAAATAGAAACTTGCAGGTACAACGTTTAAACTCTCAGCATTACCTTTTGGCAGCCAGCAGCCACTCTTTATTGCCAACATAGTTGTTTCCTTCTTGATTTAGCATGGATGCAACTTTATATATATAGTCAAAAGCGTTTTCCTGAATAAAATGAATTCATCAGAATAAAATCTTGCTCAAGAAGAAAAAGACATTCACCTGGTTTCTTTGGTCAGGATCAGTCGAAAGCAATTTATCAGCCTCTGTGTCGTTGACAAAGTCAATTATCTCTATTATGGCGAGAATATTGGCTTTGGAAGGTATTCTAGAAAAACGTGTCGAAAAGGTTAATGTGTGGCAAATTTGTTTTAATCCTAGCCATCTTGAAACCTCGGAATGCATCCCATGTCGCCATACCCTAACGAGTAGTGTATCAAAAACTCGGCAATTTCTGCCTTTTTCATCGTCAAAATAGCTCTTTGTATCCCTATTAATAGTGAGCAGCTTGCCAAATTGAATCTTTCAGGACGCCCTCTTTCATAGGTGGAATCAAAAGAGGTAGAATCTCCGTCCAAAAACAGTGTATAATTGATCGTCGCCGAAGACCGTTCTAAAGAGATTGACACCGTTTGAAAAAAAACCTACCTCAGGGTAGAGGAAATATACTATAACCATTCACTAGACCAAAAGTCTCTAACCCAGTGCGCTTTATCTGCAAGAATTGGCATTATATTTAGACACCATTCAGACTTTTTTAAGGTATTTTCACAAAAAAGTACCCTCTTTTTTAGTAACTCATTGGAACACAATGAGGTAAAACAGGGCGATAAATCATCAAATGGCGTTCCGTCATAATAACTGGTCTCTCCGTCACAATAGTCCTCATCTTCCTTCAAATGAAAGATACAGAATTAGGTCTAATAACAAAGACCTGGCAATCAACTCACCACACAAGAGTCATCATCGTCCACCTCGTTGTCGTCGTGAGCAAACTGCTCGAATTCGATGATGTTAGACTTTCCATTTCCAAAGTCACTGAAAGATAATGTAGCTTTGACTTAAACCAACCTCAGAACATAAAATTAAATCTGATTATCTATACTCTGGTCCAATAGGGGTAAGCAATCTCATCGTCGGTCTTCCCACTCGTCCAGGTAGACGTCCCAAACTTGACTCTCCAGTCACCTATTTAAGCAATAACGATATACATGAAGAATAATTTCAACACTGGGCTCTTTACCCTAGAGT
>Ga0194133_10009437_pt1 | contig 11171 bp, 9 predicted proteins | sample TA2KigOf40mmetaG_FD_155448 | JGI IMG/M metagenome (GOLD analysis project Ga0194133, IMG submission 155448) | Freshwater microbial communities from Lake Tanganyika, Tanzania - TA2015055 Kigoma Offshore 40m | ecosystem: Environmental > Aquatic > Freshwater > Lake | place: Tanzania: Lake Tanganyika...
ACCTGAATTTTCTAACATGCTCCAAACCTTGATAGGCTTTATCTACTGTTGACATGAAAATTCATTCACTATGTACCAATTTGGTCTAGCTTTTTGACATTTCCTTGCAGACCCAGAGTGGCATTACAATTTCAATTTTTTAATATCTGAGGTGGTTACTTCAAACTGATCAAATACCCAAGTCAAATCAAATTATCATATTATTTATTAGATCAATCTAAAAGTTATTACCTGATTGGTTATGGGAGATTTTTTGAGGGATCTACTTTAACCCCTAGTTGGACCAATCTCCACCAAATTTTGCACAGACCTTCACACCAACTCGGAGAAGGTTCTTTTTACAACAATGACCCCGCCAAGCCAACCCCATGACCCGGGGAATCCCAAACTTTAAAACCTAACAGATCACTTGAAAAAACTTTGCTTTACAAAAAATGAATTAAATTTTTCCCGGGCAGCGCCAGGCCCTGGGTGGCTTGATCTAATTTAAAGATGGGAAAATATGAAAATTAATTTAGATATTTTCTTGGCTGAAGTTTTTTTGTTCCCCTCGAATTCGATAAAGTTTCTTTTTCTTGAAAGTAAAAACTAATCTTTATGGTCTAAAGGCTTTTTGCAAGCGAATTCTGGTTCCAACAGGTCTTTAAACAATTAAGTGAAGTCAAACCTGAATGTGTTACAAAAATAACCTTAAGATCACAGGACCTCTTCAAATTTGCAGCTAAGAAAAAAAGAAATATTATAAAGAAAGGAGCACATGTTGTTCGACTATCCATTCATCATCAAAAGATTCATTCTCTTTTCTTCATTTGTCATTCAAAATGCTGCTAGAGTCCTTTAAAAGCGAGGAAGTAAAGTTCTCAACCCTGAAGATTATTCGTGCCCGAGGCAAATGAAACAAAAAAAAAGAGCATTGGCCGAAAGATCTAGAAAGCCGGAGGAAACTCTGGAAGGTGAGAAGACCCAACGAAGAAAACCACATAGGGACATTTTTTAGCCTTTGGAAAGTCGACAATTTTTTCAGAAAAAAATATTTTTCAAGTCTTGCAGATTTCATCCAAGGTTTGAGTGAATATTTGGAATAACAATAACAACATTTTTGATATTTTTTATGAAGGGAAAAATTGAAAAACCTTAAATAACAATTACAACCAAAATATGAATGAATATATTTGATTCAAATTTTGTTTTATTAAAGTGTTTTTGTACCGGACCCAACTTTTTCCCCCTCATTCTCACTTCCAAACTCAACTTCCTTTCTTTTTTATGCAGCTCTCAGTTTCAAGTCTGTCTTTTCTTCTTTCCAAAGGCAACCTCTTTGTCTGGCCGCATGTTTCCTCATAGAAAAGATTTTTTATCTTCAGTCATTTTCCAGAACAGAAAGTTGCTAGATTCAAAACAAAGGATCCCAAGCAAAACTTGATGAGTTTTTTTGCCGGCACCAAGTTGGAGTAAAACAAAAAAATCAATTCAGGTCATTTACAATTTCATATTTATTATAATTTTCATCAAAAAGTGTTCTTTTCAAAAAGTAAATTAATCACGATGAAAATTTACAAAATTAACAGACCAGAAAACTTTTTGAGTACTACGAGTTCATTTATCTGTAAAGACTAATGAAAAAATATCAAATCTCCTTGTCAAAAGTTGAAAACATCATTTTTCTCTTCTATATCTACAAAAACAAATATTGGAATTTATGTTGTCAATTCCTGAAAATGTCCAGACAAAGAGATTTGTGTAGAAATTGTAAAAATGAACTTGTACTTTTATGCTCTACAATTCCTAGATTTGTTCCTATAATGTTTGATTTTCTTTGATTGAGTCCCAAAGGACATTTTCTTTCAACACTTAATACAATTTGTGGAATGATGAAAACAAATGTCAGACTTTATGAAGAAAACGAGCAAAAAAAGTATGAGAAAACTGTGATTTATATATATTCTTTGATAGAATTTGAGCAAAATGAAAACCTATAATCATGTTGCTTTTACAATTGGAAAACAAACTAGATTTAAAGTTTTTCAAGAAAGTTCTTTCACAGAAACCTTCTTTTTTGAAATGACAGATCTAATTCATTAGTTTTAACAGCTTTTCCACTAAAGATATCCCAGTCTTTCCCATAAATTTTTGAAGAAGTGCATCAAGTTTGAGGTTTTGAAAGCACAGCATGCAACCAATTTCACGACGACTTAGTCAAAAAAAGTTTGTCTTCCAAGAAAAAGATGGTCTATAAGTTTCAGAAGAGTAAAAATAATGATTCTATCCATTCTCTACACATTTTTTTAGATTTGCCACAGACAATATACCAAATTACCAACACTCAATTACTTTGGTTCATTTTTTGACCAGCCCAAAAACAATCTTGTTTTGATTTATAAGACTTTCTGAGATGGAAAAATATAAAAAAAAGATAGGATCATTTTCTTAAGTCATGAAAAGATCCAGCAATCTGGCAATTTTTTAAATTTGCAGTGTTTTGGAGTCAGAGACATAACTTTATAACTATATATCCTTTCTCAAAGTCCAACTTTTAAGAGATTTTTTTCTTTAATTTTTAAAGTGCACCTTGCTAAATTGCGTTCATTAAATGCACACTCTTGGTTATTCATTGTGAATTACCTTGGGCGATTGTCAAACCTGATTGTTTGGGATGTCACCTTATCTTGAATACTTGAACTCAGAGTTGGATTTTTATCACTGGTAAAGAATGTGGTTTTTAAGGGTTACATCCAAAGGGAAAGTGATAATAATAATTTGATATGATCAGAAAGAGAAAATGAAACTTTAAAGCTAGTGTATTGCTGTACTCTAGAAATCCAGAAGACATTTGCTAATAAGCTTTAAGAAAGCCCAGAGATGACCTAACCAATCAAGAAAAGAATCAATACAGTACTGTTTATAGAAGGAGTGGTAACCCTTTACGTAAGAAGGCAGTGGGCCAATAATGACTGTAAGAAATGTAGACCTTTGGTTACTGGTTTGGAGGGATGCATGGTAGACTTCAAGTCCCCAGGCCAAGCACACCCATCAGGCACTGAGGCCAGTGTGCAATCAATCAACTCTTGAAAAGTTTTACACATGATTGCATTATTCGTGTCGTAAAATATATGAGTTAAAAATAAATACAAATCTACCACTTGCATTGACTATTCTAACATTAAGACAAGCATGAGAGTGAAAGATAGCTTCAAGAACTGCCTTAAAAAGACTTTTCAAGTAAATGTGAAACAGCTGATCATTTCCATTTAAAATATCATGATGTGTGAACTATGGAAACAAAAGAAAGTAAAGCACATCTTGCCATAAAAATTATTTCAAAAAACTGCAATATTTTTCAAAATATTTTTTCTCAAGTACTTTTTGTTGCTTTGAAACAAGAGATAAATTCAAGCTGGTGTAAAACAAAATTCATTTAAAATGACATATCTCCTTTTGTTGTATCTTCAAATTGGAAGCTCTTTGTGAAGAAAAATTGTTCAGCTTATTTTTTCCTCTACAAAATTTTTGGCCAAATTAAATTTCCTATGTTAACCTGCAGTTTAAAATGAAATGGTATTTGGAAGAAAAGAAACATTACTCAGAGCCAGGTTTCAGGATCATAAATTTCAGCCTTTAACAACCACTCATCTATTTCCAGCTGGCTTTCTTTTCTTTTTTTTCGGAAACTTGAACAAAAAACATTTTGTTGTTGTTTGGAACCAGATTTTAAGCCTACAACTTGACTTTATATTTAGTTGGAGATGTTGATTTGGGCAATGAAAAGATTGTTGATTGGTCTTGAACACAACTTATAGATTTTCCAATTCATTTAAAATAGAATATGGTGAATATTGAGCACGTAAATCAACTTCCCTTTAAAAAAAAGTTCCTTTCAGAATTCCAATCCAATTATAAAATCGATTTCTCTGAATCAATCTGAGTATTTTGAAAGAAAAAAAATTCAAAAGAAAATTCTTTTACTCGAATTCTCAATAATTTAACAATAAAGTTTTGATCTTCACTCTTTTTTAGTGTATCAAAAGTTTTTTTGATTGTGAACTTAGAACCATAAAAGAGCCACAGAATAATGACAGACAGTTGTACCTACCAACCAGATCTGACCCGCAGTCATTAACGGGTTAGCCCAAGCTCTGACACTGGTATTTTTTATTCTACCCAGAGATTATATTTTGGACCTTAGTGGACCGCGAAATAGAAAAAATTGGCTTCTTTGTGGAAAATTTTCCTGAACTGGAGAAGGCTGACCCAACCCCGGGTCAAAATTTTTTGACCCAAATCCATCTCTAAAAGCTAACCACAGAATTAAGTGGATGGGCACTTTTTGCTAAAGGAAAAATGCCAAACCCACAAGCGAGCGAGTGACTCATTTTTTTGTCATCTTTGCGTCTTTGACATCAAATATCTCAGGTTCTATGCAAAATATCAAAAATCAAGCTAATAACTTATTAGGCAAGGATTCAAGTTATCTTCATGCAAAAAATTAGCTCTCTAGCTTTAAAACTGAGCCTTTCAGGTGCCAGACAGACAGACATTGAAAAATAACTTGGCTTTGGTCTTACGCCTTTAATAGCTCCGACAATTTTGAAGTTAGAGAAAAGTTTATAAAATAACATTTATTTCTAACTTCAAAATTGTGGGAGCTATTAAAGACGCAAGACGAAAGTCAAATAATATCTTTCCCAACCCTTAGCCTTATTTGTAACCTCACTCGCTTCGCACTTGCTCGTGAATAATGACAGACAGACGTACCCACCAACCCAATATTCTTTTGCCTGTATTTTACTGGCCAGCAGCCAGGCAGACAAACACAATATTTTCCTGTTTGATAGCCAAACCTGCACTCTCAACCAAAAGCTGACAAATGGCCAAGAAGCTTTTATTGTGAGCCTTGCTAGCCTGACCATCCCTTTGGACATACAGTTCTCCCCAAAGATGAGATGGAAAGGAGTATGGCGGTAATGCCAGTTTAAATAATGTCAGGTTGAGTGAGTAGTGAAGGACTACCAGGTCATGGGTTTTGCAGGAAAGGCAGGCATGCTTAGAGTTTCAGTGGGAACAATGGTCAAGTGAAGAGGAGTAATGATGTGAAGTAGAGTTTGGGAATTTCCTAGGTGTCTATTGCGTTGTGGAATTGCTATGAGAATTTCACAAATGAGTTTTTCCCAAATGCAATTTTCCCGCTAACCTTTTCCTGAAAAAAGCATTTGCTAACCTAACCTATGACAATCTAAAAACTTCTTTTCTAGCAAAATAGGTTTCCTGACCTTTTTCCCGATAAATAGATTTGATAAGCATGGGAAAGTCACACAAAGTATTGGTCTGGACCAAAGTACGCCTCACTCAATTCAGGTCAGAAATTCTAATCTTGCCATCTGCCCAGGAATCGAACATCAATTTGAAAATAATGATGAAAGCCAAAGAAGGAGGGATAAAAAAGGAAATGATTAATGAATTTCCAATTAATATTAAATTGAGATCTTGTTCGGTCACCGATAAAAACTGATTGATGCTTTGAAACAAATCATCAAAAATTGAATTGATACATTCACATTTGAAATTGATATTTTTTTGGTCTAGAGTTCAAAAAGCATTGAAAGTAGAGATGGGTAAAAGAGTTCTTAAGAGATACATACGACTTCAAGAATTTGGAAAAATACTTCTATACAAAAAATACTACCGGTTCTGCCCAGTAAAAAATTGGCCTTTTGAGCATTATGGGCTGAAACCAGGCTTCATTAAATCAGTTGAGTTTGTGGCAAGGTCACCACAAAGTTTGGTGCTGTTTAGTTGAGCAGTTCTTATTTTATAGTGGGAACACATAACCTGACCAGATCGAATGTAGGAACGAAAGTTGGAAACGAAAAGTCAACTTTTTTAAACGAAAAAAGTACATGTAACTAAAGTTACATGAAAGCTGATTTTGCATCTTTACATTGTTTAACATTTAGAGGGCTAATGATTGTTATTGAAGGTTTGAGTGCATCTCTGCATGAATTTTGCTTCAACTTTTTCAATAAATTTGAATTTTCGTTTAAAAGTGCAACTTTTATCTTGAGAGCATTTTTCTACATTTTCAATGAAAGCCAATACTTTCAAGGTACTTCTCTTTTCAATAACTTGAGACTTCAAAGATCTCTAGAGGTCTAAGTTTACTGCATTACATTTTAGCACAAGCGATCATTTCAGAAATTTTTGAGAATAGGTAACAGTTTCAAAAGATGTTAATATTTCTAAAATGCAGTTTGTTTTTCAATCGAAAAAAGTGTTTTCTGGCCTTTAAAGACATTCACAAAGCTTTTTTGAGGTCACAAAACCCAATAAGTCTTTCTCCAATCAAAACCAATAATGCCAGTGGTCAAGGCAAAAACTCTATTGAAACTCTTAATCTAAGCTTGACTTGATTATCTTGATAAGATGACAACTTTAATTACCAAAGAGATAGTTTTCTTCAAGACAAATATAAGAAAAAGATTGAGGACAAAATGATGAAATAAACTTGGCAATAATAAAAACTCAAGTAAAAAAATCTGATTTTTTGCAAATCCAGCTAAAGGGGCCTCATACTATGCACTTAATTCATTTTATCTCGCTTTTTAGAATGTTTTTACATTATGGGGTCGCCATGGCCTAATGGTTATGGCATCTGACTGTGAACTGGGAGGCTGGGGTTCAATCCCCAGTCGGGGCAAATCTTTAACCCCAGGATTTGTCTTTAAATAATCATCTAAGATGATGGTTACCACAGTCAGGATTGATGGTTGCGCAGATCACATAAACAAAAAACCTGATTGAATTATTAAAAAAACCACAAAATAATTACATCAGAAAAATACCATTCCCAAAATTTAACCAGGGATAGTTCAGATAACTGCAAGACACAATAATAGTGTAGGGAATTGTTGTAAAGTCTAATACTATTGGTATTAGAAGAATCAGTTCCTCAACCAACTATAAGCTGTCAATCAATAAATGTTCTATTTTTATCACATTCCCGCTAAAATAATTCAAGATGGGTATACACATGATCTTTCATTCTCACAGCTTTTATGTCAAGATGGCATTTCTGTGCAAGCTATATACTCACCCTTACAAACATTGGTCGCTTTCTCTTTTCCAAGTATCTCCTTTATAATGGGCTGCCGTTCTATCAATAAGTAGTTCAGGACTCATTCTTTTCTTGATTAGGAAGGTCATCACAGGGTTTTCACACATGCTCGCTCACCACACTCACTCTCTTCAGTACTTCAGCACTGCATTTGCTCATCAGTGAGAAAATAGCTGTTTGTTCGCGATATGTTAAGTATAATTTTTGCATTATTATATAGATAGATAGATAAGGTGAAGCCTTAGAACCAAATACAATTAAAAATAGCAGAGGGAATAACAGAGGGATTTTATCATAGACATTACATACATAGACTGAGCGTCCCTGCCCAGGCTGCAGGAAAAATTTGCACTGTAGTAAATTTGGGTTTAGCAACAGCTGAATTGGTGCGGCCTAGCTGGGTCAGTTGTTGCTAAACCTATACATAAGCAAAAAATTGATTTTTATGACCCTTTCTCCCTCTATGTATCCGATCTCTATGGATTTTATACACTTAACTTGTATTTATGTTTGAAAGAAAAGAAGTTCTGGCGGTCTAGGTTGCTGATTTTAAAATATAAATAAGTCTTTAAAATATTGAGTTGTTTTTTGAGCTAGTTTCCTTTTCAAATATAGTTTTTGTTTGGCCTTTTCAAAATCCTCTAGAGCCATTATCTTCCTCTTAAAATACCACTTCACCTCAGGACCAAATCCTCTGCGATTTTTGTGAGTTTTTGAAAACTGAAAAGTTTTCTGAGCAACACCAATGTTATGGTTTTTCATAGTATAGTTATCAAATTTCAACAGTTTCCTGTGGGATCCAACGGAAAAAAACTTTTTTTCGAACACTAAAAAGTGAAGCTGACTCTCTTCTATTGACAGAAAGACATAAAAAGAAGATTATTTCAAGATTTGTAGAGCCCAGATAAAAAAAACATTGATCTATTCAAGTTAAATTGAGGGTTTTTTGTTCATTCAGATATCCTCATTTGAATAAGTATCAGAGTCTTTCCGCGCTTGTAAGATCTATCAGCCTTCTTGTCACGAAACAAAATGACATTTCCGACCAGATGATATCTGATGAGGACAGATAAATACTTTGGAAAGGTCTTTACTCGAAAAAGTAACACATTTCAATTTGGTGAACTTCAAACAAAAATGGGCACAAGTTTTTGTGTGTCAAAATAATACAAACAGTTTTTATTTGCCATCTTTTTTTTGCTCTTGTGAGAGACAATTTCAAAAGTTTTCATGTTATTACTTTGATAGAGAAATAGGAAAAAAACTTTTGGGAAAAAGTTTTTGTATTCCATATGTTTTCTAATCCACTAAAAAACTCAACATTTGTTTAGTTTTTGGAGCTTCTTCCCACGTGTTGGAGTTTATTGTTTATCAAGAAACTGAAAAAAACAACATGGCTTATATGTGAGGTCGAAATGAGCTTTCATCAAGCAAAAAAGTTCAACATTTCTAGATCTAAGTGGTCATGAAGCAAAACAATTATTGGATAGATCATTACAGTGGTGAAGTGAAATAGCTCTGAAGAAAACTAATTCCTTAAGCTCAGGGAAAGAAGTTAAGTAGAAAATTAAAGTGAGAATCCAATTAAGATCTAATACTCTTTGACTATAAACATTATTTGATCTCACTCATCTCTTTAAGACAGTCTTATTTGGATATAAAGAGTAATTTAACAAAGAAAAATTTATTTTCAAGATTACACTTAATACAAAAAATGTAAATGACTAAACTTACACACTAAACTGAATTCTGAAGCCAAATTTTCCATTGCTAATCTTACATCTAAGACTCAAGGAGAATAACTAGCTGAGATGTTTTAGTGGGGAAGTCTATGTTTACAGACATGAAAAATGGAAGCTCAGTGATCAAATATGCTTGGAAATCTATTGATAAAAAAAGGCTGAATTATATAAATATAAAGTACCAAGTAATCTTTGGCGGGTACCTGTATTTGGATTTGCTTGAAAATTAAATGAGTATCTAAAGTTGAAGTTTGGATTTGCTTGCAAACTAAATGAGTATCTAAAGTTAAAGTTGGATTTGTATTTAAAACAAATATAGTATTGACTTTCATAAATGGGTAGTTTGGTTTTGACTATAATCATTAGTTGTTGCAGCAAATAATGTTGATAAAAATAATAAATATTCTAAAAAGTAAAAGTTCAGTCACAATTAAACAGAATGTTAAATTAAAACTTTGAAAGAGTATTTTTTTGTTTTCAAGCACCCAAAGTAACTGCAATTTCAAGGTTCTTGAGGGTTATTGAAGCTCTTTACCATTTGCAAGTTGTTAGACTTGTTACTGGTATTCTTTAACATATCAAAATACGAGTCTTAAACCAGTTTGAACAAGTAATTTGGCCGAAACTATATGATTTGAAATTACTTGCAGATTCGTTTATTGGCTGAAACTTTTTGATTTGCTATACTCAGATTTGTTTATTGGCAAATATTAGTTTTTAAATGAGTAACAGTGCACCCCCCAAAGTTTAGAACCAAGATCTTATATTGCCAGCCAGCAATGTAACGAGGTTTTTCATTCCATGGGACTTGCTGCAAACTCAGGGAAATTTTAGACCCAGTTTGAGCTCTGCATCCCCCATGGTTATTTTATCACAAGCAGAGCCAAAACACAGATGGCTATAGTTGAAGTTAATATTTCAGTTTACCTTTTGCACTCTCTCCAAGCCACTTAATGTTCCAAATCAAACTTAAAACTCTACTATAATATTTAAAAATACTTTAATTCAAGTAAACAATTATGGGTTTGGTTTCTGGAAAATATCTTTTGATAAAGATCTGTGAAAGAGTCCAAGAAAATGTAAGTAAGTAAGTGGAAAGTTGGGATGATGCTGAAGATGACACAAGATCAAATATTCTGCCATTTAGATCATCCTTAAAGAAGTTTTTTTATCTTTTACTCTAAAAACTGTCACTGATTTTCATTTCTAAATGAGATGACAGAAATATTTATGATTTTACTTTTAGAGGACATGCTTTTCCGCAGAATGAAAAGTCTTTAGACACATTTGACACGCAGGAAAAGTTGAAAATTCTAGAAAATCTTTTGAGGTTTTTCTTCTTTGCTGTGCTGCACAAATTCAGTATTTATTTATCAAATTAAGTCTTTGGGATGGTTTAAAAGAAAAAAGCCTTTTATTTAAATGTAAATCCTATAAATTTACTATATTTCAATAACGCTTAGCTCGGATTTTTCTGCTTCATGAAATATATATATGCTCGGCAAAAATCTTGAGCGGACATTGTCTGTAATAAATGTCAGACATTAGCTTTTTCCTCTGTGAAATTGTTGAGGCCGTTTGCAACGATGGCTTTCTTTATGCTTATTTTTATTTCCTATCTGTACTGGTAAGAGTGAAAATGGACCTATATGGAAAGGAATAAAATTGAAGTGTTTATCAAAGGATTAAGGCAAATTGGTTTTTGAAAGAGCTGTAGCTGTTTACTCAGTTCCATATACTAGTTCATGTTGTGATGAAGAGGATAGAAAATGTACTTGCTTGATTTCGACCAAATTCACAGTATAAAAGACTTGGTTGTTTTGGTTGAGATACTATCACTAAAAAATAGCCTTTAAGCATTTAACATAAGTTAAATTTTGTTTGTAACTGACATCAGGAATATTGTGGGTTCAAACCTTTTTAATAATTTTGATCTTTTTTGAAGTATGGGCTCAAGTAGTGAACAGGTCAAAAAAATTTGAGCCCTCAATTTTTTCAATTTTTTTCCCTTCGGATAAAAAAAAATCTCATCAGATTGGGTCAAAAAGTACCTGGGTTAAATACAGGTCAGCCTCTTATTTACTGCAGGTCAAAAGTATGCTCAGGTAGGGTCAGATCAGGGCCCATCTCTAGGCTTAAGTGCACTTGATGCCATGCTGCAAGTTGATGTGCAATCAATGCCATTATAACAGTCTTGCTCTTGCTGTTTAATTATGTCTGCGATCACTGCAGATTACCATTTCCCTGACTTGGGGGGGGGGGGGTGCTTGGTTGATTTTTTGCAATCCCTGGTTGAAAAGTTGTTGGCATGGTTGGGGATT
>Ga0194133_10009438_pt1 | contig 11170 bp, 8 predicted proteins | sample TA2KigOf40mmetaG_FD_155448 | JGI IMG/M metagenome (GOLD analysis project Ga0194133, IMG submission 155448) | Freshwater microbial communities from Lake Tanganyika, Tanzania - TA2015055 Kigoma Offshore 40m | ecosystem: Environmental > Aquatic > Freshwater > Lake | place: Tanzania: Lake Tanganyika...
AATATGCCATGCTTCAAAAGTGTAAATGGAGAAATGAACCCATTCCTTGCAGCCAAGTCTTCAAAACTTTTCCAACAGACAGAGGAATGTGTTGTATCTTCAATATGCCTGATGCAAATGAGATTTTCGTCGAATCTGAATTCACCAATATTATTTTGAGCTTGCAAAGAGAGGATTTTTCAACATCACTTGAAAACACTACTTTTGCAAACAAATCATCCTTCAAATCTGAAGAAGGATCCTAAATGGGACTCTCCGTCATGTTAGATGCTCACTCAAACCTACAAAGAGTTTCATCATTTGAAGCTGATTTTGCAGGATTCCAAGTCCTGATTGACTCAAGAGAAAACTTTCCATTTGTCAAAAGAAAAGGATTTCAAATAAAAACAGGCCATTTAAATCAACTTGCTCTGACAGCAACAAAAATTGATGCTGATGTAAATATCTACTCTGTTGATCCAGAAAAAAGGAAATGCAAATTTTCAGATGAAAATGAAGGTTTGACACTTTACAAAGGCTATTCTCAAGCAAATTGTCATTTAGAAAGAGAAATCATTTACGCCCATGAAAAGATGTCACAATCGAATCTCACATCCCCCTGTACCCCATGGTATTTGCCAAGACGAAGCTCAGTGAATCTCATTTGTGATCCTTGGGCAAAAGAAAAGTTTGAACAATTAATGTATGAAGCAAAGTCGAAATCAAAAGTTAAATGTTTGCCGGACTGTAGGAGAAATTTATATCATCCTAAACTTTCAGCAGCCATCTTTAGCCGTTGTGATGAGAGAAATGTTGGAATCAGTGATCTTTGTGATCTTACCCTAGATTGTGATTCCGAGAGTCCAAATTTTTTTGGAAAGCAAGTTTTAGATGAATATAACGCAACTTATATTCATAATAGTGACCATCTCAAGTGTTTGAGAAGTAGTATAAGAGAGATTTCAAATGATCAACGTATCAGAGGAACTTTCCATTCGCCAAAATCAACAAGTTATGATGCTTTTGAAAAGGATATTGCAATTCTACAAGTTTTCTTTGATACTGAGACAATTATCAAATTTGAAACTGTGCCAAGACTTAATTGGGTGGGTTTCATTTCCAATGTTGGTGGCCTTCTGGGACTTTGTCTGGGTTTCAGTATTTTTTCGTTGATTGAGATGATTTGCTTGACTTATGATATTTTTAAGTTCATGTTTAAAGGAGATTTATAATCAGTTGGAATGCAGTAATGTGATAGTCTTTTATTTTTAACTGTATTAAATTTTAAAACCAACCTTTTTAAAAATATAATTCAATGTTTGACAAAGCTGATTTTTTATATCTTATATGAATTAAGGAAGCTTGTTGGTACTTCAGGGTAAAAATGAAGGGCTGAATTGCATTAAAAATAGAATAATTTAAGATTGTTTACAAGGTTGAAAGAAAGGTAAGATTATTTCGGTGATGATATGCACTCTGAGAACTGCAAATGTGTCCTTCAAAGAGAGATTGCAACTTAGGTATCATTTTCATCAAAAAAGTTTAATTTTGATACTATAAATAAAACACAAAAAGTGTCATTCTTTGTCCGCTTTACCATCAATTATTCCAACAAGAACTTAGCAATTAAACTTTCCTGGCTATAAATTAAGTCTTAAGATTTTCATTCAAAAGAACAGAAGAAAGGACCTTTGGACAAATAATCAGAATAGGTTGTAGAGGTTTGTGGCTACCAAAAAGAAAAGGTAGATAGTTATAACTAACAATTACTAATTATGATTTATGCACGTGACTAGATATTGGAAATCATCGAAACTTATTTTCTGTTTAATTCAAAATCAAATTCAGTATCTTTTATTTGGAAAACTAATGACTTCCGAGAATGATGACAACTTCTTTTCATAATTTTTATCGAATTTTTAAACAGAGTATAATTTTAGCTCAAGGATTGGGTGGAGCCATTTTCCTTGTTCATTCATCACTCATGCATAGCATCAAAAGTTTAAAAGATAATAATTCCGCACTAAAAGTTTAAGAACAATTTTTGTGTTACAAACTTAGTATTGAAATATTTTTGAGGTATAGTATCAAAGTAACATTATTATGATTTGAATATCCAAAGTGTCAAATATAAAAATCTTTAATTATAGCCGTTGTTTAAATCAAATTCCATCAATCGACACACCCTCCAAAACACATTTCAAGTGAGAAACCAATTTTTCAAGTTACTTGTTTTCACATATTTCTCTTAGTTAAGTACATGTTAGGGACCAAAGAAGTTGACAAATAAAAGATTTTAAGTGTTCGTCCTTGTTAATTTTTGCAAGTTTTTTTTGTGATCAAATCATTTCTATATATAAATCATGGCTAAGACACATTCCAAAGTGATTTTTCTTGTGTTTGGTATCTTTGTTGTGCTTGTTTCATCTAACCCTTTATTTCTTAAGAACAGCAGCGGAAAAAAGCCAAAATTTTTCTGGGACATTTTTGGTGTGTTTGGTACCAAGGCGGAAACCTCACTCACAAGTTCTTATCATTCTCCATCAACTTCATACCAAAAACCAAGTTACTTATCCTCACCAACGACAAAGCCAAGTTACCTACCTTCAGTTACTTCAAAACCTTCCTACTATCCAGTGAAACCATCTTATGGATTAGCAAGTTCAAAGAAACCACATTATTTTGTTGGAACAGAGAAGCCACCCTCATATCTTTCCCCTAACCTTCGTTACCCTAATCCAACATATTTTCCTCCTTCAAGCAATAAGCCAAACTACTTTGATTCAGGACAGATAAAGCCATCTTTTCACACATCTTATCAAGGCATGAAACTTCTTTTATGATCCAAAATAATTTTAATTTCTTTCTGTTTTATATATTTTGAATATTTTGATTGAATTGACCATTTGTTTTACAAAAATGCTACTTTTTCTGACTTTTTATTTAAATGAGTGCCTGGTTAAATTTCAACACTTAGAAAAAATTCTAACCTACTGAATCAAGCCCAAATCGATGAAAAATGCTCTGAACTGACCAAAAAAAGTTCTCTAATTAGCTAATGTTTAAGACTTTTTCCCATTAAATTAGATAAAAAATGTCAAGATTCAAGTCAAAGTGAAGAAGGTTAGGGTAGGGCTGTTTTAAACAACACATCAAATGAATTTTTTTATTAATAACCTTGAAAACTGTCCTTGAAAAAAATCAATTAAATTTCCACTAAATTTAAGATGTTTAGAAATTTTCAACCAATAGGCACATCTTCATCTTTGAATGATGGATTAAGGTACAATTCAAACGCTGGAAATACCTTTTTGAGTCAGGATGGAACACACTTTCCACATCACAAAGGCCCAACTCATAGTCCCTCAAAGCCAGGTTTAATTAAAGTACATAATTATTAAAAAAAGAAACAGGAGAATTAGCTAACAAAGTACAGTCTGTTGTAAGCTTTATTTTCATAGTCTTGATGTTGTATTGGGAAAATATCACTTAAAATATAAAATTGATTGTCACTTAAGAGATGTTAAATTTAGAGTAGATTGGCATCTGCCTTTGAAAAACTCATATAACTAATAAGTATTGTGAACGAATGAAAATTTTTTAAAAATGATGAAGGTTACTTTCCAAATCCGACTGAGGAGCAATTTTGTTCTAAAAAAAATCAGATCCATGTATGGAGGAAACAAAATTATTGAACCAACAAGAAAATTAGCCTCCCATTCTTGGGGCTTATCTTTTTGCATAACTCAATGCACAATTTAACTTCAACAAAACATTTATTTCTTTGTAAATTTAAATGTTTGTAAATTTCAATAAATTATTTCAAGTGAACTTTGGGGATGGAGATCTTCCCGATTATAGGCCTTACTCTCATCGTAAACCATCCTCTGTGACAGAACATTTTGGATTGGCAGGACCACAAAATGTAAGTATTTTTTTAAATAGATAATCATATACACTAATAATCTAATCTAATGGCGATGTGCAATCAACACCTTTATAAGTGTGCCGCCATAGAAGTCTTTGGTCAATGCAGATTACTATACTCTGGGCTGAGGGTGCAGCCTTGTTGATTTTAAATTGCTGACATGGCTGGGGATTAAACCCACAACCTTAGATCTTGGTTCTCAGTCAGGCGTCTCTGACCTCTCAGTCACATCGAATTACATTTAGATGGATTCATCCTATGCTTCAGATTACTAAAGTATATTCAATATTAGCCTGGATTGTACCAACCATGTGCATGTCCTCAACATTTTGGTACTTTAACTACAACAGCTGCCCAATTGGTGGATAATCAACCTGAGTACAGACCCCAAATCATTCAACTGTTTGAAATACCTTCTTCTTCAACTACAGTGAGTCCAGTTTCACTCTTACCAACCTTACAAGCCACTCAAGTGAGCATTGCAGAATCTCAGGGAGCTGATAATCCAACTCAAGATCCTTTTCAGGCAAAAAGTTTTTATAGCATTTCAAAACATTTTTTTCTGAGAAAAATTTGGTTTCAGGCTGAGGTTGTTTCTGTAGTTTCCTCCAACTCTGATGAATCATCACGCTTGGAAGAGGCAAGAGCTGAACCCCTGTCAACCACGGGAGATGGTTGGATACCCATGACCATACAAAAAGTGATGAATTTTGTAACCGGTGATGAATTCAGCAATATACATCCTAAAAGACAGTCAAAATTTCAAAGGGAGAGAAAAGAATCAAAACCAAGTAAGGAAGTAAATCTAAAATAAAGTCTTCACTTCTTACTCTTGAAGTATTACAAATAGATTTCAAGAAGAGTCTAGCCTCGAGATTAAAATCATCAACTGCCAGTTCAAAGTTTGAGTTTCGTGAACCTAGATCCAGAGCTAAGGATGAGACCTTGAGAGTGACGACAACAACGCCTCCGGATTCCTCCCCAATCCAAGATATTTTTGATAATGAGGAAATCCAGTTACATTTATCTGAAAATCAATATGCCATTTCTGAGGCTTTGGACATATCCGGACAAGAATCAGCCAATCGAGGGAAGAAGAAAGAACCATTTGACCACAGTTTGAACACTCTTGCCACATTAGCTCAGCCCAACTTAAATTTGCTATCAACAACAGAAAAGTCTAAAAAAGAAATTGGCTTAAATCAAGATGAAGAAGTTGTAAATTTGGTTGGATTTATCGGTTCAAATGCAACAAAATGGGTTTGGAAACTGCAAGATGCTAGCCCACCGAATCTGAGTGAGGCTCAACCAGAACCTAATTCAAATCTGACGTTAGAATCACTTGAAAAAGATCCCAATAACTCTAATCTTTTATCTGATGCATGGTTCAAGAATTACTCTGAACTTCCAATCTTCCCAGCTTTATATAATACCACAGAGGATGGACTAAATTTTGAGGCGGAGGTAATTGACCTGACATCTTCAAATTCTCTTGGAAATGTCAAAAATGAGGATAATGAAGGAACCCTTGGAAGAAAAAGAAGTCAACAATTACAAAATGAGTGAAGAATGAACTAGAAAAAATAGATTAATACACGATGAATGCATACAAGAAGCCAAAATGAGTGTCACTGAAACATTGAAAAAGATGACCTCGAAATATTTTTGGCAAAGATTTAGAAGCTTATAGACAAAGGAAAATGTTTGAACAACAACAAAGAACACAAAATTGATTCTATTTATACTTTTCTCTGTTAAATGTGCAAAAGATTAATATGCTAATGCTTTACTGTTTGATTACGAATAGTTGTTGTGGCATCCTTTTTTTGCAACATTTTTTCTCTGTTTTTGTGTTTCCAATCTATCTAATTTATATTTCAGTTTCAACTGATGCCTTATAAACTCATTTCTAGGCATAGACTTAACCCACTCATATGCATTTCCTGCAACTGTCCTACCTTCCCTCCTGTGGTACATGTGTATGATATTAATTGTGCCAAACTATGTTCAAACCCGTCCTTTGTGCCCTGAATCAAACTTGGTCTATTTGCATCCAAATACATTTAGAGATAATCCAATTGATTTTTTAAAAGCACGTCACTCATCAAAGGTAATTGTCAAGATCTTACATTCTTTTGTTGCTATAGCTCTCAGGTTATGAAAAAATAAGGCTTGATTGATTTTGTAGAGCAACTTGTCGTTCTTTGTCTACCAACAAACCTGTTGTCTGACAAAATCTCTTGGATGACAAACCTCTGTTTGAAAAAAGGTAGTCATCCCAAATTAACTAATTTTTATGCACATCAAAGTTTTATTCAGCTAATTATTTTCGGAATTGATGGGAAGGTTCAATCAACAGTTGTTATGCAGATCTTTCTTCTATTGTTTCCTTGTTAGTGACATGATCTTCCAGGAAAAAGGACTTGTCTTCCACAGGGATAGCAATTTTGGCATTAGATCCCTGGACAAACATATAAAAAAAAGTAAAATTGATGGCATTTTGAGCTTCATGTATGTGACAAACCCTTTTTTCTGGTGCACTTCTTGATAACTCTTCTTTTGTTATTGTGTCATCGCCAAGGTTGAATTCTTCTTCAGGCATTGGTTGTTTGTTGAAAACAGTGGGATCTATGGTCTTTGGCTTTCCATCAGCACCCTGAGAAGTTAAGATTTAGTAACAGAAATTTTGACAAAATCCATTTTTGATCTCACTAAGGTGAAGTAATCTTTTAAGACAGATGGAATTTCAGTTTCTTCACTTGGCCTTGCATTGTGCTGTAAACAATAAAAAGCATGATAATATATCAATAAAAAATACTTTTTGTTGAACAAACCATGTAGTTGATTTGTGGTATCCCAACAGCTCTCCCTCCACGTGGAGAAGAGGTTTTGCACTGATGTTGCTGGCAAAAAAAGTCATCCTTGCCATCATTATGGCACCAAGTTCCATCAGGGAAGAACAAATCAACATCAGGATATCTATATAAAAGAAAACCGAGGTGTTTTGAGACATTTATTTTTTTCAGTCCTAACATTTTGAGTTATACCTGCTCAATTCTAACTGAGGTGAATACCAGTCTGAGCCCCTGGCTGACTTACAATAAATTGTGCAAGCCTGAAATTGTCTTATTATATGCTTCAAGTGGTAAACAGAATCTGCTGTAAACATCTATTTACCTGCTCTATTCTTTGTGGATTATGTTGAGGTTGTTTACCTTCTCCAGAAAGGTCTGATTCCAGACTTGTTACAGTGTTTTGATAAGCTTTGCACATGTCACTTGCATAGTCACTAGCAGTCACAGAAGAAGACGCACATGGGGTGAAGTCATCACATAACTAAATTGAAATGACTGATGATTTCGAATTAGCTAAATTAATTAGAGTAGAGAGACCTGGACATCAGTGGAAGGACCCTGACATTGGACGGCGGAGAGGGCAGGTTTAGGAATTTGGCATGATCGCCTTCTAGTACGAGCACCTTTGCCCTTAATTATACATCCTTCAGAGGGACAAATTCTGAGTTTCTATAGATTTATCTTTACTTTGTTTTGTACCTGAATAGCAAGGCCCATTATGCCAGTCACCCCACTTGGCAGTGCCCAACTGGTTTTGCTCAGGAGCCTGGGTAAGAAGACTTTGGAGATCCTTACGTTCAACACAAGAACCTAGAAATTTTTTTAATTCATATTGTGAATAACTTAAGTAAATTATTATATCGGCTAAAAGTTATAACTTGCCCTGAACACAGAAGAAAGTGTTAGTAGAGCTATCATTTCTACAAGCAGTGCCCTCAAGAGCTGGTCCAGAGGCAAAGTATCCAGTGGTACCAGCCTCGTCAAGACGACAAAGAAGTCTGTTTTGAAATGGAAATAAGCAATTTTACTATCTAAATTAAAATGAAGTTGTTTAACCTGTCGCACATCTCTGGCATGTTGGATGGATCATGATTAAGTTTTGCTCTCTTATCTTGAAGCAAAAATTGACATTGCTCTACAGGTGACCAGATGAGGCCTTTTTCAAAAAAAGTTAAGTAGATTTAAAAAGAACTTTGTTAGATTTTTTAAAGAGAAACACCAGGAACATTTTTGTATTTTGCAAAATGGTCATTTTCAGCAGAAGCCACAGGCACTGAAGATTCTGATAAGCAGGGTAGATCAAGCTTTTCTATGACATCAGCAGAGCAACGTGACCACAAGACCTCACCCTTGGTACCTCTACTAAATGACATCACATATCCATCCTAAGATACACAAAAGAAGTCATACAAAGAAAATGTTATCTTTTTATTAAACCAAATCACCTTATCACATCCAGCTGTGTGATCATGGGTCATTCCAAGATTGTGCCCAATTTCATGAGCCATTACATAAACAGATGTAAAGCCTGAATTCGTAGTTTAGTTAAAAAATACTTAGCCATGATGTGCAGAAGAAGGACTTGATTGTTTATGTTAAAAAGAGCATGAGCTTTTAAATATGGGAAAAAGTATTGGCGCTTAGAAAGCACAAGTTTTGGGTGTGGTGAGGTGGGGTGATCAACACACAAGCTATACATGTAGATAACCGATAAAAGATCCGGCACGTTAAATTATTTTCATGCAACCTATTTAACCGTGTAAGATTCCTGAGCACAATTGATCACAGAGCTCCTGCTTCCCTTATCGATAAATAGGCATGCGTGCCCAACTATGTTACCTTGTTATTCTTTATGTTGTTCTTACCAAAAAGGTTAGCGTTGGAATAGGCCCAAGTTTAGTACATAGGTTTACTTTCATTATTTTTACTTTATATTTGTTTAAGAAAATTTGACCCGGGTTGGATCGGGTCATCCATCTTTGGTTTGGGTTTGGCATTGGAAAATTTCCCTTTAAAATCCCCAATTTTCAATTTTTTGCCCCTCAGGTCAAAATAAAATCTCATCCGGTCAGGTCAAAAAGTACCTATGTCAAAGCTGGGTCAGCCTCTTATTTATTGTGGGTTCAAAAGTGTGCTCGGGTCAGGTCAGGGCCCATCTCTACCACATTTGCACCACTCTTTCAGTATTAAGTTTGTTTAGAAGAGACAAGAGTGATTACTCAGGTTCAACGATAGACCACTGTCTAAGAGATCAAATAAGGCTTGTTTGTACATGATCTCAGGGAAATACCACAGATATATAACTATTATAGATATTCATTGTTCCAATCGAGTAAAAACTACCTGTGGATGGATATGGCCTTCCTTCTTGATTTTGCACCCCGATTTCTCCAATGACACAACCATATTCTTTGGTGCAGATGCCTGTTACCGTAGCAAGCCCCATTGTAATGGTGCTACGTTGGCCACCTTCAACAGCCCAGAAGTCAAGACCAGACAAGTAAAGCCCAACATCCCAGTGCTGAGGGTTGGAATCATCTCCAGGATTTAGTTTACTCTAAGAGAAAATTTAACATTTACTTTATCTTAATTGAGTTTAATATTCTGAAATGAATAAGTCACTGATTCTTTGAAAAGTTTGAAAAAAAAAATATACTTAACAATTTTTACACAACAGTCACTTCCAGTTTCATGGTTGAGACATTTTGATTCTTTTGAACTTTGGTTGAAAAGTTACCTGGTAGTCACAGAAGTTTGATAGCAATTGAGTTCTCTCAGAGCCTCCAGTAGAGAAAGGTTGAGATTCCATCAACTCGATCCGGACAATAGTGAAGTCAATGCTACGAGTAACAAATTTGATAAAAGGTACACCTCAAATCAAAACTTAATCAAAATATTTTACAATGATTTAAGTTGTGGATAGTGGTAAATTGCTTGGATTCCATTCACAAATGTGAGAATCAAATTCCTGATCTTCTGCTTATCTTTCTCAAAAAATCTCAAATAAGTATCATACGCAAACTGGAAATATCAAAAATTAACAAATTTACAAACCATATTATATTTTTTATTTTTTTTTACCTTATCCATAAATAAAGCTGTTTCAACAACTTTATTTCCTGAGCCCCTCTTCACTTTAGCCTCACCAACTTTTGAATAAGTCTCTTTTTTCGGAAGATTGATTCCAAACTGAAATGTTTTAATTGGGACACAATTTGTGGATAAATATTGAAGTCAAAAAATTATATTGAATTACATTTTCTGGAAGCTTGAACTGTGCCTTATCTTTTTTAGTAATAATATGATATGAAACTTCTTCAGGATCTCTTTTATCAATAGGCATCATCTTGTTTCGATGACGAGGATGAAGAGGATGAACTTCATAAATGTTATCGTTATCAGCGAAGAATCCCCTGAAATATGTCTTTATATAGTTTTAGTAGGTTTGATTTTGGTTCCAGATCAAACCTGAAAAGTTTTCCACCATCATCACAGTTGCTGAAAGCACCAAGAAGCTCCTCAGAGTGATGAGTAAAGTGACAGTTCTTAGAAAAAAAACCAATTAAAGTTCGATTTATTTAAAGGATTTGAGGTTAAATAAAAGCTACCTGTTTTGGATACTGATCTGGATTCTCCACAATCGAAATTGTTCTTTGTGAAATTTCACCAGTTATTGGATCAGTAAAAGTATCCACAATTTTAGCATAAGGAGATAAAAGATTTCTGCTTTGCTTCAGAGACATCTTAAACTGTTTTCCAAACGCATTGAGACTGAGGACTTTAAGGTGTCCAGATTTCCCATCTCTTTTTTCTGAAACAAAAGTTTCAATGACAGATAAACTTTTTTGCACCTTAGAAAATTTATTTCTGCGAGTGAGTGCAGCAAGTGTGAGGAGTTTAGAATTTTTATATATTTTGGATGTCTGTCTGTTTGGATGTCACTTACATCTCCTTCCTGAGTTTTGATCTTTGAAAAAAATAATTAGTACATTGGAAAGAGTAGTTCTTTGCCAAGAATTTTGTGTACCAGATTTTTCAACTTTTGTCTAGGAGCTGAGATATTTAAGTTCAAAGTTCCCCCTAGTCAACCTATGCTGTTTAAGTTCTAGCGGACTTTTTTCTTGAGCAACTATAAGTTAAAACTTTTTTATAAGACCAAATACCAAAGAAAAAAGTTTACTTTCTTATGGATCTCTAGCACAATGACAGAGATTTAAAGGTGTGCTGATGGCACAACCCTGGAGGGACTCTCCAGGGTTGGGGACACCTAGACCTCAGATTGTAAACAAACTGAGGCCATTCAAGATTTATTTTTCAAGGAACAAGATCTTTGAAAAATCGAAGTACGTACAGTCGCTACAGGAAGAGGGGGCCCAACCCACCCACCCGACAAGAAAAGAGAGATCAA
>Ga0194133_10009439_pt1 | contig 11168 bp, 10 predicted proteins | sample TA2KigOf40mmetaG_FD_155448 | JGI IMG/M metagenome (GOLD analysis project Ga0194133, IMG submission 155448) | Freshwater microbial communities from Lake Tanganyika, Tanzania - TA2015055 Kigoma Offshore 40m | ecosystem: Environmental > Aquatic > Freshwater > Lake | place: Tanzania: Lake...
CTGCCTTTTCTCCATCATTAGCTTCAGTTTCACCTGAAAAAGTGAAAAACGAATTTAAGAATCTGAAATAATAATTTAAGATGTTTTTTATTCACTACCAGGATTCTTCTGGATAGCAGCTGGCTCTTTGGGATTTTTATTCTCATAAATGATTTCGATTCCCTCTTCGCAATCAAACTTCGGGCAACAATCTGGGAAGTCCTTTTTAGCATCGAATTCACCCTCCAAAACTTTGCAGCCAGGAGTCTTTTTGAGGTCTACAAGGGGTCCACAGTCGGTAACTTCCTCAGCAAGCCGAATCTTCTTGTCCTCTATTTTATGAAAAAAATTATAGAATTGTCTTGAGAAGGACACTACTTCCTCATCAGACTTTAGAACAGGTTTTCCATAGTCTGAATCTGAGACAATGGTTTGAGAAAACAGGTTTTGTTACGGTATACAAATCTATATTCAGGTAGGAAATATTAAGTTATTGAGCCATAAGAAGCAAAAAACTTGTCTCTTTAAATTTTTGTAGTTAATTGATTGATTGACAGCTTATAGTTGGTTGAGGAACTGATTCTTCTAATACCAAAGTATTAGACTTTACAACAATTCCCTACACTGTTATTGTGTCTTGCAGTCACCTGAACTATCCCTGGTTAAATTTTGGAAATTCTGATGTAATTATTTTGTGTTTAAAATAATTAAATCAGGTTTTTTGTTCATGTGATCGAACTGCACAACCATCAATCCTGACTGTGGTAACCATCATTTTAGATGATTATTTAAAGACAATTCCTGGGGTCAAAGATTTGCCCCAACCGGGGATTGAACCCCAGCCTCCCAGTCCACAGTCAGATGCCATAACCATTAGGCCATGGCGACCCCATGTTTTAAAGGTTTGTCTGAATGTCAAAGAATTTGATAACAATGGTTGGAGGTTCAATTGGCAGCATTGCCAGCAATCTTTCTGTCATCCTGGTTTGAAAAAAAATTACTCCCAGGAAGAGTAATAACACTGTGTTGACTCTTAAATATTACCTCCTCTTAAGGCAACACATCTAGCTCTTCCACAGTAAGGGGTTAAGGGCCAGGTTTCATTGGGTGCAAACACTTTGCATTGGGTAGAGGCAAAGCAACCAGTTCTGAAGTCTACAAATAAGTATGGGAATATTGTTGTGTATCAAATTACAATAAAAAGTGTTTGATTGTACCTCTGAGAACATCAGCTGGAATAAGTCTGACAAATGGATCACTTTTAAGAAGGACAGCTGAGGCAACAGCAACCAGACAAACTATGCCAAACAAGGTTTGTTTCATTTTTGTGGCGACAACTGAGGCTTCAAAGTCTTGACAATGACTGATGCTAGAAACAAGTTCTTTCTGGCTATTTATAGAAAAAGGTCTGAGTGACAGGCAAGGCAACAACTTTGTTGCAAGAAACAAACCTAAACCTAAAAGGACAAGAAAAAAAGTAGCATCAAAAAAGTTTCTAACATTTTGCCCAAAAGTTGCTCTACAATAAATATTTCATGAATTTACCAATATTAGTTTCAATTGTTTCAGTAAAACAGGGAATATTTTGACATTTGATTGTCACTTCCGAATCAGTTTGTCTCAATGACTTTGTAAATCAAAGATTAAATCTTATATCTAAGCTTTTTCATTGGCTTAATTAATACCCTTTTTCAAAGACAATCCTGACCTTTAGGAACAAAGCAAACTAACTGACATTGACAACAAGTTCTGTAAATGGTTGCTAAGAGATTCATCCGATGATATTGACTTTTTGATTATTCAAGTCTGAAAAGATGCATTAAAAAAATGAAAAGTGTCCTTGTCACAGTATTTTAAATAACAAAATGATGCTTGAAATTAGTGGTTTAAAGGATTAGTTTGATAACTGTTAGTGTTTGAGACGAAAACATTGTCAATCTGTATAAGAGAGAGATCAGTAATTTGATATCTTAATTGCTTAGTTAAGACTCTTTGCATAGAAAAAGAGGCACAGGAATATTTCAAGTGTGCCTTGGTTGATCTTTTGCCATCTATATGTCTGTCAAAAGACTAATGGAGAGGCCATAGGTCTAATCCTGAGACCTTAGATATGATATTTAGCCTGCCACCGTAACGTTCAGGTCATAGCAATTTCTTGCTCTAAAAGAACAAAAGGTCAACTTATTTTTAGTATTTGCATGGAAAAAAGCATGTGTTTGAAATCTTCCATTCAAACGAAAGACTATCACTGGTTAAAAATTCTTAAATATTCAAATAAATCTCTGAGCCTTTAAGCAAATGAAGTTGTGATCCATTCCAAGGTTTACTGATGTAAGCTGCGAGGTATTTTATACAAAAAGGACAGATCAGAAATATAGACGTTTTGGGGAGGTATCAAAAAATGGATGCTAAAAGGTACTGCAATTGTGTTTGTCTTTTAGAGTCGGGATGTGTCTACAATGTAGTGTAACAGGGCATAATTGTAAAGTATGAAAAGGGAATGAAGTGAAAAATGTGTATGAAATAATAATTTGAAAACAATTCAAAAGAAGTCTAAACATCCTGATTTTAATTTGTTATATACTTTTTCTCGTATGATTGATGGGCAAATATAATTCAGATATTTTTTTAATTCTCAGGATATTCCTGAAAAAAAATCTTTCTAATTCACTGTCAAAACGATATCCCTATAATTTGTGTGCCATTACCTTTCACAGGGTTGTCCAAGATTCAATCAAAAAGTTGGTCTCAATATTTTTGCAATTTTTGATCACTTCATCACATACATTTAAAATATACCTGATATTTATAAGATAAGAAAAACAAATACCTTTTATTATTTATTTTATTTAAAGCACGAGACTTTGTTAGACAGGCAAATTCTCAACGAATGGCCAAATTGAATTATAAAGTAAAACTACTTCCAGACAAATGCTTTTTAAAAAAGGCCTAACTTTGTTCACTCTTTGAAACTTCTAATGATTCTAAAATCGCCTGGGCTTCTTCAAATTTATCCAAAATGTGCAGGATCCAGGCGGCGGATCTGAAATTTTGATAGCCAAGCGAATTAAGACATAACTTCAAACAAAATTTCAAGTCTCTGTCTATCAAAATGGGGGAGCTGAGACTTTAGCCAAAATGTGCCTAAGTGGTCTGCCCCTGGACACTCCTCCGTATAAGCCTAACTTCCTCAAGCTAAAAAAGCAGTGTCTTTAATTATTGCTGGACAAATTAAATAATTCATTAAAAGTTAATTTATTCTCAAGAATTACTTATTTATTTAATATCCTTTACTTTCAAGCGTTTATTTAATTCTAATAAATTTCTCTCTTCTATGAAAATGTTTAAATCTGATCGACCCATGAGACTCAATGAAAGCCTTAACGTTTTCCAAATTGTGCTTGACATTGGTCCAGGGTTCAAAGAGTCTTCACCCCCTACACCTCGTCCAGCAGCTTGGAAATTCAAAGCAGCCATGAAATGGTCAGCAGCTTCTTGATAAGCCTATGAACAAATTACAAATGACTTTGATGATCAAATTGTAGTTAAAATTTACTCACTCTCAGGTTAATACAACTCACTCCAAGATTGTATCTTGACCTAACAAATCCAGGATCAAGTCTTAAAGCTTCGTGGTAAGCACTTATTGCCTCTTCACTTTGGTTTCCATTTGCTGTACGTTAAAAACTAGCTATGAAATGTCTGTTAAGGAAGTAAGATATGATAAAATTACCAAGAGTTGCTCCTAATCTGTTCCATAATAAAACATCATCAGGTCTGATGCTAAGTGCAGCCTTGGAATGATTGTTTTTTAAATTAAAAGGCAAGCCAAGTAATGGGATAAACAGTCTAAATCTAGATCTGAATGGCTAACCTTTGGATTGCTTGGCATTGAAAGTTACTAAAATTTATCCTCCATATATTTATAATGATAAAAAGCAATATTTACCTTGAAGCATTCTGCTGCCTTTTCAAATTCCGAAGACAAATTAAATAGGATTCCAAGACCATTTTGAATATCAGCATCAATCTCACCATCTGAGACAGTTTTAAAGTGAGACATTATTGAATTAGATTGACTTAAAAATATTTACTTTGATGGTTTTGTCTAGCTGCATTTAGATAAAGGTCCATAGTTGCTTGGTGCTGCTCTCTAGTCATAAACTCAAATTCTAGCTGCTTATTAATGCATGACAATCCAATAGGGCTGGATTTATAGTATTTAGGATTTGAATGAATCCAATCTGATTGTGATAAATTTAAAAAATTTAGATTAAACGTACAAGAACTTATTTGTATTTTTTACACTTCAAACTTACCTTGAAGTGCTTGGCAAGCATTTGAATGAAGTGATTCATTGGCAAAACTGGCTGCAATGGACTGGATAGCATCAAGACTTGTTGAATCTAGTTGAAGAGACTTTACAAGAGCTGCAATAGCTAGAACATCTTGCTCATTTTTAGCCTATTGTGGTAAACTATCAATAACTCTACAGAATAAAATCCCATAGTTTTGATCGAATCAAAATACTTGAGATTTTCCAAGAAGCAACCAAACCTCAGGATTTTCAGGGTGCTGTTTAGCTGCAGCTTCAAAAAGAAGCACAGCACTTGGCAAATCTCCTGAAAATAACTCATTTTGATGCATTTGCTAAGATTAATAAATTAAGTCATTTTTTCCGTTTTTACAACGAACTTACCTTCTGAAAGTTTAATCTTTCCTTCCTTCAAACAGTCTTTTACATTTTCCAGAGGATTATTACTTTGAAAGTTATAATCCTTCATAATATTATTTTGAATGTGTGACTTTTCATAATCATTGACCCAAGATTCTTCTTGATCATCAATCAAACCAGCCTCCTTCCATTGACTTTCAAGGGAGTGCCAAAAATCACTCTGAAATGATTATTATCATTATCGAAAATCTATGGATTCAAAGTAAGAGAACAAAGTTTCACATTTATGTTTGATTTGCCGGATGTAGTTTTTTCTTTTGATTCCTGGTAGTATGATTCAAAGTCATTTTCAGTTGTGTCATGAAACTCATCCTCCCAAGAAACTTTTCTGTTGGATTGCAAAAACTCTTCAGTCCAATTGTTATGTGCTAAAAATAGATTAAAAATATAGAATGAACTAATTATCAGATATCTTGTGCAACAAAAACAATTTCTTCTCAAACAAAAAGGGTTGAAAAGCTGAAAGGATAGTAAAAGGATTGCACAGTATTATAGGGAAATGAAAGCCATTCTAGGGCTGGGTGAAGATTAAAGAATATTAGATTCAAAGCAATCCCGTGAAATTCTGAAACCTGTTTTTTAATGAGACTCCAAAATAAAAATTTAAGACTCACTAGAATAGTTTTTCAGGTATGATTTTAAATCTGATTTTGAAAACTTTCCATCCTGCTCTAGCACATCTACTCATGAAAAAATTGAACAAAAGTTTGTTTTGTTCACTCAAAAATCAAAAAACCTATACCTAAAAGTTTTTGTGAAGAGTTTGATTTTTGCTCAAACTTGTCTAGATATTCTGATGCCCAATTTATATCTTGACTCTGACTTTGATATAAGGATGGTGCAGGTCCCATCAGATGAAAAGGTAAGTTTCCAACTGACTGATTTGATTCTGTCTCCAATTTCCATACAGACTCAAAGTCAGGTCTACGAAATGTTAAAATTATGAAATAAGAAATTTTTTGTTAAAAGAGAAGAAATAAAACCTGGCAAAATGCTGTTGAGGTTGCTTTTTTGGCACATTTTGTATCAAATCTTTCATATTAAAAGAGCTAATTTTGAAGTTTTGCCCTGTTCTTAAAAACTCCTCTGCAAGTCCGTTGGAAGCTACATCAATTTTTATATTTTTTATTTAATCTTCTAAAATTGATTGGTGTTCTTACCATCTTGAAGCTGAAATTCTTTTTGCAATAGATTATTTTTCAAAAAGTCAGCTTTTGCCTTATCCTCTGTGAAATGGGTTGTCAATTTCATCAATGGGTTAGCATTTCCACATGCCCCATCGACAAGTCCTCGAAATCCTTGTGAAAATTAATCATTGCTTTAAGTTCTAATTTATGAAACATTAACGTTTTTACCTTCAGCCATTTTCTTTTGTTGTTCTCACAAAATGTTATAAAATCTTCCAACACTTAGCTTGTCTCATTCTTATCTTGGATGTCTTTATCTTTGTCTTTTCTCCAACTGCAGCTCAAAATATTATGTAATCATACCTGCACTGTCTTCTTTAGTGACCATAGAGCTGATTAATTTTTGGAAAGTGTATTTTACTGATTTAAGTAACACTCTAAATCAAATAGTCAAAACTTATAAAATTAATAACTGTATGAGCTCCTTGTGCCATGCAGTCACTAAAAGTTCATTTAATAACTGCTTAACTAAAAGACATTTCAAGTTCAAAATAAGATAGGTAAATCCACTTAGTGCCTGTGTAAGGCCATTAAGATATTACTCTGTAGCTACAAGAAATGACCTAGAGAAATCTGGTTGGCAAATACCAGATGGACTAAATCTCAGTCCATCATTTCTTAGGTTTACCTGGTTAACCCACATGTCTTTCATATTCCTTCTCGCAAACCTCTAAAAATCATAATTTCAGATATTAACTCAAAGCTTGTTTAAAATTTCACATCATTGCTTGGCAATATTGATAGTGATTTTTAAGATAAGTTCAAATACACATTGTTGGAAAGTCTGTAAAACACAATTTCTCTCAGAGTTCAATAGGCCTTTTCAAACAGATTGCCTTTAGTTTGTCGTTCCGTACAAATAATGTGGTAAGTCATTCCAAACAGGCTGCCATAATGTTTTTGTTCCCGCTTAGTTTTCCCCTGTCTGCTTACAGTCCTCAAAGACAACAGATATTTTTATTGATCCATTTCTTATACCCTTTTTGTGAATAAAGCCCCTGTTTCCCATCAATAAACAGATCAGTATTGATTCTTTTCTTGATTGGGAAGGTCATCACTGGGATTATTGCTTATCACGCTCATCTTGCTAATTGCTCTCAATTTCCGCCTTATGTCTTACACCTCCCACGCACCTTACTCGCTAATTGCTTCACCAAGTTATGACATAGATTTAGATTTATGGTTTAGTAAAAACTTCTTGCTGAAATTATGTTCAGTTTCTGTGTTAGTAACTTTTATGGTAACAGTTGGTAATCCAGAATTTTTTTGAAAGGATTTGTTCAATGTCTCTTTTAAGCAATATATAGTCATAAAAGAAAATGAACTAACTCTCCTTTAACAAACAATTATTCAGAATAAAATGCGTTTCACTCATTTTGGATGATGATTGATTCGTTAAATATGGAGTTATTGAAGATTTCTGATATTAAGAGGAAATCCATTGCATGACCTGAAAGAACCTATTGAACTCTGAGAGAAATTGTGTTTTACAGACTTTCCAACAATGTGTATTTGAACTTATCTTAAAAATCACTGTCAATATTGCCAAGCAATGATGTGAAATTTTAAACAAGCTTTGAGTTAATATCTGAAATTATGTTCAGTTTCTGTGTTAGTAACTTTTATGGTAACAGTTAGTAACCCAGAATTTTTTTTGAAAGGATTTGTTCAATGTCTCTTTTGCATGTCTCATACAAGTTATTGATTTTATCTTGTTGGAAAGTCATATCCAGTTGAGGATAAAATTTTGATGGAAAGTTATGTCCGGTATGGATTTGCTGTGACTTTTACATGACAGAAATAATCAATGTTTGCAATGATTTTGAATCCTTTGATTACAAACGACCGACCAAAGTTTTTGCCTGAACGTCAGGGCAATAAGGTTGCTGCTGAGAACTTTAACATGGCTAGAAGAGATTCAAGAAGACTGAAAAAAATGACAAATGAAGAGGTGCATACAATAAGCTTTAATTTTCGTGTTTAAATTTAATCTTCAGAATCTGTTTGTTATCAGAATCTACATCTGGAATCAGGCGAGGAAAATGTCCTTGGTGTTGATCTTCTTATTCCAAACTGGACAATAAGAAATTCTTCCCGAAGCAAAAGTATTCCAAATATAACTTTGGAGGATCTGTTATCTCCAAATCATGGTGAGAATTTTCAATTACTTTCTAGCTATTTACGTCTATGGAATCTTACTTAATTTCTTTGAAGATATCAAAAATTTGCGGCGTGGTTCTCTGCTCTGGTCTTCAGCAGCTGAAGTTGAGGTTGCTGAACCTCATTTTCCATTTGAGGAGTTAGAGAAAGCTAAAAAAAATGTAAGTTTCATGTTTTTGTAGTTGATTTGCAATATCTTGAGTTTCCTCAGACTTCCAATCACTTGTAAAATGAACTTAAATTGATGGTGACAAAAAAAGATGTTTAGAAATGGGCGCTTTAGATTGGGTAAGAAAGCAAGGGGGGAGTTTAGAAATTAGTAAAGGGACAGTGTGACATCAAGCATCCATCCATCTGTCACCTTATTCTCCTCTCCCACACCAGTGTAGCTATAAAGACTTGGGAAGGGTTGTTGGGGAGGGGCATTTTTCTCTGCACAAAAAAGCCATACTTAATTTGGAATTCTTACAGTACTTCTCTCTTAAATTCTTGGGCATGCCAACGCTGTTTTAAATTTCAATAAAACAGCTCTTTCCTTGACAAGGAAGAACTTCACCTGGAATCTTTAATTTCTTGCTTGATTGCAGTTCCTATAGCCTAGAGATAACCTATTGGTTTTTCCCAAAGCACTAAAACTTGCTATCTTTTTTTTTTTTTTACAAAAGACTCATTTTATAGAAAACAGTTCCTCCATTGGACCATGTCATGTCAAATGAAAATGATTTGCGAACTCCAGACAAATTGATGAAAAGAAGGCAATTTTCAAAAGAGCGAATGTCTTTGTCCATGAGATCACCATCTATTCCAGCAATTCTTGAAGAAAAAGTTGAAAAGGATGTTAACTTAAAAGTGGAAAATTGGTTTAGTAAACATTAAAAATCCTGACTCCCACTCAAATAACTGTTTTTCATATTTTCTCTAGCAATTCTGACACTTCTGCTCCCCAAAAGGCAACCAAAGGTGAGACTAATAAGACATTTTAAGCTTTTTCAGATGAGCATAATTATTCTTTATTAGCCGATTTATGGTCTGTTTTCCGATCCCATATCAGCACTGCAAAAGCAAAAGAAGCATTCGAAACTTCCAAAATTTATGTCAACAACAAACCACACAGAGTTCTTCGGTAAATCACTTTTTTGATCCTATTTGGCATTCGCTAAATTAATTTTAAATCTAAAAAACCATTCCACTTAAAAAGGAAAATAGGCATGGGGGACTATTCTGAGGTTTTTGAGGTTGTTGATGAAAACAGCCATTTGTACGTCTTGAAATATGTCACCTTACCGGACACAAGGTTAAATATACTCATTAATTTTTTTACTCACTAAATAAAAAATAAAATTATCTGCATCATTATTATAGGATTCGGGAAAACTTACTACAAGAAGTTCATTTTCTTCAAAAATTGAAAGATAATTCACGAGTTATTAAGTAAATTCTATTGTTAACGAGTATTAAAAGAGGCACAATTTAATAAATCCTTTTTCTTCAGGCTTATAGATTATGAAACAAAAACAAATCCAGATTGTCTCTTAATGATTCTTGAACATGGAGAATCCAATCTTGAACATATCGTGAGAAAGTTGATTAAAAAGGGTTCCTTTTCACCTGCAAAATTAAGATATTTTTGGGAGGAAATGCTAGAGGTTTGCCTTTTTTCAAACTCATTTTAAAAACTGTATGTAATTTTAAAAGTTTTTATCAAAGGTTTTACAATCAGTGCATAAATGCCAGATTGTTCATGCTGATTTAAAGCCTTCAAATTTTGTTATATGTGATGGTTCATTGAAGATCATAGATTTTGGACTGGCTGTTGACCTAAACGAAGGGAAAGTCTGGACCAGAAGGAATTTTATCGGTGGAACAAGAGACTTTGTTAGTCCAGAAACCTGGTCAAGCTTTCAAATTGAAGATGGAGCACTCAAAGATTCATCACAATTACAAGATCAGCAAGTAAGATTAAAAATCAACTTTGAAAATAGCAAAGATTCAACTACCTAGCAATTCTTTAGTCTGTTGTTATTGGCTACAAGTCAGACATCTGGGCCCTTGGGATTATACTTTATAAGTGGATGTACGGTGATCTTGTACCCTACTCAGACCTTGCTGGTGGCAAGCTATCAAAAATTACAGCACTCACCAACAAATCCATCCCGATTGAGTTCAAGAAATTAGAAGATACTCAAGTTTTGGAAACTCTGAAAATGTGTTTAGAAAAGGATCCCTTTGAACGTGCAACTCTTGAAGAGCTTCTCAGCCACAAGTTTCTTCATCCAATCAATTCCAGTAGTAGATCATCATTAATACCAACTAGCCAATTTCAAGCTCCTCCCCAGCAGATGGATGGACAGCTCCAAGTTTAGGAATATATCTTTCAGTTTGAATTGTTGAAAATAGTCTAAACAATTCAAAGACAAAGACAAGATTTTTCATTATTTCATGAATATATCCCAGATTGATCGATTGACAGCTTACAGTTGGTTGAGAAACTGATTCTTCTAATACTGTCGAAGTATTAGACTTTACAACAATTCCCTACACTATTATTGTGTCTTGCAGTCATCTGAACTATTCCCTGTTAAATTATGGGAATGATATTTTTTCTGATGTAATTATTTTGTGTTTTTAGTAATCAAATCAGGTTTTTGTTCATGTGATCTGCACAACCATCAATCCTGACTGTGATAACCATCATGTTAGATGATTATTTAAAGACAAATCCTGAGGTCTAAGATTTGCCCTGACCAGGGATTGAACCCCAGCCTCCCAGTCCACAGTCAGATGTCACAACCATTAGGCCATGACGACCCCAACCCTATGCAAAATCTTAAAAAATAAATGTGAATATCATGTGCAGACTAAATTTATTTGGTGTCTTACACAATACAAAGTCAATTCAAGCACGAGGGAACTTTGTTTTGGCTTTTTGGGGTAAAAATTTGCAGATATGGCCAGAGGTTGAAACAGAAAACTCAAAATTTTCAAATGCTTGGAGACATAAAAGGAAAGAGGTTAATAATAAGACTTTCACAAAGGTGTCCAAAGTTCAACTCCTGTTGGTAAGTTTACATTCTAATGCTTGAGTAATGATCGTGCTCAAATAAAAC
>Ga0194133_10009441_pt1 | contig 11166 bp, 11 predicted proteins | sample TA2KigOf40mmetaG_FD_155448 | JGI IMG/M metagenome (GOLD analysis project Ga0194133, IMG submission 155448) | Freshwater microbial communities from Lake Tanganyika, Tanzania - TA2015055 Kigoma Offshore 40m | ecosystem: Environmental > Aquatic > Freshwater > Lake | place: Tanzania: Lake...
TTAGTGATCGATCCAGGACTGATGTTCAAGTTTACGGCGGTCGTTACCCTTGTAACCGGGACGATGTTTTTGATGTGGCTTGGTGAGCAGATCACCGAGCGAGGCTTGGGTAACGGTATATCGATGATCATTTTCGCTGGCATTGTGGCTGGGTTGCCAAACGCCATCGGCGGACTCGCTGAATTGGTGAGGACAGGTTCTATTGGCGCATTTGCAGCCTTGGTGATTGTGGTGCTGGTTGCAGCGGTTACGGCATTTGTTGTCTTTGTTGAGCGTGGTCAGCGGCGCATTACCGTCAACTACGCTAAACGCCAGGTCGGCAATCGCATTTATGGCGGTCAGACCTCGTTTTTGCCGCTCAAGCTCAATATGTCCGGTGTTATTCCACCGATCTTTGCGTCTTCGATTATTCTTTTTCCTGCAACGATTGGGCAATGGTTTGCTTCAGGCGCCTCTGAGAATCCGGTGGTTCGCTTTATTAAAGACGCAGCCTCAACCCTGGCTCCGGGGCAACCGGTCTACATCACGGCTTACGCCTTGGCGATTATCTTTTTCTGTTTCTTTTATACCGCGCTTGTTTTTAACAGCCGGGAAACTGCCGATAACCTCAAGCGAAGTGGTGCGTTTATTCCAGGTATAAGACCCGGCGATCAGACCGCACGGTATATCGACAAGGTCTTGATGCGTTTAACCTTGGTTGGTGCTTTCTACATCACGGTGGTTTGTCTTGTTCCCGAATTTTTGGTGTTGCAGTGGAATGTTCCCTTTTATTTCGGCGGCACTTCGCTATTGATTATTGTGGTCGTCACGATGGATTTCATGACCCAGGTTCAGTCCTACATGATGTCGCATCAGTACGAGAGTCTGTTGCGTAAGGCAAACGCAGGAAAGCCCAGGAAAGCATGAGCAAGGAAGATGTCATTCAAATGCAGGGCGAGATCTTGGAGAACCTGCCAAACGCCACTTTCAGAGTGAAGCTTGAAAATGGCCATATGGTGCTCGGCCATATCTCAGGAAAGATGCGGATGAATTACATCAAGATCCTGCCAGGTGACAAGGTCACCGTGGAGTTGACGCCTTATGACTTATCGAAGGCGCGAATTGTGTTTAGAGCGAAATAGAGCTTATATCGTGTTAGTAATTTAGTCAGATGGGTGTGTCGCATTAGATCATCTGAAATGAATGTGTGAACAAGGAATTTGAATCATGAAAGTGTTGGCGTCGGTGAAAAAGATTTGTCGGAATTGCAAGCCTTATGACTTATCGAAGGCGCGGATTGTGTTTAGAGCGAAATAGAACTTATATCGTGTTAGTAATTTAGTCAGATGGGTGTGTCGCATTAGATCATCTGAAATGAATGTGTGAACAAGGAATTTGAATCATGAAAGTGTTGGCGTCGGTGAAGAAGATTTGTCGGAATTGCAAGATCATCAAGCGCAATGGTGTCGTTCGGGTCATTTGTACCGATCCACGCCACAAGCAGCGCCAAGGCTAAGCGAGGTAATCAACCATGGCACGTATCGCAGGTATTAATATCCCCGATCGGCAACACGCAGAGATCGGTTTAACAGCCATTTACGGCATCGGACGCCCGCGTGCTCGCAAGATTCTTGAGGCTGCTGGTGTTGACTACACCAAAAAGATCAAGGATTTGAACGATGCAGAGCTCGAGCGAATTCGGGACCAGATTGGTCAGCACATTGTCGAGGGCGACCTGCGGCGAGAAGTGTCGATGTCGATCAAGCGTTTGATGGATCTGGGCTGCTATCGCGGCGTGCGTCATCGTCGTGGCTTGCCCGTTCGCGGACAGCGTACTAGGACCAACGCGCGGACCCGTAAGGGGCCACGTAAAGCGGGCGTTGCCCTCAAGAAGTAATTGGGGTTTTGCAGCTTACACAACATGCTTTCACTAAGAGAATACCTGGAGAACCTTGATGGCAACTAAAGGTCAGTCGGCCGCTCAACAGGCCGCAGCATCGCGGGCACGGAAAAAGGCTCGCAAGAATGTGACCGATGCAATTGCGCATGTTCACGCTTCGTTCAATAACACCATCATTACGATTACCGATCGTCAAGGTAATGCGCTCGCCTGGGCGACCTCTGGTGGTGCCGGTTTTAAGGGCTCGCGTAAGTCGACACCGTTTGCAGCTCAGGTGGCGGCTGAGTCGGCCGGCCGTGCGGCGATGGAGTGCGGTGTGAAAAATATTGATGTCCAGATCAAAGGCCCGGGTCCCGGTCGTGAATCGTCGGTAAGAGCACTAAACGCACTCGGTATCAAGGTTTTGTCGATTCAAGATGTCACGCCGATGCCTCATAACGGTTGTCGTCCGCCCAAAAAGCGGCGCATTTAGGCGTTGCGGTTTTCGCTTAGTTTTCTTATTTCGCTTTATTTTCTTATGTTTAGATGTTGTTGTACTTACTAAAGACCACTGTTCGCCGCCTTGACCAAATTGGGGCTTGTAAAGAGCGGACTCACATAACCGTTCCTATTGGAGCGCTTGTGTTAGACCTTCGATAAAAGGATTATTCACGTGGCACGTTATACCGGACCTAAAGCAAAGCTCTCCAGACGTGAGGGTACCGATCTTTATCTCAAGAGTGCTCGTCGCTCGCTTGATGGCAAGTGCAAGCTTGACTCAAAGCCTGGACAGCATGGCCGCACCTCAGGTGCTCGAACCTCTGACTTCGGTTTGCAGTTGCGTGAGAAGCAAAAAGTGAAGCGCATGTATGGCGTATTGGAGCGCCAGTTCCGTCGCTATTTCGCTCAAGCAGAAGGGCGACGCGGAAACACAGGTGAGAACCTTCTTCAATTGCTCGAATCGCGCTTGGATAATGTTGTATATCGCATGGGATTTGGCTCGACGCGCGCAGAAGCGCGACAGCTCGTCTCGCATCGTGCAATCACGGTGAACGGCGAAGTCTTAAATATTCCCTCGGCCGTTGTCCGCCCCAATGATGTGATCGCGCTTCGGGAGAAAGCCAAGAAGCAGGCTCGAATCCAGGACGCTTTGAATCTTGCCGAGCAGCATGGTTTTCCACAGTGGGTTTCGGTGGATAAGACCAAGATGGAGGGTGTTTTCAAGGGTATGCCCGAGCGCAGTGATTTGCCTTCGGACATCAACGAAAACCTGATCGTCGAGTTGTATTCGCGTTAATCCTCAATGCTATGTTGCGGTCTTCGCTAATCGCGGCCGCAGCTTGCCTTCTCTATTTGAACGAAAGGAACGACTATGCAGACAGCCATGCTTAAGCCGCGCATTGTCGAGGTTGAACAACTCGGCGCCAACCACGCCCGTGTTGTGATGGAACCCTTTGAAAGGGGCTATGGTCATACCTTGGGCAACTCCTTGCGCAGGGTTTTGCTTTCCTCGATGGTCGGCTACGCACCCACTGAAGTGCAAATCGCTGGTGTTGTTCACGAATACTCCACGCTCGACGGGGTCCGTGAAGATGTGGTTGATTTATTGCTGAATCTCAAGGGTGTGGTTTTCAAATTGCATAACCGCGATGAGGTTTTCGTCACGCTTCGCAAGGATCAGCCTGGGCCGGTCACTGCAGCAGAGATTGACTTGCCCCACGATGTTGAGGTGGTCAACCCTGAGCATGTGATTGCCTATCTCACGCAGGGCGGCAAGATCGATATGCAAATTAAAATCGAGCGTGGCCGTGGCTATGTACCTGGTAGTCTAGGTCGCAGCGAATCCCACGGTATTGGCCGTGTGGTGCTTGATGCCTCTTTTTCACCGGTTCGGCGCGTGAGCTATGCCGTAGAAAGTGCTCGCGTTGAGCAACGTACGGACTTGGACCGTTTGTTGATTGATATTGAGACGAACGGCGTGATTCAGCCGGAAGAGGCAGTGCGTCAGTCGGCTCGGATTTTGGTCGAGCAATTGTCGGTGTTCGCAGCGCTTGAAGGTGGTCATGATGCGCTCGATGCATTCTCAGGCCGCACGCCACAGCTTGACCCGATCTTATTGCGCCCGGTGGATGATCTAGAGCTGACAGTCCGCTCGGCCAACTGTTTGAAGGCAGAAAACATTTATTACATCGGTGATTTGATCCAGCGCAGCGAGAATGAATTGCTCAAGACGCCGAACCTTGGCCGTAAATCACTTAATGAGATCAAGGAAGTGCTCGCCTCGCGTGGTCTTACCTTGGGTATGAAGCTTGAAAACTGGCCGCCGGCCACACTTGAGCGTCTTTGAGCTGGGCTTAATCCAGTCCTCAATCGATTAGCTTGAAGTTCAGAGAAGAAGGAATTCAGCATGCGTCACCGTAGCGGACTTCGTAAATTAAACCGCACCAGTAGCCACCGTACGGCGCTGTTTCGTAATTTGTGCAATGCCTTGCTCAAGCATGAGGCGATTAAGACCACCCTGCCCAAGGCAAAGGAATTGCGTCGGGTGGTTGAGCCCCTGATCAATTTGGGAAAGACGCCCAACTTGTCTAATCGGCGTCTTGCCTTCGATCGCCTCCGTGACCGTGACATGGTTGTGAAAATCTTTGATGAGCTTGGACCACGTTATGCTAAGCGTAACGGTGGCTATGTCAGGATCTTGAAGTTTGGTTTTCGTCAGGGTGATAATGCACCGATGGCTTTTGTCGAGTTGATGGATCGCCCGGAAGCCGACCAAGGAAGCGCGCTCTAAGCAGTGCAACTTGCAAGTGAAAGGGTGCTGCAATGGCGTGGCACCCTCGTTTTATTGCGAAAGGAAATCATTCGCTTTCGCAAGGTTAGTGTTCAAACCGTCCTTGCGCCGGTTGTTTCGGCAGTGCTCTTCCTGATTGTCTTTCAACATGTGCTCGCTGGTCGTATCGACCTCCCGATTGTCTTTCAACATGTGCTCGCTGGTCGTATCGACCTCCCTGGCGGCGTAAGCTACGCAGCTTTCCTGGTGCCTGGGCTTGCCATGATGGCTTTGCAGCAAAACGCCTTTGCTAACAGCTCATCTTCGCTCACCCAAAGCAAGGTCACCGGCAACCTCGTCTTTCTTCTGCTCACGCCTTTGCCTGCTTGGTCATGGTTTCTTGGCTACGTCGGTGGTGGTGTGATTCGAGGCCTTGTGGTTGGGATTGTTGTTTGGCTCGCAACCTTGCCCTTGGTGTGGACCTGGCCCCTTTACCCAGGCTACGCCTTGGCCATGCTCTTCATTGCAGCGCTTCTCATGTCGGCTCTGGGCCTTTTGGCGGGCCTATGGGCAGACAAATGGGATCAGCTCTCGCTTTTTCAGTCCTTTTTAATTAATCCGCTGACTTTTCTAGCCGGTGTTTTCTACTCGGTGCAATCGCTTCAAGAGCCTTGGAGAAGTCTTGCGCACGGCAACCCCTTTTTCTACATGATTGATGGCTTGCGCTGGGCTTTTTTTGGTGTTTCTGATGCCGCCGCAGCACTTGACTTTGCTGTTTCCATTGGATTTTGTGCCCTTGTCAGTCTGCTTTGCTGGCAACTGCTAAAGCGTGGTTGGCGTATTCGGCATTGATTGGAATGGCGGTCTAGCTCAAACGACCCTTCGGTTATTGGAATGGCGGTCTAGCTCAAAAGACCCTTCAGTTATTGGAATGGTTGGCTAGCCCAAAAGACCCTTCAGATTGGAATTTGGTCGGCATCAAGCCTTCGGCTGCGTTAGGCTTGTCTTATGAATGAATTTCGATTTCCCTCCGTCAAAATGCCCGAGACCGAGTCGGCACTTAGAGCCGCGGTGCGCCAGTTAATTGACCAAGAGGTCAAGGCTGGGCGCATCGTGCCCCAAAGCAATAGCTGGTCGATCCACGATGCTGCTTTCAGTCAAAGGCTAGGTCAGGCTGGCTTTCTTGGTATGACCTGGCCGCGTCGCTATGGTGGTCACGAGCGAAGCACCTTAGAGCGCTATGTGGTGGTCGAGGAGCTGCTCGCTGCGGGCGCTCCCGTGGGGGCACACTGGGTTGCTGATCGCCAGAGCGGCTACCAAATACTCAGACATGGCTCAGAGCGTGCCAGGTCGACGATTCTTCCTCGGATTGCCGCAGGAACTTGTTTTTTTGGCATTGGGATGAGTGAGCCTGACTCGGGTTCGGATTTGGCTGCTGTGCGAAGTCGTGCGCGAAAATCGGAGGACGGCTGGCGGATTTCAGGCAGTAAAGTCTGGACTAGCGGTGCGCACCATGCCCATTACCTCATCGCGCTTGTCCGTACCGGTGGTGCCGAGGCACAAAGACACGGCGGCCTTACACAGTTCATCATCGACACAACACAGCCTGGTATCGACATCCGCCCCATCCATAATCTCTACGGGGGACATGATTTCAATCAAATCAGTTTTGATGATTGCTGGGTTCCCGATGACATGATGATTGGGCAAGAGGGCAGCGGTTGGGATATGGTGACTGGTGAGCTCGCTTTTGAGCGATCAGGTCCCGATCGATTTCTGACCAGTTTCCCACTACTGCGCCAAGCGCTGGGCGCGCTTACTGCGGATGGATCGGAGCATGCAATTCGTGATCAAGCAGAGCGGGCATGTCATGATCACGAGGCCGCCGTCATTGGCCGCCTGCTAAGCCATGTGATGGCCTTACGAGGCATGTCGACCTCGATTGCCGGCATGCTTGAGCAGGGTGCTCAGCCTGTGGTCGAGGCAGCCTTAGTCAAGGACTTGGGCACGGCATTTGAGCGCGAGGTACCCGAGCGACTGCGCAGTCTTTTGCCCATGGAAGCGATGTTGGGTGATGAACACGGTTTATCGCATCACTGGGGTATGACAATGCTTCAGTCCCCCTCGTTCACGCTCCGAGGCGGCACGCGCGAAATCTTGCGCGGGATGATAGCTCGTGGCCTTGGTCTGAGATAGGTGAAGCGATGACACAGCCGATGTTGGAAGCTCTCGTGGATGCAATCGATAAGGTTGCGCTTGCGCATGGTGATCGTGGAGCACGCGAACTTGCTGAGGCCGGGCAGTGGCCTGCACAGCTATGGCGTGACTTGCAAGACCTTGGGCTAGCTCAGGCTTGCCTTGCAGAGGAAGACGGCGGGGTTGAGCTTTCGCTCGCCGAACTCTGGCCCTTGCTTGGGCGGCTAGCTTTTCACGCGCTCCCAGTACCAATTGCTGAGAGCGCGCTTGCCCTTGCGCTTGCCAAGCAGGCTGATTACCTGCCGGATGCAAGGCTGCATGATCAAGCATTGAGTGTGGGTCTTGTGGATGCTCATCTGCGCATTCGCGGGCTGAGCTACGGACCCATTTGCCAGGCCGCCTTGGTGGCGGTGGGGCAAGGCGCGACGGCATCGCTTGCCTGGGTGTATCGTCCCTGCGAACAAGAAGGTTTTCGCCCGGCACGTAATCTTGCTGGCGAGCCTTGCTGTGATTTGCAGTTCACAGCAAAGTCACTGGGTGACTTAAGTCAGATCGCACTTCCCCATGCTGATCGATGGTTGATGCAGGCCGGAGCCCTTCTTCGCAGCGTTCAAATGAGTCATGCAATGAGCAAGGCTTTGCAGCTCTCACTGCAATTTGCCAATGAACGTGTTCAATTCGGAAAGCCTATTGGTAAGTTTCAGGCGGTGCAGCACATGCTCGCGGTCATGGCAAGCGAGGTCGCAGCCGCGTCGGCTATGGTGGGTTCAGCAAGCGAGGCTTTTGCAGCCGCAAGCTGGCCTGATCCTGTCGATGCACATCGTTGTGAGTGGTGGGTGGGTGCGGCCAAGGCACGATGCGGCGAGGCTGCAGCTAAGGTCTTTGAAATTGCCCATCAGGTTCACGCTGCCATGGGTTATACCCGCGAACACATGTTGCACGTCACCACCCGCAGGCTTTTGGCGTGGCGCGATAGTTTTGGCGCCGAGCACTACTGGCAGAGCCGGCTGGGTCATCAGGCCATCAAACTTGGGGCTGACAAGCTTTGGGAAAAGCTTGTCCAGGCTTAAGTGTCGGCCGTCAGTGTGCAGTTAGCGCGCAAGCTTTAACGCCATGCCGACTGTGCGCGGCTTGCCATTCAGCGGTCTTCACGCAGCCATCGCGCAATGTCGCGAGCGAAATAGGTGAGAATGCTGTCGGCACCTGCACGCCTAAAGGCCATCATTGACTCAAGGGCAACGCTACGCTCATCAAGCCATCCTTGTTGCGCCGCAGCCTTGAGCATCGCGTATTCGCCGCTGACCTGATAAACGAAGGTCGGCACCCTAAAGGCCGCTTTGACGCGGTGCAAAATATCCAGGTAGGGCATCCCGGGCTTGACCATCACCATATCGGCCCCTTCGGCCAGATCAAGGGCTACTTCGCGGAGTGCTTCGTCGGAATTGCCAGGGTCCATTTGGTAAGTTTTTTTGTTGCTTTTACCCAGGTTTTTTGCCGAACCGACCGCGTCACGAAATGGTCCATAAAAGCCTGAGGCGTACTTGGCTGAGTAAGCCATGATTTGGGTATGAATGAAGCGCTCTGTCTCAAGCATGCCTCTAAGGGCTCCGACGCGACCATCCATCATGTCGGAGGGGGCAATAATATCGACCCCAGCCTGGGCCTGCACCCGCGCTTGCGCGACCAAAATCGCAGTCGTCTCATCGTTGAGCACATAACCTTCACTGTCCAAGACCCCATCCTGGCCGTGGCTGGTAAAGGGGTCGAGTGCGACATCAGTAAGCACGCCAAGCTCTGGGAAACGTGCTTTGATCATTCGTACGGTCCTTGGGATCAGCCCTTCCGGGTCAGTTGCAATGATGCCGTCCGGGGTTTTGACTGCCGGATCGATCACCGGGAAAATTGCCATCACGGGGATACCGAGGGCGACACAGTCTTCGGCTACCGCAAGTAGCCGATCCGGGCTGAAGCGACTTACCCCTGGCATCGACGCGACTGCTTCCTCGTAATTCTGTTTGTCAATGACAAAGGTTGGATAAATCAAATCGTCAACGCTTAAGCGATGCTCGCGAACCAGGCGCCGAGACCAGTCATCTTTCCTCGTCCTTCGAGCACGGAATGCGGGAAAAGAGGCAGTATGCAGGCCGGGATGAGGGTGGTTAGGGCTCATAGTTACTGGTTCCTTATGGTTTTTACCTGGATGCGATGTTCGCATTCTGGTCGTATGAGCCTGATCTCACACTTTTATCGGCTGTATTTGGCCGCACGTCAGCCTGGACAAAACGCCTGCTTGCGGTTTTTTGTCTAGGGTTTATCATAGACAACTAATGCAACTGACTTCGTAGCATGAGTCTTCGACCTGACTCCAACAGCTCTGGTGTCGGCTTGCATTACCCGCTTCTCCTCCCTGAGCGGGAGCCTTCAACTGAAAGGCGTTTGCCCCGGCTTGATGCCGGGGCCTCTTTTTCCCGCTACGGGTGCGTTTACGTTGATCTTGAAGCATGAGGGTTCATCGACAGGCTTTGGGAACATCAAACATGTATCAAATCAGCTGATGCAGTCAAAAAAATTGGACGTCATAGATATCTGACAGCTGTTTTACAGCTTTTCCGCGACCTGGACAAGCAACTTTTCGGCATGCCTCGGTAAGGTATGAAGCAGTTAGGCATGCCGCAGGAGGGTATGACGCAGTTAGGCATGCCCCACGAAGGTATGAAGCCTACACGCGCCTCACTTGCTTAAGCTGATTCGGGCTGCTGTGCCTCAGCAGACCCAAGCAGCCAAACTTTGATCAATTCGCGGGTTTCATCAAGTCCCATGCGATGGGTCGCTGAAAAGAGCAGGCTCTGGAGCATCGCTTCCGAACGCACAAGCTCTCCGGCTTTAATTTTTGCCTTCATGGCCTTGATTGCTCGAAGTCGCTCTTGATGCGTGAGCTTATCGGCTTTCGTTAGTAGCATGACGACGGGTATGTGGGGGGCGACCCATCGCAATAGGTCCTCATCGAGCGTGGTAAGACCACGTCTCACATCACTGATCAAGACAACTGCTCTGAGATTTTTGCGTGCCTGCAAGTAGCTGCCAGCCAGTCGGTCCCATTGGGATTTCGTGTGGATGGGCGCTTCTGCATAACCATAGCCGGGTGTATCGACCAAGCGCCCGATCCAGACCGGCGTAAGCCTGGGCGTTTCGCTGAGACGCCCCGAAGATTCGCGAACAAGTTTTCTAGGCACTACGTTGTCTGCCACATCGTTGTCTTCGCGCTCCATGGCACTTGCAGGCAGTCGCAAGTTAAATAAATTCAGCGCTTGTGTGCGTCCTGGGGTCTTGGAGGCGAAGGCAAGTCGTTTGCGCTCGCAAAGAACATTGATAGCCGATGACTTGCCTGCGTTGGAGCGTCCAACAAAGGCAATTTCGGGTAAGTCGTCCTTAGGTAAGTGTTCAAGGCGAACAACGGTATCAAGGAACTGAGCGGTTTGTAGCAGACTCATAAGATTGATTGCGCTGGCTATTGTAGAATCAAGTGCTTGCGACCATCCACGGCCGCGTTGCTTTGGCCTTTATCTGAGATCGAGTGATGAATTCATTCATGCAAATGCCAGCCTTTCGAAAAGGCTCACACCATCCGCACTGCGCTTTGAGCCCTTTCTCGCTTCGCGTTCCGCTTGTGACAAGGCTGCAGCGTGCCGCACTTGTTTTGCGAAACGCGACGATGGTCATTGCCACTAGCCTTGGGCTGGCTATGGTGCCGATCATCGCTTCGGCCCAGGATAAGGCCGCAGGTAAGCCTGCAAAACCCGATATCGCTGCCGGTCAGCAAATCGCCTCGGGCGTGTGTGCGGGTTGCCATGCCGCAGACGGCAATAGCCCAAGTCCAGCCAACCCAAAGCTCGCCGCACAGCATGCCGCTTATCTTGCCAAGCAGCTGCACAACTTTAAGCCGCAGGCTGAAGGCAAACCCCCTGAGCGTAACAATGCGATCATGCAAGGCTTTGCATCAGCACTCAACGATCAGCAAATCCGGGATGTTTCAGCCTATTTCGCTGCCCAAAAGCTCAAGCCAGCCGCAGCAAAGAATAAGGATTTGGTTGAGCTTGGTCAGAAAATTTATCGTGGTGGGATTGCAGACAAGGGTGTTCCCGCCTGTGCGGGTTGCCATAGCCCCAACGGTGCAGGTATACCCGATCAATACCCCCGCCTCCAAGGCCAATACGCCGAATACACCGAGTCACAGCTTGTCGCCTTCCGTCAAGGGACGCGTGCAAACAGTTCGCAGATGATGACCATAGCGGCTCGGATGTCTGACAAAGAGATGAAGGCGGTGTCTGACTATATCGCTGGT
>Ga0194133_10009442_pt1 | contig 11165 bp, 11 predicted proteins | sample TA2KigOf40mmetaG_FD_155448 | JGI IMG/M metagenome (GOLD analysis project Ga0194133, IMG submission 155448) | Freshwater microbial communities from Lake Tanganyika, Tanzania - TA2015055 Kigoma Offshore 40m | ecosystem: Environmental > Aquatic > Freshwater > Lake | place: Tanzania: Lake...
TTTAATTTATATATCGCCGCGCGCCTACAAAAGAACGATTTTTGGGCACGCTTTGACAAAAAAAGCTGTTTCTTGCCAATAGCGACAAGTAAACAACATTTCCAGCCCTTAGAAAGAAATCTATAATCTTGTTGAATCAAACTAAGTGTATTGTTGGTACTCTGAAGGATGATCTTATCACTTCTTAATGGTAAAAACCAATTCCCAATTCAATTTCCTTTGTGAAATCATCACTCCTTGTTGCTGACACACGAGATCTTGGGGCCTTCTTTGGGTCATTTTGTTCTAGGGTGTCCTGACCGTCAGCTTGATGGAAGGTCTGCTTGCCTTTCTTCACATCTTACGTCTTCATTGGGTTGAATTCCAGTCTAAATTTTACAAGGCAGACGGGCACCTGTCCGCCCCTTTCTCTTTCAAGACCATTCTTATTAAATAGGCCGAGACGATTCAGACCCTTTTATTCAGCCTTACTCTGTAGTTAAGATTACCCGACCAAAGAAAGGGGCCATAAAAATGGAGGCACTGGTGGAAAACTTAGTTGTTAGGGTAGGTACACATCTAACTTCAGATAATGCGCTCCTTTCCTTTTTACTTTTCTTCGTCATCTTTAGCCCTGCACATACACTTCAAAGATTCCTCTTTCAGTCCAAAAGTACCTTTGATTTTCACCTGACACCACGGCCTAATAATGGGCATGACACTTGGCTGGGGATCTGCAGGCCGTGGGTTCAAATCCCTGCAGAGGAGCCTCCAGGCCATATTTGACACAAAAAATCTAACAAAAATTCCCAGCCAGATTTAAGTGAGCCTTTAATTGATTCTCTTTGCAAGGCGTGCTATAAAAATTTTAATAAATTACGTGGAAAAATAAAATTTTAGAGAAAAATATTGAATTATAAAATGTGGAAGAATACTGCGTCACGACGTGTGCTATTCTGTCAATCTCACAATGCCAATCTCGATGTCCTCGGGTCGGATCCAAAGAATCTTTTCCATGAGGAAAAGCGTGCAACCTGGAGACGCGTCCGAGGTGAAGGTCCGCTTTAGTTTTACTCCATTGGCAAAAAGTGTCCCGTCTAAAAATGGAAGAATAAAATAGCCATGGGACAGGGGATGCCTCCTATAGGTCCTACAAAATTCTACCTTTGTCTCGTGTCAGCTGGATAGTTCTTCCTCCGACCGTGGTCAAGTGTTGCACCTCGAACTCTGATACCAGAGGAACCTCTAGCTCACCCTTGACCAGCTGACAGGCGAGGACGAGGCGCTGGAGAACAGGGTCGAGCAGAAAGGGATCCACGGTGGGTCGTTCGCCTTCAAACCCGCGGTGATTCTTCACAAGGTCTTTAAATTCATCATCAGAGACCGTAAATATGACACACTTTTCTTAAAGAAAATGAGTAAACGTTGGAGGAGAAGAGAGAGAGCACCGCACCGCTGTCTTAGTATATTTTCTTACCTTCCTCGGACGTTTTACCATATCCTGCTTGCAAAACGCCCTCCCAGATAGTGAAAAATGTTTTTATGCCGCTCTGCTCTGACACTTTTCTCAAGGGAAGATTCATCGCCGGAAGGTCAAAAGGTTGGTACATCTTGGTGAAGTCTGTCAACTAAAATCACTGATATGTTATAGCAAATGGTATATAATAAAGTCATGAGTCACTGCGTCAACCAAGTCGTCAACTCGTCCTTACTCATTCGCCGGCCGCCGCGTACGTGGCAGGAAAGTTTTTAGCAGACATTTGAGCGCTAGCGTAGCTATGGCTGCAGCAATGTGCCATTACCTGTATGCAAAAAGGTCTCTGTCTGTCATTAGCCATTAAAGTAGCAAGGAATTTTTCTAATTTAATCTGAGAAAATGCCAACTGCCAATAAAGTAAAAAATATTTTTCGACCCTGTTTCTTGTCTACCTCAAAATAACTTCAAAAATAAAAGGTAAAAATGACCTTATAGATCTCAGTTCTCAGTCAGGTGCCACTCAGCGGTGTCTCATGCTTCACCATTTCAAGCATTGCTCCATTAATTGTTTTGAAATTAAGAATACAATACAAGCAAAAATCTTGATTTGGCGGAACTGGAAGAAAAAGTCAAATTAAAATTGAACTATAAATGAAAACAAAGAAAATAAACGCCTATGGCAAAGTATGATAAATGATCAGGAAAATCACCTTGAAGTCAGCCTCTTTTGCTGGTAAATAAACAAAACAGGTAAACAAACCTTAGCTGTTATGAATTTCGAAGTTGGAAGTTTTGAATAAAAACGTTTGGTTCTCACTATTTCAATATTTAGGAATTAACGATGCCTAAGGTGCGCAGATCTCGCAAGAAGCCTCCAGAAGGTTGGGAACTCATTGAGCCCACGCTAGACGAGTTAGAGCAAAAGATGCGCGAGGCCGAAACAGAGTCCCACGAAGGGAAGCGAAAAGTTGAATCGGTGTGGCCCATCTTCAAGATCCACCACCAAAAGTCTAGATATATTTATGATCTTTTTTTTAGACGGAAAGCCATCAGCAGGGGTAACTTGATTTAAATAGCATAGGTAGAAATAACTTCTGACCATTTTTACTTTTATTCTAGAACTTTATGATTATTGTGTCAAGGAAAAGATTGCCGATGCAAATTTGATTGCAAAGTGGAAGAAGCAAGGATACGAGAATCTTTGTTGCCTGAGATGCATTCAGACAAGGTACCTATCTATTTAGCAAATACTTGCAAAGTTTTGAGCATCAAGCCACATTAGTTTTGATGGCTTGATCCTCTCTAGAGGGCCAGACTTTTCCCAAACTAACACCCTCCTTCCATAGTTATTAATTGATTTGAGATTGTTGTCCACATCATCTCCAAAAGTAAAATCTTTCCCATTATTTTTGATTTGGCATTCTGATAATTCTCAGTTTTCCTTTACAAAAATGGAAACAGCCGCCTTTAGTGCAGACATTTAATATTTTTCCAATCGCCTTAAAAAAAAATTGAGACTGTCCATTCAAATCGCATTTGACCAGGGAAAGTTCTTAAGTACCAGATAATCAACATTTAAATTTTTCAGGGATACAAATTTTGCTACAAACTGCATTTGCCGGGTCCCCAAAACAAAGCTTGAAGAAGGCAAAATCGTAGAGTGTGTTCACTGTGGCTGCCGCGGATGCTCTGGTTGACAACTTGATCACACCTTGACGGCCCCTCAAGTTTTTTTCAAGTACCTCACGTTAACCAAACAACCAAATAAATTGACTTTGAAATTATGTTCATGAAAGTTGGATAACTAGCTTATTACATAAAAAAAACAACTTCTTAAAGCTAAAACTGTATTTCTGTTGGCGAAGAAAGATATAAGTAGGATTACTATACTGGGTTACAATTATGGTTATGGTTTCAAAAGGCTTTTTCAAATTAATGTTTTTGGAAGAGACAAAGTTTAATTTGTGTATATTATAAAGCTCCATCGACTATTCTGAACTGAACGTACTCTATTGATAGGAGTTGGGTGAACACCTTAAATTTATCAGTTTATTGATCTAGAGTTAAAATGAAGTACAAAACTATGCTACCCATTATTGTAACGTGATTAAAAGTGTAATCTTGTTGGTCAAACTAAAACTGCAATTTTGGCAAAAATGATTTGTTTTTCTCATGGCTACCTCAACCTGCAGCTGGATTTCTAACGACACTTAAGCTATGAATCCTGCATTTAACTCCGGATATTTGTCTCGGCCTAACACTGTTGACAGAGAGCAGTAGAGTCAAGAGAGTGATTGTATTTTACTTTAAATTTTCTTGTTTTGTAAAAAAAGAGTTGCCAAGTTGAGAAATATCTCCAGAATATCAGTCGTCAATATGCAGGCAATCTTCACTGAAAAGCTTTTTTGATGAGAAGGGCTTGAGATTGGCTGAAAAATATTTGATTATGAAGAGGTAGATCACACATACTTGTGCATTTTAACTTTGATCGTATTACCAAGAGCTGATTCATCTGGAATGTCTGAATATAGTGATGCCAACGCTTGCTGTGCCCGATTCGAAATGTCTCTGAAATGAGATTTTCACAGTTCAATGAACACCTCTAATTTTAAGTTTAAACTTTTCACCTCATTGCAACAGGAGTAGGAAGGTATCTTAATTTAGGATCGAGACTTTCTTCATCTTCATCAGATTCCTTATTTTTAAATGCCTTGTTTTGTTACATGCAAAGAAATAGTCAAAAATACTTGGGTAATACCTCATAAGACATTTTAAATTTTCTATTTTTCGGAATGGGAGTATGTACAAGTCCTGTGAGTGGGGCGAGACCGGATTCATTCAATGTGCTTGTATCATCTTGTCGAGCGAGTAAGTTTAATGAAATGGACGTGTTTGAGCCTACAAAAGATAAACACCTTCCACCAATTTGAAAGAGAAGCTGAAAGAGGAAATAGCTTTACTTGATGATTCGTCGAGCTGTACCTCGTCAACAGAGAATTCATGAATTTTTTGTGGGGTGACAAATCGCACGGTTTTTACGTTTTTAAGCTTCTCTTCTTGGTGAAACCTCACAGCCGCAGCAATAAGGGACTATTAAAATAATTAATAAGATTAAAAATTAACAAAAGGAAAAATTTTACCTTCAAATCTTCTGGCTCATTTAAATTTTCTTTGTCTGATTCAATGTCCATGTCTTCAGCGTGCAAGAGATCAACTCTAGAATCTTTTCGTAAAGGCTCTGAAGCTGAATCAGCATCACTTAATTTTACATCGTCTCCAGACTGTAATATGCTATCAGTAACTTCAGAAAACCTTTAAGAAAAACTATTTCACGTTTGTTACAGATCTAAAAGTAGTTTTGACCAAACCCTTGTTTCAGAGGCTTTTTTTCCTTGAGTGAGTTTGCATCAATAAACTGGTCAAATAGTTCGGCGGAGATTGATACATCCAGTTGAGGAGACGACAAACAGTCTGCTAGACAGGGTTTCATTACGAGTGGATGTTTCAATCTACTACAGATGTTGAATGACATGAACTTTCAAACCTTTTTTTCCACCTAAAGGGGTTCCCATGCCAAATATGTCTTCTTCTTCCTCGTTTTCTTTCAGATCAGACTCTGAAAATTCTTCACTACCCGGAGAAAAAATCACATTGTGTGCAGAGAGAACGGTTTTGAACTGTCGTTTCTGAAAATTTTAATTCATCACGACTGTCAAGGGTTTATATTTTAAGGCTTCACATTACTTTTTTTAAGAATTCGCTTGAATAATTTACCTGATTTATACTTTTGGGGCTAACACCCCAAATTTGCTTAAACTGTTCTTTTCTTTTAAGTGATTCTAGCATTAAATTTTGTAGTTGATTCTCTATTCGGGCCTAAAATCATTGTAAACTGAATAAATAAATAAAATTAAGTGACCATGTCAAATCGGTTAATAAAAAATTGAAAAAATAGGTAAATTTATGTTTGTAGTCAATCGAACCTGCTCTGCTCTTATTTTTTCCAATTCGTCTAAATGGTCCTCTATTAACAATTCAGATTTTTGTTCGACATCTTCTTTTGTTAGATCTAGGGCGCTTTGGCTCCTTGGTAGATCAGTTTTTGTTATCTCAGTCAATTCATCTTGGATATCATTTGAAATGCGCAAATCCTGCCAATCATAAGACATTAGAAACTCCTCATCTTTTCAAAGTGTTTGTTTTCCTCTAGTAATTACTTGAAAACTGCAAGTCCTCTCCAAGGCACCAATGTCATTAAGCGACATATTGGGATCATCAAATAAATACTCGTAGATAATGAAATTAGGAATATCGTCATGAGCACATTTTTCTTTGCAATCCTCGTCAATGGAATTTTCACCCTGCAGCTAAAAATATTTATGGAAGAATGTGGACATGATAAAAAGTTCTAAACATAAGTTGAAAAAGTACAATTCAAGAAAAAGTAAGTATATTACTAGAACATTATCAGTTTCAGGTTTATTGGGTTCTTCAACAACCCCCTCTTTCTCTTCAGATGTAGAAATCTGTCCATCATTCTCAATCGTTTCTGTAACGAATCTTTCTGGGATTTTTGTTTCAGCAAAGGACTTTGATGGCAAAGGTCTTTTTGGAGTCTTGAGTCTCATTTCTAGTTTCTCAAAGCTTCCAGTGGAATCATCTTCAAACATTCGATCAAGCTCAGCCTTAGATAAGCTTTGTCTACAAAATATAGGGAGAAGCAAAATTAACTTTTTGAGATAATTTATTAATTTCTCAAAATAGCGAAAATAATTAAGACCTCAAAAGAGCAGAAAAACTTTCTCTCGGAAATCCAGCTAGGCTCTCTCGTGCCATTATTAGCTCTACCAATGACGGCTTTGTGGCTCGACCCTTAATATGGCCTGTGAAAAAGTTAAAAATGTCATGAACAATCTAATCTTCCTTTAAGTAGGGATATTATGTAATTTTTACTTGTTAAGATTTCCAAAGGTTTGACGAACTTGAAGGAATCTCCTGTCAAGTCTACAGAGTTGCTTTTTTCAACATCAAATGCTGTAGGATTAATAAACTTTTCAATGTTTCGAAAAAACGATTTGACAACTTCTAAGATTTTCAAATCTTTACCTGATTTTGAGAAGTCGAGACCCTTTTTTGCTTTGCTCCTAATTGGAAACGGGGCAGGGGTACGTTTCCGTTCTGAAAAGCTCTCACGAAATTCTTCTCTGGGATTCATACGGGCTTTTTTCTCTGATTGAAACCTTTAATAGCAAAAACAAGATCTTTCTATCGTTTTGTCACAAATTATCAAATTACAACCAGACAAAAGCCCAATTTACCGATACTTTTCAGTCGACCTTTCTTTGACAGTTGGTCTGATGGGCATGGCACCCTGGCAGGCTCCATTTCCAAAGGCAAACGGCCATTTTTTCCCCGAAGATCCAAGTCCTAAGTGTCTTGGACGAGAATAAACTGTACCATTTTTGCTAGTGAAAAACTCATGATGTTTATCCTGCAGAAAAAATAATAAATGAAGAATATTTACTCAACGAACCAAGTAAAATTTGAATCATAATATTAAGACTTTAATAGCTATATAGACAGAAGAGACGTACAAAATGGCCCCTTTGTGCTGTCTTGTTTTTGCAAACTGGGGTTAGAGAGGAAGGAAATCTCAAACTCTTTGGAGAAATTTCTCTGTTCAGCAGAATTCTCTGGAAATAAGAAATGATAATTCGTTTAATTGTAAATATAAGGTCGAGAGGTAGAATTGCATATCTTAATTATTACCTGAAGTGATCTTGGGTCAGTTTGAAACTCAATTTCGGACTGATCAGAAAACTCTTTCATAAAATTCTCATCTTGAGGGAGGAACGTCATTTTGAATAGCGGAGCAATGTAAAAATTCAAATTTCAAAATAATTATATTTTACTTTTATAAGCTTCGATTGCCGCTCATCGTTTTCAAAATATTTAAGTTAAAGTTAAGCCATAGAACTCTAATTTGACCCTAAAGCATTGAATTCTTTGCTCTAGTCATTGTTTTGAAAATTTAGTTTTTAGATGTCTATGGACATTTAGTACTTTTATAGGAAAATGTTTACTAAATTTTGTATGAAAAATTAGTTTTCAAGATTAATTTACAAATAGATCTATAATTCAAACTATCTTTGGTGAAAACTTTTATGATAAAAATGTTTTCTAGACATTTTATTAGACGCAACTTATGTTCAGGAGCTTTGTCATTTCAAAGAAACGTTAATCGTGTCCCCGGCAACACATTTAGGTTAGACAACGTGATCCACTTTAATCGGCCTATTAAAATATTTAAATGGTTTTTTTCAGGGTTGTCCACGAGCTTGGTGATTTGATGAAACAAGATTCGTATAACAAAGTAAACATTGGTAGGCTTGCTGTCCATTCAGAATGCTAAAAATAAGTTTTTGTAGAGGATTCAAATTGAGTTTTAATATTTATTTCAGGAAACGCGTTCGAAAAGTATCATTACGTGCCTTTTAGAGAAAATATCAACAGAAATAGAAAAGAAGCACAGAGGAGCATAGTTGTTCAGGTTTTAAAATTTAAATGAAGGTTTTTTTGAGTTTAATTATGAGAAGATTAGCAATCTAATTTCATAGCTCAAAAAGTAGGTACTGATCCTATTTTGAGATTATTTTGCTCATCAATTCATTTTTTATTAGTTGTATTTCTCCCTCTCGATTGTCGTCTCTTGTAAGGCAGACATTCCTAAGATGGCTCAATTTCATTGAAACTGTTCCGGAAGAATCTAGATACATGTAAAATTTGAATTTGTAGGTAAAATCTGAAGATTCAGCAGATGATCTTACAGAATATTGCACTAGTAACTTTGGAAAAGTCAAGGCATTGCATTTTCACCATAATCAGGACGACGATGAATTTACTGTGAGTTCAAAAACTTTTCATTCCATAAAATTGTTTCATCCAACGCTCAATTAGTTTTTAACATTCTTTGACAATGTCATCTTTTTTTAGAACTTTTATATTGTGGAATTCGAAGATGAAACTTCAGTACAGGTTTGATTTACAGGATAATTTTGGTTTGATAAAAAAACGAGTTGCTAATCATTTAAAAAATATAGCAAGCAATCTATAATCATTGCAAACATGTCAGTAAGTTCAATGGAAATTCGCCACTCCCTGTTTATTCGCCATTCCTCTGGTTTTCTTCCAAAGAGGGGAGTTTGAAGAGCTTGAACCCATCAATATCCAATTCTGTACCAATATTTTGGCCGTCTAAGTTAATTACTACAGACCAGGAATTGTCAGAACATCTTAAAGGCTTCTCTAGTGTGAGTCGGTTTGCCTTCTTTTCGATATAAATATTAGATTGCTCCAATGACTCTGGTACCCTTTTTCAGTTGGACGACCAAATACGCAGCCTGTATTCTGTCCTCTGCATGTCATCAATTTCAACACGAATTCGATTTCTGGCTTGCCATCAGGTAGTTTCAAGCTAATTTTGTCTGTCCATAATTGCAAAAAAACTAAGAGTGTCAATTTAAAGGTTGAGCTCTGCCTTCGAGGCCTCTTTTCAAATGCTGAAGTTCTCCCCTTCGGTTCATCAGTAAATTCATTTGGAAAACTAGACTCTGATTTGGATATGATAGTTTCCTTTGATAATCATCAAGAGGTTAAACGTTGATCTGCTCGATACAAATTGGTGGGCAATTTAAAGTAGTTAAAAAGTTCTTTTGTAGACGCAATCAAGATTAATGTTTCATGCCAAATGTGGCAGCTTTGGAAACCAGAGACTTCAATGCCAAAGGCTTTGTGACCAGATTTCAAATATGCTACAACACTTTCTACCTGGATGTCAAAATGTTCAAGTAAGTTTATGTTTTCAAAATTCATAAATCGATTTATTGTGAGACTTATAAATTTTTCAGAACATTCTTCATGCACGAGTCCCAATAGTTAAGTACCGTCAACAGCTGTTAGGTCTTGAATGTGATCTGAGCGTATACTCTTTGTGAGCTTTTTGAAAAACAATACATCATTTTGAAGGGCTTGCGTAAACTTTAAATTATTTTTAGATCTGGCTTTTTCATGTCCGAAATACTTTACATGTTTGGAGAGTTAGACAAGCGTGTCAGGCCCTTAATCTTTACCCTGAGGCGTTGGGCTCGAGATCAAGGCTTGATACATGATATAAGACCAACTCAGTTTTTCACCAACTTTACCATAACACTCATGGCAATTTTCTTTCTACAAAAAAAGTACAAAATGTTGCCACCTTTAGCAGTACTTCAACAGATGGCAAGTAAGTGAATTTTAAGAAGAAATCTTGTTTTTAATATCCCATTATCATAGTTATATTTTTTTGTTCTTATTTAAGGGCCAGAAGATGACATTGTCTGTAATGATGGAGTTCGGTGCAACTTTTTGAGAAATATCTCTGGTTTACAGCCTCAATTTAATTCCAGACTGCATGATGATACTTTAACATTAGAGACGATGGTTACAGACTTCTTTGTTTTCTACAGTCAAGAGTTTAACTTCGAAAATGAAGCCATATGCATAATAAGTGGTGAAGCTCAGCCAAAACGTTTTTCAAACGGTGCTCGATCTTTGAATAAAAACTGTAGTTACTATCTGGACACAACAAATCCTTTAGAGCCAGAACTGAATGTGAGTGGCAATGTTCAGGAACACGCTCTTCGAAAATTCATCCTACGATGTGACGAATCTTTGTGCAGGATGTCAAAAATGGCGAGCATCGACGGTCCCTTATGTGACAATATACCCAAGCTTTTGTATCTCATGTCTAACGAAGTTCCAAACAAGTTTGGGGTTAAAATTCACGATCTTGGAGGATGGGAAAACGCCAAGCTACCCAGTTCAAAGAAGTTCACGCAAAATATTGTACAAAATGGATTGCAAACTTCAAATTCAGTCAGTCAAACGGGAGAAAAATATCTTGATGAAAAACGTCGGCAAGAATTTTTGAAAAAGAAATATCTTAGGGTTCCTAAAATGCGAACATTTTTCGATCAAAAGTTCTGACTTTTACCCAAATTGTTAAATTTTAAGGCTGGCTTTTTTCTCATCAGAACTTCTGAACTCCATTATTTTTTGCAATAAAATCTTTGTAAAATATTATAAATCTTTCATTCTTTTTTAAAAAAAACCACTAGAATTGAGAAATAGCAAAGGTTTTTTTTTGTTATGAATGCCAAATTTAAAAAGTTTCCATACGATGGTAAAAAATCTGTAAGTTTTGGATGATAAAAACCTGGGTCAAAGCCTGGTTTGCTAGAAATATACAGAATGCACAAAAAAGTTTGATCGTCTGCTTTTTTTGATAACCTCACATCCTGATAGGTATTAAAGTTGTCAGAAGAGGAGTCTGTTGAATTTTTTCAACCAACTGACGATAAAGTTGAGTTCGAGTTAAAAGCTCAGGAGACATATTTTTCAACTAAAGTAAAGAATTTATTTGAAAAATTTTATTCAACATATTTAGCTTGACATACTTTCTTTTCTTTTCCTTTGAAATGCCAATAGATTCTTCAGTTATGGCATTAAATCTGATGATTTTTGTAAGTGCTGATCCAACTTTCTTAAAAGTTGTCTCTTCGTTTTCTAATTGTCCTAGCAAAAAATCAATCTTTTACTTTCAATAATTATCAAAATCATCTTTTTTTTAATGTAAACCTTGAAATACAGTTTTGAGGTTCTGGAAGAAAAT
>Ga0194133_10009443_pt1 | contig 11164 bp, 12 predicted proteins | sample TA2KigOf40mmetaG_FD_155448 | JGI IMG/M metagenome (GOLD analysis project Ga0194133, IMG submission 155448) | Freshwater microbial communities from Lake Tanganyika, Tanzania - TA2015055 Kigoma Offshore 40m | ecosystem: Environmental > Aquatic > Freshwater > Lake | place: Tanzania: Lake...
GCACTGGCGTAAGCCCATATAGTGGAACGCTTGGCCCTAATCGCACTGCTGACCCCAAAAAGAATACTTTTGCTGCAGACGTTAGAAGGAATCCAGAATACCAAAATTTTTATTCCGACAGAACTTTTTATCAAGTAGCTCCACAATCAGAGCAAAAAATACAAGCAGCATCGCAAACCTACGAATCCACATTTCAAAACCCTGGCGATAAATCTTTTGCAGATAAATTTCTTCAAGAATACTCAATGGGAGTAGCAAGGGGGTTAATTGAAGCGGATAAAGCTGTAAAGCCGGAAAACCTTGCTAGACTAGTTACACAACAAGCAACTGAAGGGTCTAACGAAAAAGATCCAAATACTGTTACCCAATTCCCAAGTCAAGGTGTAATGTAATGGCGGCAACTGTAGGTTCAAGATTAGCGGGTGAGGCCCTAAAAAGTTTTCATACCGTAGGCACCGGACTACTCGGTAAAAAAATTGCTGAAAAAGCAGTTCCTGTAATAGGTGAAACTGCATCTAAATTTTTATCGCCGGCAGCTGAATTGGCAGCTTCTGGTGCCGTGCTGGGGGCTGAAAATTTACTTGGATTAACCGGAAGTACACAACAATCCAACTATAGAGTTCCCATAGGATCCGCTAGTTTTGCATCACAACCATACGCCCCTGGGATGAGCCCATTAACAAATGAACAAGCAGGTGCTTTGTATTTAGAGCAAGTACGCATGCAAAATCAAATGCAATTAATTCAAGCACGGCAAATGGCTTCGTCCCCACAATCTTATTACTCAGGGTTAGGTGACATCTCGTCCGGACTTTCTGGTGCATACACTCGAAAATATATTTAATTTAAAAAACCATGGCAAACAGTTTTTACGGGGAATCAGGATATAAAAATCCTTTAGGAGGTGGCGACGCATTTAAACCGCCAGGCTCTTTAGGTGATTTTACGTCTTGGAAAAAAGACATTGACTGGAAAGGGGCGGGCGGTGGTACTGATTGGAAACAGCAGCCTGGTGTTGACAAAAGTGGGCTGTGGGAAAAATCTTTTGGTCAATATTCTGATCCAGAGCAACGTTATCTAAACAAGACAAAAAAGAACCTTTTTTCTAAAGCAGGAGCCCGCAAAAAGGATAAGGAGCAAGAAGATTCCAGTGGGTTTGGAGCAACTATTGGAAAGGGTACAGAGGGAGGAGGGCAGCAAATATTTTCAGATTTCGGTGCAATCATGCCTTCCCAGCATGCTCCCGTAGTTGTTCAGGGGACCCCAGGGCAAAAAGGACTTTTTAGTCAAATTGCTGGGATTGCTGCTCCAGTTGTTGGGCTTATGGGTGGACCCACAGCACCCTTTATATCAGCCGGCTTAAGTGGATTAAGTGAAACTGATTGGTAAGATTATTCAGATTAAAATAACAACTAAGAAGAATTAACAGATTATGGCTCTACCACTCGTAGCAACCGGTGCAAGGATGGCAATGCAAGCTCTGCCTCTTTTGACCGGCGCTGCATCTGCGTTGCCTGCTTTGCAACAGGGTAACATACTCGAAGCTGCATTACAGGGTGGCCTTGGATATCTGACTGGTGGAGCTGTTAAATCTGGATTGGGCGGACTTCAAAACCTGGCACAAGCAAACATCAGTAAAGCTGGAGTTGATGCCGCTCTTGGGGCAGCACAGACCGGTGTTGGCCAAGCTCTAGGATTGGGGGCACAAAAAGCAGCCGCACCATTTTTAACAAAGGGTGCCTTGCGAACTGCCGCGCAAATCGGTATCCCACTGGCAGGCATTGCAGCAGTACCAACGTTAGCCGGAGTCGCTAGAGGAACTAGTGCTGGGGTAAGTAATGTTTTAGGAGGAGCGACTCAACTTGGATTAGGCTTGGCTGGAGAACGTCCGTACACCCCAGGATATCAAACTCCCGGAGCACCATATGCTCAAATTGATCAATTTGGAAACATCACCCCATATGGATCAAGTATTACCGATGTTTATGGGGTACCCGGCATGACTCGGAGTGCTGAAACAATTCGTCAAGCTGAAGCATCGGCAGAAGGCTTGAAACGCCTTGGAGATGTCCAATTCCAAATTGCAGAAGCTGCAGAAAAGCAAAACTTTGCCAGACAAATGGCCGCACAGGGTATAAAGCAAAACATTGCAACACAAGCTGCAATGATTCAAGGAGCGCAGAATGCTGCTAAAGAAATGGGCCTTGAAGCCAGTCGTGGTGTTACTCAAGCTTTGGCTAATCGCATGCAGTATCAGTAATTAGTAATTTCAAATGTACAACTTCTCAGCAAACACTCCGTTTGACCCGTCGAAAGCATTTGCTGGATTTAATTTTACTCCAAACATTTATTCGACATCCTCAAATTTTACGCCTTCGTATCTACAAAAGCCTCCAACAACCCCAACTCAAGATCACTTAGAGCAAGCCGAGCAAATTGCTGCACTAGAAGAAAAGCTAACCCCCACTGTATTAGCTAGGGCCAAAGCATTTTCAGATTTACAGGCTGAGTTATCTGCTAAACAACTGGCGCAGGTTTACCCTTATTTAACTGCTGCTAGGTCTCGGGCAACTTCAGAAGACTTGGCGGCTAGTCAAGCTTACCGTCGTTTTGCCGAACAACTGCCGTCAAATGTACAAAATATCATGGCTTCCAAGCAGGCACAAATGCAATCCGCTCAAGTGGGTGAAGCGGCGCTTCAGCAAGCAACTGCAGACCAACTCCGTGCTGCCAAGGAATCGCAGGGTCGATTCGCTGGTCAATACATTCAATTCGGTTAAACTAAACTGATACAAAAGATTTAGCTATGGGCGGCTCACCTCCACCTCCCCCCACTATCGTTTATTCGCCAGCTCCACCGCCCCCGGCGCCTCCAACTCCGGTGCCTACCCAATCGTTGCAGACTCAGGTTGCGTTAAACGAAGTCAGCGGTGCGCAGCAAAGGCTTAACATGGAGCTAGGCGCTCAGCTGGATCGCACCAACGCAGAGTTTTTTGCTGGTCAAGATGTTCGTCGTTTCCAAGCCCAAAGTGCTGAAGAGCGTCAGAATATTGCCGCCCGTGGAACTGAGGAAAGAGCTGGGACGGTAGCTTCTGGTGAACAGTACAGGAAGGGACTGGAAACCTTTGGCGAACAAGAGCGCCTCACAACTGAAACCAGAGGTCAAGAGCAGCGTCTTACCGACTTGCAATCTGAGATGTTCCGGCGCTATAAAGAGAACCGAGACTACGAGCAATCCCAACAGCAGTACCGAGCATGACGGAATGGATCCAGTCTTTAACCGATAAAGACCGCGAATCCTTTCTTGCCTTTTGTAAACGCACTACCTCACCAATCCAGATGTACCTGTATGCCCGGTTCCTCGGGTTTACAGGAAGCATCGTGGAGTGCGATGAATGGTCTAAGAAAGAATTCAAGAAGCGTAATTTCAATGCTTTGCTGGAGGATGAAATTGATTCCATGCAACAGGACATTGCCAAGTTACGGGATGCCATTGACATGGGAATGGTCAAGCAAGACATGGGAACTTCCAGGATCGCCATGCTTCAAAAAGAATTACGCGGCTCGATTAAACAGCTAAACGATGAAAAAGTTCTTTTGGATAAACAAGGATTAATCCTTGCTGGTGCCGATCGGGCTTTGCGGGAAATGCTTTCAATCTTCAGAGATGATCCAATTGAGGGGCCACTTCAGGAGGCGTCTATGGGAGTCTGGACCAAAATTTTGGCAGAGGAATCTTAAGGCTAAACACGCTATGCTACGGCCATGGCAGGTACAAGTCTTTATTCTGTTTACAGGCGTACTGCTCGTGCAGCCGCACAAAAGCGCGTTGTAAAGCAAACGAGCGCCATTGATATTCAGCGTGCTCGAAGCGACTTTGGGTATTTTTGTGAGGCCGTAGGAGACAAACCACCTGCTGAGCACCACAAAGAGTGGCATAAGTACCTTTGCACTGGTGAAGACAGTGAGTGCCTGGTTGGGATTGCTGGACCAAACATTGATATTCTTGCTCCACGAGGTAGTGCCAAGTCCACGGTTTTAGGTTTATTTACGGCTTGGGCAATCGGAATTCACGCACTAGCCAAGAAACCTCTAAAAATCCTTTACATTTCCTACACGGTTGATGTTGCTCGTCCAAAGAGCGCAGCGATCAAAAGAATTATTGAGGAAAGTAAGACATATGGGGAAGTTTTTCCTACTGTAAAAATTGCAAAGGGCATTAACTCCAATGAATACTGGAGCATTGATTGGAAGTTCGCTGGTATTAAATCGACTGGTGAAGAAGAGTTCACAGTTTGTTGTGCAGGTTTGAAGGGCGCCGTGACTTCAAAACGTTCTCATCTTTGTATCATTGATGACGCCATTAAGTCGGCTGATGATATTAAAAACAGGGACATTCGGGTTGCAATGGAAGATAACTGGAATTCAGTTATTGTTCCTACCATGTTTGAAGGTGGTCGTGCGATTTGCCTTGGAACTAGATTCCGTCATGATGATATTCACAACAGTACTTTTATTCCCCCGAACGATTGGGTCCAAATTGTTCAGTCTGCTATAACTATTGGTGAAGATGGGGAAGAAATGTCGTATTGGCCAGAATTGTGGTCCCTTGATTATCTTAGGGATCGCCGTCGCCAAGCCCCTGTTGCCTTTAGTTTTCAGTATCAAAATCAAATTGTCCAAACGAGTGAGCTATCCCTTTCTCCAGACTTAATTGTTAAGGGAACCATTGCAACTCAGTTCGATTCCCTTGGTGTTGGTGTTGATCTCTCGGCAGGCGTCAGGGAACAAAACGACTACACAGTATTTGTCATGGGTGGTCGAGTGGGAGACAAGATTCAAATTATTGATTGCAAGAGAATTCGGATTATGGGTAACCTTGAGAAGTTGGAGGTCCTTATGGAAATGATGGAAGAGTGGGGCATTGTTCACAAGGATAATGGCAGATATTTCCCCACCGGAAGTAATATTGATATCTGGTCTGAAGCTGTCGCTTATCAGGCTTCTCTGGAAGCAGACTTTAAACGAATCTGTCTTGGAGACCATGGTTTATACAACCTGAATTGGCATGCCATCAAAGGATTCCGTGGTGACAAAGTCGCTCGTTTCCGTGGAATCATGGGCTTGTTTGAACAAAGAAAAATTATTTTCAATAAGTTTCGTCGCTTTGGATACTTGACTGATGAAATCGTTAATTTTGGAGTGAGTTCACACGACGACGCGGTTGATGCATTAGTTTGGCTGTGCAATGGGTTAATGACCCGAGGAAAATTGCAGCTTGAGTTTTAATCTGGATTACGTGGTATAAAGTATTTTGGACCTAGACTGAGAAAATCCAAACGATGTCCACCAGCTATTTCAACGTCGAGCTTGAACAGGATGTGTACGGTTCTGCCGTAATCCCTCTTCCCGACGAATTGTGTCACGACATGGCGCTTCAACCCAACGAACGTTTTGAATTGGAAGTAGAAGACGACGTGATTACCCTAAAACGTATTGCTGCTGGCTACGATATTGAAGAGTAATCTGACCTGAGATCCCATGAGCGACGGCAATAAGACTGTCCTTGACGACATTCTCAAATCAGTCATTACTAGGGACGGTAGTGGACCGGCAGACACGATGCTGGTCAATGCTCATCTCAGCCAGATGCGAATGTTTGGCATCAGGCAGGGTGTTGAGTTTTATCCAGAGCAAGATAATTTTGGTACGCAGCGGTTTGACTTTGTCCAGCAAGTCATAAAATTCAACAAGCTTGACGCCAGGCTGGATTCTATTTGGGATCGATTTCTTTGTTACGGTAAAGGGCTTTTTTATATACGCCCCACCAAGAAAACATATCGCCTGTATTGGTTCGACAAAGATTCTTATCGAACTTACTACTCTCCGGAAGGTGATCTAGAAGAAGTAATCATCATTTATCCGTATAAGGTTAAGTCCACCCGTGGATTTCAGGGGGTTGGATTGAATACGGACAAGCGATATATGCGGTTGCGCATTACCGCCACTGAAATCGAAGAGTATCATAGCGAGCAAGAAATTAGATTTGACGCCCCCGAAATGGAGTTTGGCGTTACCAACAAGAAAACTGTTATCAATACAATGGAATTTATTCCTTGTGTTGAAGTTTTCAATAATCCTGATGCTTTCGGAACTGATGGTGCCGGTGAATTTGATTGGATGTCAAACCAGATCATCGCCCATGATGAAATGGTTAAAAACATTCGCGCTAACCTTTCATTTTTTGGTAATCCAACTCTGCTTTCATCTCGTCCAAAGCAAGACATCATTGAAAGCGGGGATACTGACGTTGCACAACGGCCGAGTATTTCTAGTCAGTCAGGTTTCCAGTCTGAATTCTTTCTTTCCAGCTCCACCTATAAGCAGGATAACGTAACCCGCCAACCCCCTGGATACATCGGCAAGCCAGGAAGTGGCATGAGAGTTCCTCGAGTTATTGCCAATTTGGAACCAACGGATCGGGTTGGTTTTATTACTCCGAATGCGGTTAGTACTGATCAAGCTCGCTATGCGGAGCAGCTGCGTAGTGAAATTAGGCTTGCTCTTGGTGGCATTGATGATCTCAGTATTACTAATGTAACGGCAACAGAGATTAAATCGGCTTATGGTCGCGTAAGTGCAACGGCTAAGAAAAAGTGCTTACAGCTTTACACCTACGGAGTTTGTAAGTGCTTTGAGTTAATGATTTTTCAGGAAGAACAAATCTTCCGTAAATCTTTGGCTTATGCCACCGGAATCAAATATCCGGCTCCTCCTCAGGATCCCTCGGATGAAATTGCTACTGCTAAATATGAAAAGCAAAAAGCAACCTATGAGAAGAAACTTCAAAAGGCAATCGATGTTGCTCTTGAAACAAAAGAAATTCCCGACGGAGTGTTGGGCCTGGCTCCAGACGGCGACAGAACTGTTGCTTGGCGATGGATGGGTCCTGTTTATGAAGACACAGCTCAAGATAAACTCAACCAGTCTATCTTTACCCGAAATCTACAAGAGTTAGGGGTTGATAGCATTGAAGCACTGAAGTATTTGTTCCCTTCAAAAACGGATGACGAAATCGCGGGCATGCTCTCGGGATTTCCATTCCGAATGGTGGGGGAAGTACAGAGGGCCTACTCCGCATTTATTGACCTTGTCAATTTAGAAATGCGGACACCACATCCGCAGCAACCGAATTTACCGATGGCTGCGGATCCAAGACTTGATCTTACTCCCTTCCTTTACCGAACTCTCGAAAGCCTACAAAAAGAGGTAACCTATGCAGGCCGATACCGCAATGCCGACCCAATCGGCACCCCAAGTATCCCCGACCCAGCCGATCAGCTACGCGGCTCCGATGGCTCAAACGGCAGCCCAGGCTCCGGTGGTGGCGACCAACTCCCAGTGGGTGGCTCCGTACCAGCCAGCGGTGGCCCCAGCCCCGCAAATGCAGGCCCAGATGGGGGTCCCCAGCTACCAATCAGTCCCTACAGCGTCTTACCCCCAAGCACCCCAGGCGCCCCAACAAGCGGAGAATCCGTACAAGGAGGCGTTCAACAGGGTGGTGGGGCTCCTGAGTTCGCCCGTCCAATTCCCATTCCAGGGTCAACAATCGATCGGGAGCCAAGCAGGCGTCCCGGCGAATTACGCTTCCCAACAGGCTCTCCAGTACAGCAACGCGGGTCTGCCGACCTCTATGCCTGGGATCAACAACAACCAGGCCTACTCCAACGTCTCTTCCCCAACTTCGCAGGAAATCAGCCAGCAGCAGCTCCTGGCAAACGGGGTAAGCTCGGAAAGCCTTGAGGTCATCAACCACTTCGGTGCTGATGTCCCTGCTATCCTCAATAACTACGCTTGTCAGCTTGAGGATTCGCTGATCCAGACCAACCAGCAGCTGATCGAAGCTGTCAACCTGCTCCAGGAACTTTCGAATGAGCATCGTGCTTACGAAACCATCCTGACTGATCCTGACGTTCTTGCTGATTATACTTGCGAGTTCTTCGGTCAGAACGGTCCGTATCCCATCCCTGATGAAGAGATTGGTTACGCACAAGCTCCCCAAATGCAGGCCGTTGGTCAGCAGTTCCAGCGTCCGGTTGCTCCTCAGCGTCCTGAGATGCCTGCTCCCCCGCAGCCCCAGGCCCAGGGTAACCCCATGGACTTCTGGAATAGCTTCGGAAGCCTGGCAGATCGCGATCCCGCTAACGCTTGGCGTTACCTGAACGCTGCTCAGTCCAATCCTGAGGTGTTCCGCCAGAAGATGCTGGTGATGGAGTGATACTCGGAAATACGATAAATGTCATTTATCAGGAAAACGAGTAAACACTATTTATTAGAAAAATAAGTAACAGTAAAATAAGGGGTAGCAATAGCTGCCCCTTTTCTTTTTGTTAACATGAAGTCTAAGAAAGCCAGTGCTGGCGAAAGGGCTGCGCAATTTTTAGCTAGTATTGGTACGGCAGGTGGACCAATTGGGTCACCGGGGTTGGTTACTTTTGGCGCTGGTAATCTTGCTCAACAAGTACAAGCTGGAAATATTGATGAATACGCAGCGATTCGTGCTCGTGGATTAGCTCCTCAAGTTGGTAATCCAAATGCTCCTCAGCCTCGGATGCCCAGCGACCTGGATGCCTCATATTTAAAATTAAATCTGCCTGGATCTCCGCTTCCTAGAAACGGCATGCTGATGCCACAATTCTTGGATTCTGCCGAGTATACGCAAGATGCCATCGTTGCCAACGAGCAACGCATGTATAACCAATTCATGCAGATGACTGGTCAACTTCCGGTTGGTATGATGCCTACCATGCCCCAGAAAAAAGGTGGTCGCTAATGGACAAATCTAAAGCTAAAAAAGCCGTTAAAAAGTCGGAATCTCGCAAGAAAGAATCCAAAGCAGCAGAAGCCATGATGGGAATGCAAGCTTTGGCTGGCATGGGTATTGATCCTGAAATTCAGGCCCCTGTTGCTGACATGCAGCCTCCAACTGTGAATCCTTACCACGCGATGGGCTCCATGGCACCAATGATGTACTCAGCAGGTAATATGCTGCCTGGTTACAATTATCCCGTCATGGTAAACCCGGAAGAATAGTCAAAGTTATTAATCCGGATTGATAAATTGTTGCTATAATTTTTTTAGTGGAATGTTTATTCCATTGAAGAGGATTTTCCTCGGGTATCAGCTAACCCTACGCTGAGTAACCAACATGTTTATTGATAACGATTTCCCGAAGCTGCTGGGTGCGGAGCTGTACCGTCCCCATCCAGCTTATATTGTGGAAATGGCAGCTGAGCCTGTTGTTGTCCACGATTTTACCAAACAGCCCGGTCAAACCGTTCAACTTGACCGGTATCGTTTCTGGGGCAACCCTGGGACCAAAACTCAGCGTGAGCGCACCCAAGACCAAACGATCGGTACCGCTAACAGCCGTTCGATCGTGAAGGACAAGGTGCTTGTGTCTCTGCGTGAGTACACTGGCCCCGCTGACCCGAACAACGCTACCCTCCCGAGCACTTTTAAGATTGCTCGTGAGACCCTGATGACCGCTCAGCGTCTGCTGCTGGACACCGGGAACCTTAATATGTTCCACCAGTCCATCGGTTCGCTGACCCTGCTCGACGACTACCGTCGTTGGCGTGATCGCGTCTTCCTGGACGAGTTCTCGAAATCTGAAGCTCGCGGTGCTTCGTCTGACAGCCAAGGTGGTTACTACTACCCCAATGGCAAGACCAAAGCTACCTCGACCTCGCTCAACGCTTACACCGCGACTGAATACGCTTCCGAGCGCTTCAAGTTCAACGTGAAAACTGACCTGCTTGAAGTTGTCAAGCAGCTCCGTAAGCGTAACGTGCCCGTGTTTGCTGACGGTTACTACCGTTGTATCGCCGATCCTTCCTTCATGAAGGACCTGCGTGCCGACCAAGGTTTCCGCGAAGTGGCTCGTTACCCTGGTATGGGTCAGCCCAACCCCCTGATGGGTGCCATGGCTCCCAACGCCTCCATCTACGGTGGCGGTCAGTTTGGCCAAGCCCAATTTGTGGCTGGTGAGCCCGTCATGCCTTCCGGCTTTGTGTTTGAAGGTGTGCGGTTCTTCGAGTCCACCAACTTTGCCGAAAAGTCCATCACCGTCGACCTGGGCGGTGGCGCTGGCTCCGGCTCCTACACCACCCCTCCTGCGCTGTTCTTCGGTCCTCAGGCCGTTGGCGTGGGTATCGGTGGTCCGAACGCCCAAGTTCTGATCAACAATAACGACGACTTCAGCCGCTTCATCATCCTGATTTGGCAGCTGTACGCCGGTTTTGCGAACCTGAACAAGGACTTCGTGACCGCTGCCTTCACCATCGCTGAGTGATAAGGAGGTAACTAACAATGGCTGCTTACAAAGAAGAAGCCGGTGCTATTCTTCAGCCCGGTAATCAAATCAACCGCCTGTCCTCGTACAACACCGAAGGTGTGTATGGTTGGCCCGGTGTTGAAGCTTTCGAACTGATTGGTTATGTCGAGGTTGATAACCTGGCCGCAACCAAAGCTTCGTACAAGAGCTTCGACCTGATCGTCCCCTCGCCCGATCGTCGTCCTGATGACCGTGTGCGTGACAACCGCACCTCGCTGGTTGTTCAAGCCAGCGCTGCTCGTCCCGCCTACATCTATGGCGCTTCGATTGCTGTTGCTGCTGACTATCCCGCTGGTGGTCTGGCTGGCTTCCCTGCCTCGCCTGTAACCGCTGACCTGCTGGGCACTGATACTGAAGTTCTGCTCCTGGGTCCCGACAACTCTGGTGTTCCCTTCGGTATTCCCGCCTCTCAGGCCAATGGCCTGTCTTGCGCTAGCGCTAGCCTGACCATTGGTGCTGCTGGTATTGCTCAGGGTACCAGTGACACCACCGCTGGCGACCTGCCCTTCTGGTCCTCGGTGACCACCGCTGGCATCGTGGCTACTGACGCCGCCAACTCGATGATGTACCGCGTGACTGCGGACACGACGTTCAAGGTTTATAACCTGAACGCTGTGACCAACACCACCATCACTGGTGATGGTGTGTACATCAGCTCCGATGACAAAGATGCTGGCAAGGCTGCTTACATCCTGGCCCGTGTCAACTACCTGCGCCCTGCCGCTGGTGTGTCCTGGAATGACATCCAAGGTTTCATCGACTTCGCTT
>Ga0194133_10009444_pt1 | contig 11164 bp, 8 predicted proteins | sample TA2KigOf40mmetaG_FD_155448 | JGI IMG/M metagenome (GOLD analysis project Ga0194133, IMG submission 155448) | Freshwater microbial communities from Lake Tanganyika, Tanzania - TA2015055 Kigoma Offshore 40m | ecosystem: Environmental > Aquatic > Freshwater > Lake | place: Tanzania: Lake Tanganyika...
ATTCCATTCACCTTTACTTCGAGGTCTCTGGTTTCATCAACGGCGTCCTCGAAGTCAGAATCACTGCTGGAGAGATCATCCTAGAGTTGGCGAAAGAAAAGGGGGATAAGGCAACAATGTAAACTCTCAGATAGATTCCATCATTTCTACTTACAAGATCGTCCTTTCCTTCCTTGACCAGATCGGATTGGACGTTGTAATCCACATCACTCTTATCGTCCTCGATCGTTCTGTGGGCGAGAAAATTTGAGCGAATTTCGACACAGCTGACCTTTCCTACAGTCTTACGTTTTGGTTTTCAGGCAATCCACAAATTCGTGATAAATTGTGTCGGCCTTCAAATTTTCAAGCTCAACCACTACTTCGTCGTCGGATGACTCGCTCAGATCCTCAGACTCGACTTGCTCCTTGGGAGAATTGACGCAGAACTCTTCCAGTTCACCTTCAGACTTCACTATCTCCATCTTGACGGCCTCAATCAGATAAAACGTAGAGGGAAAATATCAGGGTGACGTCGGGCGGAGGTTACTCGAACAGTCAAAGGTTGGGTGTAAACCGTTCAGCGTTCAGTACTCAACTATAACTTATTAAAGAGACGTACGAGTATAAGCGAGATTTAGGAATGTCGAAGTCGTTGATCGCAGATCAGCTACTGCTAGGGGCGCAGAGCAGAGCAGTGGGTACGGCGACGCAGTCGGTAGGTTCTTTTAGTATTAACTAGTTTTGTTTGCGATGTTTTAACTACCCTCAGGCGCGCATGAAAACTTCGCGGGAAAACGTGTGTTTTTCTTCCCGCCAAGACCTGCTTTTGATTTGAGTTCTTTTTCTCTATGGTTTTCGTTTTCCGCTGTTTTTAACCACGCGCTAAGCGCTCTCTAGCTCTTTCAGCCACATTGATAGAGGTGGAACGAGCCTTAAAAACCCGAGCCTTGAGCCCACCCGACCCGAGTCTCAATATTTTAGGCTCGAGCTTACGCGAGCCCTGATTATAACAATTTTTTCGTTGAATTGGGACCAAAATTATGAACAAAATACTTTGACCATATAAAAAGATATATATACTTTAAATTACTCGTAAAAGGTAAACAAATATACTAAAGTAACAAATTTATCTTCTGAAGCTTAGCATATAGAATATACTCTTGATTCATTCATTTTTTGGCTTAATTGAATAGATTTATGCCTGGATTCTTGGAACAAAACTTTTACAAATGAAAGTAAGAACTAAGATGGTATTATTAAGTTGACAAGCTTACTTCAGCACAAAGTTTTATTAAGAAAGATGAGCAGTTTTGTCTATCATTGAACGAGTGCCATGGTGAACTAAAAACCCTTTCACAAGGGACACTGGTTGCTTGGATGATTAAGATATTTATATGCAATCTAAAAGATTTTGTCTTATCATATAAAAACATTATTAGAGCCGCTAGTGCTAATTTTCACTTCCTCGTCGAACTTTGCCCAAGCATCCTGAGTCTGAAAATCAGCAAAAAAAAGATTTTAGTGGTGAAACTTTTAACACAAAACCAACACTGAATTTGAATTTTTATCACGCCTGGAAAATGCTAGAAATTGGAACTGTGGAACAAGAAACAAATATGTAGTTTTTTAATTAGGTTAAAATGAGTCCCTTTAATTTTATAGTGTCCCCAAGAGTCAAATTCAGTGTCCGAGGTTGAATTTTGCAGAACCGTAATTGAAAAAGCTCAATCACACGCTTCCATTGGAGAAGAGCAAGAAGAAAAAATGAAAAGTAGTTAATAAATTATTGTGTTTTGTGTAACTCGAAACTGTTGACCATAATTGCTTTCTTGCATTCAAATATCTAGCTGGCATTTGAATTTGCTTTCCAAATAAACTTTAAGATCTTCACACCTAAATAAATATAAAAGCTAGATGGAATTATTGTTCTAGTTTAGGCCATATCACTTCATTGCCACCGTTTTCTCTATAGCTGGCAATATTTTTAGCCCAAGCTTTAATCAATTAAATTAAAAATAAGCAATGTTTGGAAATCTTTTTCTTTTTTACTTATTAATTTTGAGCCATTCAGGAGAGAAAAAATAAAGTAGGACAGCTGCAGAGGCAATCACGACAACCAGGAGCACTCCAAATGTTAAGACCCACACCCATTTGGAGATTCTTTTTGATTTCATTTGTGGGCAAAAGCAGTCTTGTTCCTTTGGGTCTATTTTTGTGTTGTCGATGGCCCATTTTCTTTTAAATCTGGCATCGTTAAGGACCAACCTGTCTGCTCTCTTCACCATTTTCCCCAAGGTGTGTTCCTTTTTTTGTGCAAACCAAGGTTCTGGTCTTTTCCTTACACAAAGAGGTTTGAATGCTGGTTCACTCTTCAGACTGGCAATGTCAGACAACACGCCCAAGAGCTGAGAGCAGTTCTTCTTTGAAGCTCTCAAAGATTCTTTGACAGAAAGCCACTTGTGGCTTACTTTAACCTTTGCACAAGGACTGACTTCTGCAGCAAAGTAGGTCACTACTTTGGTGACCTTCTCTCCAGTTTTAAAGGTCACTGTTTTTGAAAATTCTGGATGTAGGACAACACTCTTGGGGTTCAACTTTGCTGCCTCCAATACAAACTTCAGAGCAGATTCTTTGGCTGATAGGTCTTTTTCTTGATTTTGACTGTCGGCAAGGCACCAGAACTCTGACTCAAGGTGCAAAAATTCTATAGTACACATACGCCTGAACAAGATGACAGCAGAGACTTTCACAGGTTCCGGGGTACAGGGTGTCAAAAGAACACTGTCAGAACAAACATCTGTTTGAACTTTTGCCGGAGTTGCTGTGACCGGAGGGACTGTGCAGGGTGAGGGCATTCGTTTAGGCAAAACTGTGCAAGTAACCGATGTTACCGATGGAGAGGCCACATGGAAATTCGACTGACAGCTGGCCCATTCATCATCTTGTTGCTCTGAATCTATCTCAGCTAAGGCTGCCTGGAATCTGGACTCGGTAGAATCATGGGGAGGACAAGGTGGGCATGGAGGACACTTCTCCTGACAAGGGTTTATCCAGTACGCAAAGGAAGTTGCAATGGCTGCAACTACAGTGCCAGTCAGAGCCAAAACCACAACGGGAGTGTCATACTTGTACCAAACTCCCACAAGGAGTCCAGCAGCCACCAACAGGAAGACTTGTAGGATGGGATGACTTTTTTCTTCCATCACAAAAATTTTGCTTGCTAAGATTTCTCAATTATATGACGACAGTAAAATTTCACCCTGAAAATTTGCGGAAAGTAAAATGATCTTACATAGTTGGCAGAATTAACAGACCCAATGTAAGTTGTGACAAAGAGCAACATTATACATATATAGAGAAAAAACACCCCTCAATATGCAATGACTGATGTTGCCACATTTTTTTACTTTAAGATTTGGCGATGTTGAAAGAGCAGAGACTGGAGGCTTAGGGTTTAAACTCAAGCCAAAGAATTTTCACACAATGAAACTCGAAGGCTAAATCTTGCCTCGCAGAGCAAACTGTAACAGAAAAAATTCGTGCTCATCAACTTCTGTTTCAAAATTACCTTTTGCATGAAGATACTATTCTTCCCAGTACAACCTCAACTGGAAAAATTATTTAAAGTCTGGCACCAAAGAAAAGGGGGTGGTAGGTCGTCCCGATTCAGTTTGGACAAAGGAGACAGGATCTAAAAGAAAGCAACAAGAATGAAGAAAATGTGGAAATACAAACTAAATGTTTGACTCACTGTGTCGCCTTCTTTTTTCAGCACTTATAGTGTACTCTAGGCAAAAAATAGGTTTACCTAAAAGGTGACTGGGCTTTACAAAATGAGAACAAAAGCTACGCCAAACTTTGGAATGAACTAATGGAGGAGTTATTGATTTCCTAAATGGGTATTTCACTAGGTGAAAAGGCAATTATCAATTAATATTTATACTTTGACTTTAAAATTTTTTAGTTGAAATAAAAAAGCCTTATCAATTTGCTTTACTTTGGCTTACATGGAAGCTTCTGAGAAGTATGAAAACCCAATTTTTGGGCGAAAGTTTTGTTGTTTGCAAAAGCCACTTTCCTTACCTGTAGAGTCCTCTCTAGCATCTCTGGTTCGACGAATTAATACTTCCAGATTGCTGGGTGATCCAAAATGCTGCACCTGGTCTTATCCCACGATTGAATCTCTCACACAAGTCTCGACGTACCTTATATCAGCAGACTGTTGCTGGATTAGGGCACTGACTTCAGGGGCTGTGAGCATGCTAAAAAAGCTAGATAAAAAGTCTTTGAGAAAATAATTGGAAAGATTTTTGATATAAGTTTAGGGCTTACTCATTTGAAACTCAGATTGAATTTCATCCATCAAAGAGGTAATTTTTAGCTTCACCGAATACTGAATAGAATACTGATAACTGGATTCATCTCAATGACGACTGAAGATTTTCCTGATAGCAAACACCTTAGACTTTAAAGTTGTTTTTAGGCATAATAAGTTACCTTTAGATCTAAAGCTTGCCACTTTCTTGTCTATAAGTGGTGCCAACGTCTCCTCCCACAGGGTTGATTCTTTCTGAACATTCAGACAATCTAACTTCTAACTTATCAGATGTTGAGTTGAGAACTTTGATGTCTGCGCAGAATTTCCCCTTAAAATCCGATTTCAAAACATCAAAAGTAGAATTGATTGAAATCTTTGTGAAAAACTTAAAACCTGGTTTATATGGTAAATTTGCTTTTCAAGTTCTTGGCAACCGCCCTTTAAGGATCCCAGTTCGGCTTCTTCAAATACCAAAACTTTTCACAATCTGTTGTTTATCATCGAGCAAATTGAAAACATGCATGTACACAAAATTCAAGAACTTTTTGGAATGCCTTTAGAGTGTACCTGCCATAGAAAATCTCAATAGATCAATTTATTCCATAGGTTCTTGAAATTCATCGATTTCTCTGGTTCCTTTCCATGACGAGGCCAAACCTGTCATTTTTATTGATCAAAATAAAAATTACAAACTACCATTATCCAGTGATTTCTGCCTTGCTTTCAGAAAACTTTTGACTGAATCCAAAATTCTGCTAAAAATCTAAATTGTGAAAAAAGAGTTTTGTGTTAAAAAAATCATCATTCATTTTTTTATGAAATTCTCACAGGGTTTTTTGTTGCCCAAAAATGAGGCCTTTCGTCTTGGAAATGTGATTCAATAGTTGGTCTAAAGATATCTTTAGTTCTTCATTGGTTTTATGACCTATTTTTGCCTGAAATGAGCTGAATACCTAAACATTGTGAAACCATTTAGCCATTCAAATTTACTTTGCGGCTAATTCTTGAGTCACTTCAGTTTTCCTTTCGTCAAACTTTCCTCGCAGAACACTTAGTTTTGTAAGGGCTAAGCTGATGCATCGATTTCTTAAAGACATTTTTTCATAAATTAACACCTCCTTTAATGTATGGTTTAAAAGAAAAGCTTACACATGAAGGGCATCATTAACTGTAGCTTCCATGACATTTAGCTCTTCCCTAATTTGGCTGACCTAAATATTAGAATATTTTTTCAGCAGTTTTTATTACCATTGTTTTTAAATATAAAAGTATTGTAGCTTACAGTACCTTGTTTGACCTCCTCGTCATGTTGGAATAAGACGCCCGAATCTTTTATCTTTTAACATGTGTATCGCCAAGCTCCTGTAAAGCATAACAACTTTAATCAAGATTCAAATAAGGTACTCCATCTTTTATACAACCTCTAATCTCTATCCCTATATATTAGACTCGGCCAACTAATGTTTTGACTCTTTCCATTCCAAGATGTCAGAGCCTGTGAGGACATTTTCCTCGTGTAGGTTTTTGTAAGCCCAGTCCAGAAACTTAAGAGTTGCAACATCTAAGTCTCACATACCTAGTCAAGGTCTTCTCCTAACGAAACCCAGATACTAATTGGATCAGCAACATTTTTAATAAAATAGTTTAAACCTGAAAGAGTGGCATCTTCAACTATATAAACACCCAGCTTGAAAATTTCTCTCCTTAACTTGATGTGAGTTGTGAATTTATTGTGGTTTTTTTCCATATCATCTATATAATGTATGACAGGAAAACGTAAACTAATTGCTTGTTGATGGAAATTCTACTTTTTTAAACGAACAGTTCTTTTATTGATTGATTTAACTGCTTTTTGTATGTTTTTACTCGCGAGGAAATAATGGAAAGTCAATGTTTTTGTTGCGAAATTGAAACTACTGGAAGTAACTGTGTTTAACTGATTTTTAACGTTGTACGATGGTTATTGAGTATTTCACTGTTTGGTCTCCAGACTCCAGCAGTTCCAGTTTAAAAACAATAAAATAAACAAAACAAAACAAATATAATTTTTATATTTAAGCGCAGCTGATTTAGTGGGTACGTACGTTACGTATAAGCCCGTTCCGGGACTCGGGGTTTGATAAAAATCTGTAGCAATCACCCCTCGGTCAGGCATCTAGCCATCTACTGTCCTCCCTAGGTACAAACGCGTACAGCAAGTAAGATTCCAAGTTTTACTCTCAATATACATAAATCATATAGTGAATATAGTTTGCTTTAGTACAATAGTAAGTGTGGCCTCATAGCTCACAGGAGTCTGCTGTGACCTGACCTTCACCTTTCTAGAGTGAGTAATTTCTCTCCTGAATCTAGGTTGCGTTAATGGTTGAAAACCTGTCTGTAACTTCTGGACTTTTATTTCACACCACTTCAGAGAAGCTTTAGAGGGTCCAAAATTCTTGGTCAGCCATTGTTTGTGCTTTCTGGCCATGGTAAAATCAACTTACTCCGTAGCTTTTTTTTGAGAAATCCTTCATCTTGACTCCACGCTGGACTGACATTTGAGAGACAATGCTTAAAAAATTTAATGACTAACCTAGCTATCCCATCTCAACCAAACCTTTCCACCAGCCCTGACAACCTTACAGGTCTAACCCCTACAGTATTTCAATACGCAATTTTGCATTGCCTCCCAAGTCAGTTGTACCCGAATTTCTTACTTGTTCCATTATTTAGTCCACAAACGTTTTGGCAAAAGGGCTCAGCTCTTTGGCAAATCAATTGGCAGACCCAAAGGATTCTCCACTGAAAACTTTTCACTCATCCATATCATTATATGGGGTATCAAACCAATCATACCTCCGTTGATTCAGGGGGGCAAAATAGACGAGCTTGGTAAAAGATCTCATCCCTAATTGTATCACAGCTCTTTTTCTAAAAAACTTTACATTTTCAGAAGTTTGGAAATGTGATCTTGTGCAAGACACACCAGAAGCTAACATGTGTCAACAAGAAAGAGTTGAGCATTTTCCATGGCAACCTAGAAAGGACGCAGGTCATTTAAAAAATATTTAAGTCTATCAAGATTTTAGTTTTGAAATACTGTTGGATACATCTTATAAGAAATCCGTAGGTGCGACCGACAGCAATAAAACACAGAGAGAGACTAAATTGTTTACTAACAGTAGCGATCTCTTTTTATACACATTTTTATGAGCAAAGGTCGAATCATACAAAGATCTTGATACAATGACGTTTGACATAAAAGAGAGTACGTTCTTAAATCTTGTTGCTAGCTAACCTACTTCAACTTATTTACCATACATATTTTATTCTACCTGATTAATTTATGATATTCTATGAATTATGTTATAAATATTAAATCTAATAAGACTACAAAATGACTATAATCTCAAGAGCTGAAATACTTTAGATTTGATCCCAAATGGAAATGCTTCTGAAAATCTATCTTTTCATCCAAACTGGGTAGGAGACCACTGCAAATGTGGAGAGGGTGATTTGGAAATTGCAGCTTTTTGTCAAACGTGTCAAGAGGGGTTGTGCGACGAGTGTGTTAAGGCACACCAGGTTGAGTCTCCGAATAAACATTTCCACAATTGCCACTTATTTTGGCCTTTGTTTTTGTCTAGAGGCTCACTGCCACAAGAAACCATCCAATCGAATACAACTTATTTAGCCATGCTTCATCTGGAGGTTCAACAACGCCTTTCGCTGCAAAATGTTCAGGAAAGGTAAGATTACAAAACTATTATACATAATATAAGTCCTATCTCTTTTTTTGGTCGGATAGTGACAGATTATTCATATTAATTTGTAGAGATCCACATCTGTTAATGTCAATCAAGGTTTAATCCCGTCCGATAATCAGTCACGACGGTCCTTTAATTTTGAGGAAGCAAAGCTAGAGAATGAAAACATTCTGAAGGCGATCCCAAGAAGAAAAATAGAGGTTGAGGATGCCAAGGCAAGAAATATTTAGCAAATGTTTATTCAAGCTTTGAAGTTAGCTTCGCTAATAGTAGAAGTGGAATTATGATTGATACAAGATTATTATGACATGAAAGTTCAAAGATTTACAGACTTTTTTCATCTTAGGCCAAGGTCCAAGCCATTAAGAGCAATTTGGAATCTCGAAGCCAAAAAGTTTTGGGATCAATTGAAGAATATGTTTCGAGCATTGAAAGTGATTTAAAAGCAAGAAAGGAAATTCTCATAAAAAGGGTTCTTGATATCAAAGAAGTAAGCAAGATTTTTCATACAAATGTGGTATTCAGGGTTAAAAAAATTAAATAGCAGACTATAAGGTGTTTTTCAAAGGTCAAAAATAGTGTTCTAGACGGACAACTGAAGGAGCTGGATAAAATTTCAGAAAATTTAATAGAGGTTTGGGAGATATTTTATTTGATTTATCTATTTTTGCTTTCTTTTGATTTTCTTGCTTTGAATCGTTAAGGCTTATCAAGACATTTCTGTGACTTTATCGTCTAACAATCTGGATGAACTGACCAAAAGTTTAGTTCAAAGATGCAAATTACTCCTACCTCATCAGACAACTTCAATATTTGTGGCTAATGAAGATGAGCTTATATTCTTTGACACAGGTGTTCCAGTAATCTCTCATTTTTTTCGGACTTTTGCACATATCAGGGGGTCATCATTTGCTCAGAACTCCTTTGTTGAGGGAGATGGCGCCAGAAAAGCAGTTGTTGGTAAAGAAGCAAGGTATTTAAACATTAATGATGTTTAGGATATCTAAGGATAGTGCTTGCAGGATAAACAAAACTATTTAATTTTTAGATTTGTCATACGTGTCTTTGACCAGCTAAATGAGCCCCGTCGGACTGGTGGTGATGAAGTTGTCATTAAGATTGTAGATCCGAATCAAAGAGATGGTTATAGATTTTACAATTTTTTAAAAAGCTTCTGTTATTACAAAATTGATGCATTTTTGAAATTACTTATAGTCATATTCGCTACTCAAGATACCCATGTTGGAACTTATAATGTTGTATGGACACCAACTATTGAAGGATTGCACACAATATCTGTAAAAATCAAAGAAACAGACATAAAGGTAACTCTTTTTAGCAAATTTTAGTTTTTTTGTTGGAATGATAGTTCAAATGATTTTTTTAAGGGAAGTCCATTCAAACCTTTTGCGAGATTTGGCCGTGATTATACGACAATAATTGAACCAAGTCAAGTTTTTGGAACAGAGGGAACTATGGTTTGTGAACAAGCTACTTAAAAATCTATATTCTAAGCATTATAAGTCATTTTTTTAAATTGTGGCATAGTAACATGCTATGAGATGTAAGAGAAAAGACTAAGGGCTACTGGTCAGGCAACTTTAAAGATGGCTGATGTGTAGGATCATTGCTTGTGTCCAGATTGAATTATATATCAATTTTTAAAGTTGCTTTTTTACTGTAGGACGGTGAGCTCTGTAGGCCTTGGGGTATTTGCTGCACTAATGATGGGGAAGTAATGGTCGCTAATAGGTCCAACAACCGCATCGAGGTCTTTGATGTCAGGGGTAAGTAACTTTTCTTTGTGAATCACAAAGAGTTTATGTTCAAAATAAAGATATCTTTCTTGTTTGTAGGAAATTTTCTTCGAAAATTTGGCACCAAAGGAAATGGATTCGGACAATTTGATCGTCCTTCTTCTCTTTGTTGCGACACCTTAAACAGGCTGATTGTTGCAGACAAAGATAACCACAGAATTCAGGTTAAGGTAGCAAGTTTCTTTTCCACAGGCCTTTGTCTCAACTACTCATTTTATAGATCCTTTCAGTGTTTGGCGAATTTATCAAAGCTTTTGGAGAGATGGGCAGCAGACCTGGTGATTGAACGTTCTCAAGATTTTTTGGTGCTTTTTTACTTTGAAATTAACTGTAGGTCAGTTTCATTACCCTTGGGATGTAGCCTGCAACAGTCGAGATGAAATAGTAGTATCTGACACTCGTAATCATCGAATTCAAGTATTTTCAAGCAGAGGTCTTCAATGTTGAGAAACAAGTTAAGACTTTCGCTCAACGCATTTTTCATGTTTTAGGAGAATTTCTTTTCAAGTTTGGATATGAAGGACCGTCAGTGAAACTGTTGGACTCACCCCGGGGTGTTGCCTTCTTAAATGACAGAACAGTCCTTGTTACAGATTTCAACATGCACAAGCTTTCTGTTGTCAACCTCACAGTGAACGGGCGGCCTAGTGTAGCGTCTTCGGTAATATTTAAATTCTGTTAGTCTATGGGGGGAATAATTTCACAAATTCAAATGTTTATTGTCTTATTTTTTCAGCGAAATTTCTTACAGAGTGGAATGGAAACATGTGTAAGTTTTGAAAATGAATAAATTCCATGTTTCATCATGGTATAAATTTCAGCATAAATGATAATATCAATTTGATGTTTTAAAACTTCAGGGCTCTGAAAATGGTCAGCTGTTGCGTCCCAACGGGGTTATAGTGGACCCTGAGGGCTACGTAATCGTGGCAGACTCGCGTAATGACCGTATTCAAGCAAGTTTCAAAGACACATCCTACAATTTTATCTCGAAAAGTTCTAAAGGAAGAATTATTTTTGAAGGTTTTCACAACAGAGGGTACATTTGTATCAAAATTTGGATCAAAAGGGTGTGAGCCTGGTCAATTCGATAGGCCTAGCGGCTTGTGCCTTTCTCCAGGTACCCATATTGTGCAAGTATAATAATCCTGAGGACAATACCATTTAGTAAATCTTTCAGATGGGCGGATCATTGTCGTCGACTTTGGGAACAATCGCATTCAAATTTTTTAACTTAATTTCTATTTGTCCTTGGATGCTTTTTAAATTTATTGACACTTAAAATTATAATTGACAAA
>Ga0194133_10009445_pt1 | contig 11163 bp, 8 predicted proteins | sample TA2KigOf40mmetaG_FD_155448 | JGI IMG/M metagenome (GOLD analysis project Ga0194133, IMG submission 155448) | Freshwater microbial communities from Lake Tanganyika, Tanzania - TA2015055 Kigoma Offshore 40m | ecosystem: Environmental > Aquatic > Freshwater > Lake | place: Tanzania: Lake Tanganyika...
GTAAAACTGCATCGCAGAGGTTTTTATTACCCTGGTGCAACATAACTTTGATGCAAGAATTTCAGGACTATAGGATCAAATGTCTTGTCGCATAGTGATGCAAATGTAAAAACTTAATAGAATATAGAGAAAACTTTTGACTTTGGAGAACTTCATGAGAGATGCAGACATCAAAATTTATCATAGAGCCGTAAAATATTTTATTTCTGGTCATCATTAAATTCGAAAAGCCCTTTTTCATATTTGTGTGTGTGTGTGAGACTTTTGAGGATTTTGTGCCAAAAAAAGAAATTCAACAATTGAAAAGGGTTCTGTAGTCCAATAAAGGCTGTAGGAATATTACTTTGACCTTTTGTTCCATTTTATGGATTTTGACCATCAGGAAACAGCTTGTAGGAAAGGTTATTAAATATTTGGAAATGATGTGAGTGAAAAAGGTTTTCATCCTTGTTTGAAATAATAATTTTTTTTGATAAAAATGTTTGATTAGTTTGATTGTAATCTAATTTCAAAGACCTTTTCATTCTTCAAAAACTTTGTTTTTTGCTTCAACAGAAAGTGCATTGACAAGGATGCTCTCTAGAAACTTCATTGCAGTTTTCTGATATGAAAGTTTTTACAAATTGTTTGAGGTCTTAATATTTATGGTGAAGAAAAGTACCTCTTTTACTTTTTTGATTTAGTGTTTTTTCCTCACCATAATAAAGTATGACCAACTCTTTGATCCTTTCCAAACATGGTTCAAGGTCTTTCAGGTTTGTAGCATAAAATAAAAGGAGTTTTTAAAGCAGCTTATGCTTACTGAATGAATAAAAGACTTTTTATATTTGCTGTTTCTTGTTTAATATAATAAGAATATAAACTACAATAATAACATAAAATTTGTAACGATTCTGATGTTGTGGTCTGAAGAGTCAAGATGAAATCCAAGAGATGATCTTCCCAATCAAGAAAAGAATCAATACTGAGCTGTTTATTGATGAAAGGGCATCACTTTATATACAAAAGGGGGACATGAAAAATAAGGGCTAAAGTGAAGAAGGTAAAATCGGTGGTGCCAAGAACAACAATGGGTGGGAATGACAAACTTTAATGGAAGCCTGTTTTGAAATGACCTGAAATATAAAAGAGTTGAGAAACTAAAATTAGCAGCCTTTTTCAAAACAACAATAACAGGAATGTAATGAGAACTGAACATTGATGTTAAACTATCGTAAAGTGAAAGAAAAGTAAAAGCTTGAATTGATGAATAAAATCTCACTTATCTCACCGGTGTCTAGTTATCGACTTTTTTCTAGTCGGGTTGTGAAAAATAGAGTAAATCAAGTGGGCAGCTTTTCAGCTCTTTTACTGATTGCATATATACCTAACCAGAGATGGGCCCTGACCCGACCCGACCCAAGCATACTTTTGACCTGCAGTAAATAAAAGGCCTACCCCAGCTTTGACCTGGGTACTTTTTGACCTAACCCGATGAGATTGTTTTGACCCAAAGGGGAAAAAATTGAAAAATTTGTGATTTTAAGGGGAAATTTTCCAATGCCAAACCCAAACCAAATATGGCCTGACCCAAGCAACAAAAACTTGACCCGACCCGGTTCAAAAATTTATGACCCGGACCCATCAGTAAATATTAGAGATGGGCGCTGACCTTACCTGACCCGAGCATACTTTTGACTCACAGTAATAAGAGGCTGACCCGGCTCTGATCCAGGTACCTTTTTTTGATACGACCCGATGAGATTTTTTTTGACCAGAAGGAGAAAAAATTAAGGGGAAATTTTCTAAACCCACACCAAAGATGGCTGACCCAACCCAAGCAACAAAAATTTGACTCGGACCCATCACTTCAATACGTAACTGATATTTGAATGATTCCTACAATTCAAATTTATTATTCCCAAAACTAAATCAAGAGCCTTTTTACATTTAGCTTTCCAAGGTCATCAGGATGATTTTTAACTGTTTAATGGATGATGCACGTCACTTCCTGGGCACTTCCGTCCGTGTGGAGGGTTGCGGTTCTCAAATCATGAAAATCTGTCAGAGGATCTTTTCCTTTGTTCAAACAGAAATCTTTAACTTTAATCCAACAAAAGATGCGAACTTTATCTCAAAGGTAAATAACTTCCCAACCAACATCAACAACAACTAGACGTCAGAGAGATAGAGAACAAAGCAAAATTAAAAAAAACCACTTTTGGTAAAAAAAAGGAGAAACAAATAAAACCATTTTCAGACTGCTTTCTTTTACCAACTGCAGCTTGAATTGATCTGGTGGCTTTCGAATTTGCCTTGAAGACCCTTCGAAGCTAGCCTTGGAGCAAAAAAAAATATCTTTGTTCGCACTTGATAGCAAAACGCATCGAAATTACATGGGCTTTTTTTTGTTCTCCATCTTGTTATCTAAAGTCCAAAAAGAATTATTCAAATAGCTTGAACGGCTTTATTTTTCTCTTTCTTCCAAGGCCCAAAACTCCGGACAGGGTAAGTAAGAAAAAGAAGAAACTGTCTAAATGGTGAGAGCGATGTTCGGGCCACGGCCATCTCCGTAAGAGAATCTATTTTTAGACCTTTTTTTTGTCTACACGACGAAATGTTACGAGTTGGGCGTCATCATAGAGATGGCCGGGGAAAAAAAATCTTAAGCCTTTTTTGCCTCATACAAATTTAATTACGTAAAACGATGAGTCTTATATCATGCGGAAAAAAGATTCTTCAATCTACAAGAAAAATATTGATAATCACACAAAAGATTGAATTGATGCTTTCTCCAAAAAAATGATATGATCAACATCTAAGGGTCGCTATAGATGAGTAGACAAAGCCACCTGGCTGGGAGCTGAGATCTATGGATATGGGTTTAATACCCTACCATGGCAAAAAAAATTCTGCCCAAGATTGCAAAAAAATCAACAAGGTAACCTCAGTCAGAATAATAGTGATCTGCAGTGACTATAATAAAGTAGATGGGCAATTTTTTGCAGTGGGGAAAAGTGCCAAACCCTCTCGAACGAGGTTTCGTGACTGACAGTCAGCTGACAGGCCTCTAAGTCAAAAAAATGTTTTAATTTTTTCCAGCTTGGGGTCTAGGAAAACCTCCATGCTGACTTTGTGCTTAATTTTAGAGTAAAGTGTTTTTAAGTATTGGTTATACAAAATATCATCTCTCTGGCTTTTATTTTCTGGGCTCTATTACAGAAAGAGAATGAAAGTCGGGTACCATTAATAAAATTTTGGCAATTTTTCAATCATATCTTAGCTCCTAGACCAAAATTTAAAAATTTGGTTGGTAACTTTTTAGCATTAATATGAAAAGTCCTTATGCAAAATTTCAGCCCTCTAGCTTTAAAACTGAGGGAGGAGTTGGAGGATGACGAATGTACGTACTGTAAAAATGCAAAATTTCAAGCAGCTCCTCATGGAACAAAAAGTTCATAACTTTTTTAAGCTCATTATAGGTTATTCTTTTCTCTTTGGCTGGGTTTTGGAGCTTTTCTGATGTGGCTTTTTTACTAGCCCTGGTCTGAAAGTTGGTACATATAATCAAACCCCTAATAGTTCAATTCCTTTAGATCAAATTCAAAGCTAAGTACCGTACTATTGATCGATGGCAATCCACCATCTGAATCAATATTCATTTACTATAATAAGGGTTTTGGCAAGGCTACTGATTCAAAATTAAGATCCAAGTCAAAAAAAACCCTCAAAACTGTGTTATTTAAGTCTGGATGAATATTGATATTGCAATTATTGTAAAATATACAATTATATTTCAATTCACCAACCAATTTCTGTGTGATAATTGGATTATGCTGTCAACGTTTCTAGGGATTTTTTTATCATTTTGTATAAAGAGAAAATATTCTAACAGTCCCTTTGTTGGCTTGTTGGTCTTCAATCAAGCACAGTCTTCCAACAGTCAAAAAAAACTTTCATTTTGTAACCACTTTTTTTGCTTCCCAACTGTCAAATGTCTAGCTGCTGCCCATTTTGCAAATATTTACACATGAAGGAAATGAGTTGAAATGGTGGAGATAAAAAAGATTTGATCTTTTGATGTTTGAAAAACTGTAAGTCAGTTCTTTGCAATCAGAAGGTCCTGTAGAGATATCAATATCACTTTGTCTTTTCAACTAGGGAACAGCCAAACGTTTCATTATCTCAATGCCAAAAGATATTAGAGAAAACAAAATTGTTCCCACATTATCATTAAGGAGATGAGACACACACACAAAAAACCCCCCATCTCACACAAAAACTTGAATATAAAAAAGTTAACATTCAAGATTAATTTGCTTTCAAAAAGACACATTAAAGAAAGAATATCTTCTTGCCTCACAGCCAAGAGAGCTTATATCAACTAAAAAGACTATTCTGGTGTCAAATGCTTTAGTAAAAACTGTGATGGTCTAGCTGAGCTCAGGAGAAGCAAATGGGGTAACCCAATGACGACCTTCCCAATCAAGAAAAGAATAAATATTGCACTGTTTATGGATGGAACGCTATCCCTTTAATGGGGATGGTAACATATCAATGTGGTAAGTATTAAAGAGGAAAACATTGACCAAGTAATATTGATAAGAGAGTTGGTCTGAACTGAATCAGGAACGTCCAATCTCCAAGTGCTGAAGAAGGAAGTTGGGTAACCCAATGACGACCTTCCCAATCAAGAAAAGAAACAATATTGCACTGTTTATTGATGAAGCGCTACCCCTTCAATGGATGTGGCAACAGAACAGAACACCCAGTGATGAGCTTCTCAATCAAGAAAAGTATCAATACTGTCCTTTTTACTAATGGATCAGCAGCCCCTGCAATCTGGAAGCCAACTGATCAATGTGGCAAGCGTTAAAGAAAAAACATTGATAGAATATCAGCAACAAGCCTGGTGCTCTGAACTAAAGTAGGAGCGGGAAATCTCTGAGTGCTGGAGAAACAAATGGTGCAACCAAATGATGAGGACCTTCCCAATCAGGTAAAGAACCAATACTGAACTGTTTATTGAGGAAATGTCAGCCCTTCTAGAGCATTGGGGATAATCCTATGTACAACAATTTGAGGAGGCACCAAAGAGAGCAGCATCTTTGGTTGCAGTCTGAAGGGCCGCGTCTATTATTAGTATGAGGACATTGCAGCGTGAGGATGTGAGGTAACTTGGCATGTTACGATTACTAGCTTGAAATGCCTTTGCATGCGAATGGGAATGAAAACTGATCCTTTGCGCTTAAGTAATTGTGATAAGTAAATTAAGCAGAAACTGTGAATATTAATGTAAAATATGTCTACAGTTAAAATGAATTAATCAGAATTTTCCATGTAAAAAATGAAATAAATTGAACTTAATCCATCAAGAACTTCGTGAGTTGGTAAAGTGATGTAAAAATCTCATCTGTCAGTCCATTTTTTTATAGAAAAAAATCTCTTGATCGTTTCTTGGACATCTCATCAACGTCACTACTTTCTTGCCATCAGTTTTACAAAGTCATTGCGATGCTGCAGAGGCAGGCTTTGCTTCGAACATTTCTTTTTATTCTCATGCAGTGTTTTTTTTCATACCAAAACCAGAAAGAAATTCTTGTTTATTCAAGTTGGAATTATCCTTTATGGTTATTCAAACCATATGCCCTGGTCTTCCTTTCGATTACAAAATACAATTTTTTGAGGGGGAAGGTCAAGAAATTCATAACCGAATCCGACTTCAAAGTTCAAGTTATGCTTTCTAAACTTACATAAAGTCTAGATAAGTTCTAACTTGCATAAATTTTAGTGAAATACAAAGTTATCAGTTCGATTAAATACAGTTGACTGAAGAAAGTCTTGAAATCTCCCTGCAACTATAAAAAAGAAATTGCAGATCCCACGGACTTCCAACTCCTTTTGTGGAAGAGGGAAAGAGGCCAGGAAATGATCTTAGAAAATAAAGATTTTTGACTGCAGTGAAACATCGCTATACCAACACAATTATTGTAAAAAGTTTATTTTTAAGGGAGCAAAAAAAAGAGAGTAGGAGCTTGGACTTTCAGCCAAATGACATCCTTGGAATCCAAAAAAGAACAATAAGTTGCAAAAATCATATTATGACTTTCATTGTCTTTAACTATATTTTTGGTTAAATTATATTTTCTCTCACACTATTTGTACGATTAATTCAATGACTTTCTTAAAGACCTTTTAATGATAACACCATTTTGTTATATCGACCACTTTAATCTAGTACTATCCTCTAATAATAACACTGTCTTTTCTGTTCGTATATACCTTTCTTTCTAACCATTGGCATATATTGATTGAAGCTTGACCTCCAACTCTGACTGCCAAAATCAATTTAGTATACATAAACCTGCCTTGCTCTCAAATATACAGTTAATATCTCATAGCTCATATTTCTTGATGTTCAAATCTCCTCACCTCAATTTAGCATACTTTCAAAATGAATTAACACGTGGGGATCGGCGTGGCTGAGAGGTCATAGGCACCTAACTGAGAACTAAGATCTAAAGTTATGGGTTCAATCCCCATGCCAGGAATTTTTCAGGCCCGAATTTCAAAAAATCAACAAGGCCCTCTCAGTCAGGGTGATAGTAATCTGCAGTGACCATAAACTTCTATGGGTGGACTCTTATAAAGGTGTTGGTCATGCATCAACATTGCCTGAGTCTATACTGCACAATATTATTAGTATATATTTATGTTAAACAAGTAATAAGAGGTGTGTGCATGAGTTGATAGAGCGTGTATGATAACCCAGTGATGACCTTCCCAATCAAGAAAAGAATCAATACTGAATTGTTTACATTGATAGAACTGCAGCCATTCATATTCCAGAGACTCGGATCAGAGTTGTGACGAATGTTTGTGATCAAGGAGTTGGCGCTAGCTGATTGGAGAAATGTGTTAACCTCATGCAGAAATGCTATTTGGACATAATAGGTGTAGGAATGGCAGATCAGCTGTCAATCTATCTTGAATTCAGTTTTACGGGAATGTGATTAAAATTGTCATTAAAATATTGCCAGAAGCAAAATAAATAGGAAATAACTTGGATTGAGGTCAACTTCAAATAAAGATTGAGTTAAAAAAAGTATAAAAAGGCAAAGGGACTATGTGATAAAACTTAAATTCAGCAATCTGAATTCCCTTTTGTCCATTCATCTACAGAATCTAGGCTTTAGTGAATCGAATTCTTAATGGCCCTAGAGGATATGTCCTGCAAAATAGGAAGCTAAAATACAATGAAACGATCTTTTGGAGTAATAAAATACTTGAGAAATAGACAGAGCTTAATTACACCCTAATTTCATCGAAGAAAAAGGCCATTTTTGCCTTCTCTTTTCCTGCCATAGCAGAACTATCTGGCAAAATCACAACCAACTTTATTTCAAACCAAATGGGGCCAGTATATTTGGCAATTGTGGGATCATAAAATTTCGAATCCCGTTTTTGGAAATGCAGCAATGGGAATTGGTTTCAGTAGGCCTTGTGCTGATTTTCATATCCAGACACATCAAAAGTGAAAAGTTGCGGAGAAATGGGAATTTAGACTGTTTTATAATTTCATCTTTTATTCACCCTACTTCATTGGATTTTCAAAATGGAAAGTTTGAAGATTGGTTTCTAGTTTTTGGATGGGGAGATGTTAGACCAAAGAAACTTATTTCAACGGTTTGTGAGAATCTCCACATTCAATGAAAAAAAGAGGATTACGACTAGCTTTCTTCTATCATTCATGCCTGCTCAAAGTTTACAATTCATTTATCAATGGGATAGTTAGTGAAAGATCATTTGACTGGCTCAATGCAGCTCTATATATACAAAAGCCAAACAACTCGCCTAAAGCTTCTTCTTCTTCTTCTTGTGTCCTTTTCGGAAGATAATGAAACGAAAAGTGATTGGAATGACCATAAAAAGATTTTTGAATTTCTTACATTCAAGGTCACATATTGTTTACAAAAGAATATAAAGTTTGGCATGGGGAAGGTTTGTGGGAGGCTTCCTAAACTGACATTCCTTTCAACTTGGTGTGATTGAATGACAAATAACAGAACCATCAATAAAAGTGAGTTGGACAATCGATACCTGACTGTACAAAAAATTTGATAATGTTTACTATTGGCTTGTCAATGTTTGAATACTTTTTGGAACAGTTGGTCAGTTGCTGCAGTAATTGAAGGTCACAAGCAATCATCCAACATCTCTTTTTTCCCAAGGAAAATAATGGGCTTTTGTTGATGTGAGTTTTGTCGCCTTGATGGCAAATGCTGAACAAGCAAAATAGACCCACATGAAAATTTTATTGCATCATTTTCTCTATTTCACTTTTTTTTACATTTTCACATTTCATAATATTTGTATGCTAATGTTCAATTCATTCTCATTTCCCTTTAAAGATATTTCAAACTCTACATTACCAAGCTACCTTTCATTCCTACACATAGTTCCAAAATGCAAAAGTTTACCCGTAATCAATAGATCCTGATGGCCATCATCTAACATGATGGTTACCTCAGTAGGGCTTATTGATGGCTGTACAGATCGCTTGAACAAAAAACCTGATTTGATTATTAAAAACACAAAAAAATTATATCAGAAAATAAAATTCAAATGACTGTAAGACACAATAAGAGTGTAAGGAATTGTTGTAAAGTCTAATACTTTGGTATCAGAAGAATCATTTCCTTAACCGACTATAAGCAGTCAATCAATCAATCTTGAGATATGATTTAAGTAATCCAGGACTGCAATCCTCATGGCCTTGTAATGTACAGATTCAAGTAGAGACCAATTTTTGACTTGAATTCTTGCATCATCCAGACTGGGACTCCAAAGAAGGTTATTGGACAGTAAAAAGCAGTGATTAATTTCATGCAAACAACCTTCATTATGAATTTTCTAATCAAAGCTTTTAGTATCTTGCTTTGCCTACTGGTTAAGAGGTATGTTCAGACCAGTATAGGTATGAATGTAATACCTAGCACTTTCATGCTACTTTCTGTTTTGATAGTCACCTTTGTTATCCAGAGCACCTAGCCCAATAATTTCAAAGAACTAAAACTCAAGAATGAAGGTAAACAACATTAATAAAGATGTCAAAACATTCAAATCCTTTTAAAATAAAATTCAAATTTATCCCTTTGATCAGATGAAAACAAATCTGATTAAAACTGTAAAAGATTAATTTTGATGTAGCTTGTTAGGCATTAGCATTTATATATTTTTTTTAATTTTTAAATGATTTCACAACATTTCTTTTGGTATAGAATTTCTCAACTCGAAATAGATCCAAATTTTTCATCTGCATATATTTGTACTTCAGTAGTAAAAATAAATAAAACTTTTTCGACTTGATAAATATATTTCTCCTCTCAAAAATACGAATATGGGTAAAAATGAGCAACATTTTTCATTTTTTGAAACAGCGATCTCAGTGGATGTTGTAAATAATGATGATGCATTTTACATGAGCTCTTTTGGCAAGATCAATTTCGCAGTTATTGTTACTTTGACGGACGAAAAATTGTATGTTTTAAGTAAAAGGATACATCTTTTCATTTTTGTCAATGTTCAAAGAAAGAAAAAATCAACTCTGAGCTGTCTTTTTTCATCTGCATGAATGAGACAAAATTTACAATTTTGTTTTTGCACTTTTATTGTGAAAAACGAGCAAGAACTTTGTTCTGTCAGGACATATATTTTTAACTGTATGTATGAAACATGAAAATGTGCAGAAATTTATTATTCACAATTCAGTGGAGTAGAGTTAAGATTGTTTAGAAAAAAAATCTTTTAAAAAGTGTTGAAAAAAATTAACTTTCTCAGAACTTTCTTCAAAAAAGTCAAGTTTTTCCTAACAGATTCCACCATGGAATTCAAACTGAAGAAGTTTTTAGGCTTTCACTTTGATAGTTTGTTCCAGAAACTCGGAACCTAAGCAAAAATACTGGTTCCCTTGTGACACTTTAAAGCCCTACCCTGAAACATTTTGAATTTCCTTTTGAACCAGAAAAAAGATCTTCTCTGTAAATCAAATTTTTTCCACAAAAATGGGACACTTTTCGACCTGGATTTCCTAACTATACTTGATTTAGAAAGAAGTCTGTTTTGGGGAAAAAAGATTTTCTTTTAAGAACTCAACTGTCAATGAAGGAAAATATGTCAAGGCATGAAGACGGACTTACAATCAATCAGCTTATCCATATTCCAACAGCTCTTCAAGTCTTTTTCTAGTGGTCAATCAGCCAGTAGACTTTAGCCTCACTTAAAATATATTTTGCAATAAAAAAAATTACTAATGGTTAAGGAAACTTGCAATAAACCAGGATAGTGCTCAAACATCCAACATAGTTTTGCAGATCTTATAAATCACAAGGAATGAATTCTGTAATTTAATAGAAACCATGTATCTGAGCTTTTGATTGCACATAAGGTACAATACTCTATAACATGTGGTGCCACATGTGCTCCTTGCATTACATAACCATATATGCTTTTAGGATTGACTAATGAATCAACTTATGGGCAAAAACATATGAAAGAGCATGGTTGTTCTAAATTTTTGCTATGGCTTCAAAGTCAATAAAAGAAAAACCCCATGCTGGGCTTTGTGCTAAGTTTAAGAGTAAAGTGTAGTGATAGTAATATTTAGTTATTGGTTAAAGCTGTGTTCGTACAAAATATCAGCTCTCTAGCTTTAATATTCTGGTAGCTATTAAAGAAAGAGGATGAAAGTCAGCTCTCATTAATAAAATTTCCACAATTTTTCAACCATATCTCAGTTCCTAGACAAATATTCAGAAATCTGTTTAGTAACTTTTTTGGCATTAATATGAGGAATCTGTATGCAAAATTTCAGCACTTAAGCTTTAAAACTGAGGGAGGAGTTTGAGAATGACGGACAGATGTACTGTAAAAATGAAAAATTTCAAACAGAGCAAATTTTTTAAATGATTTTTGCTAAACTCTCTCTCTCTCGGTCTTTCATTTAAAAAGGAACGTAGTTTTTCATCACTTTTCTATATTTTGGAAACCTTGATTCGATCAGCCTTTATCCTCCATCATCTCGAATATATTCAATTTAAGGGAGCATTTTAGTGCACCATTGAAATTCTTTTTCCTAAATGCTTCTGCAGGATAAGTCCTCTACCGCATCGGCCATTTTATAAT
>Ga0194133_10009448_pt1 | contig 11162 bp, 7 predicted proteins | sample TA2KigOf40mmetaG_FD_155448 | JGI IMG/M metagenome (GOLD analysis project Ga0194133, IMG submission 155448) | Freshwater microbial communities from Lake Tanganyika, Tanzania - TA2015055 Kigoma Offshore 40m | ecosystem: Environmental > Aquatic > Freshwater > Lake | place: Tanzania: Lake Tanganyika...
ATTCACCCCCCCCCCTCTTGACCAAGTTGTGACACAAAAACCACAAGTATTTTATGGAGAAACTTTTTCTATCGGTTCCCTTCCATCCAATTGTATTTGATTTGTTGTTTTGTTTTAACCAGCAATCATCTTGTTGTGGACCTCAGTTTTTACGTGGCATGAAACAGACAAATTGCATGCAGTCAATTTCAAGTGAACAAATTATAATTGAAAGGATCTTTGCCAAAGGCGACCACAGCTAAGCGGCAACTTGTTGAGACCTTTGCCACCGCAAAGTGACTGGAATCACAGCCCTAAAAATTTTCACTGTTTGAATTTGTTTTCACTTTAAAACTTGCTTTCATTTCTTCAACCTATTTTCTGCTACTCTACTTTCTTTTTATGCCATTTTGTATTCAATTCGTCCTTTAAAAGTCAAACTCTTTCAACTTACACCACTTGAGACATTATTTTGATAGATGTTTGATCCAGGGTTAATCTTTCTAAAGGATTATTTATGATTTGAGAAGAAAGGAAAGCAAGATTTCTCACCGTGGCATTACCTGAAATCCCTTTTTATGACGGCAATTTTCGGGCCCATTGAAATCTCATTTAAAATGATTTATTTCATTCGGTGATAATTAAACATTTAATTAGCGGAATAAAAAAATTGGCTTGCTGACAGATTTTGAAAGTGTTGATAACATTCAAAACAAAGCTGACGATAACTAGACTACATGTTTTAGCCTGGAAATTAAGTTTTTATCTATTTATATATCTATATATCAGTTTTTGTACGTAATATATATGGGATTTCTAAGGAAAACAACTTTTTCTAGTGCTTCCCTAAAACGCTATCTTAAGGCTTGTAAAGACTTTTCAGTTTTGTGGGTGAGTAATAAATATTTGAAATACTTTTAGAAAGATATATTTTGAGTAAAAGAACTTGAAGAATTTTTACAAGTCAACAATTACAAAAAGCCGTAAGTGCTTTGACAGTTTAAGCGTCAATTCAACCACAAATACGAGAATAGAATTAACAAATCGGATTGAAAACACTGAAAAATCAAACTGAAGTATAAGTTATAAATTTATTTAAATAATTTATCATACACTACGTAATTTGGCGCAGACAGCGACATGACCACAGATATATTTCCCAGCGCAAAAGTGGCAGTTGAGGTTGCGTAGGTCACAGAAAAGAATGTTACGAAAATTGAAAAATTAAGATTTCCTCTTACAATAGAAATTTAATGTTCTTCAAACTCAGTGTATAAATCATCTAAAAACTGCTTTTAATTTTTGCCTTTTTCTATGAATTAAATTTTTTTAACGTTGCGGCCATGGATCGGGGCGCACGTGTAGGAAATAGATTTGGTGCAGATGATTGTGGCGGTATTACAAGATGGATCTACCAATACTTAACAAGAGATGACACCATCGGCACAACCAATGTAGTTATTTGCAGCTGGTTTGGCACTTGGAACAAATAACACTGCCCACAAGCGACAAGATAGGACGAAAATAGTTCAAAAAGAGTGAAACAGCTTGTTTCTATTAAATTGATATAGCACGCAAGTGGCTTTTTGCAATAATCTATGGACAAAAAATGGTTCAAAGATTGAAAAAGAGCAGTATGTTATTTCGGTTATTCTTTTAATTATTGATATCAGTAAATTCCACCCTTTCTGGTTTTTGTCGAAGTTCTAAACATTATTTAGAGGATTCAAAATTTTACCACCGCTTCCCATCAATACAATCTCTCTGCATAGATGAGAAAATGATATTGGAACAGTTCTGAGAAATAAACCATTATCAACACCTGCTTTTGCTGGATCATTTCTGAGGAATACACAATAACTTAGATGACAAGAAAGGAAGACTTTCACACCAAAATGAATTTTCTTTTTGAGTAGAAACTCACACTGCGTCAACGAAGTGCGTGTCGATTTACATTACTTTTTCCAATTAAATTGTTTCTAATTTTTCGTTTTCAGAGAGAAAAGTGAATGTGGTACTTTAGTAGAATGAAACATTTTTCACCCAACCTAACTCATGCTTCCTGTGCCGGGCAAATCATTCTTTGATGTTCGAGCAATCAATCTATCAGATTTGTTTGGACATGCTTTGAAAGTTGTGTGTTGGCTGACTATCCCAAATCATAATTTGGGTCCTTTGAAACGCCAGCTCGCATCATTTGAAAAGAATTTTTTCACAATAAAAGATACTCGTTTAACAAACGACTGCGGAATTGAGATGGCTTGACTCGAGTGACACCCCAACGACGTTATTTATCATGATGCATAGATATGTTTTTTTATTATTTTTCTACGACCATTCCTAAACAAAGAGATTTTCCCGTTGGTTACCATTTCAACAGAACACTTATGGGATGTTTTTGTGAGATGGACAAATTATAAACACAAACAGAGGTTTTTAGGTTTAGACAGACAGACAAAACTAACGGCGACAATTCAAAGACATCCTTTACATTAGAAGCCTTTTGTGACAGGCTGTTTGTATGTGTGGTTGCCCTATTCAATCACAAGGGAATGGTTTTGTGTGGCCAATGCGGCAACTTTTTACAAATGGTGAACAATTTACAAAACGGTGGCCAAAACTTTCAAGAAAGGAAATTAAGAAGAACTATTTCTCTTTGTGATCACAACCTCACTCTTTCTAAGCTTTGAGGTTTGGAATTAAAAAAAAACAACTTTTTTTATACCAGAACAGAAATGTATATAGTTTTTAAAAGTATGAAATACTCAAACAAAATTTTTTGACCATATCCACTTTCAATTTGAAATACTAATGACTGCTTTGATCTTGCAACCAGATCAATTAATCTCTCCTTGCAATTTTAAAAAAAACATGTTTTTACATGACAAATTACGACGCAAATTAGATCGAATCAAGCTTCTAGCGCACAAAAAGGTATTGTTAGCTTTTAATGACAACTTATCTTAATTACAGATCATTTTCACAGTAAAAAATTAATGCTTTTCTTTTTTCTCTGTGCACGTGAAAAATCCAAGCTAGATATGATGAATTGCTTGAGAAAGGAGTTGCTAATTCATGAAAGAGAAACTCTCTTTGTTGTTTCCAGCAAAAAGAATGAGGTGTAGAAGTTGAAAAATTCTGTCTAAAACCTGAACATTTGACCTTTCATGTATCACCTCAAATTTAGAGACTTTAGCAATTTGTCAAGTAAAAAAGGAAATAAATAACCTTTACCACCTACTCACAGTTGAAATTTATTCTGAAATTTTTTTGACATGAGCATGTTTGGGATTGATCTAAATGGTTATTGTTTCGTTGTAGGATTCCTGTCCTGCTTAACACAGCAAGGCAAAAAATCACTCACTCATTCTTTGATATTCCATCCGACCCAACAATGCTGCATTTGTTACAAAATTTGACTATTCCACTTCAAAGGAAAGTTGTTCCAATCTGTGGACCACATTTATCACCTTCACGTCGATTTTGGAAAGAATTTCTGTTTTAGAATGAATCAATTTATAATTTAAGTCACTTTTCCCACAAGTTGGAATGGGTTAACAAATGATCTTAAATTTATGTTTGCTTCAAAATGGTTTATGTCGTTTTAATAGAGTGTTTAACTTGTTGTCCATGCTTATTTTGCCTCGCAAAAAAGAATTAATGTCTCAGTTTACTTATCCGTGAGGTTCAATAAATCAAACCAACTAAAGCTAGAAGCCAAAGACTGAAGAAAACAAAAACTTTAACCGAAAAAAGTCACACTGCCAATGAAAATAGATCACTTTTTATCTGGTCTAATTATGGATCACTTCATTTCCAAAGTCGATCAGTCCCCTAAACCTCATTTAATTGGCTAATTGTTCGGAGCGGTCGTTCTTCGTAGTGTTTGTCAGCTTTTTATTAACACCAATGCGCTTAATTTTTTCCAGACTGTTATTTATTTGCGTTTCATTGGTTTCGTGTAATTGATATTGGTGATTTTTTAATGCTGTAAAATCATACCGGTCTAACAAAACGGTAGTGAAGACAGGCAGGGCGCCAAATTTTAGCTTTATTTGTAAGCTCTGGTAAATTGGCACACACACAACAAGACCCTTGAATGCAATCCAACTATTCCATCCTGGCTTTTGTGTGGTGGGCCAGGGCGTGAGTTTGTGTATGAAGTAAGATCTCAAGCTGCTACATAACACTAAACTCAATTCGCCCAATTTTGTAACCGCCTGGAAATTGAAAGTCTCGTGATACGTTGCGCAGAGGAAAAGTTTGAGGCAAATTAGTAATGAGCACTGTGAAAGTAATCTCCACTGTTACTTCTGTTAAACAATACCCTGAATGAACAAAGCTGGGAAGGAAAAAAGTGACATCTGGACAAAGTTTTTTCAACTTTATCAGAGAAGACTTTTTTTCATGGTGCACCACCCACAAAACTGTTAATCCTTTCTATAATTTTCAAACAGACTCAACTACTACCCGAGTGGAAAAAGGTAAGTTGTAATTTCTGTCTTGTCACGAGGTTCCATAGTGGGATACATGAATTATTTTTTCAAACGAAAAATCCACAATATAATACTTTAGTTTTCATTTAATCTCTGACAGGGTTTCCAAATTGACTCAAAGATTTCAAAAAAAATCAAGATAATTTTAAAATTAAAAACAAAGTAGTCTTTAAGGCAATTTTTTTGATTGAATTATTTATGAAAAAGACCCAATAACTAGTACTGAGTGAGTTGTTGTTTGTTGCTGAAATAAAGTTTATGGTCACAATATACAAATGTTTCTTTATTGCCTGAAAAGTAGGAGACCTCAATTTTTTTCAATGCTGTCACCTCACAGCTTAATTTCTAAAGGTACTGTCCCGCCATCTGCAGTCAACGGCAACAGCAAAGGCAGCAGCCACAGCCACGACTCTCCCCCTTCCGTCTTCCTATTCCCCTTATTGGATAATCGACGATCCGGATCTCTGACTATTGGACAAAATAAGTAATTACGCCAAAGTAGAGATGCAAATATTTTAGAAGTTTTCCTTTGAAATTCTGGTCTATGTTAAGATCACGCAAAGCTGTTTCTTAAAAGATACTTTTTGATGTGTATGTGAAGTTTTTTTGCCGTTTTGATATTACAACCATGTATCAAACTGTGTGTGAGTGAGAGAGTTAGGGTGTGTGTTTCCTATCCACTCTAAAGCAGCGTCCATCGTCAATGTGAGCTGATTGCTCTCTGTGTCGACGTTAGAAGCTAAAAGTGAGAAGTGCAAAAGAGAGGGCGAAAACATTTTCAACTTTTCAAGTGCTAGTTAACAAACTTCTGCCTCGAAGGTTGATGCCGAACAAAACATTTTCGAGCTGTTCAACATCAAAACAGCCTCAAAATTAGATGATGGAACTGCGAAAAGCGATTTATTTATTTATAAGTGCGTTAAAATAAGAGTTTTTCCGTTTTGAATGTAGTGTTTGTTGGGCAATAGGACCCTGGATATGCATGTTCTGGACTAAATGTGTGTCACAGTGTAAGCTGGAAGAATAAAGAAATAGGAAATGGAGACTTTGATTGAAAAGAAAGTAAGTTTAGGCGAGTTCAAAGGCTTAGCAGAAAATAAAGAATTGCCTGTTGACAAGACCGATTGTCCGCTGTCTCCGCCAACTTTGAGTCTCAATAGCTCGTCGGTGAGGGAGTGCGCGGTGAGCCGATCGCCACTCCCGGAACGGGAAGCCACACCGTCAGAAAAAGCGACATGCTCTTCAGAAAACGAAAATGGCGATTTGAAAAACCGTTTAGCTGATACTATCAAAGTCGGAACTGATAAAAATAATTGTTCTGGATTTGAAGAGGAGGAGGAAGAGGAGGAAGAAGAAGAAGATGAAGAGGACGACGATGAAAAAGGGGTAGGTGGAGGTAATGATGACGACGAGGAGGAAGATAGATTAAATTGTAAGAAAACACATGAAATAGACATGGACTCTTTACACTCGCCCTCGTCTAGTTCTTCGAGGTAAATACACACAGATTTTCTTTAAACGCATTATTAGCACTGATCCGATGTTTATTTGTGTTTCTCCCAGTGGGTCAGTTTTGAGTCCCATGAGGTCTCCGTCCTTATCTGATCGTCCCCTCTTTTCCAAAGGCCCATCACTTTTCCAACCCTTTTTACCAACCTTTCACCCTCAACAAATTTTACAAGCTGTCAACAATCATCCCATGCAGCAACTACAAAGCCAATTTTTGCCTTTCTCCATAGAAAATATATTAAGGTATTTTTAACTTAATTGAAATTCAATTTGTATACGATGTCAATTCTTTTTGTCTCTTTGCAAGGCCATCCTTTGGTCACCCTCGTCTCCTGTCAAATCCACTACTTGATCTGGCAGCAACAATTCATCAGCAACAAAAAATCATTCAGCAGGAACACATGAAGGTGGAATTATTTTGACATTATTTGAAACATCTAAGTGAAAGGCGGAGAAAAAAGAATTGAGAAATTTTTTTAACACTATTTCAGAGAGCATCTGCCTTAGCAAACACCTCAGAATCGACCTTAAAAAATAAAACCCAAAAGGTTGGTTTTAAATAAGGATATTTTTGAGCAAACTTAAGAAAACTTTTTTTCTAGGCTCATTCCACTTCACACTCTGGTAACATTAACAACAACAACACTGTGACATCGAGTCCCAAGCCCAAAGTTGTCAGCTCGGCTAACCAGCCGGTCGACTTGTCGTCGAAGTCATCTACGTCATCAGAGAGTGAATCCAAAGACAAGGACGATGATGTCCCGCCAGGCATGGTGAGAGGCCCGAACGGACAGTTGTGGCCAGCGTGGGTTTTTTGCACAAGATATTCGGATAGACCGTCTAGTGGTAAGAACAACATTTATTATCAACAATGAAGAAAAAGTGATTAAAAGATGCAGAATTGACCCCATTGATAGAGCTTTTCAAAGACTTTTGCCAATCTATTTAAGCCTAAGATTTGGGGGCAAAAAAGTCTCCTTTTTTCAATGGGTCGTTTCACGGATTGGAATGAAATGAATTGTCGCCATTCAAGTGTGCTCCTGCACTGTGAGTAATGATGATTGAAATTCGTTGGTTGTTACTTTCCTGAAGAATCGAATAGACGATCCACCACGGTGGTGGTCCAAATCATTCTTATCGGACAAATATAAATCTGGAAAATGTTGTGACACAAGTCCACGACGTTTCAGAGGGTTTTTTCTTTTTCAATTGAAACCGCCATCAGCCAAAACAACTGGTCCAGGTTGATTTGTATCAAAGAATTTCCGTGTCTAAACGTTTTATGATTTAAATTGCAATTGAATGGAACTATTGGACACTAATCGACGTGACGATAAACTTTGATGAATATGAATCAAATGGATGGAGTGGGGATTGAAATTTTCTTGAACAAAGAACTTCCTCAGAGAATTTGTCAAAATTTCTGTCTGACAATGTGTTTGGTAAAAGGGAAATAAATATTTAGTGTAACTTAGGTTTTGGCAGAAAAAGATGTGATCTCGTTTTTCTAGTTAATCTAAAAGCCTGATTTTGAGATAAAAATTACTTAAGCCACTTAGCAGAAAGAGCTGTGAAAATTTTAGTCAAAAAAGCATTTCAAGGTTGGTTAAAGAGGAAAAAGTCTTTTTTTGTCGGTTTGTGGAGGGTCCATCTCAGTAGGAACTTGACACCTCAGGAATTTGAATTTTTTCCTTGTGTACTAATGAGCCTGTTGCAACTAAAAAAAATCTTGACTTTTTTGTCTCTGAATAAAAGAAGGTTGGTTAATTTTGAGCACTAATGAAGAGTAATGGGAAGAAAATCTTAATCTATCTAAAAGATTGACAAAATCATTATCTGTCTTTCTGATCTACATAACTCTGTTGATAGAAAACACATATGCAGACAAGCAAACAGACTAAAGATTGTAAGATTGTAAGATTGTTAGAGAGGATGAAAGAAGCGTTGAAATTTTCAACTAAATAATAACTTTATACAGACTATTTAAACACTTTGTTTGTATTTTCAAATAAACATCGTATATGTACATTCTTATATCTCTGTGAGATGAAGCAAAAAAAAGCACTTTCCACCACACCCGTCCAATCTGAAGACATTGATGATTATTTCAAACGAATCCAGAAGCTCATTATTTGTTCAATTATCTTTAATTAGTGTGTGTTGATGGACCAATAAAATTTTTATGCATGCAATCTTTCATCCAATGGGTTTCGAACACAGGAGACCTTAAACAGGGCGTTTATAAAACTGAACAAAAAGGTTTCGCCTTACTTTACAGAAGATTGAGATTTACCATCAACAAAGTTTAACTGTTCCCTAACCTAGTAAAGGTCTTTGAGGACAGCCTGCAAGTATCAGAGATAACTGATCAAACTTCCAAATCAACCGCACACAGTGACTTGACACTGAAATTTCGACCCAATGACAAGAGGACTGAGTAAAAAAAGTCTTTTTCATCCTTATGATAAAATACAAAACCAATGATCGTTTAATCATGTTAAATTACTTTCTTGATAAAAATTTTCTTAATTTGAATTCAGTTTTAGTGGCTTTTTAGAGTGTATCCTCCTTCAACAAGAGGCATACATAAGATATGATCTTTTTCCGCTGTGCCGAAAACTAAACTATTTTTTCGTGTAGAACATCATCTAACTACCCTGAAAAGTCTTTGGCTTAACCCGAAAAAAATTCACTCTTCATTAGGCACAAGTTTTGAGAAACTGAAATGATAGACTGACATATGCTAAAAGAAGCAGCTGTAGATCTCATTCACAAAACAAACCTATTTGTAGAGTTAAAGTTGCTCCTGCAACTGACAAAAAATTTCGATTTTATTTTCAGTTTATTACAAAGTTATTTCCATTTGCAGGCCATTTTTTGATTCATTTATTTTTTAGTTTTGAAATTTAATCAGTGGATTTCCTGGAAAGATAAAGCATCAAAAAAGTCTTGATGTTTTAACCAGTCGGTCTTTCTCTGAAAATTCTGAATCGACCCGAAAATACATTAAAGGAAACAAGGATCAAAGTGTTTCTGTTCGAACGATTGATTTTTTTAGAAACAAAATCTCCGTTATTGATTGACTACTTCTGAAAGGATTCTTCCAAAGATTTTGAAAGCGATACTTGGGTGTGACAACTCGCCAACTGTATATTGTCATAACATTGGGAGTTTCAACAATCAAAACTGCAGGTTACAATGCTGGCTAATCGAATCTATTAAATTGTTTGGATAAGCTTGAGCGAAGAATTTGATGTGTTGGAATGTGACTTTGTTTGAAGGCTTCCACTTTGTGCTTGACTTAGTTCAAAGATATGTAAGAAATTTCATGGAGCAGATTTGATTTAACAGTTTTACTTTACAATAATAATTAGTAATAAAGGAAAGGTAACCAAGAAATTCTTAAAGTATTGATTCTTCAACTAAGTGAAAGTTTAGCATGATTTTCACAAAAGTATATCCCATTACAGAATAATTTGAAGCATACTTTCTTTCACAATTTTTCAGTTCTTGTCAAACTCTTGAAGGGAAATTCTTACTACATCTGAAAAAATAAGCTTTCAGTTGGGGTTTTACGTCTTTTTGATTCAGTATGAAAGCAGCTCGGCTACAAAAAGATATTTTTATTTCACTATTTCAGTGATCAATGGTTTCGACAACCACTGCCCAATCCAAAATATCAGTCAGATTGACAAGTGAAGTGTTTGAGTTTTGATACGATGAAATCATTCAAGAAATAAATTCTGAATAAATAATAACTCAATTAGAAAAGAAGGTTAAACAACCAGTGAGTATAGAAGCTTAATTTTAATCATTGTCAAAAATTTAAGCTTTCTTCAACAAAGATACGTTGGAAGCCCTTAAAAACAGTAATATCATACATTTTTGTGGAGTTTCGTTGTGGCAACCTTTCAAATATTTTGTGTGGAAATTAATTCGTATTTTTCTCTCACTCAGAATTTTTATCATTCCATTGACGTATAAAAAGGGCGGGTTCCTCAACATCAATTTAAAAATGCTCTAAACGTGAAATTCACTCTTTGAGTTCTTCATTAATTTCAGGAATCTTTCAAATCGTCCAACGCTAAAAATTGCAAAAGTATCATTATTTGTTTTTATGTTAAGCATCAATTTAATGGTAAAATAATATAGTCGTGCACGTTAAGTTGAAATGTTATATACTCATCTTGAAATACTCAAAAAACAATCAATCATTTGGAAAATAGTTCATTCATTTTATAGAATAGGTAGAATACCATATTTTTCATTTTTAATCCCATGTTAATTTTTCTGCTTGATCATTTAAATGAATTAAGAACATTCCTCGGAGCCGCCCTTCTCGTTTGAATCTACTCAGCTCCTGTAGTGAGGGAAATAAAAGGGATATGTAAAAATTGACGCTCATTCCATCTGATGAAGTAAAAAGCACATTTTGAATTGTATTTTCATACAACTTCCATGGTATTTTTGCTCATTTGATTTTGATCCACACGTGTTCTCCTTTGCAGAGATTAAAAAAGTAGAGGTGGTCCTTCTCGAAACAAACTTGAGCACTTCTCTGGGAAGATCATTTTGGATCCCTTTGTCACCGAACACTTGAGTGTTTTTCGAGAAAAGTAATTTCGCTGTAATGAATGCATGCGTATCAAATGTTGCTAGGACAGGCAGAGTATATCCCCCTTGTTCTATTTTCTCAATCAGTAGATTCCTCCTAGATTGACTCAGCAAGTACCATTAAGATAGCTGGAGACAGAAATCGTGGCTATTGAAGCATTATTTGATTATTTGGATTATGTAGGGTTATCAGTCTACTGAGACAAATTGATTTGACAAAAACATGCGAGAAAGAGGGACAAATACACATCACGAGGGGATCAAATGTTGCTGATATTTTTTGGAGATGTTTGAAATTTTCAAAACAGAGGATTTTGATTTCATGGACCCTTCGAAGTGAAAAACAGTAATAAAGATCTGAACACCATGATAGAGTATATGATTGTTAAAACAACAAAAGGAAGCAAAAAAATTTGAAGAATTTGAATAAAGTTTTATTTATCACCTGTTTGTTTAATTTAGCTTTATACACATAAAACTAATAAAGACTAAAAATTTCAATGATTGCTGCTATCTTTTTTCAAATAACTTGGCATACTGTTATTTAAGTTTATTGTGTTTGTA
>Ga0194133_10009450_pt1 | contig 11160 bp, 7 predicted proteins | sample TA2KigOf40mmetaG_FD_155448 | JGI IMG/M metagenome (GOLD analysis project Ga0194133, IMG submission 155448) | Freshwater microbial communities from Lake Tanganyika, Tanzania - TA2015055 Kigoma Offshore 40m | ecosystem: Environmental > Aquatic > Freshwater > Lake | place: Tanzania: Lake Tanganyika...
AAGGGAGCGCACCGAGAAGCTCGCAGAAGGAGGTGGCCCACCGAGTAGATCCTATCACTGCCTTCCTCTAATCGTCATCGTGGTCTGGGGAACTTTTAAATTCAGCTCCGTTCTGACTGCGCTTGCGCTTCAAACCCTGGGGCATACTGAAAGATTTTCAAAAGACGAAGAACGTAGCGGCATAACCTTTTTTGAGAATTTGTGTAATATTACCCCTGAAAAGAGGCATCAGATTTTCCAGAGTTTCGGTCATTTTTCTTTGGAGGTTTTGGTTTTTTGAACTCGTAGACTAGTGGGAAGATCTGCTCGATTGCAGCTTGGACATTTTGAACTCGGTGTGCAGTTACGGTTATGCTACCGGTAGAAAAGATCTTTAAAGTTGCTTTAGGATCAACCAGTTTGTAGGTTACTCCCGGATGAAGTTCAGGTTCGTAACTAAAAAGAAAGAGAAAATTTGTTCTTGACATTTAGATATTCAGCAATTGCACGAGCAAGGTTTAAATACCTGGCTCTCTGGCGGTGCTTCTTCGAGAACTCCGTGATGTTAATGCCAAATGGCATATTACAAGTGCCAAGGACATTTACAACACGGTAATTCTTAAATCGACAGTTAAAACCCAACTTTTGCAACACACGAGCGTAACGGCGAGCGGCAATATGAGCCTGAATGCAGTCGTGAAACAAGGACAATAAGCATTAGAACAAAAAGAAGTTCGCTTGATTTGGATAATGTACCTGATCCTCGCTGTTTGCCCCAGTGCAAGTAATCTTGCCGGAAGACCAGATTGAGGCAGTTGTGTACGGTTGTCGTAGTTTCATTGTGACCATCTAATCAATATAAATATTTTGTAATTGCTTTTGCAAAAACCATGAACTAAAAATAATTAGAACATTATATATTACTTTTATCTTTAAAAGGATTTAGAGGACTGACAATTTTTTTAAATATAGGTTGCATTAATTTTATCACTTTTTGGACAAAGAGAAAATAAGTAACTTTAAGCTTGAAAAATGTGACCAATCGATAGATCAACTTTGTTAATTTCAAGAACTTTAAAGTTTTTTGGTGGTTGTCTTGACAACAAAAACATCATAATTTCTGGACAATATGTTTAATTTCTTCGTGGAAGATTTGGAAGAAAAATATTATTTAGAAAGTAGCTCATTTGAAATAAGATTGATTGGAAAATTACTTACTCCATTCTCTCTCCTATATTCAACATTCAGGCCTCTGAAAGCTATTTCTCTTAGATTTAAGTGACATCGAACATTAAAGCTGCACACAACATTATTTATGATGATGTCTAATTCAGGGAGAGCTTCTTCACTGACAACACCATCGCTTTCAGGACAATTACTTAAATTTTCCTCCTCGTTGGCCAATTTCACATCCCCAGAGCCATTCATGGAAATGCGAGTCATTACCAAAGACGTCGCATTGCCAACCGCCATAGCCATAGCTCTAAAACGAAAACTCAAATAAGTAAATTTAGACATATTTGAGTAATCTTGGCCAGAGACATGCCTGAAGATTTCTGGGGGGTCAGATCGTCAGGATAAGATGATGCCAATTGTTCTTTTGGATTTAAGAGTAGTGTTGAGGCCTTGAGGGTGTTGAGATTTTAGCCTGACTCTGAAAGAAAAAAAAAGGTTACTTAAAAATTGACTGCCAGGTTCAAAATACGCGTCGACTTGCAAGTCTTTTGGGGTAGCATCAACCTTTCATCTTGGCCCAAAAACTCCTAAGAGGTTAATCGATTAATTTGTAACGAGAAAAAATGTTTACACGTCTAGAATGTTCTAAGCATACAGTAAGGAGAAAATATTATGAAAGGATCAAATTAATTTTTTAAGAGTGCTAAGATTATGTGTGATGATTCACTCGTCTTACATTGACTTGTGGTAAAACAAAAAGATTAATGTCTCAACTTTCAATGTTCCATTAACCTAAAGAAACCTCCCAAGGAACATTCTTGTAATTTTTTTTGACCTATTTAAGAACTTCATTAGCAAGCATTTACTATTCAAATTTTGAAACGATGTGAGAACGAAGATTATAAGTAAATGTTTGCTTGCTACGTGAAGCAAATTTAAAGTTATACCTTTTTTAATACTTACGCTAATAGTAAAACTGAAGAAACTGCTGCCAAACCGCTAGCGGACTTCACGCCTGTGTGTGGGGAGCAACTCAGCCAACCAACCCTCTATCAAATATATAAAAAAACACAGATCAGGAGCGAGTGTATACTTGTATTGCGAGAAGAGCTCGTATGTGCTGATTGCTGAAGTGAACCGTGAGGCAGTGAAAACGAAAAGTGATGAGCCAACAAACACAATAAATACATATACAGTACACTAACAGCGGCCACCAAGTGCACAACCAAAGACATCAAATGTAAAAAAATATTAGAAGTCTGTGCTTTAGTCAACATCAGGTCTTTTCGTAATGAAACTTTGCCATGAATGAAACTTGATCTGGTTTCAGGCATGCTAGCAAGATGAATTCCAATTCTTTTTCTAACATTGTATATGGCACAACTAGTGATGGGTGCGAGCTGGCTCGACCTCGGAAAATTTTTTCCAGCTCGACTCAACTCGAAACAGGCCCTCCAGCTCGCCTAAACTCGAGAGCTGGCAAAAAAATGGCAATATTTTTTGATACTTTTATTTATAGATTTCTTTGGATTTTTTAACAAATGTGTTCGTTATTTGTCATGTTTTACCAAGCATTAAAACTGGGGTTTTAAAAGTATACCTTTATAAGTAAAAAGCTCGTCGAACACAAAAAGCTCAACTCGAAGTCATTCAGCTCGACTCGGCTTGCTGTGTTTTGCTGTTGGCTCAGCTCGACTTGCTGTGTTTCGCTGTTGGCTCGGCTCGAATTCAAAAATTTGGCTCGTGCCCATCAATAGGCACAACCACATTGCAAATTCACCCAAGCTCATGTGCTCAACATTTTTTGTATTATTTATAAATAAGAATTCAGACCTAATATACTTTTTATTTTTCAATTAATGAAACAAGTTTTTTTATTTCATGGTAAAAAAATCTTCCATTTTCTACGTCCCCAGATTATAACTCAAGCAAGCTAGAAAAAAAGAGTAGAAAAAGGAAGATTTTAGCTGAAAATCAAAGAACTCTATTTGGGGATATAGATAATGGAAGGTTTTTTTACCGTGTTTCACTCGTCAACCCACTTGACGTGGGGGTGGTTATAACCTCACTTTAAGAGGTTTTTGCTCCGACGGGATGGAGGATATGGGACTGAAAAGCCACCAGTGCTGATTAAAGGGCTGCTGTTCACAGCTTAAAAGTCTATGCTGAATGTGTTGTACACAGCTCAGGAGTCTATTGCTGGAGTTACTGCCCACAGCTCATGGAGTCTATGCTGGAGTATGACTGCTCACAGCCCAGCTAACAAAAGAAGATGTTATCTACAATGATGAGTATTTTCCAATCCAAAAAGTCTAGATTTTTGGAAATAAAGTGAGTCCTCAGCACTTGCCATCCAGTTGAAAGCGGAAGGGGGAACCTCTTAATCCAAGAAAAACTCCTCAATTTTTCACTCAGAAGACCCCAACACTTACTATACGGTTAAAAGCGGAAGAGGAACTCTAATGAAACAAGTTAATCTTGTGAACAATTTTTGAATCAAGTGTTTTGAAATGTATTTGGCGGAAAAGTTCTAACTTAATTTCTGAAGCATTATTTTATTTATGTAGATATTTATGGCAATTTATGATAAGATATTGAAAGTTGAAACTCCCTTATAAAATTTGTAATTAAGTCTTGATACCAAATTTAGAAAAACTTTCAAATGGCATGCCTTTTACTCTCTTATAAACAATTGCAGTGATAAAGTCAGGTTGCTGACATTTTCTGTTCAGTTGAAAATCTTCAAGGCAAATGGACCCAAAAACTGTAATAGCCACAAAGTAAAAAAAAGAGTACAAACAACCTTTAATAGCCCCAGTTGGTTCTAGGTCATGCCAGGAAAACCTTTCTACCCCGTGCTCCACAGTTATGTTTCACCACCAAGGACGTGTAAAAGCTTAGAGGCAATAATTATGCCAGCTTAGGCCTGAAACAGTCCAGTAAGGTTCTCCCTGACAGCTTGACCTCCTTAAGACACCTGACGTGCAATAGTGCATCATCAGGCTGCCAGAATCCCTCTCTGGTACTTTTTGGGTGTCCTGCACTTGGATTTATTGATGGAATCTTGGGGAAATTATAGTACCAAATCCTTACCCGTGACTTTTTGGGGATCTTGTACTTCATTGGATTTACCCGTGGAATCTTAGGAAATAGTACCATGCAGTAACTAAAACAATTGGGTAACCCCAGATGTAGTTCACTGGCCAAGATGTGCTATGAGCAAAAAAATATCTCACACAAGAACGCAGTTTATTTTTGGTCAATATAACAGGAAAGGGAGTAATTAAAGAAACAAAGTCAGTTGCATATAATCCGAAAGATTTTGTACATGAGATTTTAGCATGATACTGTGATTCGAGTTATGAACTGACGTTAGGTTTATTATAAGCTTCGAGAAGTTTTTGCTTGAACACAGGCTGATTGCACCACAGGTTAGCTGCTTCACTATTCAAGGGACTTTCATTGTTTGGATCACCTGTAACAATTTAAATGTGATACTCCTAAGACTGTGTCAAAAAGTGAGCGTATTGATCTCGCCTTACCTAATAAAGTTTGTATTGATAATAAGATCGTTCTAACTTCGTAAAGAGCTGACCACTTTTCTTTGAGGATATCCAGACAAATATTTCCATTCTAAAAGACCCTAATTGTGATTTTGTTCTTATATTTGAGATTAATGAAAGTGAGTTTACTTGATCCACATTAGGATGGTAGCAAGGAGAGGTAAATCTGACTGAAGGAGCAGTATAAGGGTAACCATCGGGAAAGTTCAGCCTGAGTTTGAAGCTTAGTCCTTTTAAAGTAATATATTAGTATAGATAACTTCTACAAAGTGGACACCGTAAAAACTCCAATTACCTTCATAAGCTGTGCCTTGTGGCCCCTCAACGGTTGCAATCCAACTAAAGAGTTTATCACCATCAGGAAAGGCTGAAATCCCTCTATCCCCGCCCATCATTAATGACATTAGCTCATTTTGCAAACGTTTGCTAACCTAGGAGAAAAAGTAAAAATATGGACCTTTTTTCAGATAAATCTCTGATTTAAGAGCCTTAAATTATATACCTGATTACTATTCGAGTTTCCATTAAGGCTATTTGCCTCTTTGAAATTTGACATGACGAATAAATTAACTTCAAAAATTAAATTTAAAATTAATTCTGTAAGCAAAATTTCAAGGATCTTAGAGATAAATATCGCTTATTTATTTATAATCAACCGCCGGTAACGCAATGTGAAGAAACTTAGCTGTTGTTCATGCTCAGATTTTGCCAAGAGCAAACGAATTTATTTGTGGCAGATTGTAGTAAACATGTGTTTGTCAAAAATACATTCAGAAATCGAAGCAACTTCGAGGAAAGGAAGGGGAAAAATAAGCCACGTGGGTCTAGGTTGTCTCTTGTCCAATATATTTGTAAGATAAAAATACAAGCATTTAAAGTTGATTAAAGACAAGATCTATCTGTAAAATACACGTGTCAATACTGTTCACTTATCCTTCAAACATTGGCTTTTTTAGAAGAATGGAATTCAATACTTTGAGGGCTATTGAAGAGACATTCACTAACCTAAAAGAAAAGGTAGCATTCCATTTGACTGATGAAATAAAATGATTGCTCAGTTGTTTGATCTTTATTTGATGTGTTGATTTTTTATTTTGACACACTTTTTGGAGACAATATACTATTTATGAGAGCTTGTTGTTTGAACTCTGAAAGAACAAACCCCAGGTTAACCTGAACTCAACCGGAAGGGTACCTTGCATATTATGTCGATATAAAGCAAAAAGATTAATAAATAGCCTGTAGCTACTGATTGCATTTGATTGGCGTTGGAAGTGGTAACATGATGGCTGATTTTTAGTTGTAAAACTTTGTCTGGTCAGCAACACGGTAAAGGCTTGATTTGTTAACAATTAAAGGTAAACTCGAGTGAATTAAATTGATGAAGATTGTTGCACAAACACTGGGTTAGTTACTTTTTCATTTGTAAGTACAATACCAATATAAAATTGGGGTTAGTTTCTTAGCTGGAGTTATGGGTAAGCTCACAACAAGAGGGAAAACTAAATCCATGGGTTTAGCTTGAAAGGCACTAAATAGGGCTGGGCAATAGTTTAGTACGAATGGAACTCAGAATAAATTCTACCTTAAAAAGAAAAATATTCAATCAGAAGCAAGTTTGTGACACTTACTGATGTAAACAACAAAAAGAAATGTGGCTGTTTTCAAGTCTTTCTGAACTCAGAGGCAAGGTCTCAGCTCAGGGTATCGAATAGTGCTTAAAATGATTTTTTAGCTGGTGTTGGAAAAATGCTTATTGTGTCTAATAATTTGACATTGATTCAATATCTGGTGGTTGATTTCGTATTTAAAGTGCACATATAGAACTGTTCCAATTTTAGGGGTTGAAGTTTTACAAAGTTAGTCCTTCAAAGCAAGTACTCTCTCTGTAAATGTATTCCATCATGAAGTTAAGTGGTAATAAATCTAAAGAAGAGAGGTTGATGATGGCTTAGGCAAAAGATGTGTCAAAACTCTCTGTGGTCTTTCTATTAGGCCTTTGCTTGTTTTAAAATAATTAAAGATGGATTAGACCTTAGTTGTCTCCGTTCATGTTACCATTGGTTTTTGGATTTGAATAGGCTGGTGAATTTACTAACTGGGCAGCTGCACTGTATATGCCAGAGGAAGTTAGTTTGTCCTCTAGGTCAGACAATCCAAGGCTCGACAATTTTCGAGTGAAAGACAGATCTGTAGAAGCTGGCAAGTCAAGTGCCAGTGTTGAAGATATGTAAACACCATTTCCACGCCCAGATCCAACTGCGGCATTAGATGCAGTGAGTACACTACCAGGGACACCACCGGGCATGACAGCCAAAACATCAGCTATCTTTGCTTTCAAATTAAAAATTTCCTTGTCCTTGGATGAAACAGAAACTAAAAAAAATATGCAAAAGCAATTAGCACAAGTTGAGGCTTAAAATTACAGAAATTAGAATATTTACTGTTGACAATGCTCAGCTCGCGCTTCGCTTCTCCCAGAGCAGAAAATAGATCCATTTTTAACTTTGTCTCGGAAGACAAGGATGTTTCCAACTGAAGGTTTTTCTCTTTAAGGGTCTGTAATAAACGTTTTTATTGCAATAATTTTCTTCTTTGATTTTAGTGGCATTCTAATTTTTCATTTGAATAAGCAAACTATTTTATGCTACAGGTTAATGGATTACTATCAGTGCTTGGAATGGTTTTCCCCCTTTGGCATAAAGGTAAACAGAGTATGGGTATTGGAGGTCACGTTGAAAACAGGACATCCAGATTTACCTTACCAGGTCTATGAGGCATTTTATAAACTTTGATTTTTTCTTATCTTGGAAGAATCACTCACTTGCGGATCCCAACCAATTTAATATTTTTTCTCCATTAAATTATTTAACAACTCTACAATATTTCTACAACTGTAAAGTATGCAGCAAGGAGCTTTTGTAACAAATCGAGCTTAATTGTGTGCTTCTGAATAAAGACAACAAGTTACCTTGATAGCATTTGCAAGTATTTCTGGGTCACCGTGAGCCTCCTTATATTGTCGCAGAGTATAAACATCTCGTTCTGCAAGCTCACATCGATCACGAGCAATCTGTAACTCCTGCCGAAGTGTCTTAATCTCAGCTTCAAGTTTAGCAACCTCGCTCCTGGTCTGATAATGTTGCACTGTTCGTTCAGCATTAGCTGCTTCCTTCTTGTTTTTTCGTTCGGTTTCAAGCTTGATCTAGAAGTATTAAATTTTTTTCAATGAATAGTGAATTAGTGATCCACAAATGAACTATTTCAAAACTACCAAAATAACTTGATTCTTGTGAGAGTCATAGTACCTGAAACTCTGCTTTCTGCTTTCTCTCATCAGCAAGTTTTTTCTCTAGGGATGAAAGAGTAGCTTTCTCCCCTGCCCTCGTGGATTGGAGGCTGGCAATGCGAGATTCAAGGAGAGATTTCTCAACTTGAAGATTAGAGATCTCAGATTTAAGCAATCGTTCATCTAAAAATCAATTTTCCTTTATTATGCGTTCATAAAAATCTTTCAAGATATAAAAATCTAACATTTGAAGATAAGATAATGGAAAGCTCATGCTAAATTTGTAAAACAAATTCCTTGCTAGTAATGGAACTAATCTTGTATTTTCATTTTAAATAGTTTGATAATAAAAAATTATTTTCAAAGGCTTACTGGCAGCTGATGAAACAATCTGATCACGAAGTTCATTTTCCTTATTTCTTGCCATTTGAAGATCAATCTTGTACTTCTTCAAGTCTCCCTCCAGCTTAACGATCTTGAAAAACAAAATTCAAACACTAAAAGTACGCTCTCGAAAAATGTTTTCACTTCTCTCTACTCAGAGAAATACAAGGATTTAAAAGATTCTTAAGAAATCTCCTCAAAAACTAAACATAAGTCTAAACATCATTTAGTAATAGTTCGGATACCGGATTAATTTGATCCTCTTTTGCCATTTTTGAAGTATCGCGGATTTTTTTAGTCAAGTCCCTTCCAGTTAAAGCTGTTGTAGATTTAGTTGGTCTCTTTTCATCCAAATCCATTTTCTCAAGGTAGTCCTATAACAAAATTATTCAGTCTTAAAAAACTTTCTCTGTTTTGGTTAGAAGAATCCTCCGTTTTTATCTTGTTATGTTAGCTTAAATATGGATTTTTTAAGACTTACCATTTCACCATTTGATGGGCAAACCCCATTTAAGGAGGGGGGAAAAGACCCATTAGAATGGATTAGGCCATTTGATAATTTAGATGCTACAGATGAGGCAAACGAGCTGTTGAGAGACGACGGCCCCGCAGGAAAATCAATGGAACTAAGGTTTTCATTGCTTCCCCGCTTGCTTCCATTTCGGACATCAGCAGTGGGGCTGGAGCCTGTGTGACCATTAGAGTTCGAAATATTTGGGCTCAATAGTGGAGTTGTTATAACTGCACCATCTGAGATTCGATCCTCTGAACCTAAAATGAAACAAATCATGTGTCATTAATGCCAAAAACTTATCAATACAGAACAATTACATTTTTGCAAAGTGGATAGAAAGTTTAAAAAATTTATTTATTCAAATATAACTTACAAGTTTTAAGGATAGGCTGATGATTGAATGCGCCGTCTCTTATTCCTAAATTATGATCAAGATTTTTTCAGCTCGTCACGATTTATAATTGAACTGACTTTGAGGATTTTTTTTGTTTAATTTAAAGCTTTTCTTTAAATTATCAGTAGCAAATGATTTCTAAAATAGATAAATGCAACTTTAAATGACTCACCAGGAGGTAATGCCTCTCTAAGGAACTCATAATAATACTCATTTTCTTTCTGAACCTCTCTTTGGCGCCGCTTTCTCATTCTATATCCAACATAACTTTTGAAGCCAAACCCTAAGGTCACAACAGGATAACCAATGCTAGAAAGCAAGATATTTGAAATGTTAACCTTTGTTTCTTAAAAGAAAAAGTTGGTTTTGACTCACCAATGAGCAGCGAACGGCCTACAAAGATCCAAATGAAATGGAAGCTGTTTGAGGTCAATGGTAGCTTTAAATTCTTTCAGACGAATGGAAGCTTCGATGTAAACAAGTAGAACCCAAACAATTACGGTGGGGACGCAAATACCCTTCTCTAAATAAAAATAGTTAAACTAAGATAAAGGTTTTCAAACACTAGGGTCCCTTTCTTTACCTGTGTGCCACACATACTGCACCCATACATATGTACTTGCAGCAAAGAAAAGCCATGGTACAGGAATGAAAAGGAAGCAAATCATGTCCGAGGTCAAAGAAATACACACAAAAAATACTGAGAAGGCCTGTAATATACATGGGTAAAAATCCACCACTTCATAACGAAATTCCTTTGAGCCCTTACCATTCCTTGATACTTTAAAGAATCGTAAATGCTCCTGAGGAAAAGCCAGAAAGGCCACAAGTACTCAAATCTGAAATCCAGAAAGTGGTCAGCCAGAAGTACCGCTGCCCAGAGTGCCAATAGCTTTCCGTAGATCAAGGTGCTAAAAAGAAGACAATAAGATTTAATCATCAAAGGTCAGACTTAATAATCAACTAATTTTTTAAATGGAAACTTGACTTTTCAAAAGTCATTAGTAAAACTGCAGCTATTTTTTAGCTTAAAGAATTCAGACCTTGTAAATCAGGCTTGCAACTTAAACTGAACCCAAAAAGGTAGGTCATGAAACTTTCTTTGGGTGACAATGAAAACCATACATGTTTTTATAGCAAAAAGGTTAACACATGTTTACAGAAACGAGCAGCTGTTTCTCATTCATGTTGTCCCAGATATATTAGACGTATTTTCTCCCGTACCCCACTTCGGACCCTTTGGTCTCGAAAACCAACAGCAAAAATCAATGCTGTACATTGGAATGAAACTCCATCTCATCGTAATTCAGAGTCTACTCTCTCTTACCTTCCATAGAGATTTTCGCCAATTTTGTTGGGTCTTTTCACGGGTCTCCTGGACTTTCCATCCAGGACATTTCGTCTCTTCATAGTAGAGGATAGAGACCTGGTTACAGATGGCGCTAAGTTGAAACGCAGAGGGACTGATGTGTCGTTAGTTGTGGAGGCTGAGGCTGACTGTGAGCAAAATGATTGGCACCAACGTGAACGCATTCGGTAAGGAAAGTGAAGGTTGGGCCCAACAGATCGAGGTGTCAGGATAAACAACGATGGCAAGGCTCAATCACACTTTACAAAATGAATTATGAGCTGTGTTGGAATCGAATCAAAAGGACACATAAAATGTGTTTGATGAAAAAAAGTCCTATGTTGTTTTGACTTTGGTAAGAGAATCTCGCAGGTTTTTATCCAAATAAGGTCTCTGCCTTTTACCTTCTCTCTATTCTTTTGAGAAACATAACTTTAACTTTGTTCCAAATTTATTTTCTAACATGGAATTGTTATTTGTTTGTTTGTTTACAAGCGGTGCCAAAGCAAGGTT
>Ga0194133_10009455_pt1 | contig 11157 bp, 13 predicted proteins | sample TA2KigOf40mmetaG_FD_155448 | JGI IMG/M metagenome (GOLD analysis project Ga0194133, IMG submission 155448) | Freshwater microbial communities from Lake Tanganyika, Tanzania - TA2015055 Kigoma Offshore 40m | ecosystem: Environmental > Aquatic > Freshwater > Lake | place: Tanzania: Lake...
CAGTTTTCTAAATAATACAACCCCGACCGAAAAATGGGCATACGATTTTCTCATTTTACTGACAGATGTCGTATCGACAGAAAAAATCCCACAACGGTTGCAGATTGAAATGGTATAAATTTTGTCGATTTATTCATTCTACAGTCAACCATTTTTGTGGTGGACAAAAATCCGGGCTCGTGACAAAGCACAACTGTGTAATCCATTTTTGTGGTGGACAAAAATCCGGGCTCGTGACAAAGCACAACTGTGTAATATATAGTGATGGGTTCGGGTCAGGTTTAGCCCTGACCAGACCCGACCCGGACCCAACTACTAGATGGGTTTGGTCCCTGACTCAACCCGACCCGGCCCATCACTTGTAATATACGTCTGGCGCATAGACGCAAACAAACACAAACAAACAGGTTGGGCGCCAAGTTTTAACTTGATGAACGAAATCAAATTTATCTATCGACCGTTTAACCTCCAAAATGGCGCAATAAATTGTTAAGTAAATCATTATTTCTAGCTGCAAAACAAAAATACACAGACAATAGGATTGATATTCTTTATTCTATATTGGTACGTCATTCTTTATTCTCTCGGTACAGGATCAAATTCTGAAGGCATCCTATGAGAAATCAATTCCTCCTCAAACTGATTCATAGATTCCCAAATTCTGTTCGTATACGATTTTGAAGATTGCGTAGGCACTCGCGTAGCGTACGAATGTGAACCTAAAAATTGGTCAAAGAAATTAAATATCGGTACTCTTATCTTAGAAAACATAGGGAATTACCTGGATGTGGACCAACTCTGTGTTAACCTCTTCGGGCAACAAACCATCAATAATCATCACTAAAGTGGATGTAAAGTGGTTTTCAAGCATTTTTATCTTGGCCTTTAATCTCATTTCACAGATGATCAGTCTCCTGATGTCGTCATAATCCTAGAATTTTGAATTATTATTATCGCCAGTCGGCACATCAATATTGAATGGTAAATAACTATTCTTACGTAAATAACTATTCTTACCACGCGGTGAGCCATTTTCAGATTGGAATTTTGAAACTGCTTTAAAGTAAAATTTGGTCGGATGTGATGAAAGTTGAAAATTGAAATCCGGCTAATCCGCTGCTAAAATCCGATTGCATTTGTTTGTTTGTTTGTTTGTCGTGCACGAGCAAACAAAAGAGCTCAAAGTATCCGAATATTTGTTTGATTATCTGCCAACCCTCAAGAATCACAAAATGCAGAAATATAGGATTTTCTTTCTTTATTTTTTTCACATGGTGTTTCATTCATTTATTTTCATCATAAGATTTATAAATCAGAATCAGAATCGCTTGAAGTAGAAGCTTGGGGTTCAGAGTTGGAAGTACCTGGCTCTGGCATAGCTGCTAACTCAGCCTCAAGCTGGCGTTGTCGGAGATCCATGTCCAAAATTTCTTCTTGGAGCTCCAACATGCGCTCATAAGGCAAAGCGGGAGGCAGAGAGATAGGCAACACATACGGCACAACGTAATAGCCAATAAGCAGACAACAAAGGCAAAATCGATGGTACAAGAGTGCAGTTTGGTATAAACACCATAGTTCTAACAAAAAACGAAAAGCCATTGGTTAGGTCTACACAGGGGGAATAGCCAAAGATGATTAAAAGTTAAAACTGTCATCAAAAGCAAGCAAGAAATTGCTGCAAGGAGGGAAAAATTGCTCAAAGGCGGTCCCAAACGCAAACAGGGAGCGTCCAACAAGGAGGAGATAGCGTCATCCCTGTTGTTTTTGTTTAAAGATTCTAAAGATTCTTGATTAGAATGAGAATATATTTTAATCTTTCAAATGGAATTTTTCGTCGCGATCGATAAATATTGTGTACCAGTTTTTGACTGTTGTTGTTGCTGATGGCAGTTTTCCGGACGCAAATCTTCTCCTGTATTCCGAATTTCCGACAGCTGTTTGTTTGTTTTCAATTCAATTTTCACTTTGATTCTGGAATCTGGAATCAAGAAGCAAAAGTTTTAAAAGACCAAAGCAATACCGACTGAATTTTATCAACAAGCAAAGCAATGGAGCATGCTCAGCTTTTGGACAAAATGGTAATTTTTTCTAAATTAATATCAAACACAGGCTTTATTTGTTTATTACACTCAATTATAGAGGCATCTACATGACTTGTCTCGACGTGTGGACCAAGAGTTCCGCAATCTAATGAACATTATACGGGTTCGTGATCGCCTACAAAATCTTGCTGTTGGTCCACCGGTCAATCAAGAAGTTTTGCAAATCATCGAGCCAATGAAAGCACAGATAACAAGAGAAATGGGTCGTCTTGTTGATCTATACGACCTAATGTCAGCTATGGCTCACGAGATTCGCGAGTCTCTTTAACCCTGATAATAAATAAACAAATTCCCCCCTTGTGGCTTGTTGATGTTTTTAATTGCTTCGGGTGTCTGGCTCTGGTGGTTTGATTTTAATGATCAAAATGTGTTATTCTGCCAATTATCACGGGATAGTTCCCCGTCGTGTGCAGGTAATCAATCAATCAATCAGGATTAGGATTGGCTGGGACAATAATAGCGTCCAAATTACAGGCTTGGATCGAGTATTTGCAGAATGAGCTAACAGCATCTCGATCACGTCTTAGAGGAGCAAGGTCGGTAAAGGAAGCCATGTTAAGAAGAGTGCATGCCGAATATGAGGTCTACAGCATCAACAATATGATTGCTGAGTACGAGTCGGAGGTCTTATATTATGAAGCCAAACTTGAATTACTTGGCAGAGTGATGTATTAGAGGCTCAATAAATGTGGATGATCTTTCTTTATTAATTCACAATCTTTGTGGTCATATGTCATATGTCTTAGTGGGTTCACCCATGGTGGACCCTTTTAAAAAAATCATACGTCAGTCTCTCCGGGTCTTGTGTATCGTGATGCTGGCCTTATAGAGGGCAAGAGACATCGTGTATTCAAACATTTATGTACAATTAACCAATATTTAAAGGGCAATTACCTTGCTGTTTATTCCAATTCACAGGTGTTTGGAACTTTGGCGACATATTGAAACTCTCCATCTTCGCTCAACATCAGATGATACTTATAGGGCAATACTGTATCTAGCTTGACAACTTTCAAACGTGTTCCAATGGAGGTGACCTTTGTCACAAATTGAGAAAAGCTCCTGTTAATGAGGGAGGTGTTGGTCGATAATTTGTGCCCAACTATAAATCCCTGCTGTTGATACAGAATTATAGCATTGATGATGAAGATCCCGCCAGTCTGGGTGGTGAAAAGGCAATTGCAAGACAGATTTTTAAGAAAGTCGGCTGGCGGAACGTCAAATAAGACACCCTTCAACAGTACGTGTTTAAAACACCATGCCATATTGGAATTGTCAGCATTAAAGCCAGCCTGGGACAAGACACGCCTTTCATCAGCATTGAGGCGATAGCATTTCTTAGGACCTGCACAATATAAGATGAATGCATATTTTCATTCAACAGATTCCAATAACTGAATGGCAGCCCAGATATGGAACGGCCTGCAGTATTCAGGCGTTTGTCCATACCAGCAAGGTAGATCCCATCACCAAGAGCAACACACTGCCGGAAACTTTTGTTGTTCGTCAGAAGACGGTCCACAAAGAATAACAGGTCCTCTGACCACACAAGCGTGTCTCCTGAAAGAAGGCAACATTTTTGCTAGCTTGTGAGTAAAGTGTGTTTAAAATGTACATGTCTTACTTGAAGTAATGACCTCCTGGTGTATAATGGCGTGCTGGACAATCTGGGTTAGGATCTTATGGGGACCATTGAAGTAACTCCTTAACCTGCCATTCGCACTCTCATATTGGAATAAAGAGTATGCCCTACATAGTAGAATGGAAAAAGTTGGTTAATGGAGGTAGTGTACAAAATTACCACAAAGGTCCCCAATTGTGGACAGTGTCTGCAACATGGGAATGAATGTGCAAATTAAAAGAGCAATGCTCTATGCCGAAGAAGTCCTCAAACTGTCTGCAAAAGTCATCCAGGAGCAGGCGGGAGTGTTCGACATGCTCTGTGGTCACCCTGTTAGGTTAGGTTAGGTTAGGTTAGGTTAGGTTAGGTTAGGTTAGGTATTTTGTATACGTATTGGGTTAATACCTGTCTTGCAGCAGTAGTACTATGCCAAGTGTAAATTTTGATAGTAGAGTGAGCAAGTTTGAGTCGAGGAGGCCTTTCATCACTGGAATCCAGAAGAGAAGCCACGTTTTCCACTCATGTGCTTTGAATTGCGACATGGCAGATAATGGCCGAACCCTTCTGTCTGTACCTGTTCAATGGCTAGACAAAATAATGATTGTGTCACAAAATCACTTAATTCCATTGTACCAGATGACACACGGACGAGGTTCCAACGACTATCAGCAATGTCCCTTTCTTCGTGTATGAAAGAAAAGGGTGATTGGTCAATAATGGATGGATGGATTGATTGATTGATTGATTGATTGATCGATCGATCGATCGATTGATTGAATTAATGAGTTGGAAGTAAAGTGTACCTCGACCACTTATGGTGTAAGGCATATCCTGCGTGGACTCAAAGAGAAGCTCTGTTACCCGCTTGACAACACCCATCAAGGTGGCATGCATGTAGTCAAACGGGAAACCGTCAACGAGATTAAAGTAATGCAAGGACTGCATTGGAGAGCTGAGTATCAGGCCTTTTGCTGCATCTTTGTGATCATTTCTTTTCATCACCCTGTCCAATAAAGGGATGTGGCGGCGCACAAAGGCGTCTGTCCTCTTCTCGTGGCCCAGGGCATTCTTGGTGTACAACATTTTTGGGCATTTCTAAAAGACATAATATCAAAAAAGAGTTTTAAAAGGTGCTTGATCTTTGTTAAATTATTGAACCTTGGGTCGTTCGCCTGGACAAAGGCACCAGGGGCAACCATAATAGCCATTGTGTTGCTTGAACCCTTGCACCATAGGACGGGCAACAGAGTCGGCTGTGAAGAGGGGGAAAAAGACACGGGATGTGTACAATTGTCCCTCATGTTTCCACTGGATTGGTTCGTGTTGCAAAACATTGCACTTTGAAACAAACGGCCGTAGAAAGGTGGTAAGGTTTGGCTTATGGCTGCCGTACCAAATGCCACACAAAGCTGTGTTCCGGCGCCGTTTCTTGTATGGCATTTCATTAATTGAAAGGTATATGGGCCACACATTATTCTCTGCTGACTTGAAGAGTCGCACACCATCTGTGTTTAGTTGACAAGAAATGTCATGTCCCTGTAGGTCTAAGACAAAACCAAAGTAAAAGGTTGAGGTTTTGTGCACCGAAGCAATGAAAACTTACTTTGAGCCTTATACAAGACACCATCAATGACATCTGTGTAAACTTGGCTAACTTCGGTGTTTCTTCTGTTTGCACAAACTTGCAAAATCTCCTTGCCAGTGTCTGGTACTTCCAAGAGGAAACGGATAACCTGTGGTCGATGAACAATATTGTCAATTTTGAGTCAATAAAAGACATATTGGGGAAATAAAACAAATTGCCTTTGGCAGATCAAAGAGGAAAAAATAATTGTCATCTTTGTCACTGTTTTTCTGAAGAAAAACACAGTGACAGTTTGAGCACTCTGCAGGGTCGATTTCAAAGTTCAAGGGGCCCTCACACTTTGAACAGAAGTAGTGTTTGGACGCCTGGCTAAAGTCAACGTTGAGAGATTTTCGTAGGAGGTGATTTGACCTAGACATGACACAAGGTTAGGTTAGGTTGGACTTTATTTCGTTGATGAATTCACCTGGGAATGACATTTTCAGATACCCCCTCAGGTAAGTACTGATAAAGTAAGGTTAATAAATCATTTGTGGCCTCTTTTGTTGAATGGTGACGATTAATGTACGAGAAGAGCAAAACGGTTGACTCCTGTGCTGTTATTTTAGCATTGTCGTAGATTTTTTCGGCTCCTGCTGCATTGAGGATCACCGTGTCGACATCTGAATCATCATCATCCTCCTCCTCATCCTCCTGCTCATCTTCAACCTCATTGTATCTGCCAATATAGCAAAGACTATATTTACTTTTGTCCAACTAGATTTGGAAAAAAAGTACCTTCCAATAAAATCAAGGTCATCGGTCCCCACACTTATGCCTTGGTAACTTCGTACAGGGTCTGAATTAACGGGGACTTCCATACTGTACACAGATTCATGGTCTTCAGTACCCTGCCACTGCTGCATCGAAAGTGGCAGAATGAAATTTTTGGCCATTCTTGCCTAACCTAACCTAACCTAACCTGATGGACTGTATCAGAATGTAAGTCCTGGCTGAGGGGTTGGACATCCTCCTCGCAATTGGTCTCAAATGTCATTGAACACGTTGACAAGGTATGGGAGACAGAAGGGGATGGATGTTCCTCGTAGGCCTGTAACCGTAGATTCTGACAGAAAATGATTGATAAATATTACACAATTGTAGGATTTTTTTACTTTGATTCTTACCCTTTTTTTATGCCTGTAATATGTCGTACGAGGTGGAGTACGGCATACCCCAAAACAAAGGTGCTTTTTGTAAACTTTTCTGCGTGGAGTAACCATTCTTTTACTTAATTACTCAAATGACAGCTTTACTATGACAGACAAACGTCAAAACACAATACACAAATGTCCAATGGGCAGCCTGTTGCTTACTTTTTGTCTGTGGGTTGATCTCCTTTTACAGGTGACACTTGTAAAATATTTAAAAAAAATTTTTTAATTTTTCCTAGTGCTATAAGCAAAACTAACTTCAAATTTAAAACTTTTTTTTTTTTAAATTTTTTAATTGAATTGGCCCACTATTTTGCCCTCTTTACCGGTTTGGTTCAGCCTCGCGACCTCAGGCAGACAACAGCTGCCCTTGAACCAGTTCCAAATTCAAATTCAAAAGTGAAAAGTGTTTTTCTGCTCGCTAGGAATCTTATATTTCTATTTGGAAAGGTAAGTAAAGTTTTTTTTTGATCAAATACTTTTCTTTCAGTCAGGTTAATGAGCGTACATTTTAAAACATTTAAATTTCCGACCGCTGTTACACAGATTTCAGTCAAAATTTAAAACAATGCCGCCACGACGTTCTACTAGAAATCAGGGATCTAGTGGTCAATTTAAACCCCCACGAAGCACTAGGAATATCCCAGGTAAACTTTAGCACCACTTTTACACACATATTAACCATTAGTTTATATTTGCAATCACTTTTGCAGAAGACCCCGTTGATACTGAACAACTTGACTGTGCAGTCTTAGTGGAGTGGATCAGAAGGTTCGCATCTGCAGAGCCACGTCAAATAGATGTGGTTGATCGGGAGGACCTCAGAGACGGCGCCTTACGTGCCTTGCCAAACCACCTGTTGGCTGGCAAGGAGGCCATGGTTCAATGGGAGCGAGGCAAATTTGCCCCCGCCGTCATTTTAATGACAGGTACCTTTAGTCTGTGTTTTGGTTTGTGACTATTCCTCTTTCCCCCCCACCCCCCAAAATGGTTTTGCTTTTTTACCCAAGGAACAAGAGAACAAATGATGGAACAACAAAAGTTGGAAACTGCAAAGGCGCAGGCGGCAGAAGAAAACATGGACAATTCTACATCCGGCAGTAAGTAGAGTATTTCCCGATTGGATGACATATCTGAGTAGCAGATTGGTCTTTTTCACTAGTCTCAACCGAACACAACCAAACACGGGAGGAAGAAATTATTGCAAAACATGCTGAAAAAGTAAAGAAGTTGAGTCAGAGGCTGGGTTCGCCAAGCCGGTCTGATTCTGATGGAAGTGATGATGAGAAAAGGAAAAAGAGGACACGTAAACAAGGTACTATTGCCTTTTTAAACTTTTTTCCCCCCTTTTTTATAAGCAAATGAGGAACTTCTGAAATTTTAAATACGTAACATTTCACTTTTTTGGCCGGGATCTTATACCATTTAATACTTGGAAACATTCTTTAGACATGAGGGAGATAAGGCTTGCGCAAAAAATCTCCAATTGGAATGTTGAAAAAGAGACCATGTGGAACCCTGAGGCACAAGGATCCACAGGAGAGCCTCCTCTGCCTGAGCAAAACCTTGAGAATGCTTGTGGCTTCAACACGGTAGCGGTAGCTATTAAATTTTTCAACCCATTTGTTCCCGGCTGCCATGACAGGTTCTGGTTTAGCTGACACAGGCACTTGCCATTTGGGATCCTCCTCGAAAGAAGACCACTCCTGTGCGTCAATCTCCAAGTCTTCTCCGTAAGTGTACAGACAGACACCTACATAGTAACATATTGACAATTTCATAATGTCGTTTCAGAAAATATCAACCCGGTGGCGTCGGAAAGAGCCGACAGTGCTGGCACAGATGGTGCAAATGTCGAAGATGTTGAGGACAGTGATGACTTTGACTACGAGCCCTCACAGAAACGTAAGTATTATGAAGATATGAGGCAGAAAAATGCAGCGTCCTTTAAAGAGAAAACTGGTGCAGGGAGTGAAGATATGAGGCAGAAAAAAGCTGCGTCCTTTAAAGAGAAAACTGGTGCAGGGAGACCTTACTTTAACATTGCTTGTTGATACTAACCTAACCATCAATCTGTCTAACAATTTAGCTGCAAGTAAGAGCCAGCGTTCAGATTTTTTCTTTGACAATGAAGAGGAAGACAGCGACAAAGATGGATTTTGGAAATTGGATGAGTCTCCTAACAGACAGGAGTGCGATTTTCTTTTGGATGAGTCTCCTAACAGACGGGAGTTACAGAAGAGGACCAAGTTGTCCCGAAGCTTCTTTGGAAACGGTAAGTATTCCTTGAAATGCCATCCATTTTTACATTCATTTAAAAATGCAACAATTTTTTTTGCTCTACAGCAAGTGCCATCAGAAAATCTCCTCTCAAGCTCAAGTTTTGCGATGTAAGAATAGAACCCTTGATTGCCAATGATGCCAGCACCTCTTTGCCAATAAGGCCAATAAGAAAGTCACCAAGGGTCACCAAACAAGGAGCATCTTTGCCAACAGCAACAAAGGGTGTTTACTCTGCCTCCCGTAAGATTTGTATCTCACATGTCCTTTTTTTACACATATTATTTTTTGTATTATTACCGTGGAATTACAGGTGACCTCTTTGGCACAGAAAAATTAGACAAAAAGCAGAAGCAAATACAAGGCAGTGACAAAAAATCCTCCGCTGGTTAGATGCGTGTTTGACTTTTTGGTCATTTTTGAAATAATTGCATGATCCCTGATTTCTTTTTTAACAGGAGAACGCAACGTCAAAGTCAAAGGAAGGGTACCCCGTGCTAGATCATCTTCTGAGGATGAGGAGCTCTCTCTTCCTTCTGTGGAGTCCGATGACACTATTGCCCGTCTGATGAAAAAAGCCAAAGGTAACACTGTACTGTGTTTTCACTACAAATGCATTTCTCCCTACAACCTTTTTCTTATCTTGTTCAGCTATTCAGTTTGACAGAATGTCTGTATCGAAAATGGCTCATAAACCAAAAGTTGTTAAAACACCAGGCTCTTACCAGCACTCCGGCCCTTCCACCTCAAAGGGCAAAGAGAAGCATGTGTCTGACTCTGAGGGTGAGAAAACACCCGACGAATACGGCTCTGACGGAGAGGCAGTCTCTGGGCAGGCAGCAACCTCGACGCCTGCTGCTAAAAGGACATCTTCAAAGGAGATAGACGTTGCAGAGAGCTCCCCAAAAACTCCAGAGCTCAGAGGTTAGTGTACCAATAAAACATTCCTAGCCAGTATATAACGTACCTTTCCATGTCCACTTCACTTTCCAGACAAGTACAAAAAGCTCCTCAAATATGTGAAAGAAATGGATGCCAAGTGGGCTGCCCACAAAAAATGGTGTGCCAGGGCTAGACGGGACCTGCAGATGAAAAAGATCGAGTTGATAAAGGGCAGTGGCATCTATATTTGTGGAGATGCCTTGAAAAAAGTTCTGCAGGAAAAGTATAAATGCCTAGTCCTTTTTACACCTTTAGTATACCATTAACGTTTGACTTCAAATTTTAGCAAAAAATTGACCCACATTGGAAGGGCTCTACTCAAGATACTCTGCACTCATGAGGAGCTAATGACGAGGTCCCTTTTGGGTCGTTCAGGTTATATTGACCCAGTGACTAAACAGAAACACTGCTATCCGGAAATTGACGCAAACAGACGAAACACCATTATAGGTTTGAAACAATTACCACTTTGGTGTTTTCTGCATACAGCTTATAATCCTTCTTCTTTATCAATTTTCAGAATATGTCCTGAAACAAAAAGGTTATGACTACCGCACACTTAGCAAGGACAAGCTCCATCCAACTTACCAAGAGATGGCTGCACATCACAATGCCATTGTCCGGTCAATGACTGATTTCATGCGCGAGTATAAAATTACAAATAAGGATCAAATGCCGGCAAATTTTGTACCTCCGCCGCCAATGCAGAAGAAGAAGGTGACTGAAAGAGAAGTGTCCGACAATGATGACGACGAGGACGACTTCCACTTCGCACTTTAAAGCAAACACACTCCGAACTAAATTTTTGTGACGAAAGATCTCTGTAAGAATTATGACGAAAGATCTCTCTAAGAATTAAGTGCTTTTCTTACCAGACTTTTTTTCTAGAATTTATCAATAAACTTTGTGTGATAATTGATATCTTGATATCAAACCGTATAAACAAAGTTTAATTTTGTTGAATATTTTTTGCGTTTGTTTATGTAGAATAAAATATAGGAGAAGTGTTATTTTTTGCTTTTTGCGGCAAGGCCAGAGCGAGGAGGGGGGGGAACAAAAAGACAGAAATTTATTTGCCTATAGAGCAAAAAAGCTTGTTACACGTCTCACCAATATATCGTAGAAAATTGGTCCCTGCAAATACCCTAAATACATTACCCATTTGCCATTTTATTGAACATTTCCCTTTTGCCCTTTATTTATACATTGCCCGTTTGTTGATGTACGTAGAGGCTCGGAGTTCCGAGCCTACCTAACCACATTTGTCCAATAGTTTACCCCTGTCAAGGGTCCACCTTACTTCTCCAATTGTACAATATTTTTTGTGTATTATTCCCAATTTGTCCGGTAAATTACCAATAATTTTTTTTAGTGCAATTATTGCACGAAATACGGCCTTTTTTTCGGCCGGGCTACACTACAGATTGCTCTAAG
>Ga0194133_10009456_pt1 | contig 11157 bp, 7 predicted proteins | sample TA2KigOf40mmetaG_FD_155448 | JGI IMG/M metagenome (GOLD analysis project Ga0194133, IMG submission 155448) | Freshwater microbial communities from Lake Tanganyika, Tanzania - TA2015055 Kigoma Offshore 40m | ecosystem: Environmental > Aquatic > Freshwater > Lake | place: Tanzania: Lake Tanganyika...
AATGTAAACGATTTAGTAATTGGTGATAAAAATGCTATATTAGTAACATCTCGTATATTAGCATTTGGACCTGAATATATTACTAAAGTAATTGACCCATTCGATTCGGAAGAAACAGAAGTTACTATCGATTTGACTACTATAAAAGTAAAAGAGATAGATGAATCGTTGTTAAATAGACAAAACGAATATAGCTTTACACTACCTAATTCAAAAACCACCATCAAATTCAAATTATTGACTCACGGTGATGAAATTGCAATTAACAAAGATATTGAAGCATCTCAAAAAACATTAAAAACATCAAACGAAATCACTACTAGATATAGAAGGATGATTGTGGAAGTTGATGGTAATAGAGAGTTTGGATATATTAGTAACTTTGTTGCAAATAGATTGTTAGCAGGAGATTCAAAAGCATTGAGAAAATATGCAGGACAAATTACACCTGATTTAGACCTTTCATTTGATTACACATCCCCAATAACAGGTGAGACGGAGGCACTAAAAATCCCCTTTGGGATTAACTTTTTTTACCCTGCCGACTAATTATTCGGTTATACTTCATCAAAAGATTTTTCAGATGGTTTATTATGCCAATGGTGGATTTAATTGGCATGATGTTTACTATATGCCTATTAAACTTAGAGAGTTTTATTATAGAGAACTTGCAAAGGCTAAAGATACTGAAAAAGAACAAATGGATGCCGCAACTCGTAAATCTAATGCAGCTTCCAAAGTAAGAAGAAGATAATTAATAAATTTGTTTATATTTATAGATAAACATAAAAGTATAACTATGCCTAAATACATAAAAGAAAGTTTGTGGATGAATATTCTTAAATTTTTTGGTAAAGCACAGGACCAAAATAAACAAAGCAAACTTATTAGAAATATGAGAAAAACCCATCCAGAATTGGCTGATGCATTTTCAGATTGGGATAAGAATTCGTATAGATTATTACAAGCTACAAAAAAGGTATTACAAAAACATGGCAAATCTACAACAGATGTAGATACGTTATTAGGTGATTACGAATAAATTCTATTATAAAATAAAGAATGGCTAATACAAAAACAATAGACCAAATTCAAGCTGAAATAACGGCTAATCTAGAATCTAATAGGATATTAAGAGAAAGATTGCAACTTATTGATGATTCAGTAAAGGCGGGTCATCAACTAACCGATGCTGAAAAAGAATTTGTAAAACACGCCAAAGAATCTTTAAAACTTGAAAAAAGAAGAGCTGATTATGTAAAAAACTTCAATAAAGAGTTAGTAATAACTGCACAAAGTTTAAATGATATATCTGAATATCAGACATCAATTAATGAAGCATATGGTAAAGGTTCTCAATTAGCAAAGGCAGCAAATAGACAACTAGAAATTGCCAAAAATTTCCAAACTTCGATAGTAGCAGAAATTGAAGCGGGTAATATAAAAACAGCAAGTGGGAGGAAAAAATTAGCAGAAATATCAGCAGCATACGGAAATATGCAAATGAGCATAATAAATGCGGATAGGGCATTGGCATCTGGCGAAATTACTCTAGAAGAAAGAAATAAAATTGTACAAAAAGAGGCAGAGAAATATAGAAGTCTGGCAGCTAGTGCACAAGATATTGCAGGAATTAGTGAAGAAATGTTAAAAGCCATAGAAGAATCAGCTATTCAATCGGATTCCCTTGCTAAAGCATTGAAAAGTGCTGCTGTTCAATCTCAATTATTTAAACAAGCTATGGAGCAGGTTGTTGATGGTGCAGGCCCATTAGGCCCCATTTTAACTAATATTAACGTTCTATTGAAAACAAGCATAAGAGATACATTAGCTTGGAAAGCGGCAGTATTTGCATTAGGTGCTGCATTGGGTAAAGTTGCATATGATTACTTTGGTGCACCGATAAAAGCCGGAATGCAAGCAGATAGAGAGAGACAACAAAACGAAATAGATAATATAGCGGCAGTTGCAAAGTTAAGAAAAGATGCTGAATTTATACCTCAACAAATATCACAGGAAAGATTAGAACAAGAAATTAGTTCAACTAATCAGATTAATAATTTGATGCATGAAGCGGCATACGCCGGTCAAAAAGCAGCAATTCAATTTAGCGCATCCATGCAACAAGGTGCAGCACAATTTGAAAGAGCAGCAAAAACCGCATTATTTGGTAACAAATTAGGTTCAGTTGGATATGGGGCAGCCCAATTACAATTAGCAGGAATTAGTGCAGATAAAATTGCATCCGGTATGGAAGCGGCATCGGCAGCTACCGGTAAAATGCCAACCGCAAAAGCAGCCGCTGATATGGCTATTATGGCTGAAAGAACGGGTCAGTCTGTGGATAGTATAGCATCAATCAATGAGATGTTCCAAAGGATGGATGGTGTTACGGAATCTACTGCTATGAACCTTTCTGAAGGTTTAAGAAATATGGCTGACCAAGCTAAGATTGGGTTAGGTGGATTAATGAGAGAAATAGCAGAAGCATCTAAAGATGCATTATCATATCAAATTAAATCGGGTCCTGCGTTAGCAAAGCAAGTAGCATATGCTCAATCATTAGGTGTTAGTTTTGGAGATATAGCCAAAGCTGGTAAGAGTATGGTGATGAACTATAAAGATAGTATTAAAAATGAAATGCAATTATCAGCTATGTTGGGTAAAAACGTAGACCTTTCAGAAGTAAGAGCTAAATTTGCAAGTGGAGATACCGAAGGTGCATTAAAATCATTACAAGCACAAGGATTAGACCCGGCTCAAATGGATATGTTTGCGCAAGATGCTTTATCACAGGCATTAGGTGGAATGGATTTAAGTTCATTACAAAAAATAGCAACAAGAAGCGGTGCTCAAGTTGGTGGATTAAAAGAAGGAAAAGCTGGAGCAGCTAATCAGGATTTCTTATCAAGAACTCAATCAGCTGAAAGTGCTTTAAATGCTACACAAGCGGCAATATCAGCAAACACCGCAGTATTAGATGCCAAACTTTCACAAAAAATTGCAGATGCTTATTTAGCATCACCAGAATACGAAAACTATAAAAAAGCTCAAAATGAAGCAGCAATCCAAGCTGAAAATTTAGGAGCAAAAATGAAAGATGCTTGGTTACAAACCGATGATTATAAGAAATCATTAGCCGATAGTATGCAATTAGATTTTGCTGCGGGCCTCAAAGAAAATTTAATGGGAGGATTAGCTGCACTAGGTGGTGGATTAGCGACTAGCTTAATGGATAAATTAATACCAAAAGGTGGTGTAGGTGGAAAGCTTGCTGGTATGTTTGGATTAGGAGGCGCTGATAGTGGAGGTGGTGATGCCGGTGGAGGCGATGCGGGAGCAGCTCCTGCGGCGCCCGATGGTCCTATTGCTAGTGTAGCCGCTCAAATTGAAGCAGCTGAACCTATAATTAAAAAAGCAAAACCATTAGGAAAATCATTAGCAGAATTTGGTAAAGGAATAGGTAGTTTTGTAACAAGTGTAGGAAAAGGATTTGGAGGAGCTATTAAAGCTATATTCACAGGATTAGCAGAAGGTATTAAAGCATTTGGTAATCCTGTAATATTAAAAGGAGCAGCTATAATTGCCGGTGTAATCGTAATCATAGGAGCCGCAATCGCAGGAGCAGCTTGGCTGATGGGAAAAGCATTACCAACGCTTGCAGAAGGATTGGCTGGATTCAACAATATAGACGGAATGAATTTATTAGGCGTAGGTGCCGGTCTTACCGCATTAGGTGTAGGTATGGCAGCAATGGGTGCTGGAGCGGTAGCAGGTGGTATAGGTAATCTGATAGGTGGATTATTAGGGGGTGGTATGGGAGATACTATGAAAAAATTAGAAGAATTTCAAAAAGTAGATATAGATGCAGCTAAAGTAAAAAATAATGCCGATGCCGTTGTTAACTATTCAAAAGCAATGGCAGTATTGGGCGCAGGCACTGCAATAGGTGGTATAGGAAATATGGTGGGTTCGATAGCAAATGGTATCGCAGGATTCTTTGACAAGAAACCACCAATGGAAAAAATGCAAGAATTTGCCAAAATGAATATAGATGCGGCAAAAGTTAAAAATAATGCAGAAGCTGTAGCCGCCTACTCAAAAGCAATGGCTCAAATGGGAAAAGGTTCAGCAATTGGTGGATTGGGTGCAGCAGTTGGTGCAGTAGGTGGAGCGATAGCAGATTTCTTTGGTGCAAAACCACCATTAGCACAAATGGAAGATTTTGCTAAATTGGAAATGGGAGATACTGAAAAACTAAAAAGGAATGCAGAAGCATTTACCGCATTTGGTAATGCAATGGCATCATACAAAGGTGCTTCAGGTTCATTGGGCGGTATAATAGCAGATGGAGTTGCACAATTCTTTGGTGTAGAACCACCTTTAGAAAAAATGAAAGAATTCGCAACAGCGGATTTGGGTGATACTTCAAAATTAAAAGCAAACGCTGAAGCATTTACATTGTTTGGTAATGCTATGGCATCATATAAAGGTAGCGGAGCAAGTATTGGTGATGCTTTAGCGCAAGGTGTATCTAGATTTTTAAAAGTAGATACTCCATTGGATAAATTCCAAAAATTTGCGGCTATATCTGGAATAAATGTTCAGCAAGTTAAAAACAATGCAGAAGCATTTACCGCATTTGGTACTGCGATGGCATCATATCAGGGAGAAGGTGGTTCAGGATTTTGGAGTAGTTTGGGAAAAGGCATATCGGATTTTTTTGGTGGTGGTGAGGAAGATTTGATTACTAAATTCCAAAGATTCAGCGCCTTAAATTCATCTGGTATTACAGCAACTGCAAATGCAATAGGTAGTTTAAATACTAATTTAGCAAACTTTAATGCAGAAACCGCAGAAAGAGTAGCTAACGGATTTTTAACTGTTGCAAATTCTACTACAACAAATTTAACAGCAGAAAGAACATCAATGATTAACCAATTTAGTTCAGCAATAGCTGGGTTAAATTCAAACTTATTAGTTACAGCATCTATTGCAAGTTCAATTGATATTGTATCGGTTGCATTTGAAAATCTTACATACTCATTAAATAGGTTAGCAAGTGTTCCTACTAAAGCATTAAATGATGTTCCTTGGATAAGAATGACAGCATTTGCAGCAGCAGGTGGTAAAATAACCCTTGCACAAAGTGCAAATAATTCATTTAACATCGCACAAGATACTGCAAAGAATATTGAAAAAATGGCTGGTAATACTGAAGCAATGGTTAAATTAAATAACACCATCGCTAGATTATTGAAAGAAGGATTCTTTGGTGGTGAAAGTGTATCTAACTTATACTTAGATGGTAAACAAATAAGTACATCATTTAAACGTTATAATTCGAATACACAAGGTAGTAATCCATAAGGATGATTAATCCATAAATTTTCTTAAAGGATATTTATAGTAAATAGAATTACTATCAAATGCCAAGTATCTTAGATTTATTTAAACAAGCTAACGCAAATGGTGAGGTCACTATGTGGGATGGTGGTGCTCAAAACAAAGGGTTGGGTGGAAAGATAATGGATTTTGTTAAAGCAGAAATCAATCCAAAAGGACCAAGAGTTTTGTTTTACAAAAAATTAGTAACACCACCACTAATCTATGGTACTGAAACTCCACGTATTTCATTAAAAGGAACTGTTGACCCACCGAGAAGTTTAGCAACTAAATCGGCAAAATATAACGAAGACCCGACTAAGAAAACTCCTATAAGTTTAGGTTCATTATTAGGAGGTTCAGCAAATAGACCTTCAGATACTATATTTGAAAATAAAAAGAAAGCACCTGTTACAAAAGGAACGTTACCTGCATCAGTTGGTAACCATTCCGCATTAAGATACGCAGTAGAAGCAGATAAAGATTATTTTATAAGTAAAGCACCAATGGGACCGAATGCACTTTCGGGTGTATTAAAGGGTGATTTGAATCAAATGGCTGGAAAAGCCGTAGGTGCCGGGATAAGTGCGGTTAAAAAAACAATTGGAAAAGCGGTTACAAGCTTAGTTACAAAGAAAAGAAAGAAAGGACAGAAAGGACCTAAAAAGCCAGATAAAGTTGGAGTTGTTGGTAAATTATATGGTGGAGGTACTCAATCGGGAAATGGTGATGTTACAAAAGGTAATGTAAAAAATTCGGAATATTTTACTTATTTTGAATCTACCACAAATCCACGCACAAATCGAGAAGAATATATAGCTAGTGGGGTATATAGTAGAAATAAAGAAAAATTTATAAATTTAGATACATTTAATAAAGGTTTATTAGATGCCGGTATGATACTAAATGATTCCGATTTGGTAAATGTAGCTGATAGTAGAGTAATAGGCGCACCTTTTATAAAAATTAAGCCATATGGTACAACACATTCGTTGATATTTCCAGCAGCTGTTACAGGTATATCCGAAAGTATAGCGCCCGAATGGAATTCATTTAAATATATTGGTTCACCATACAACACACATAGATACAATGGTGTAGAAAGAACTTTAAGTTTTGAATTTAAATTATACTATTTAGATGATGATACTAAGCAAACAATGTTAATGAATTTGAACTCATTAAAAGAATTAACATTTCCATACAACACACCATCATCTATAAAATATAGTGATGAAGAAGTTGCTTTAGGATTTTCTCCTAATTTAATAGAATTAACCATAAACGGGTTATATAATAATATATTTGGATTTATTACACAATTAGAATTTTCAGTAGATGATGCAACAAGTTGGGCAGCAACAGAATGGTTTGGCGATGAGGAAGCAAATAAATTATATCCAACTGTTATAAACGTATCATTTGGTATGACTATAATAGAAAATCATAAATTAGAACAGGGGAAAACAACAAAAGTATTCAAATACGATTTTGATGGATTAAAAAATGATACAGCTACATGGATAGTCGAAAATAAAAAATAAAAATAAAATGAGTAGATATACAAATAGCGAAAAATTGCAAACAAAAGGTTCAAAAAAACAATATTTAGAATCTACTATTTATCCGATAGTTAAACCATCAGATACGGATTTATATATTATATCGGAAAAGGGAGATAGATTAGACTTATTAGCTAATAAATATTATGGTGACCAAACTATGTGGTGGATAATAGCAACGGCTAATAACATAAATGATGCTACTTTTTATGTAAAGCCTGGAATTCAGTTAAGAATACCAGTGGATACAACTAAAGTGTTTACTGATTTACAAAATATAAATAAATAAGTTATGCCATTCCCATATTTAGCACCTGTAAAAGAATGGGTTGTAGCTGTATTAAAAGAAAGAGAATATCAATTTGACTCTACTTCCAATCAAATACCTAATAATTTTAATTCCGTTTTAAAAAGACCGTGGGTAGTATTAACTTCTGGTGCTAAAGTTACTCAACAACCTATGAAGGGGTTGGATGCTGATGCTAGAGCAAAAAAGTTGCAAGAACTATACACACAAAACGCATCGAATAGTAATGATTATTTGGGATGTATTATAAGAAATGATTTAAATAAAGAAGCAAAATATCAAAAAGAAGAATCATATATAGGGGTAGATTTCGCCGGTAAAAAAATCAAAACGATTGGAGAATCAAATAGAAGAATCTCAACACCAATTATAGAAAGCGTTGAAATAGATACCGATGGTGCTAATAATACTTTAAAAGTAGCAAGAGTAAATCTTAGGTGTTTTTCATTAAAACAATTTGAAATGTTTGAATTGTTTTTTTGTAGACCTGGTATGAATGTATTAGTAGAATTCGGAGATACTACATTAGATACTTATAGATTTAGTAATAGAAAAAAGCCAGTTGATGAAACATACCCTAATTCAGCGCACGTATCAAATTTAATATTTCCAAAAAATGATTATCAAAAATTTGTTGATGAATTTTCATCTTATTACAAATTTAATAATCTATCTTTTAAAAATTTTCAACAATACGTTAAAAAATCAATGGGTTCATATGATTTTGTTGCTGGGAAAGTTACCGATTATAATTTTGGAATAGAAGCCGATGGAACATACAATGTTATGGTAGAAATTTCACAAGGAAATCAAATGTCTTTGGCAATACCAATAAATGTGGGTAATGATAAATCAACAGTGGGTACTCAACCAAAAGCAGGTAGTGTTGAAGAATTTGACCAATGGATTGCTCAATTAGCTGCGGATTTAAATATTGAAAAAGATAAACTATCGGCAAGTAAGAAAGATTATGATAAAGAATTTTTTAACTGGGGTAAACTTAGTGATAAAAAGGAAGATGAAACAGCATCAACCGAAAGATATATTTCTTTTAGATTTATATTAAAAAAATTAATGAACTATACATTATCAGAAACGGGGTATGTGCCGGATGATTTTGAATTTATTATTCCTAAATATGATGTAGGAGGAACACAAAAAGAATACATTCCAATTCGTTCTCATAAAAATATAATTTCCGCAAATACTGATATAGTATATCCAAATAAACAAATGGTAACATTTCGTGCTCCTATAAATGATAGTAAATCAAAAGAAGGAGATGAAATACAAGTTTCTACTAAAACAATAGATTGTAGTATAAATGGTTATTCGGTAAATGAAGGAGTTATCGTAAAAAATGAAAGCGGAGATATTTTAAATCCTGAAACTAAAGAAGGTGATTGTTGTGGAAACGCTTTAAATATTTTTATAAATTATAAAGTTTTAGTTCAGTCGTGGAAAGCATCCTATTCAAGAATAGATTTTTTAACTGCTATATTGGATGCTATAAATGCAAATAGTTTTGGTAAGTTTAGATTAGTTAGAGCAAACCACGATGAAAGAGTTTCAGCTAGCGTTATGGATTATACATCCCAAAGTGATGCTAAAATAAGTAATGATATTTATAGATTTAATGCTAACACTATAAAATCAAATGTTATTGATTTTAGTTTTAATTTTGAAATGAGTAATTTAGTAGCAGGAAGAACTGTATTTAATGCTCAACGATTTTTAACAGATGCATTAAAAAATTTATCAGCTACCGAAAAAGCATTGCCACAAATACCATTACCACCAAAAGTATTTCAACAATTTGATATGTCTTTAATGAGTAATGCTGATGGGTTCTTTGCTTTAAATATGATTGATTTGAAAGCATTGGAAGCAAACTATAATGAAGCTGCAAAAAAAGGTACAACATCAGGCGATTCCGAACAACCAAAACCTAACGAACCGCCTGATTACACTTCAATCATAGATAGTAAATCAATTAAATTCAAATTCAAAGATGGGATTAAAGTTTTAATATTTACAGATGGAGAACTTACGAAGAAAAAAATATCAGCACCAAAGCAAGATGCTAAATCAACGTTAACTCCTATTGATATAACATTAACGTTAGATGGTATAAATGGCTTTAATTGTGGTGAATATTTTAGAATTAATGGTGTGCCTGAAATATATAATCAAATTGGTGTGTTTCAAATAACAAACACAAAACATAGTGTAACACCGGAAGGATGGAGAACAACATTAGAAGCACAATTTAGAATAACTCCTAAACAATAACGATATGTATTCTAAGATAGCAACTAATTTAAATTTATTCAAACTACCAAATCCGAAAACGATAGTACCATCACCCGATGAAACGGATTATCTATTAGGATTTATAAGAAGATACTTTTGCCAAAAATCAAACGATTCGAATAGTTACATTTTTGAAATTGATGAACAAGAATATGATAAACTAAACTTATCACCATTTTGGAAAGTGGTTGATATAAAGTGGAGAATAAGTGGACCGATTGATATGGTGTATAATGAAGTTGGTAATATAAGCGATGTTGGTGTAAAAGAATCAAATAAAGCAGCTATAAACTTAGCGGCTTTGAAAATTAAAAATATTTCCTTATATTTACCAAATATACTACAATTCTATAAATAAGAGATTTTGAATTCTCAAAAAAAAGTTGTATATTTGTTTCCGTATGAACCTAATAGAGAGCAACGATATTCTCCTATCCTTTTACAAATTAAGCCCAAAAGTGGTATTGATGGTGCCTGTATGGAGTTCACCTAAAGCACATGAATACGATACATCCATATCGTTTGTTTATCTTAGAACTGAAAAATCCGATTATCTTATAAATTTTAACCACATCGATGCCAAACAATGTAAAATGGCAGCACTTAGATTACTGGTTAATGAAAACACATTGGTTTATGGGAATCGCTATATAGGTAGTAAAGGACTCGATTATGAGTATGTTTACTTCGAAGAGTATGGGAAACCATTTAATTTAGAAGAGTTCGCTGAAGAGGTTTATAGAGGGTATAGAAGCGATTTTAAATACCTTAACGATTGCATACCCTTAATGAGATGGTACGAAGTACTAAAAAGAATACCAATAATATCAGATATTAAAGAATGGTATAGAGTATATTCAGATTCAATCCTAACATTGGGAAGGTTGGAAGGGGCTGGGGTAAAGGTCGATGAGGAAAATTTTATTGATAGATTTCACTTCAATAAAGAATACCTGCCCAAAGGGTTTGCTTACACCAAATACAACCCATATACGGTAACGGGTAGACCATCCAATAGACACTTAGGGGTCAATTGGGCTGCTATGAATAAATCCGATGGTAGTAGAAAAAATATAGTAAGTAGATTTAAGGGGGGAACTCTATTACAATTTGATTATGAATCCTATCACATCCGTATCATTGGAAAGATGGTGGGTTATGTATTTCCCGAAGGTGAAACTGCGCACGAACATTTAGCAAAATATTATGGGGTTACAACCGAAGAATCAAAGGCGTTATCATTCAAATATCTTTATGGTGGTTTGGATGAATTCGCCAAAGGGATTCCGTTTTTTCAAAAGGTGGATGAGTATATACAATCCGTTTACCAAAAGTTTGTAATTTCGGGCGCTTTAACGACTCCACTTTACAAAAGAAAAATCCCATTCCAACGAATCGAAGGTGCGACTGAACAAAAGGTATTTAACTATCTATTACAGGCATTGGAAACTGAAATCAATTATAAGAAGATTGGGGAAGTGTTGAAGTGTTTGGATGGTAGTAGGTCAAAAATGATACTATATACATACGATGCGTTCTTAATTGATGTACATCCTGCCGAAAAAGAGTGGGTTTTAAAAGATTTGAAAT
>Ga0194133_10009458_pt1 | contig 11155 bp, 7 predicted proteins | sample TA2KigOf40mmetaG_FD_155448 | JGI IMG/M metagenome (GOLD analysis project Ga0194133, IMG submission 155448) | Freshwater microbial communities from Lake Tanganyika, Tanzania - TA2015055 Kigoma Offshore 40m | ecosystem: Environmental > Aquatic > Freshwater > Lake | place: Tanzania: Lake Tanganyika...
TTTTGAGATTATTGTGAAGTACTTTTCTGAGTGCTACAAAACAAAAATGATCAACTGAATTATTGGTATACCAATAGCAAATAAAAAACTGCTTTATATTATGTACAAGCCAACCGGGCCTCGGCGCTGCCCGGAAAATTAACATAATAGTATAAGGGTACCCATCTGGACATTTTTGTTACACAAAGTTTTCTCTCCCTTGACCTGATTGGGTTTTGGAGTTTGGGGTCCCCCAGGTCTGGGGGTCAGGTTTGCGGGGTCATGCATGTGTTAAGAACCTTTGATGAGTTGGTGGCGATGTCTGTGCAAAATTTGGTTCGGGCGTGAAAAGGGTCCATAGGTACAAACAGTCACTTTTATATATATAATAATAATAATAATAATAATCTTGTGCAGTATAGACTCAGGCGATGTTGATGCGTGACCAACACCTTTATAAGAGTCCCGCTGATGTTTATGGCCACTGCAGATTACTATTACCCTGACTGAGAGTGCCTTGTTGATTTTTTTTGCAATCCGGTGTTGAAAAATTGCTGGCATGGGTGGCGGGGGATTGAACCCACAACCACACCTTAGATCTCAGTTCTCAGTCAGGTGCATATGACCTCTCAGCCACGGCGACCCCATGGATAGAAGATATGACAATACTAATTTTACTTGACAGCATTAATTTTTTCTATTTTCTCAAATTGAAAAGTTTTCAAAATAAGAAAGCATTAAAGCATCTGTCCTTTTGTTGCTTTGGAAAGACAGTTCAATCAAATGCTCTCATCGAAATACGTTTTCCAAGACTTCCAGAGCTTGAGTGTTTCACTAATCTTGAAAAATATTTGAATAGGCCGAATATTTTAAGAGCAGTTCTCTTCAATTTTGCTCCCCCTCCCTTCTTCCCATCGGAAGATCATTCCAAGCTGATTTTCAAAATTTCAGTCGTGTCCAATTAACTGGAAACTTTGGCATATTTCTGAATGTAAACACCCAAAGGATCTGAAATCCTAAACTGCTATATAGAATGAAAAGTTTTAGATGTAAGTTGTTGGGTTTGTGCAGGAATCTTTGGAAAGGCTTTTTGATTAATGGAAAACTTTTCAGACCAAACCACAATAGTCTATAATTTAATTTGTAACAAATGCCAAATAGTGACTGAGTTTCATTAACAATCTTCTCAGCAAAAATTTTGCTAGTTTCTTTTCGTTTGATTGTTATTTTCTCAAAGTAAGATATTTACATAATGAAACTTTTCATTTTATTTATGGGAATTTATCAAGTTACGCGTTTGAAAATACTTTTTCTGGGTGATTACGAAAACTTTGAAGGTTTTTTTTTAAACGTCTAGAAAAAAAAAGTTTTCAAAGGAAGATTAGGTAAAAACCTCAGCAATTTTGCCCAAAGAACTTTGATCGTTCAACCTGCGCATCAGAATTTGCATCTCAGCAACTGAAATTTTCGATGGAAACAAAAATTTTTGATACAAGAACAAAGAGGGATAAATTTTTAAAATATTTATTTCAGACAGTTTGCACAACATTCTGTTGCTGTTACAGCATAATTGAAACTTGTCATAAATTGGATAAAAATCGGGATTCAGGTAATTTAAGGGAGTGGTGAGGTGGGGTCTGACAACTGGCTGAGGACTAGGGTTTGATCCCCAGTTGGGGCAGATCTTTGACACCAGGATGATGGCTATACCTTATTCATGGTTGATAGTGTTGTACAGATATCACGAACAAGAAACCTGTTTTTATTTTTGAAAAATTACAAAATAATTACATCGGAAAATGCCATTTCCAAAATTTAACCATGGATAGTTCAGGTGTCTGTAAGACACAATAACATTATAGAGAATGGTTGTAAAGTCTAACACTTCCTAAACTGAACATAAGCTGTCAATCAATAAACCAAAGGGCCATTAGATTGAAAAACCAGGCTTTTTATCCAGTACACTCAATAATTTGCTCCACTTGATGGAAGGGCACCTGACTGAGAACTAAGAACTAAGTTTGTTGCTTCGATCTCCAGCCATGCCAGCAATTTTACAATGTCGTATTGCTAAAAAATCAATATGCCACCCTCAGTCAGGGTAATTATAGCTTGCAGTGGCGATAAGCATAATTACGTGTATATGGCGGGACTCTTATAAAGATGTTGAACACACATTAACATCAGATTATTATTATAATCAAAGAATATCAAGCAGCCTTTAGTTCTTTCATTAAAATAGGCTTTGATCATGAATTTACCTTAACATAGATTAAAAGACTGATGACCTATTTAAAATTTTCACATCCGTACCCTACTAGGAGCTCATACTATATTTAAAATGGCACTACAATCTTTCGCCCAATGCAAGTTCGCCTAATCAAGTTTGCCAACCATACAAGTTTGCCTAATGCAAGTTCGCCCAATGCAGACCCCAGAACCCCCCCTATTTTTTAATGTTGATTTTTATTGCATTTTTACTACGAACTCATTCTTCAAATGAGTTCGTAGTTCATAACGTAATTTGTAGCCCCGCAGGATTTTGTTAGTGGGGGGTTGGTTGGGTATGGTTAGGTTAGCAATATTAGGCGAACCTGTCATTAGGCGAACTTGCATTAGTCGAAACGACATAGAATCATTTAAAATCTTTTTTTTAAGTACGCCTTTGCAAGTCTACCTCATTATAAAGGCCCACTGGTGGCCTTTGATCTTTTTTTCTATGGTTTTTTTACCCGGGTGGGAGAAGAACCCGGGTCGATGGGATAGAATTCCGGCATTAAACCATACGACCACCTGACTCCCCTTACAATCACTGTAATTACCCTGAAAGATGTCAACCTAAGCCTTGCTTATTATAAGATGTCTGAATTGTAGCTTTTTCCAATCTCAAAGCTTTTTTGGAATCCCAATCAAGTATTTGAATGTTTGATCAACTGATTTGTTGCTTTTGATTCGAGTTGAGAAACGATTGGAGAGACATTAAAAAGGCTTTTGGCTTGATCTAAACTTTAATATATTGAATCGATTGAGGGAGGCTGAATTTGCATTTGAAATCGTGTGTGTGTGTCACAACTGCAGATGTAAATGAGGAGGATTTAAAACGAAAAGCTCAAAAAAGAAGACGATGAAACAGATAGGAAAAATATAGTTTTCATTTGATCTTTTTTTTTTACATCGTAGAAGATATTTTTTTCTTCCTCACACATCTCTTCTTGTTTTTTTCCTCCATTTTCACTTTAAAGAAAAGTTCTGAATGGTGTTGGATATGTGTATAAATAACGTAATTAAATCTCTTGCTTTGGCATTCAAAGTTTGTCATTTATTCCATATTTCATGGAGTTGCACATAGGAGAGGTTTAAGTTTTTTCCTTGCATCATATGCATGCTTTAAGGGAGCAAGAATTTGGTCTGGAAAGTTTACAAGGAAAAAAGAAGTTTCAAGAGATTATTTTCTCCCCAACCATATCGATCAAGTTCATTACCAAAAAAAAAAATTTTCAATTCAAAAGCCCTGACTTTTTTTTAGAAAAGAGTCTTGACATAGACTGACTGGGGTGGGGAATTTTTTTTTAGGAATAAAAGTGACTTTTGAAGGCCAAATTTACATTCAGGATGGGAAAAAATCCCTAAACTGACCTTGGATTGTTGTTATTGCAGAGTAGCACCATTTTAACACAAAATATAACAATGGATGAGCTAATCCAACACATACATACAACAATACATTCACTTTTTATTCTGCTAAATCATCAAATCTATTAATGTGTTCACCAAGTCGTGTCCTTTTCTTTTTCTCACACAAACACACACACAAAAAAGAAACATCCAACTCCAAGTCATTATTTTTTAGAGGCTGCATGGAAAATGATGAAAAAAGTCAATAAAATGTTTGATTTTTAAACAAATATGATATTTTAGAAGCATTTGATAAAATATAGTGTTCTGATTTTATTTACATCAAATTGGAATCTTTTTCCTCGGTTGATTATTATTCACTCCTTATTTCGACTTGATTTTTGTCAGGCAATTTTCTTCATCAGAGAGGCGAAAAAAAGAAAGAGGAATTTCGATGTACGTGATAAGAAAAAGAAAATATTTTTCATATTTTTCTTACAGTATAGCCTGATCCCAACAGTCAGTTTCATTTTAGAGAAAAAGTTCAGTTTTCTTATGATAATTTTCCAAGTCTCCAAATAAAAAAAGAAACATTTTTTGTCCATGTTTGCAAAAAAAATCCATTGGGGTCATGTAAAGAAGCAGTTTTTCAATTCCTTCATTAAAATTGGTAATTAATTACCTTTAAAGTCACAGCCTTCAAAAAAATCTAAAATGTAATGGCTTTCATCAAACTGTTGTTTGAAGGGTATTCTTAACAAATGTTGAGAACTGTAATTCAGGTGAGTAAAAACAGCATTGACGTTAGAGATGGGCCCTTACCCGACCCGAGCTTGCTTTTGCCTCGCAGTAAATAGAGGTTAACCCATCTTTGACCCAGGTATTTTTTGACCTGGCCCTCAAAGATTTTTTTTGACCCAAAGGGAAAAAATTGAAAAATTTGGTATTTTTAAAGGAAAACATGTGGCTGACCCAACCTGACCAGCTCCAAGCAACAAAAAAATGACCCAACTGGGGTCAAAATTTTTTGACCTTGACTCATCACTAGTTGACTTCACAGCAGTTCTTATGTAATCAATGCAACTGTACTTAAGTAAGACAACTTCAAAAAGAACTAACCTGCATAATCTCTAGAAAGTATTTCCATTCTACGTCTTTTTGGGTGTGTATTGTTACATTGCATTACCCGTGGGTTTCTCTTTGGAAGAATTACTTGCCATAACCTTTCTGACTTTGTATTTCAATCTGTAAGAGACACCCATGTGTAAGCGTAATGCATTGTTGAGTCAGCGATGAAAAAGATTCAGTTGAACAAACACGCCTTTTATTTTGGTTCATGAGATTTCAGACATAACTTATTTTTAAGTCAACTATACCATAGTGATGGGTGGTCAGGTTAGGTCAATATTTTGTTGCTCGGGTCAGATTGGGTCAGCCATCTTTGGTTGGGTTTGGGTTTGGAAAAATCTCAAAATACTAAATTGTTTTCCCTTGGGGTCAAAAAGTACCCGGATCAAAGAAGGGTCGGCCTCTTACTTACTGCGGGTCAGGGCCCATCTTTACTATACCATGATAGAATGATCAGCTCCAGAAATGTAGTTGTCAATCAATCAAAACAATACCCTTTGTTCAAAATTTTTGCTTATAAGAAATGTTTTTTGAATTTTCTCAGGGTCTACTTTTTTTTTATCCTGACCATCATAAAAAAGATATTTTGTGATAGTATTTTTCAGTGATCCATTCTTCCATTTTTCATAATAGTCTTCCATAAACTCCTTGTCAACTAGTTCCTATTATAACCTTTGAGAAGGAAGGCTCGAATCCATGATTGAGCTTATTTGAAGAAATATCATCTTCTCAAGCTCAAAATTTATTTGCTATCCAGATAAAGTGTGTTGCTGAAAAGGCAAAAAATATCTTCCATTGACTCTTAAATCACAAAGCAAAGTCAGAGAGGCTGACTTTTTCAACGAAGTCCTGCATGCAGTTTCATCTTCACAGTCAATTAACTTCACCATGGGAGTAAAATACAAATTAAAGACCTGATCAACGAACCTCTTCTTTTTGAAAACTTATATTTTCTAGAAACCCAAACTGCTACCTAGATCTGAATGAGATTCTCAACTTTTTCTTTTGTCTCTTTTGCATGCAGTAAGTTTGGATATGACAAACTTTAACCATCTTTTTGTTGTTATAACAATCAACTACTTATCACTACCAAGACTGCACTATTTTCAAGATGAATCAAATAAGATTTAATGTTTGTACCATTCATTTACAGATTGTTTTTATTGCCTTTTTTTTCTTGAATGTATTTTGTTCGATCTTATCTTTGGCTTGGTTCAACCTTGCTCAGAACAAAAGCAATCAAATCTTCCGGCTAATGGGCCATCTACAAAAAGTACTGACCCCAAACAACGTCCATTTATATTTAATCAGATTTTTTACTGCTTGATCACAAAAGCGTCGTGCAGTTTTTTGTCGTTTTTTTGGGGGGGAATTTTGGTGTTTTGCACCAAACGAAAAATAATCTCTGGGAATAGATTTTGGAAAAAAGAAAAAGGCAGGAATTGAAAGTGTAAAAGATTAATAACAACATTTTAGAAAGGAGAATTGATTTTATTTTGATCAATAAATAAAGTTTGTAATTTTTGTACTATATAGATACAGATTGTGAATCATGTTGAATCAGTAATGTTTTTAAAAAAGCTGTTGAATCTTTAGCCTTGAACTTGGGGTAAATAACCAACTTGTAAATTGAAGTTGAAATGTTAAAAACCTGAAATAAGAGTTACATTTGCATTGATACTTTGGGCTTAAATCTTATTGTTGGCTTTGGACCTTGAATAATGATACATAGAGTTGGAATGAATGATACTGTTTAGAAATAAGAGTTGCATTTGATTTGATACTAAGTATTTTTCCAGAAAAGGCTTGTGAAAGTCAAATCATTATGAAAAAAATGAAAATAAATTGACACAGTACAGACTCATACAATGTTGATGGGAGAACAGCACCCATTATGAAAGTCCTGCTGTGGACATAGAACTATGATACCATGTTGTTTTGTATACCGGACACATCGCCTACAACGATTCGCTTACTACGTCAATTCGCCTACAATGATTTGCCTACTATCATTGCTAACCAAACCAAACCTAACATAACCTAACATAATCCAACCTAACCTATCCTAACCAAGCCTAACCTATCCTAACCTGACCTAACCTAGCCTAACCTAACCTTACCTAGCCAAGCCTAACCTTGCCGAACCTAACCTAACTTAACCTAAACTAACCTAACCTAACCTATTCTAACCTAACCTAGCTGAACCTAACCTAACTTAACCTAACCTAACCTATCCTATCCTATCCTATCCTAACCTAAACTAACCTAACCTAACCTAACCTAACCTTACCTAACCTAACCTAACCTAACTTAATCTAGCCTTACCAAACCTGACAAAGTAGGTGTGAAACGACAGAAGTCAAAATGACGGTAGGCAAATCATCGTAGGTGCAAATCATCATAGGCAAAATGGCTATAGTTGAATTGACGTTTTCCCAAGAACTTTGTTTATGGTCACTGAAGATTATCAATTTGATGACCAAGGGTGAATGATTGATTTTTTCGGAATGGTGGGTGTAAGAATTTCTGAATTTGTTAGGGGGTTAAACCCACAACCTCAGATCTTGGTTCTTAGTGTGGTCTAAATGGCCACTTAGCCATGGCAACCCCTGATGATGTAATTTGCAAATACAAAACTTAATAATTGTCTTTTTTGTGCAAGCAGAACTTTTAGACATTAACAAACTATGTTTTCTTGAGGACCTTTTCTTCTAGTCTGCCACTCTCTTTTTGTGGTGATGCAGCTTGATTGACGCCTCTAAAATAAATGGCTTGTAATTGAAGAAATAACAAACTTGTTTTGAGGGTCAAGTTGTGAAAAATAAAAAAGAGGTGTTCTGATTTGAGCTTGAAAAAAATCAAATCAAGCGGTTGTTGTCATTCTGGTCAATAAGTTTTTATTTTCTTACAAAGTTTCTAAGGGGGGGACACCGATGCTGAACCTAATCTTCAAGGATTTTCATGAGCAGTTTTCTACCATCATAGTTTGTGTTTTTATGACTAAAAAAGGGGTACCATGGCCCATACCTTTACAGTGGTTTAACCAAACTTTTTTCTCTCATTTCACACCAACCAGTTATATTTTTACTGCGACAAACCAGAGACAATTTGGTGAGAAAAATATTTGTGTTTTCTACAAAAGGAAAAAAAAAATAATGGAAAAGTTAGCAGCAGGAAAATATCTTAAAAAGATGATTGAAAGAGTGCATATTTTTTGACCAAATGATTTACAAACAAATCATTGAAACCACTTTGACTATGTTTTCTGGACTTTGCCAATTGGCCAATAAACAGCACGGTCAGTGAGTTGCTTAAAAATTGATTGCTTATTGTTTTCGACATTTGAAGGGTCATTATACTTTTTAACACACACACTCCCTTACAATAAGGCATTGCAAAAATGTGATTCCAAAAATATACAAGCAAAAAAGTATTAATGTTGTAGTGTAAATAAAAGCAAATTGACTGAGAGTTAAATTTATTTGCTACTTCTTATAAATAATGAATTGATTAGCTTGATTGTGTTTAATCAAAGAAATAAGGAAATTACAACCTTGTTTCAAAATAATTGTTTTAATTGGCAACTGGCAAGAAGACAAGGAATGAAAAAAGTAAATGGCCTGACTAGATTAAGATTAATTGAGATCGACAGTTCTGTTCGTTGGTTGATTCTTAACATTAGCTTAACAAAAATCGACATGAGGGAGCCACTTGAGTATCCGATAATAAGTTTTTGGGGAAAGCCTTGGATTATTTTTGTAGAGAATAAAAAATAATGGATAAAGAATATATCTACAAATTTATGTATATGGACAAAAATAAAGACTTGGAACAAAATAGCTAAAGTTTTTCCTTGTCGATTAAACGGGGACATCATGTCTGTTGGAATAATTGCTGCATTTAACGTGTGACTTTACATTTGAGACAAATGGTGGCCATTATGCCACTAACTTGGGTTGTACTAGTGCAATTTTGAGATTTCATTCCAACCAGGAGTTTGTTTTGATCAAGAAAAGGACAGAAAGAGAGAGAAAATGAATTAAAGAAATGAAATCTTTTAACAAATGATCTTCAAGGTTGGACTGGAACTTTTTATTTGAATAAGTTTCTTCGAAAGCAAAATTAAACACTACACTATAATGGCAACTGAATTTTTTCAATGTTTACAATTCACCATAAAAAGAAATGTTCAAGTTTGAAACAATTTGTAGAATGTGAACCATGCTTTTTAGATGTTTTAAAAGATAAGATGAACTTGTAAAGCAAACAAAATTTAAGATTAAAGAGATAATGGGTTGCAAAGTTTCCTCATATATATGTACATTTTTAAACATACCATTTAAAAAAAAACAATAAAGATATTCCTTTAAAGTAAAATTAATTCCATTCGAAACCCTTGGGACAAACCTTTTATCTTTATAAAATAGTGTGACAAAAAAGCAAGGCAAAGAAATGCACTTCTCCATGGTGATTATTAAGCAAATGTTTACCTGTGCCTTATTAACTTTTCTTTAGATTTTGAAAAAAAAACTTTTATGAACTTTTTTTCTTGTTGTTCAATAGAAAGGAAGGCTTTTTACCTGAAACATATTGCTGTTTATAAAAGAATTCCTGCATGACTAAAACATGTTTCTTATTCGCCTTTTCGACTTTGAATTGTAAATTTCTACTGGCAAATAGAGGATTGGATTGCACATACCTGGGAGATGAGGGTGTTGGGGGTCCAGATCAGGCTAAATGGTACGTACTTACTTACATTGAAATAAACTTTTAGTACAAGTTCATTGGAAATGCAACTTCAAAATTTAGAATTATACCTGTAAGGCTAGTTTTCTTTTCGAATTTCTATAAGGTTAGATCAAAAAAAGGCTTTACAACGAGGACAAAAATGTGCAATAGTAACAAAAAATTAATTTCTGGCCAATAACTTTGAACAGTGCTGCTGTATTGGAAAGCATTAAATGAATTCCCAAGGTTATGCGCAAACCCAATTGAACCAATCGAAAACTAAGAGATAAAGTAAGTTAAGAAACAAAAAGATAGAGATGGATGGGTATTGCTTACCTCATCACATTTGCCAGAAAATTGAATTGTCAGCTTGAGTAAAACCTAAGCAACCATTTTTGATGCTTCAAGCTTGAAAATAATAGCTTTTCCACCACCTGAAATGCTAACTTTTTCTCTTGATATTTTCACAACAACATGATTTTTGTCAAGATATTTAGAAACTCTTAAACCAGCATTTTCAAATTTCCACATCAAAGGCTAAAAGTTTTTCTTCTATATCCTTTACTTTTCTTCATTGAATTGGTTTATTTTTCATGATCAAATGGTGCCTAAAAGGTACCTTTCTTTCCAAAAAAATGCTAAAGGTAATAATTTCAGGAAAAAAAGAGAATTTTTAAAATGTATCGAATCACATTTCGATATTCTGTGCAGTTGAATATCTTTATTTTTACTCTTTTTTTTCCCCAGACGACTTGCAATGAAAGATTTTTTTCCCATTCAAAACTTTTCAAAGGATTTCAACAGCCATTGGAATTTGAAAGCAAAAGAAAAGAAACACAACATTAGGCCAAGTTCTGCAGAAAAAGCTTATCTTAAATCAATCTATGCTTTCAAAATATTTTTCACCATCATGATTAGACAGCTTTTTTTCACTTGATACTCTGTCCACATATTTCCCTTAAGGACATGTTGTTTGTCAAAAGTAAAGTGGGGGGAAGAGAGGCAAGCCAATCAAGTTATAATGACACCAATTAAAAACAATTAGGGCTTGTCCTTTAATGGCTCAATTTACAACATAATTTCTGTGACAAAATTAGAATGTAAAAGTTTCTTTTGAAAATGTGATAAGGTTATATCCTGGTTGTTGTTGAAATAAATACATTCTTTTAGGTCATTCAGTTTGATTTCTTTCTAAAAGAAAACTAAAACACTTGAAAAGACTACAAATAAAAGTTTTGTGGGTTTTTTTTTATTTTAAGATTAACTTTTGATGAATTTGTTGCATGGCTTAAAAGACTAACGCTTTTGGTTTGTTCAAGAAACTTTCAGACTCCATTTTTCTTTCACCGAAAATACGCCCATTGCCTGCAAAAAACCTATTTAAAACTTTTCCTTTAAGTCAGATGCATTCTCAACTTAATATTGTTTTTAATTGTAAAGGATAGTGAGGTTTTTGCAATCATGGTAGATCCAGATGTTTGAAAAAAATTCAAAATCTAGTTGAAACCCAGAGTGTAGTTATCTTTAAAAAATAGACTGTAAATTATTGAATACTAGCTGAGGTACTTGGCGCTGCCTGAGGTTAACTTGCAAACTGCTGAACATCTTTTGTTTTGTAAACAGTTTTCAAAAATGTGTCCTTCAGCTTGAAGTGTTTTACCCCCAGGCCCAGGGAGAGATGGGGCAGGGGTCAAACCTGCACCAA
>Ga0194133_10009460_pt1 | contig 11154 bp, 2 predicted proteins | sample TA2KigOf40mmetaG_FD_155448 | JGI IMG/M metagenome (GOLD analysis project Ga0194133, IMG submission 155448) | Freshwater microbial communities from Lake Tanganyika, Tanzania - TA2015055 Kigoma Offshore 40m | ecosystem: Environmental > Aquatic > Freshwater > Lake | place: Tanzania: Lake Tanganyika...
TGCGCACTAACATAAAGGAGAATCGATGCATATTCAGCTCGAGTTACCCTACCCCCCTAGTGTTAACCACTACTGGGGAGTGAACGGGAAACAGAGATTTATCGGGGCCAAAGGGAAAGTTTTCCGTATGGCTGTCATGGAAGCTTGTGCTGATGCTGGAGTGCAGACAATCGAGGGGAGGGTCTCGATGCATATAGCCCTCTTCCCCCCGGATAGGAGGAAGCGGGACATAGACAACGTCTTAAAGAGTCTTCTTGATGCCTGTGAGCACGCTGGCTGTTACGAGTCAGACAGTCAGGTCGATGAGCTCCACGTACTTCGTCAGGCCCCCAGACCCGGGGGATCCTGCACTGTAGTTATTTTGGAGCTGCCTCCTTCAGCGGCCCCTTAAACGCTTCTTGGCGGAAGAGCTCGATACCCTTGAGCATCTCCTGCTTGCCGCGCTGGATCGTCTCTATATCCTTCCTACGCTGTTCGGCGCTGTAGCTCTTATCGGTTGAGCGGCCAATCATCCGGATCAGCTCGTTCATCTCGTCGAGCTCAGCCTTAGTTTGATTGGTGTAGTCATACAGAACGATCAGGCCGGGATACTTTTGAGCATACTCCAGCGCCTTCTCTGCCTCGTTGGCATTGAGTAGATCCTCAAAGGTCTTGTGCTTAGTCTCGGTCCGCTCCTTGAGGTCATAGAACAGATCCTCAGGGCCACGAGGAACCTTGGGCCGCAGGAAGGGGCCGATGATCGGGGACTGCTTGGCTGTCGGGGCAACCCGTGCATCAGCCGCCGCACCAATCACATTGCTCGACCAAGCCGCCATGGCGCCGGCAGATCCAAAGAATCCACGGATCAGATGGTCAGCCTCTATGGGGTTGATAACCCTGTTCTCCGTACCCGGAATCGAGGTCAAAGCGCTCAAGGACTTGGCCGCCTCCGAGGTTTCGTAGGTGAACTGGCGCTCAGCCTCCAATGCCTCGAGGGCCTTAGGAGTCAACGGCCGGCCAGTAAAGAAGTCCCGGTTCAAGGTGATCTCTACAATTGGCTTGGCTGCCGAGGGGATTGGGCTTGGGCCAAGAAGCATATCGACAGCGGCCTCTTTGAGGGCTGTGCGCAGGCGCTTGTTATCCACAGGCGTCTCAGTCCCCTCGTTGACCACCTTGTTGTAGATCATTTCAGGGATGGCCTTGAAGAAGAAGGCGGCCGAGGTATTCATCGGGAGCATGATCTCCGTCCCCGGAATCATGTAGCCGCGCAGCTTGGTCTGATCGTCGAGCTTGTTGTACTCCTCGTCATCCCCAACCAACATGCAGTAGAGGATTGTGGTAGCAGACAAGAGAGTTCCGGTAAAGAGCAGTCTCTGGAGGGCCTTCTGCCTTGATACGCCCTTGAGGCCGCCGCCAGCCAAGGACTGGAAGAGGACATCAGTTGAGTTTGCATAAGCGTTCAAAAAAGGAACGGTCTTGAAGAGGGCCTGAGCTACCTGCCCCGAGCCATGGCGCATGAAGTTAATTACGTTGGCAGCCTGATACAGAGCTTGGGCCTGATCCCCAGTCTCAGCCATAACCCGGTTATAGGTAGCGATCCGCTGAGCCATATCAGAGGCGTCTCCAATATGATCCAAAGACTTAATCACATAGTCATAGCTTGACTTATTAATGATCCCAATCTCGCGCTTGACCTCAGCCTCAGGGGTTCTAGCCGGGGAGTAGAAGCCTCCAATGCCGGCCGCACGCAGGATGTCATAGGCTGGATCGGTCTTAAGTAAGCCGTCCGCAAAGCCCTTGTAGACCCCTCCAATCAGGGCAAACGGGTTCTTAACTCCGGTAACAATGGCTGCCGTTGGGGCATCCTTGAATACCTGTTTGGCTTGGAAGACCGGGGAGAGAGTGATTGTCCGGCGGGTGAAGTTAGCCATGGCTGCCAATGGCTTCCACATCTCCATGCCCACCTTCTCCATGCCGATCGCAGCCTCAGCAATCAGGGGATCACGGATCTCAACCACAACCCGACGGCCATTGGCGATGAAGTTAAACCGACCCTTATCCCTGTCCTCAGATGGGAAGGTCATAATCTTTCCATCGGCATCCCGGGTCGCATACTCGGAGACGATCCGTTGAGCGGCGTACTGGCGCAGGCCATTCATGGTCATACGCATGACGTTCCGGGTCATGTTGTCGGTGATGTTCTCGATCTCCCGAACCCCGACAATCACAACCAAGTCGCCCTCAGCTAGAGGCTGTTTGAACGTAATCTTGCCATTGGCCTCAACGTTGTATTGGCTAGGAGAAACACGGGTGCCATTGAGCTCGATGGCATCAACCTTACCCGGCTGTATCCTGAACTCCGTCTGCCCTTCCTCGGCTACAAAGTCACTAACAACAGTGGGCTTGCCTTTCTTAAAAAGCTTCTCTTTGCCAATGTTTGTAGCTGACTTAGTGGTGGACTGGACCGAGGAGTGGATATCCTCCTCGTCCGCCATGATCCGATACCAAGGGACATAGTCTTTAATGTTCGAGAGGGTGTTGTAGCGCTTCTCGCTCAAGAGTCCAACCTGCCGCCAGAACTTTAGAAGATTCTGGTTGACGGCCGTCCAGTTATCCATGATCTCGCGCAGCTCCGGGTGGACCCTCTCCCGGTCGATGAACTCATCGATCTCTTCGTCGGTCATGTTGATCTTCTCGAACGCAACAGAGACGTTATCAAAGTCTTCTTTGAGCTCCTTTACATCACGGCGAAGATTCTTGACATCCGTCTTAGCCTGCTTGAGATCAGTAGCTGACGTTTTCGGATCGGCCTCGAGAATGCGTAACTCGGTTTCAAGACCTTGGAGCAATTCTTTTGATTCTTCATACTCTGCCTGTCGATCGTAGTATTCATTCTGGATGCTGCGCGAACGCTTGGCCTCGCGGTAGCCCTGACTGATATCCGTCCCCAGCTGAGCCCCGAGCTTCTCTTTGAGCTTTGCCTCAGCCTTGTAGACGCCAGTCATTCCTTTTTCGGTATCAACAGCCACAAAAACTTGAGCATCTTTGTTGAACTTGATCCCACCACGGGTAACAACCTGCACGGCTATGTTCCCGCCACGGATCATGTTATCGAGAGCCACGGAGGCAGTCGCAATCCCCTCCCCGGTCCTAAGCGCCCCGTTGTATTGACGGAAGTCAGCAGCGTTAAGGCCAGATCCGAACCAGATATTCTTGTTTCGTAGATACAGGATTCCCCGATCGACACTGGTAAACAGGGTGTTGATCGCCTTGCCGGGGTTAGTTACTACATCCTTGAAGAACTCTTTGCCGTAGCTGGCCGTCTCGAGAATAGCGGTCTTAATCGGGGTGGCATCAAGCATAGGCGTGTTAGGCCGCTTGTACTTATCTACAAGCTTCTGGTCGTCGTCAATGTTTTCTAGGAAGTCAAAGTTATAGCCACTTACGTCCAGATAGGACGACAACGACTCACGATCCAGCCGCTTCTTGGAACCAGACATGATCTGATCGAATACTTGGTGGACAACATAGTCAGGGTTGAATCCAAACAAGTCCTTGAGCTTCTGATAAATCTTGCGGACCGCCTTCTTAAACCTCTGCCATGGCGTCCCCAACCTCTGGGCCATCAGCTTCTCAGCATTGACCGCCCAATACTCAGAGGGATTGACGTACTGGTAGAAATCCTTCGAGGGCAACGTCCTTGAAACTTCCGCTCTGTTCTTTTCGGTTGGATCGTTTAGATAGTCTATGACCTTGTCAAAGAACTCAGCTGACCGCTTGTCGGTGTTGCTCTTGACAGCTTTCTCAAGCGCCTTGAAGTAGGACTTAAGAATCAGCTCCCTTTGAGCGGTGGTCATCATTTGCTCGAGAGAGTGACAAAGCTCGTGCCGGATAGTCTCTGGGTTTGAGACCCCTTTTGTCCCGGTGTACAAGGAGACAAGTCGGGTAAATGGCTGGAAGGAACCAGCTGCACCCCTGATCTTGTAAGCCCTGCGAATCATCGCATCCTGATCGGAGAACTGCGGCTTAACAGAAAGTCTCAGCCCCTCGAGCAGCTTGGGATCATCCATGTAGACAGCTTGGATGACAGCAAATACATCCTCACTCAAGACAGATTCGTTGTAAGGAGTCGTCCCATCAAGGGCAGCTCTGGCTTGGCGCAGGAAGTTTTCAGCGGTAAAGGTAGGCGCTTTATCAAAACGAATATCCTCGCGGAGCTCTTTAGCAATCTCCTCAAGGTTGTTAGCCAGACGCTGGGTCTCGATAGTCGTCCCGTAGTCACGGATCTTCTTGTCAAGTGAAGCTTTACGCCTACGAATGGCAGCGTATTGAACAAGCTTTTCTTTGCGCTCAATGGCCCGCTTGGCCTCTGCCTCTTCCCGGAGTTCTTTGAGGAAGTCATCAGAAGCTTGTTTCCCATCATCAGGCGGGGTGTTAATGCTAAACAGGAAATCATCCTTTTTGCCGAAGGTTGGATTCTTGGCTAGGATGAAGTTGCCAATCTGCAATACCTCTTCTGCTGCAACCACAGGAACCATGGTCCGGCGGTCGTAGAAGTAAGCATGGCGGGTTGGGTTAAATCCAACTTGGATATAGGACGGATCTTTAATCAGCTCCTGAGCCCGCCTTAAAGCTTCCTCAGGACTGATGTTGACGTACTCGCCCTCCATCGTCTGGAGCTTGTCTTTAAACTCGCCAGCCGCAATATTTAGGGTTCTAGATTGATCGCCCACCCCAAACACTACGTTCTTCAGAGCGGCCACGCTACGATAGGACAGGTTTTCAAGCGCTTTGGGAGAGGTAACCTTTGGCTTAGGTTTGTGGATAGCCACCACCCATGTCTTGCGGTTTTCCCACGCAGGAATATCAAGTCTTAATCCGACCCTAGTCCCAGACTCCAGATTGATATTGGCGTACTTCTTCTTATTGGCATCGAGGGCGCTCTCAACCTGAGCATTGCTAGCTGGCTTGGGAGGCTCGGCATAAACACTGACAGGGCTGTATCGTTGAACAGCTTCCTCGTACTCCTGCTTTGTAATCTCGCCACGACGCAGAAGCTCAGCGGCAGCCGTCAACTCAGGGGAGCGGTTCTTCGTAACAACCTTGGCGCCGGGGATAGCATCCTCTGTCTTCTTGAGAGCATTGGACTCACCCTCGCTAAACAGATCGCCTTGTGGCTCGTCGATGTTGAATAGGAACTGGTCCTTGCGGGCAAACTGAGGGTTCTTAGCCAGAACCATGTCGCCAATTTGGATAACCTCGTCAGCTCGGACAACCGGAATAGTGGTTACCCGATCGTAGAAATAGGAGTGCCGGATAGGATCAAACCCAACCTGAAAATACTGAGGGTCAGTCATAGCCTGCTCGGCTTTACGATAAGCCTCCTCAGGGCTCATGTTGACAAGCGTGCCTTCCATTGTCTGCAAGGAATTTTTCTTCCGGCCGGCAGCAATGTCGAGCGTTGCCTCTTCGTTTCCAATGGCGAATTGAACGTTCTTCAACATTGCCGTGCTTCGATAAGAGAGCGCCCGCCCAGCAGCCGGTGACGTTACTTTTGGCTTTGCTTCATGGATAGCCACCACTGCAACGTTGTGCTTACGCTTGGCATCAATGTCTAAACGAGCGCCAACCCTTGTTCCGTCAGGAATGGGGGCATCGATCTTTTCTCTCTGGACCACATTAAGAGCATCCGACATCTGCTGCTCAGTTGCTGGCTTCTTAGCGCTGGTAAAGACATAGACAGGCGCGTGCTTATTAACAGCAGCGTCGTACTCTTCCCTAGTGGCCTCTCCGGTCTGAATCTTTTGAGCTAGTTCAGCAAGCTCACGGGAGCGTCCGGGGGGAAGCTTGACTTCAATCTTTGGAGGATTCTTATTGGCATCCTCGAACATATCGACCTGAGGCTCTCGAGCAACGAAATCCTCGGTGGCCTTGTCCAACAGCTGGCGCATGTCAGGCCATGTTAGGTACGAAGCATCGCGTGCTCTGGCCTTTGGAATACGCAGGAAATCAAACAGCTTAGAAGTATCGGCGGTAATAACTCCGGGCCGCTGAGCTGGGAACAGGAAGGCTGTTCTTCTAAACAGCTCATTCAACGTCTTGTATTGACCATTGGGCTCAATGTAGACACCGTCTTCTGCTAGCGTTCCGACTTTTATTAGGGCGTCCAAGTCTCTGGAGGCAACCATGATCCTTGATCCGGACTTAGCAAGAGTCAGCTTATAAAGTGCTCGACGGATCTGAGCGGTGGTCTTGCCTTTGAAAAAGGCATTATCAACAGTGCTTATGCCAGTAACTTTTCGAGCTTGGTTGAGAATCACGATCACCATAGACTCAGGGTTCTCATCAACCTTCTTGGCTATGGAGATTGGCTCAAAGATTTCTTCGTATGTCCTTGGGTCATACTTGACCAAGTCCTCTTGGGACATATCCTTGCTGAGAGTTACCTTTGATCCATCCGGATTAATTACCGAATACTTATTGGTGTCGATAACAATGTGCCCTTTTAAAGGAACTTCCTTTAAAGACTTTGCAATTGTTTTGGTTAAACTTATATCCGCATTACTTGGTTTGGGGTTTCCGCTTGGATGGTTGTGCAACATCCACACACCAGTGGCGCCAGCTTGTTTGGCCGCAGCTTGAAGTCTTTCAACGTACTTTTGTCCACTGTCACCAATAATCATGCTACTGGATCCGGGAAGCCTGCTACTTACACCAATCTGAGAAACCACTTCACCGGCATCGTTCACAAAGAACATGCGCACCGTTTCAAAGTTTGGATGGCGGTAGACCTGAGACAAGACAGCCAAGTCCTCATGGTTACTTATTGTTTGTCCGACGAGGCTGACTCGCTGCCTTGCTGCGTAGTCTTTGGATAGGGCAAGAGCGAGAGGGGTGTTGGTGGACTGTAGGTCATCCACGGTGGACACGGCGTCCCGTCGAGCAGCTTCTCCGGCTGGATTGTCCTCATTCGAGCTGATCGGGCTTTCTTCAAAGAGTTTGAGTTGACCACGGACTTTCTCCTTTTCGGCTTCAAGTTTTTTATCTGGAGCTTTGGCTGCCTCACGTTGCTCAGCTTGGCGGGCACGATTAATAGCTGCCTGCTCCTCACGGGTAGGCTTGGCTTCTTTTTCTTCACGTTTTTGCTCGGTAGCTTTTACTTCCCCGGCTTTACGAATCATTACTTTCCCACTAGGTGGGTCTATCTTTTGAGGCTCAAAACCAAATCGTTTGTAAAACTCTTTTAACTGAGGCGTTGACATTGCGCCAGCATCGAGAGAGGCGGGCTCCATATAAAGATCCTTACCCACCTCGTCGGCCATATTGATTACATCTTTTAACGCTTGGGTAGCCTTGCCTTTCCTGCGCTCCTGTGGATCAACAAGTAACGCTGCAAACATCATGTCGTTGTCGTCGCCCATATACATTCCAACACGTTCACGATCGTCAACGTAAAGCAATACAGCGGGTTCAAAGGCAATACGAACGCCATCTTTTTCAAAAGTTACAAATGGCTTATCAGTTTTATTTCTATATGTTCTTGGGTCTTTTATGTCTAATCTTTTGTACCCAAACTCCGACACAAGACCGGCTAAAAATGACTTAGGTTTTGGCTTTGCTTCCCGCTCAATAGGGGTCAGTTCAGCTTTTGGCTGAGCACGCTCTGGCTGAGCTTCCATACCACGGGCGCCAAACAAATCAGTCTGCATCCCCGGAGGAGTAGTCCTCTCAGGAGTAGGTGGTGGTGTAAGCCGGAATAGATCCCGCTCTAGGTCAGCTAGTCTTTTTTCTTCTGGGGTTGGTTCCCTTGCTTCAAACGCAGAAGCTCTTGCAAGATCTGCTTCTGTATATTCAGGGGCAATACCTTGAGCCTCTCGATCGCGTTCTTCTTGGGCGATTTCGGCAAGTCGGGCGTTGATTTCATCGGTTGTTAACTCCCTTTCAAGTTTCCTTATGTCCTCATTAATGGCACCTAGAGCAAGCTTGGCGTCATTAGAAAGGAAATCGTTGTTCTCAATCCGCTCAATAATTTCATCAACGCCGTTGCGGACCCTTACAACATCGTCAGGATCGTATACGTCTCTCTCTAAAATTGGATCCGTCAGAAAGTCGTTGAGGAATCCGTCCTCTACCAAAGAGGTAAGCGTCCTGCCTTTACCAGTCTTGCTTAGAAAACTGTTGCGAACGGTAGTCGTTTGACGGCTCTTTTTGCCAAAGTCAATCCTATTGAAGTCTGCGTCTTCAACCAGTAGCCCATCGGGCAGAGCGCGGCTAGGAGCCACATCCTTACCAAAAGCAATTGCTCGGGCTTCCCATTCAGCCAATCCGCCACGCCGAGCCGCCAAATCTAAGTCTCTTAATACTCTATCTGGATCAGATTCTGGAACCGCCAAGACTTTTGCAGCCCTTTGCAACGCTTCTGGGCTAGTCAGCAAACTCATCGGGATAGCAGACACAGACCCTTTTTGAATCGGCATACTAGGCTCGTTTGGAGCGGCTTGAGGTAACTCAGTGACCTGAACTTTTTGAGCCTGTACTTTGTATTTGCCAGTTAGAAGGTCAGCCAAGTTGCCTTCACCTCTTGTCTTGGCAATCTCTTGACTTCGGAGGGCAAGCTCCTTTTCTCTCCTGTTTTTTTCTGCCTGTTCTTCAGAGATAGGAGCGGGCCTGCCAAGCATCCGCTGTTCAAAGGTAGCCTGAGCACGGGTTTTAATTTCTGGTACTTGCTCAACCTCTGGGGCGAGTAGCTCAGGCGGAAGCCCGGGAGCTTTTGGTGGAGTTACTTTAACGGTAGGCTCAATGACCTCTGGAGTCACAGCGGCAGGCGCAGGTGGGACTGGAGGAACGACTGGGGGAGTAACGCCAAGAGGAGGCGGCTCTTCCCCTTCGACGGCCTGATCTATATCGGTCGCCCCAACCATACCGGGGAGAACTTCGTCTTCCGGGGTGGGAGGGACCACAGGGGGAGTAACAACGGGGGCGGCAGGAGTTTTGGGCTCTTGGTCTAGTGGAACAAACTCGAGCTCTTTCTTAGGCGTTTCCAAGGGCTCGATTGCACCACGGGCCGCACCAACAGGAGCGCCACCAATGAAGCCAAGAACAAAGTTAGCAAAGGAATCTTCACCGATCTCTTTGACAACCTCCCTGTTAATTCCTAGGTCCGAGGCAACGCCCTCCAAAAACTCTTGGGTTCCCTCTTCTGCTCCAGCAATAGCCCCCCCCAAAGCAATCCTGCCCAAGCGTTTCTTGCCAGCCACATTTAAAATTGCGTCCGCAGCCCCAGACACAAGCTTCGCTGTTGCGGCGCCACCAACAGTGGCTACCGATCCTTGGAGGAAGGCAGCCTGTTCAGCAGCTCGATCTGTCAATATCTGCCGTGCCTCTAGCTCAGATACGCCGGACTCCCTGAGAGACTTGTAGTAAGGGCTGGAGGCTACGAGCTCAACATCGGTCTTATTAGCGATGAAATCAGTGGCGGTCTTTGCACCTTCTGCGGCGGCTGTACCACCACCAGTAATAGCAGCGGTAGGAGCACCCACAGAGGCGGCAATAACTACTGGGAACAATGATCCAAATACATCTGCGCCCTGAAGCAGGTAGCCGTACATGGTGGGGTTATCACCAAAACTGAGCTTGCTGAAGTCTCTATTCTGGAAAGCCTCGATCAGGTTGCCCTCGATCTTGGACCCACGCATGGCCTCTAGGGCCTCAGGAGATACAGACTCCCGGATCTGGTTAGCTACCCGGCTACCCTCTTTGGCAAGAGCTTCCAAGCCCGGTATACGGGGAATGTTCTCATTAATATACCGATCGACCTTGGCTTTTCTAGCATCAGCCTCAACCTTGGCTGCTTTTAGCTCCTCAGGGGTCGGCTCACGGCCAAACAACTTACGACCTAGTTGATAAAGCTCAGAGTATTCAAGAGCCGATTTAACGGCATCAGGAAGCTCACCAGTGGCAATCTGACGGGGAATGGCTCGGGCAGCGGATTCAATACCAAATGGCGCCCCAACAACACCCTCTAAACCAGCGGCAATGATCCGCTTGATGGGGGCTTCAGGTTCTGCTGCTTTGAGAAAACGGTCTACTAAAGATGGCTCTTCAGACTCTTCGATAGGAAAAAACTGTAGCCCTTGGGGTTTTCTCTCATCTTCTTCGAGCGGTACGAAACGCATGAGCTAGTCCTATCTGGCATACCCGATAACTTTTCCGTTCTTATCCAAGACCTCGTAGCCCTTACCTTCCACAGGATTACCAATCTTAGCTCCCGACGGAGCTCCTCTGACAGAATCAATTGTAGGCTTTTTGGCGGCTGGAGCGGAAGACTTGGGAGCGGCTTCCGTAGGAGCGGCCCTAGGAGCGGTAGGCGCACCACCGCCCAAGGATTTTCTAAGGCTGTTTTGGTAGATCTGATCCTTAAATTGTTCGGCCGTGTTGGTTCCGTTTTTCCTGTCATCCTCTTGGCGCTTGAGCAGCTCGAGTCTATTGGCGGGCTCTTTGAGAGCTTTATTAGTGTCATCCATAGCAGCACGAACCTGAGCGTTGGTAAGGCCCTGCTCTTGAACATTAAGCCTTCTCTCAGCCAGCGCAATGTCTCCATAAGCCTGACGACGAGCAGCCTCCATGGTCCGTGGATCTTGTGGATTGGCGCCTCGAGCCACGGCGGCCTCAAAGTAAATCCTAGTCGTATCCCGCAAGTCCGTGTCTTTACTCAAGGCAGCCTGTCTCAAAGCCTGCTCGTTCTTGAGGACAGACTCCAGAACTCTTTCCTTCTCCACCCGCTCCATGTTGGCAAGCTCACGGTCACGCTTACGTTGCGCTGCAATATCCTCGCCATAGCCCTTAAGAGCCGCCTGAGAGCCTTTGCCGATATTGGACATGGCATAAGGAGACTCCCCGGCCATGATCCCTAGGCCGGCCTCTAACAGCCTCATGCCACGCTGTTCAGCCCGCTCTGCTGCCCGACCCTCACGCTCTGCTTGGAGGGCAGTGTTTTCGCCCAGAATCCGCTTACGAAGTGCAAGTTCTTTTTCAACCTGCGCGATCCGTGGGTCATCTACAAGATCACCCTCTTTGAACGCCACAATCCCACCACCTGCATACTCAGGAACCATACTTTCATCCACAGGCAAAGTAGCAATCCCACTGTCTTCTGGCATAGCCGCTTTTGCTTCA
>Ga0194133_10009461_pt1 | contig 11154 bp, 6 predicted proteins | sample TA2KigOf40mmetaG_FD_155448 | JGI IMG/M metagenome (GOLD analysis project Ga0194133, IMG submission 155448) | Freshwater microbial communities from Lake Tanganyika, Tanzania - TA2015055 Kigoma Offshore 40m | ecosystem: Environmental > Aquatic > Freshwater > Lake | place: Tanzania: Lake Tanganyika...
TGAGGAAATAAAGATAACCTTAATTGAGACGCAATTAATTATATGTTTTCAATTTGAGAGAAAACCTAATCAAATCATGTTTGTTTTGATTACATTCTGTCAATCTAGGCTGACAAGATATAAGCGACGTTCCTTGGGAAACGTGTGTTGACCAAAAGAACAGGAAATTCTATAAAGCAATCTGCTTATATGTATTGTATGTAGATTAGCGTTAAAGACAGCATAGAATCAGAAACTGAATCCAATGTCGCCACCCAGACTGCGAAAGGTTGGCTTTGATTGAAAGGCCATATAAAATCCATATTCTCATTTTGGAAAACACTGCTAGGATTGAGTTTTAAGTAAAACAGTTCTTTGTAAATAATTTATTTAGAATGCTTCAATTAACGTCACTTTTACTGTACCCATTCAATTCATCAACTCAAAATTTAAAAGTAAAAAGACAATTTTAAAATCAATGATACATTAAAAGTTTCATATAAAAAAAGACTCAAAAAAAAGTTTAGAGAGCTTTTCATTTATATTTCTACCCCATAAAGTTTGAACAATGTTGTGAAAATTGAATCTAAGGCGAATCCTAGAATGGTTCTCTTGATTTCGACAGTCAATAAGTTGAGGCTAGATAAAAACGCCTAAGATGAACGATTTTATTGGTGACAATCAATTTTGGTCCTTTGAATCGATTGGCCTTACTGAGGAAGAAATAAAAACAATTTTGTTGTATTAAACCAATCTATTTTTAAATTTTAGATGCATTGAATAACCAATCAAACTTACACGAGAGTTGTCAGTATAATCCAGTTTGCCGGGGTTGTAGGACCGTTTACCAAATCTAAAAAAATTATGAAAATATGTTCAATAATTTTCATCCATCTTTGAAATGAAAAGATCACTGAATTGTCAAAAAATACGTCTTCTATTAATATTCTGTAGATACATTTGAATTTTTGAATGTAGGAAAATTACAGAGACAATTTAATATCACATACATTATAACATCGAAGGGATGAAAAAGATTGTCACCACTCACATGTTTGGCCTAATCTACGATGCTGCCCCGGTGTGGTTAAGTGAATTAACTTCCTCAAAATCATGGAAGATTCTTGAGTCTATCCACTTTAAAGCATTGGGATACTCGTCAATGATTACAGAAACAGCTGGTCAAGAGCAACGCTTGCTGCAGTCTTAGATTGAGCCCAACCACAACGGTGGATGGAATACTTCAACTCCAAGACAGCTATCCGACTAATGACTTTGGAAAAAGGCCTGCCAATAGCCACCAAGTTAATTGGCCAAAGATACTCTAACGACTGTTTGCCAATGAGGATAAAGATAATAATAATAATCTTGTACAGTATAGACTCAGGCAATGTTGATGCGCAACCAACACCTTTATAAGAGTCCCGCCATAGAAGTTTATGGCCACTGCAGATTATTATTACCCTGATTGAGAGTGCCTTGTTGATTTTTTTTGCAATCAATTGCAGGCATGGGCGGCCCGGGATTGAACCCACAACCACAACCTTAGATCTTAGTTCTCAGTCAGGTGCCTATGACCTCTCAGCCATGGCGACCCCTTTGTTTAATATTGCCAAAAAGAAGATAGGAAGAAACTCTGCAGTTTGGAGCATCATAAATTCTACTATTTAATTTGACTATAACTTTCTTTTGATTCTTTCTGGACAGTTCGAAGAATCAAAATGACTACTTAATTATTGGCAACATAAAATCTTGTGATAATATTCAGTTAGATTTAGTTTTTCATACCTAGGCCTTCCAAGACTAGCATAATGCTGTTTGATTTGACCAAGTTTTAGTAAAGTGGATGCAACTCCGGTTTCATCTTCTCGGCGAGCTCGACCCAACATAGCCGAAAGATAATCTGCCCTGAAATTAAATAATACTTAACAAAGATTTGAAAAACCTTCAAAAGGTTTTGTCAAATGTTGGCTCGAATATTTTTGACTAAATAATGATTTTGCCGTTTTAAAAGCCATGGTGAAAAGTCATTTGAAGTGCAATAAAAGAATGACAATAAGAAATGACTGGCAATAAAGTCTTCTTGAAAATACATTTTTTTAACAAACTTTAGATTGAAAATAATCATTTCTGATGATTATCAATTTTTAGCTAAAAAGTAAAATATATACCTTTACATTTTCGAAATAAAAGTGGTACATCTAAAAAATTTTGGCCTTTATGGTCTTTATTGGTAATTCAAAAAAGTATTAGACTTAAATAAGAATGTAAGGAACAACAATCTGTCAATATTTCTGAAAATTTTCATTCATCACATTAAATATTGTGACTTAAATGTTTGACAAGAAAGTGTTGTCCTCAATTGCACTCACATTATCAAATTTTAAATCTGGGTAAGCATTAAGATTAAACAAGCTTGTGTGTTTTAAACTCAAGGAAAATACTTATCCTAAATCACTCGCAAGGATTTACCAAATTTTGTTTCAGCAGCAACAAAATAAAATTTCAGTTTGTCATGATAAAAAAGTCTTTTGACAATTAATACATTACCCTTGTCCCTCTTGAGGTGAGGACACGTTATCCAGGTCTTCAATTAATCTGAGGGCCTCTTTGATTACAGCTCCTCCTTCAAGTTAAAAATTGTACATAATATTTTTGAATCACTTAAAAATTTTTTAGTAAAAACTTACGGTGCTCAAAGTCTGTTTCTGCATTTATTTGGATTTCAGTCAAAAAACCAATCCCCAGGCAAACAACAAATATCTGAGTCAAATTCATCCTTGAGAAAAATTATAATCACAAGTAATAATTAAAAAAATTTAAGGCCCTTTTAAATCCCTGAAATCTTACATAAAAATTACGATTTGCTTCTCTTTACTCGAATGATGGCAATTTTTGAATGAGTGTAGAATGAATTTCCATCTGAGCTTTTACAAGTTCAAAGCCTCTGCAACACGAAAGAGAAGGTATAATACTACTGAATGTTCTCAGATTCCCTTTGATATTAGTAAAATATATTCCAAAAGAATCAAAGCAAAATCCAATAACCTTTTTGACGGTCATTGAATTAGTTACAAATTTCCGATAATGGTGTTTAAAATTTTGATTTAGATTATAGCCCAAACTGGATCTAAGCATTTTAATCAATCTTAGTCAAAGTTCAAATGTTTCTTTAAGCTCGTTCTAATCAGATCATTTGAGAGGTCCATGTTTAGTCATTTAAGATCTTTCAGTGCCGTCAGTCTACATTCAAGCCGATGCTTGCTGATTTTGCCCTTTGAGTTGTCATAGAATTTGCCCATCAATGGCTTTCTTCTTCCTGTGTATAATATTCTTACTCGAAGAGAAATATCAAGTTAAATGCATTTTGAGAGAGAAAAAACCCATAACACCATCTTCAAAGCTTGAGCACTTATCTCATGGCTTGGTTCAAATCGGATCATAATAATGCCTAAATAAGTGGGTTTTCAATTACTGTTTAAAGAAATCTTTTAAAATATTGCCACTGTGAAACAGTTATAATCAGAACAAACAATTGTGAAAGTTGATATTATTAACAATTTGCTTTTCATAAGGTTTTAATGAAAAATAAGTGATTTCATATGTGATTAAAATTTGAACTTGTTTTGATCATATATTTATATTTATAGAATTAAAAATTACCAAAATTTGTCCTTAAACTATCTAAAATATCAATCTGAAGGGTTTTCAGTTGGTCTTTCTTTTCTTCACCATATCTTCCTCGAGGAGCTTGAAGAGAAAAAAACCCATGATGGCAATGATTCCCAGAAGTGACAGGACGAAAAATAAAATATCCAAGTAAGATCTAGAAGGCTTTGTATTTTCGTCAGTTGATTTTGTGCCTGATATTCCGACATTTTTTGGTGATGTACTTGTTTCCAGCATTGTTAACTTAAAAGAAGAAAGATGAGCATGCCTGAATCAAAAGTTACAAATTTTGCAGAGATTTTAAAGGAATATTTTGGTTCTCAGTTTTTAACTCATTTGGACAAAATTTGACTTATACAAGATAAACACAATTTCAAAATGCCTTAAAATACGGTTTACAAGTCTCATTTTATTTTCTTACCAGAATTGGGAACTGAAAGGTTGTCCAACTCACTTTGTCTTTGAGAATAAGGAGGAGAAATGTTTTTCCATTCTCTGATAAATAGTCACATTTAATAATGCCTTGGCATTTACATCTTACTGACATAAAAAATTTATTGCCGCTAAAAATTTGAGAAGAGAAGATCTCAAATCAAAATGTTCTCTTTTATTTTTTGCCTAATACATAAGGAATAAAAAGTCCAGTTATTTATTACTTGTATTTGGCCAATTCATCATCAACCATTTCGGCTGTTGGTTGTTCGATTTTGAATAAAAAATCCTGTATGGACCATTTTAAGAATTAAGTAGATGGGCATTTTTTGTGCAGGGAAAAATGCCAAACCCTCCCGAGCAACCCTTCCCACCCACCCCTAGCCCCAATTAACAAAATAATAATACAAAAAAGGAGTTTATTGCTAACCTACCCTAACCTAACCAGACCCAACAAACCCCCTAAAGCATGTTCCCCTCGATCCCCCTCATTTGTCCCAAACAAACCCCTCTCCTTTTAACCATAAGTAACATTATTGCTAACCTAACTTGCCCCCAATGCCAATAGTAGCGCTGACAGGATTTTATTTGTTTCAGGTTGGGTTTGCCCAGCCCAACCCCGATCCCAATCCCAATCCCAACCCTAACGCTGACCCTGTGACTGACCCTGATGCCGACCCTAGGCCTGACCCCAATGATGACTCCAATGCGGTTTCTGATGCAGGAAAAGTGTGACACCGACAGGTTCAGGTTTGGTTTGGGTTTGGGTATGGGTTCAGGCTGGGTTTGCCTATCCTGACCCCGGTCCCAATGCCGATCCTGACGCTGACCCCAATGCTGACCCTGACCCCGATGGCCATCCCTAATTTTGGCGCCAAATTCTTGATCCAATCCGCGTTTGTTTTGTCCGTCTGTCACCTCCTCCTCCTCCCACACCATTGAAGCTAGAGGGCTTAAATTTGGCATGCATAATCCACACATGGATGGCTCCCAAGTTACCAACCATATTTTTGATATTTTGTAAGGGGCAAGCCCACCTTGTTTACTATAAAACTTTGAATTTAATTTTCTCACCTTGCAAATATATCAAATATATGCAAAATATCAAAAACTGGTTTAGGTGTGAGAAAGATTTAAACAACTTTAAGAGTGCAAGTATTTTTTTTATCTTAAAGCTGGTTTTGTGGTTCTTAGAAAAAAGTTCATTAACTATAGAGTACAAACATTAAAAATGACTTCGCCAAACAGGTTTCTTTTTACTATCATGGCGGTCAACTAATAAATCCATGTAAATTGCTCTTTTAAAATTAGTTTTTTCTTTTTACCGGAGAATAATTTATTAATTCTGCATTGACCACGAGATTTTACTTTTAAATGAAAAAACTTTATCACTAGGTGAGAACCAATCCAATCAAAAGACAATACCCTAAATTTTCCCTTTCAAAATTAAATCCAAGAGCATGGACAAAATGAAAACTCAATTAGGGCCGCCTCTAATATTACTTAAATCTAGTGTCCGAAGCAAAAAAAACTGGGCATTCGTAATCCAAACTCAAACGAGTTAATGACACAATTATTGTATGTTACTTTATCTACTTTCTGATCATAAATTTATTGCAATTTATGAGCGTCAATATGTTGATAACTTCGAGAAAACCGAGGATGTTGTTGTACTTTTGTCTGTCCGTTTTGAGCATTCAAAAAGTCTCTTCATGTGGTGAGATTTACTTTGGAAACTTTAGCTCTACTAACTATAAAACTTCAGGAAATTTTTATTTTCTTTGAAAAAGAAGACAGATTTTTTGTTTACTCAGTATGCCTAAAGTTTTGAATTTGTTAGAAACAAAACCAAATAAAAAGTTTGAATTAGGTATTTACTTTGATACCTACTTAACCTGCAAAACCTACTTAAATAGTTCAAACTCCCTCAAATTTCTTTTCAAGACTAAAATAAGACCATATGAATAAAAATCCTACTTTAACCACTTTGAGATGTTTTCATTTCATTCATGTTCAACAAATTATGTGTTTCAAATAAAAATAAGCTCTGTAACTTCTAAATATTTTACATCCTCCTTTTCAAGTGAAACTTGCAAATTTCATTGAATTGTTTGAAACTAATCATTTCAGGTCCCTTTGTAAGTATTGGTGTCCAATTTATCTTGTCAACCTCAAGGCTCAACACTACTTACAATTTTGGAGCTTTGAACGGGAGTTTAACAACATCCCAATGTGCAACTATGTGCTTGAATTACGAGGAAAATAATCCTGCAACGTAATGACATTTTCCAACCAATCATTATAATTATCATCATATCAGCATTGTTCCTATTTTATTTTAGTTGTACTGCAATAATTTCAAATGAAAGCAATGAGTGCTACCTTTTCAACATTGCTCAAGAGTCTGTAACAAATTTTGATCCCTCATCAGCTTCTGAGAAAATCTATGTGATTGAAAAGTTTTCTTGGTGTAAGAAAAATTTCCTCGAATAATGTTTACAGTTCAATCATGTTTTATTTCTTCTAGCTATTTCAAACTATCACCTTTTTGCTTTGGGTAGTTTATCAAACGTTACCTACGCCAGAGCTTGGGGTTCGAAAAACCAAATTTATGTTGCAGGATCAACAACTTGGAAGAATAAAAGCTTTTTGAGAAGTGTTATAGATTACTCTGATCATTTTGGGGCCAATACCGAATCTTTAAAAACATGTGTGTAGATTATTTTCAAATATATCAATCATGTATTGTTTTTTAGAGCCAAAGAAGTAAGTCCATCTCTAAAAACTGTTGGTATTTCAGCACCGATCCTATGGCTGATACTTTCCAGGGCCCTCTGAAAATGTCCCAACCGAGGGATTTTCCCATTTTAGTTGCATCCGGACAAAAAGTATTTTAGACCTTGACTCTCATATTCTAAGGGTTTTGAAATGTAAGGTTATATTCATTTTTTTAGACTTATATTTTTGGAGGAACTGTTGCCAACTCTACTTATGTAAGAAAATTAATAGGTTTTTTCGAATAATTCTTAAAACATAAATTTATCAGGATATCATTGAAGCGTTTGATCCATCTGACTTGTCCATTTCTCAAATTGGAAAAGTTTTTGCACCAAATCAAGTAGTTGGACTTGTTTTAACATGTGCAATCACATTAAACGACTTAGAAGCAATAGCCATAACAGGAGGGAAACTAAATAATATGTACGTCAGAAAACTATTTTAAAATTGAATGAAATTCATCATTTGAAACAATTTTTTGCAGAGATCAATCAACAACAGGATTTATAACTGTGAGATCTGGGTAAAATCAAATATAATCATTTTTAATAATCGACAATATGTCAATTAATTAAAGATTTCATTTTTCAAATAATTGAACTTCAGGATCTGGTTTAGTTTGGCAAATTTAAAAAATCCTTGTTCTAACCATGGATGTGCAAAAGTTTTGAGAAAGAGTCGAGACTATTTGATTGTCTATGGAGGATCTCAAAACTCAATTGAGTTACTTGACTTATCGAACAAGTATTCACCATGGGAAACAAGTGATGTGACTTTGCCTGCTCAGATGACAAAAATTCTTGGACATGTTGCTACAGTTTTTGATGATGAAAGCTGTGAAATGATGGTTGCTGACGCCTCTACCAAAATGATTTACTCTTGCAAGGAAAACTATGCTTGGGATTCGAGAGCTTTGAAGCGTCTGCCCGATGGCTCGATTCCTTTTTTTTCAATTGATGCATCTTTGTTTGGGCCTTATTTTTTATAATCTTATTTTTACTGTTAAAACTAGAAAAAACCTCAATCAAATGTATTAGTAAGATAAAAGAGGAATAAACCAAATTAAAGCACTGAAGGTCAAGATTTAGGAAGATTTATTCAGATGCAAGTCAAACAAAAATATGCTGAAAAATTATAATCATAAATGTAATATTTTAGAATAAACGCAACTAAGCAAACAATTAATAAAACTCTCTTTTTTTGTTTACTTATAATAAAGCCACTGCTAAAATTTATGGGAAACTTTCAAAAAATTTTCGCGAAACCTCAGCTCATATTCTAAACCCTACATACATATTTCAACAATTTAAACACGATATTTTCTGGAAAGGAAAGAAAAAGATAAGTGATATCTTCAAAAATGGGCAAACAAACATGGTGGATTATGGGTTTTAGGAAGCCTTTCTTTCTATCTGATTTTGAGTGGTTTTGTTAATCAAAATAATAGTTTGAGCAACAGAACTTTTTGCCATTCAAAGAAGTAATAAAAGTTCAGCTGCATATTTATTGTTATCAGAAGTTGTACAAGATTTTTCTTAGACAAAATCCATTCTCCTTTTAATGAAATCCTAAATTGTTTAAAGATCTTTTGTGTTTTGACCATAAAAGACCATGAAAGAATCCTTTACCTTGTTAACAAGCCTTTTATCTTATTACTTGATCAAAAGACATGAATGACAGTAAAATGCATTTCCTCTCTAACAAAATTGATCTCAAATAAATACTTGTTTTAAGTTTGAAACTTCTGAACATGTGCTCAAACATCGACAAGTCAATAATTTCCGTCAGTCAATTGGAGGGGTATTGTTGTGAAGACAGATGGTAAAATATACACCCTTTGTGGTTCAGTCACTTTTTTTTATATCAGAGTCACTTGCTCATTCATTTGTGACCCTATTGTAAGCATGTTGCAATCAGACACATGCAATAATAGAGACCTGATTTTGTTAATCAACATATTTTCGTGACTAAAGCCATGCATCACCTCGAAAGCAATTTGTCCTAATCTATTTTTGGTCTAGCTACCAAGAAAGCTGATCTTTTGGTTTTAGAAAAAAAGAATTTTTTTTCCTTGGCAAATGGATTAACATCCTGAAAAAAACAATACACTGATTGTGATTAACACTTCTAACATTCCCCCTTTCATTTAGACAGATGGTGTTAAACTTCCATCCTTTGCTGTGGTTACAAAATGGCAGCTATAGTGCACTTGTCTTTTTTTGAATAGACAAAGTTGTTAAGTGTTCCCCATTCTAAGAGACTCGTCATAATAAAAGGAAAAATGTGTGGCAACTCAAACAATTGAAAATTATTTTAGAACACAAAACGGATAGAGTTATCGATAAAAAACCTATCATATATACATAGAAAATTGGATTTGTAGTAAAGTTTTAAAGCTTTGTACAACATGATGGATCAAAATGGACCTCCAGAATAAATATCGTTATAGATCATCTTGTCAAGAAACTTTTAGGGTTTCCTACTTTATTTATCTAAAATTAGAAATCGGTAGCATTGACCGCAAAGAAAGGATAGAATTTTTGATGAAAAAGTACGAAAAACCTTTCCAATGATTAATTGATAATGGGGAATAAAGAAAATGAAATTCCTTAAAAACATTGATATTTCATAAACCAAAAAAATCATTCATTCGTAAAAGGTCATATCGGTGGAATGATTCAGAGTTCTCTATCAAATAAAATTGTATTCAAACGTTTGCTGTAGCCAAAGAGTACATATTTTAAACACGATGTTCAAGAGCTAGGCTACTTTTTTACCGTTTGGTCTGGCTAAATTGAAAAATTGATTTTTTTTAGACTCTTGTCTGCTCACATCTGTCAAAGTGTAATATTCTACAACACTTTTTCATCCTTCAACGGTATAGTCCAGTTTCATAAATAAAAACTAAAATTTTTTTTCGAGACTTTCTTAATTTCAATGGAAATCAACTGTCTGTGTTCGGGGTCAGCCCATGATAAAATTTGTACCCGGGGGCTCACAATGGGCTGTAACTTTTCTTGAGCATGTCCCAAGCATGCCAATGCAAAATTAGGTAAAGTTTGATCATGCAGTTCTTTGTATGTAAGTATGATTTTTATAAATAACTTGAGAAAAAATTCAATGGCATAATTTTAGGCTGTAATATAGATGAAAAAAGAAGGATTTATGCCAAATAAATTTCTGAAATTGTTTTCTTCAGATTTAAGGTATTAATAAGCCCTCCAAGCCTGGTGAGAGTGGTGGTCAAAACATATAATTGAAACTTCCTACCAGCAGGGATAAATGTCTGTTAAAATTTTTAGCTTCCTCGAGAGATGGATACAGACTGACCTGACGCATTTTTAGCCATGGTACCTAAAGCACTGACCCAGTTTATAGACCCAGGCATTTACTGAACCAGAGTGCTGAATAGTTATGATGACTTAAGTCAGGCAAATAGACATTATAAAGAAAATGAGTCCTTTAACTGTAAAAGATATCTGTGTTTATTTCATCTCACAAGATTCATTACTAACCCCTTTGACATTTACAAGATATTTCACAATTGGTAGGTGCCAATTGAACAGTTCGTGTCCGGATCACAATATCCCATCTTTGATCAACCATAATCATTTCACTGACCCTCTACTGGGCTAGCTCTCCTCAGGAGACCTACACGCATACCCATTTGTATTGATTATAAACCTTTATAATCTCAAGTATTCAATGGAATAAAGCAGTCAGCATTCAACGGACTTTTTCTTTAGTTCTCGTATACAGCCATTGGTTTATATCAAACTGATGACTAAAGCATAAAAAATATTAATTGTCGCATTTTTGACATTACAAAACTGGTATAGATTGGTTTTCTTGGAATTATTAGGGTTGACCCAATCCAAATCTAATCCTAGACAAACATAAAATTTCCCATTCAGACTGGCCCATGTAAAAATTTACGAAGATTAGCCAAGTTCGATGACTTTGTGCGTTGAGCCATATTTTTGTAAATCGGAAATGTAATGATCGAAAACAAGAAAATGTTATCTAAAAGATGTGATTGAACCATTTTCGAAGTCACATCATTACATAATTACAACAGAATATCTTCAAAGCAGAGCTTTGGGATATAAATTCAATAAGATACGTACTGAAAAAAGATTATCTTTTTTTCAGACCCAAGGGACCTTAACAAAGTTTTTCTTTCTTCTTAAGCTTTAGGCCTTTTAAAGATGCTTTTTTTAGATATTTCCGTGTAATTTCAAATCGCTTTGGGCTCAAAGTTGAACAAGATATTGTAAAATAGGTGGGCCGAAATGG
>Ga0194133_10009465_pt1 | contig 11151 bp, 12 predicted proteins | sample TA2KigOf40mmetaG_FD_155448 | JGI IMG/M metagenome (GOLD analysis project Ga0194133, IMG submission 155448) | Freshwater microbial communities from Lake Tanganyika, Tanzania - TA2015055 Kigoma Offshore 40m | ecosystem: Environmental > Aquatic > Freshwater > Lake | place: Tanzania: Lake...
ATGATGGGATCGAAGCTTTCCACTGCACACCTTGGAAAAATATGGGACTTGGCAGATATTGATCGCGATGGAATGTTGACCCGATATGAATTCACAGTGGCGATGCATCTCACGTATAGGGCTTTACAGGTATAATTCATTCTTGCATCAAAACTGAGGAGTCGTCAAAATTTCAAATGTTTTAAGGGTGACAAACTTCCCTCTCAACTTCCACCAGAACTGTTTGAAGATAAAGTTCCAAAGCCCTTGTCATCTCTTCCAAACTTTGCATCGTCGGCTCCCAAGGTAAGCTTCTCGAAATTTTATGGCTCCTGGTATTTTATCTCATTAAGTACCTGCACCACAAAAAACCAGCTTTTTCTTCAGCAGCCCCAAAATAATTAAAATTGTTATTTGATTTCTAGCCACCTGCAGCCTCTCCTCAACCAGGAGGAATTGAAGCTGTACCATGGGTCGTCAACAAAGGAGAACGTCTCCGTTTCTACTCACTTTTTAAACAGACTGATACAGACAACAATGGGTTTGTTTCAGGCGTCGAAATTAAGAATCTTTTTTTACAGACAGGGCTACCGCAAAATATTTTAGCCCACATATGGTAAGTGTGGATATCTTGTCCTGATTTTCAAAGTTGAGTTTGACACTTGTGGTACTATTTTTCAGGAATCTCTGCGACATGAATCAAGAAGGGAAGTTGAACCCTGAACAATTTGCTCTTGCCATGTGGCTTGTTCAGCAAAAACAAGCTGGGAAAGATCCCCCAGCTGCTTTAACTCCAGACATGGTGCCCCCGTCTCTGAGATCCAAAGCTCTTCAACAGGTTCATGCTAATTTTTCTAAAAAAAAATTCAGATGAAACAAAGATTTTTACAAAATAAATTTCAGGGAAGTGCAACTATTTACAATAACCCTGAATTAGAAATGCTTGCAAAGGAAATTCAAGCCCTACTTTCAGAAAAACTTTCACTGGAAAAGGAGCTACAAGTTCGTAAAATTTTCATTCTCAAAGTTCCTATTACAGCACATAAAGGAAATGTCTCTCGAGATTATAGATTCAACTTTCCTCAATATTTTTAGGATTCCGAATACCAAATTAGTTTAAAAACAACAGAGTGTTTAAGTCTCCAAAGCGAATTTGATACACTTGCATCGACGCTCAAACAATTAACAAATCAGAAAGAGGTTGCGCAAAAACGCCTCGATGATCTGGACTCACAGGTAGGGTTGATATCTGAACTTTGGGTTAACTGGTACCTTGCTAAACGATGAATATCTAACAATTTAACTTGGGGTAATGTTTTGTTCTAATTGTCTTTGATTCACTTCAGTTTTCTTTTAATTTTATGCTCGGTTATTTTAATTTTGCTCGTTTCTCCTTTGTTTTTTTTGTTGTACATATAGAACAATGAAATAAATGATGAGATTCAGAAGGTATCGAATGATGTCAACGATGAACAACTCAAGGTTTCACTTTTTTATTTCGTTTTGTCAATTATTCGTCGTTTTTTAGTTTAGGGCATTTTGTATTTTTCGTTTTCAAAACTGTCCCAAAATCCATTAATTTTCATTGAGATTTTTAATTTTGTAATCAAATTAACGATTTTTTTCGATGGTGTTAAAAAATGAAGCTTTTACAGGAAACCTAGATCAACAAATCTTGAAGGCTAAGCTAAATTTTGATACATTTTTACAAGGTTGAAAAGCTTCGACAACAAGCTGATGATCAAGAAACAACGCTTGTGGCTCAGGAGAAAGAAGTTAACGGGAAAAAAGAGGCTCTAGAGTCACTCAAAAACGAAGAAAAGTCATTGCTAGAAGAGATTCGAAAAGCAGAAAGAGATCTGGAGAAACTTGAGCAAAACCTTAATTTTGCCCAAGAAATGAGAAGAGACGTGAGATTTACTTTTTAGTTGACATTATCACTTGCTTTGCATCTCACAAATCAAACTTATTCAGACTGTTGCCCAAAATCGTGAACTGACTGATGGTCTCGCACACATGGAGGAAGCACTTCAACAATTTAGAGCTGCTGATGAATCTGGAGCTGACTCCTCAAGCATAACGGACAACTACCTTGAACCTCTCAACTTAAGCTTTGTGCTGCCAGATTTATCAAAGCTTGAAAAGCCAGCAAAACCTCCACTTCCAGAGGTAAAAGTTTTTTTCACATCATCTTTTTTGTTAGCTTTCAAAAACCTTTGACTTTCCAGCCACCTCACATTAATGGGTCCATGTCAGATAGCGATCCATTTGGTGGCGGTCTCAGTCCAGGGGGTGCCCTCGGAGGTCCAGCACGCACTCCAGAGTGGGGAAACAACGACGCATTTGCAGCCGCTTTTGATGGACCTTTCGGCTACGGATCGGTAAGAACATTAATAACAGAGGAGGAGAGGCCATTTGTTTGAGGTCTTGGGATTTTGATACGAGTGAAATTGAAAGTCACCAGAAGCTCAATAATAAATTCAGACAGAAAGCTGTGGGCTCTCGCTGACTGATTTTTAAATTTTCAGCCTTCTGCGGATCTGTTTAAAAAGTGTAGCTCATCAGTAAGTGGAATGAGTTAGACATTTCAAGCACAAGTTAAATGCACAGACTATCTGGAAAATATACAAAAATATTTTTGGAACAGTGTCTATCGGAAATGCGATTTTGCACAAGCTTATGTCTAACTTTTCATGGCTTTGAAAAAGGTTTAATAGAAATGTTCATTTTGATACTTTTCACTTTTATTTTTTGAAAATGTTTATAATGCACTTTAAAAGCACTAATTTTTAACGTAATTAAGCTATATTTTCATTTGCACAAAAATTTGAATAAGGTTTCATTATGGCACTTGAATTTAAATTAAGAAAAAACTTTCAAGAATAAGCTTTATTTTTTTTGTGTTCCTTGATCATTGTACCTCGAAATTTGAAACTCATTCAATGGATCAAGTCCAAATTTGGAAATGTTTATCTGATTACCAAAATGCAATTGTTGATTTCGGATCAGAAATATTAGTCTTTGCAGAGGCTGTATTACACTAAACCGAAAATATTCTGGGTTTTTCGCTTTTTTTTAATCTTGAACAAATTATTTTACAACAAATTCACGTGTTCTTTAAAAACATTTGTTCCAGAACGGGGTTAATTCAAACCAAGATGGTTCGTTTTTCGGCAACGACGAGGCGCCTCCGGTTATGCCACGTCCTGATTCAGGGGACAGTCCCACACCAGCACTGCCACCAAAAAGTGCAGCACCGCCACCGAAAAGGCCTCCACCTCCGAGAAGGCCTCCCCCGCCGAGGTAAGTCTTTCGATTGAATTTTTTTCGTTAGAAGTATCATGCTTAACTTTTCATTAGCTCTGGCTCTTCTCGCGGTGCTCCTGGACCTCCCCTGCCTCCTCCGCCAAATGTTTCTTCCCCAGACGATCCATTTGGGAACGCCAGGGATATTGGTCAGTCTGACAATGGCTTTGCAAATTTTGCAAATTTCGATGGTTTCTCAAACTCTCAGGTGAGACCTTTTTTATTTTCCCTTATTCCATCCATCCAGTTTTTTTTAAAAAAGGTCAGAAAACTAGTAGTTAGCTAAAAGAAAAGTGAATACAAATCTAATCGCTTTTATTTCCTTTTCTTTTTTCAATGCTGACAGGATCAACCTGAGTAGTAAAACATATTTTGAAAGACGATCTTGGCGATTTTACTTAATTTTGATTTTCTTTTCGTTACTTTTAGTTTATTAAGTTTTGCACCACTACTTTCGTTTTAGTTTAACACGTTTAGCTTCTCAAGTCAAGCAAAAAGTGGAGGGTTATTTGATAGCGACGGTGATTCTGCTTTTGGGTCAGGGGATCCAACCCCGAGCCACAAGCCAAGATATGGCCAAACCATAGAGTTCGACGAGGACCCTTTTAAAGTAAGAAATTTTCAGATAAGGCTGAAAAGTTCATTCCTTTGAAATCATAAGTTATTTTCTAGAATGTCAATCATCGATACGGAGATCCCTTTGAGCTTGCAGGGAGTGATCCTTTCCTGGAAAAAGAGGATCCCTTTACTGCACCCGTAACAGCTGCGTTTGGTCGTACTTCAGATGCTGTCACTCCCGCTGGCCTTGCTTTTAATGATCCATTCAATTCATCTTCATCAAGCAAAGATCCTTTTGCCTCGTCCTTAGCATGGCCGAATCCGTCTAAAGCATTCTCAACTCCTGGATCTGACCCTTTTGCTCCGATTTCGTCACCCGGCGAGAATCTGGATGAATCTTTTGACCCTTTTTCGAGTAGAAAATTCAAGGAATCTTCGCAAAAGTCTTCTGATCCTTTTGGAGGTGATCCATTTGCTCCTGTCCCCTCGGCGTCCAAACCATCACCGTCCACTGGATTCGGGTTTGGCAGCGGAGCCCACGGCTTTGACGCTTTTGAGTCTTCGTTCTCGAATAACACACCTATTATACCTCCACCAAACAAAACTCTTCCAAATGACAGAAGTCAAAAACGGAAGGAAATATACACTCCAAAACCTCAAGTATGAAAATAACAATAGATTCCAGAATTTATACAACTTTATAGTCAAATTTAAAAAATATTTTCCAGCCTGAAAACTCCTCTAAAGCCAAATCTTCTGTGAGCCTTTCTCGAACTTGGAGGGGCGATTCGGATGATTTCTTTGAGTCACCGTCCTTAACTCCAAAATCAGTCAAAACCTCCACTGGTAAATCAAAGCCAAAGTCAGTGACTCCAACAGCTGGAATGTTCAGTGAATTTCTTCATCCTGGTTCGACCTCTAACAGCAAATCTCAAAATCCATCTGATAGAAAAAAGAAAAGCTTTTTTAATTCTCCCCTAAGGTAAGATTAATCTTTTTGTCACTCCCTTACTTTACTTTTTGCTCATTAACCTTAAAATTGTTTTCACTTTCTAGCCTGGGCAGAAAAAGTTCACGACATGATAAGTCAAAGTCTGCTGCTGACCTCACCAACTTAGGACCCTCTGCTCCTGCATTTGAAGAATTTCAGAATCAATTCGTAGGCGATCCACCCAGGTAATTACAAATCGACAACGCCCTTTTTTTGAATGCTTTAAAATACAAATTCTTTAAAGACAAGAAAGTGAGCGGATGAGAAGATTACGTGAACAAGAAGAGGCAGATTTAGCTTATGCCATCGCCCTTTCCAAAGCAGAGGCTGCATCACTGAATAAATTGTAATTGACCCCGAGAAAAAATAACTTTTACGATTCCACGGGTCATAGAAAAACCATCTCAAACTGGCTCTGGCTGAGGCTTGAGAAGAAAACTCCCCATCGAGACTCTCCTTTGAATGGTATTCGTTGATTGATTGTGATATTTTCATGCCTTTAAGACAAATTCAATTGAAATTGAATCTATAGTACGTTTCAGCTTGGACAATAATTTGGGTTTCTTTGACAAAATGAAAAACGAACAAATTAAAGAGTAACTTTAAAACAATCCTACCATGTTGGTTGGACTTTTTTTTGACTTTTTTGGAGAATAAAAAATGGCTATTCCTTTCGAAAAGAATAGAAAGACCTCCAGAGAAAATCATTTTCACTTCATTGAGAGTAAAGTTTTCCCTTGTTCTCCCACTTTTTTCTTTGCTTCAGTTTCGTCATGTAAAACCGGCAAGATTGTTACTAAATTTAGCATTTCGTTTTTAATAATGTCTTGTTGGCTGCAATCCCACTTTGGCCGAGCTGTTTTATGTCATAGTCTTATAATATGCCCTGCCAGAAATGTTTTATATGTGCGGGAACATTTTGTTATATTAGCTGTTGTTGAGGCGAGTTCTGAGTATCAATAATAAAGAAATCTGTTAATGTGGTATAAAAGTAGAGTTTTTTTATTGTAACAATCAAACTCTTGGAAATTTGGCAGAAAGTTTACTGAGGCTCTTCAGACTTTTCTAGCTTTTTTATGTAAAGAGATAACACTAGTGATGGGTCCGGGTCAAAAATTTTGACCCGGGTCGGGTTAGCCATTTATGGTTTGGGTTTGAATCTGGAAAATTTCCCCTAAAAATGTCAAATTTTTCAATTTTTTGCCCTTCGGGTCAAAAAAAATTTTGTCGGGGTCGGAAAGTACCCGGGTCAGAGGCGGGTTGGCTTCTTGTTTACTGCGGGTCAAAAGTAAGCTCAGGCCAGGGCCCATCTCTAGACAACACAAGGAATGAGGAATCCTTTCTCTTCCTTGATCCCCTTCAGTAAATTCATTGTGCACAAAATGCTTTGTCACCTTAAGGACCATGAGGGCACATCCTGAGGACTCACCTTTCCAAAAAAATGGACCTTTTAGATTGGAAAATACTCCATCCCATCATAGAAGAAGCCTACTTTGTGAGCTGGGTTGCGAGAAGTGATACTCCAGCATAGAATCCTGAGCTCTGAGCAGTAACTCCAGCAAAGCTGTGGTCTTTCATCCCTCAGTACAGACACCAGAGCAAAAGCTACTTCAGTTCTGGACATCTTGAGAAGGTTAACCATCTCTTCCTTGAGTGGATTGACGACTGAAAATATAGACGTATATCATAGAACACGCTCAAAGAACCTCGTTTCACACTGCGATATTTTTCACAAAGTCCTTTCAAACAGGCTACCGTTAGTTAAGCTTTCCTTCCGTATAATGTAAGTCATTCTAAACAGGCTGCCATATTTTCACTCCCAAAGTTTTACTTTCCTGCCATTTTTAGTTACCCTCTTCTCAGTGGTCCGCCATTTCTTGATCTGATCCCTCCTTACTTTTTGTATATAAAGCCCCTTTTTCCCATCCATATACATTTCAGTATAGACTCTTTTCCTGATTGGGAAGGTCTTCACTGGGATTTTTGCTCTTCACATTTATTCTCACAATGCTCCCAGTTTCCGTCTCCAGAATTTTTATGTGACAAAAATATTTCCATTAATTATTAAAATGAAACAAAAGATGGAATAATGAAAATCTGTACTTTTTTGAGTTGCTGATTCTAAACTTTTACTTGTCACTAAATAAAAAAAATCACTTTCTTCGAGTTGAAAAATTAAAAATTTACCCTACAAAATTAAAATTTTGACAATTCCTTTTACATTTGGCCAAACTTTGTGTCGAAGATTTCCATTTCCAGCAGAGCTAACAATCAAAGACAGTCTTAGAAATTAAAAAAAACCCAGGAATTATTTCTGATTAATGAAATCTTAGACTGTTTCGTTCAATGTTTACTAAATAAATCCCTTCCCTGAAATTTTTTTCATGATAAAAGATTCAAAACTGAAAAATAAAATTTATTTTTCATTTGATTTGGTTTTTGTATGGTTGGACAATACTTTTTAAATCAATTTTACCAGAAAAAAAATTAAATTCAGATTGGTTTATTTACAAGTCATTAGGTTACATGCATTTAATAAAGATGATTTTGCCAAGGCTTAAAAAAGAACATTCTTGAGATCATATAAATATTAATTAATCTTTTGAACAATCTCTTCAATAGTCTAATATATTTTTTTCAAGGAATGTTAATGTTTTATCACAGCCAAAGCCAAGAAAGTTCAGCATTTTTGAAATCTTGGGTCCCTTTGCAGCCTTGGGTCAAGATTTCGCGGAGGACCGGCTCCTCTTGAACCCATCCCTGACCCTCGGTTTGGAGGAAAAGAATTGAAATTCCTCTGGTACGGACGAGAGTTATTTTCCACACCATAATGCTGTTCTGGGTTGCCCCGAGGATCTGACCAATTATCCTGGGTTTGATTTCCTCCACCTGACCATCCTTGCCTTGGACCGTGGTGATTGCTTCTCCAATCGTTATATTGACGATGGGAATCCTGAAAAATCAATAGAAAGGCTATTTTGATGAATTCAAAAACCCAAAGAAAGCGATTCAACAAACCTGTTCGTAGCTTTCTTCTTGAGAAGGAGGACCACCCCTCCTGTTTGGAAAACCTGTGTCGTAATTTTGACCGGTCTGGTTTGGAAACTCAGACGACGCATAAAGGTCATTTTTGGGGTTATATGCGATTGGAAGCTCAAAGTGATTTGTGGGTGTGGTGTGAGGTAAGATTTTTCTCCTTGGGTCGCTGGGTCTATCATTATTTGAAAGGGGATCCGATATCTGTTGCTGGAAATGAGGTGGTGAGGTATCAACAGGTTCAGAGGTAGGGGGACGTTTCTTTCCGTAACGTCGTAACCTCGGATCTTGTTGAACTCTACTTATAGGAGACGATGCCGCTAAATTAGAATAATCGGGCTTCAAGATTGGTATGGGAATAAGCTTGTACTCAAACGGAGGATGGGCATGAATGGAGGCGTCAATTTCTTTGGCTGCTGGATGAATTCTATGAGGCTTAAACGGAAGACCGAGTCTGCAATTTTCAAAAAAAGTATTGCTGATTGTCTTTAACAAAGAACACTAAATTTTACCTTTCTTGTTCAGGATCAGGCTCCTCTTCTGTTTCAGGCTCTTTGAATGCTGGCAACTCGAGCTCTCCGAAAATAGAAAGGTCCATTTCCAGGATTTTTTGGTCTTTGTCTATCTCGGACTTGAAATTATTGTTTGCTGGAATTTTTGTACTAGAGTGCTCTGTTGACTCTGGCAATTGAGGCTTTCCCATCCTTTGATCGCGATTCCGCCTGTTAAACGTTATTTTAATTGAAGAAGCTTTAGGGAGAAGTCTTGAAAATTGAAAAAAAACCTTGGATCTCTGCAGTTTTGGGGATCATCTGTTGAGCTCAAATGGGGAAGAGTCTCAGCCCTTCCTTCCTTCTTGATTGATGACAGCACTTCCGTCAGTTCCATGGGCAAAAACATTTCATTTTGGGAGGTTACGGGTACTCGATCTTGGTATCTTTTAGAATCGTGTCTGCCTTCTTCATCATCAGATGAGTACCAATTATCGTCTCCTTGTGGAAGGAAGTTGTCCAAACTATCCTCCTTTATGGTTTCCTGATCGCCCAAGATTTTATTCGAATCAAAGTCCTTGGGTGTCTTGGAGTCCGCGGGCTCTTCTTCTTTATCTTGATTACTCTGGACTTGTTTTATCCTATCGAACAGACGCTCTTGAGGTTTTGGCGGTTCCGCAAAGCTGATAGAATCTAAAAGTTCTGAGTAAAAAATGTCAGCAAATTGTGCATCGGTTTTATTTCAACAAAGGTACCTTCTTCACTTGAGATTTTCACAAAATCAGGAGTATCTCCTTCGGCTCCGTTTTTCTTTTCGTCAAGTTTGAAATCGTCCGGAGGGGTCTTTGGACGGAGAGGTAGTCGGTTTGGTCCCGTCAGGGTCTGGGACTGCCGTTTGTTTCCATTGGCGGAAACCTGTTAAAAGATATTTGCTTCATAATTACGAGAGAATCATTTTCAAGTAAAAGTACCTTGTGGGCATTTTTTTGGGCCCTGAGAAAATTTGAAATTTGTTCTTCAGACAGCTGGTCTTCTCCGTAGCCCGGAGGAAAGTTGGACTGCCACTTTGGCAACAAAAGACCCGGATTTATGGTGATCGACATAAGAGGAGGCTGACCGAGGATGGAAGCGGGCCTGGGACCCAACAATCCTTTTCCGTTATTCTGACCAAACATTCCCTGTCCCTGAACAACCGAGAAAAAAATCGAACCGTCGGCCGTCGTTAAATATAAAAAAATCTTACGGGCTTTGATTTTTGAGAGGGGTGATTGGATCTGGCACTGTCCGGGCCAGGTTTGTCCCACCTCGACACACGCCTCTTGCCGTCGCCGTCCTCCGAACGATTCTGCCGGGACTGAAAGTGGTGCTCAACTTGGTTGGAATTTGCAATCAGGTTGCAATCCCCTGCCGACCGCATCTGAAAAGAAGCGGACGTAGCGCTTTAAAAAATAATCCGGGGAAGGGCGGCACGATTTGACCCCGGCTACCGGTTTCTTGTTAAACTCGACCTCGTCGTCGTCCGTGTTCCAGCCTTTATTTTTGGCTTCCGTTTGAAAGACGACGGCGAGCGCCGATTCGCGGTTGTAGCGAGGAAAGTCGCCCAGAATTTCGTTGGGGGCCGTTTCAAGGTGCTGCAATTTAAAAAAATCACCCTCTCATTAGATGGCCAGCCTCTCGGGGCGGTAAAAGCAATCGACCGGGGTACCTTGAGGAGAATTTTTCGCGTGACGTCGCTGAGCGGCTCGTGACTAAATTTACACGTTTCAGCGGTGTCCATACATCTCTGCCCGGTGTGATAAAACTTACACGGAAAGCCCTTGTGCAAATAAAGACACTTGTCTTTCTTGGCGCACCTTTCAAACAGATAGAACTTGCACAATTCCATGATCTGGGGAGGCACGGCGTCGTGAGAATAGTGGCACTGGAGGGCGCTCCGGGGACACTTCCCCTGCATGTAAAGCTGGCAAATGTCTTTGGACTTGGGTTTCGATCGCTTATCTCTCGGGTCAGAGGCGTGCGACTTTCTCTCGCCTCTCGATCGACCCTGCTTGGGTTCCGACGGGTCGAGCCTTGAGGAAAAACAAAAAGAAATCTAAGTCAGCGCCGCCCTCTCGGTCCGCGACAGACGTTCGGCTCGACTTACTCGGCGGCCTCGGGGTCCGAGGCGTCGTCGGCCGCTTTCCTCTTGCGCGAGAACCTGTGACGTCTCGGAGGGGAGCCGTCCGCCTCCGCCTCCGCGTCCGGGTCGCCCTCGTCCGAGCCGGGCTCCGCGTCCTCCTCTTCCTCCTCGTCCACGCTCGCCCCTGAAATGAAAATAACGTGAGCCGTCCGTCTGTCGCGCACAAAATGCCTCCCCGAGGTCTAAATTTCATCGAGAAAAGCCCGGGACGCTTGTGTTACCCATTTGTCTCTCTAAAGCGCGAAGTTTCTCTTTGATCATTCTTTTCTTTTCTTCGTCGGACCTCAGCTCGTCCCTGAGGCTCCTCTTTTTCCGGTCCCTTCTGTCTCCCTTGTCATTTTTGTGGTGCTGCCTCTGGTGTCGGGACCGTCGGGACTCGCCTCGGGGGTCCGGGTCGAGCGGGTCGCTCGACCCGCTCCGGGAGTGGCGCCCGCGTTCCCTCTCGGCTTTGTCCGGCACCTAGGAGGGTCAGAGGGAAAGGGAGCGTCAATAAACGTGTCTCGTCGTTCATTAGTGTGTAGTGTGAAGTGTGTACCTCTCCCCCGTCGTCGCGTTGCTCCGTCGCCGTCTCTTGTGAAGTGGCCGCCGTCTCGTCGGCGTCGACATCGGCA
>Ga0194133_10009467_pt1 | contig 11150 bp, 10 predicted proteins | sample TA2KigOf40mmetaG_FD_155448 | JGI IMG/M metagenome (GOLD analysis project Ga0194133, IMG submission 155448) | Freshwater microbial communities from Lake Tanganyika, Tanzania - TA2015055 Kigoma Offshore 40m | ecosystem: Environmental > Aquatic > Freshwater > Lake | place: Tanzania: Lake...
GTGAAGGCCGGCAGGGCGGTGCCCGTGACAGGCCGCAGGTCCACGCTGATGATGTCCTGGGCTTCGTGGCGCAGCGTATGCACCCAGGTTTTTAAGGTCGCAGGGGTCGTCATGAGACAAGAAGACGGTGGTGCCGGGCCCGGGCGGGCCGGGAAAAGCCCGGACAAGCCGCGCATCTTAGCCCGGGCGGCCGATCGCTCAGGCGCTGGCCTGTCGCTCCAGTTGCTGCTGGGCCAGCTTGCGCAGATGGCGGCGCAGGCGCACGATGCCCATGTCGTGGGCATACAGGTGCTCACGCTGGTTGGCGTCGGGCTCCATGTGTTCTACCGCTACCCGGTCCTGCTCGAGCACCTGCCAGTGCCGCTGCTCGAGTCGGTTTTTGTAGAGAAAGCGCCAGGTGTCGCGCTGCCAGCCGCTGACCTTTCGGCAGCGCCAGTGAAAGACGCCGGCGGTGCGTGGCCCGATCGGGGTGTAGCTGCCGATGATGGAGAAGCTGCCTCCGGGCCCCCCGGTCTTGGGGTAGGGAATCTCCAGCCGCATCAGATGGATGCCGGTGTCCATCCACTCGGTCCAGTCAAAGTTGACATCGCGCTGACCCTTCTTCTCAAAGCTAAAGCCCTTGGGCAGCTCACGGATCTGAAATTCGGCTGTCATATCGCCTTCGCTCATCGAATGCGACTGCTTGTGAAGATATGCACCATGCATGGGGTCCATCACATTGTCGATCACATAGCGGTAGTCGCAGCCCCATTCTGTGTAGCACAGGAAGGACGACCATTCCGGTGAACTGAGCTGCTCAGGCAGTTCCAGGGCGGGCGGTGAGGCCAGCGATGGGTCGGTGGCGTTGAACACAAAGACCGCGCCGTTGCGCTCGGCGGTGTGAAACATGCGCGCGGCGCGCGAACCCTCGAGCTTGCAGCCTGGACTGCCCGGCACCCGGGTGACGGTGCCGTCACAGCGCACCTGCACCCCGTGATATGCGCAGGCCAGTCGGTCGCCGAGATTGACCCCCAGCGACAGCGGCGCACCGCGGTGCGGGCAGTGGTCTTCCAGGGCGTGCACCTGGCCGTCGGCGCCGCGCCAAAGCACGATCTTGTAGCCCAAGCGGCGCAGCGAGAGCGGCGTGCTTTGCACAAAGCCGGAGGGGCAGATGGGAAACCACAGATCTTTCAGGCCGGTGGCCAGGGCGGCGTCGATCGGATCGGCTTGCAGGGCAATCGGGTCGTGCTTCATGGTCGCGGTCCTCTCTCTTCAGGCGCTCAGGCGCGCCATTTCACGCTGATAGCTTTCGGCCGTCCAGGGCTGCCCGTCGGGGCCAGCCTGTCCGGTCTTGTTGAGGTAGCGCACCAGTCCGTCGAGGTCGTGGATGCCGGCGGCAAAGGCGCGCTCGATCGCATCTCCGAGGAGATTTTCGTAGGCGGTGGGCGCTGCGCTGCGGTTCTGGTGGGTTTCGTTGTAGAGCATAGGCATGGCCTGTCAGGTTTTGGGCTTGTCCGTCATGAATCGGCCGTCCGGGGCCTGGGCGTGCTGCTGGCGCCGGGTGTGACCATCGATGCCGCCCTCGATGGCCCATTCGGCAAAGGCGGTGGGTCCCGGGGTGAACTCGCGCGGTTGCCAGGCTTCGGTCAGCTCGTCTTCGTCGGTGTAGTACTCCACCAGCGCGCCGGCCGGGCTCACCACATACCAGAACAGGGCTGAGGAGATGGGGTGGCGGCCAGGCCCGAGTTCGGTCTTCCAGCCCTGGCGTGACATATGCAGTCCGCCGCCGATCACTTCGTGCAGATCACGCACCGTGAAGGCCACATGGTTCAAGCCCTGTCGAGGCTGCGGCGGTTGCAGCAAGAACAGATCGTGGTGCCCCCCGCGCGCCGAACAGCGCAGAAAATGGCCGCGGCCAGGGTAACGATCCGAGACCACAAAGCCCAGCACCTCTTCGTAAAAACGCGAAGTGCCGGCCAGGTCGCGGGTGAAGAGCACGACATGGCCCACTTCCACCGGCTGTGCTCGGTCGTAGGCTGGTGAGGCTTGATTGACGCGCGGTCTGTGGCTCCAGGTGTTGGTGTGGGCCGAGGGCAGATCGAGGGCGCGTTTGCGGCTGACCTGAACGCCCACCGACAAGCCCATGGGGTCCAAGCTAAGCAGACGATCGCCCTGGCGCTGCCAGCCGGGCTGGTTTTTCATGCGGTCGGCCCAGCGCTCAAGCGTGTTCAGGTCCGCGACCGACCAGATCACCTGTCGCAGGGTTGGGTCCTGCTCCAGGCCCTGCGGCAGATCCGGGCGTGAGGGGTGCGCCACGATCACGCGGCACCCGTTGAGGCTCTCAAATATCAACGCTTGCGCTGATTCCTCGACCAGACGCAAGCCCCAGTCGATGAAGAAGCGACGGCAGTTGGACAGATCTTCAGAACTCAACGTGATCTCGTCGATGCCTTGGATGCTCATAGGGGAAACTCGCCCGGTTGTTTTATACAAGAAACATGGTTTCTATACAGAAACGCACGGCTTTTATGATGCGCGTAAGCCTGATAAAGGTCAAGAGAGTTTGCCATTGCACAATCGCCGCATGGGTTCAGTGCGCAAATCTCCGGCCGGCCCTCGCGAACTTGGGCGCGAGGCTGGCGTTTCACCCGGTGATCACCAGGCCATACGACTGTGGCTGCGTCTGCTGGCGTGCAGCACGCAGATCGAGCAGAGCATACGGTCGCTGCTGCGCTCGCAGTTTTCCACCACGCTGCCACGCTTTGACTATCTGGCGCAGCTCAACCGTTTTCCACAAGGTTTACGCATGAGTTTGCTGTCCAACCATCTTATGGTGACCGGGGCCAATGTGACCGGCCTGACCGACCAGCTGGTCTCCGACGGCTGGGTCGAACGCATTGATGATCCGAGTGACAGGCGGGCGCTGATCGTTCGCATGACCCCGGCGGGTAAAGCCTGGTTCAACCGAATGGCGGCCGAGCATGAGCGCTGGTTGGTGCAATTGCTCGGCGGGCTCAGTGCGCGCGAGATGAAGCAACTGCATCAGTTGCTGGGCAAACTGCGCGGCGGCATCGGTTCGGTCGCGCGCCGCTGAACGGCTCTACAGAACCTCGCTGGCAAAGTCGGCCAGCCGCGAACGCTCACCGCGTGCCAAGGTGATGTGACCGCCGTGGGGCCAGCCCTTGAAGCGATCGACCGCATAGGTCAGGCCCGAGGAGCCCTCGGTCAAGTAGGGCGTGTCGATTTGCGCCAGATTGCCCATGCAAACGATCTTGGTCCCTGGACCGGCGCGGGTGATCAGGGTTTTCATCTGTTTGGGCGTGAGATTTTGCGCCTCGTCGATGATCAGGTATTTGTTCAGGAAGGTGCGGCCACGCATGAAGTTCAGGCTCTTGACCTTGATGCGCGAGCGGATCAGCTCGTTGGTGGCGGCGCGCCCCCATTCGCCGGCGCCGGTGTCGTTCTTGGCCAGCACCTCCAGGTTGTCGTCGAGCGCGCCCATCCACGGGCCCATCTTTTCTTCCTCTGTGCCTGGCAGAAAGCCGATGTCCTCGCCCACCGAGACGGTGGCGCGCGTCATGATGATCTCGGTGTAGCGGCGGTCGTCGAGCACCTGGGTCAGGCCGGCGGCCAGGGCCATCAGGGTCTTGCCGGTACCCGCCGTGCCGGTGAGAGTGACGAAGTCGACTTCTGGGTCCATCAGCAGGTTCATGGCGAAGTTCTGCTCGCGGTTGCGCATGGTCACGCCCCACACCGCGTTCTTGAGGTGGGTGTAGTCTTTGAGCGTCTTGAGCACGGCGGTCTTGCCGCGGATTTCGGTCACCCGTGCATACAGTGGCGGCTCGCCCGCAGCCTCGAAGTAGGTGAACTGATTGATCAGCAGACTCTCGACGATCGGTCCACTGATGCGGTAGTAGGTGTGGCTGCCCTGCTGCCAGCTTTCCACCGTCTTGCTCTGCCGGGTCCAGAAGTCGCCCGGCAGGGCCAGGGCGCCGCTGTAGAGCAGGTCGCCGTCTTCCAGCGTCTTGTCGTTGCGGTAGTCCTCGGTGGACAGGCCCATGGCACGGGCCTTGACCCGCATGTTGATGTCCTTGGAGACCAGGACCACTTCGCGTGGCGCCATCTCCTTGCGCAGGGCTTCGACCACGCCGAGGATCTGGTTGTCGGCTTTGCCCTGGGGCAGGGCCATGGGCAATTCACCGCTGAGCGGACGGGTTTGAAACAGCAGACGGCCGCCGGCTTCGGTGTGACCGGTGCTGGCCAGCATCAGGCCTTTGGCGATGTCGCTGCCTTCGGCGGCCAGCGCGTCGAGTGTGCGGCTGGTTTGTCGGGCATTGCGCGCCACCTCGGTCATGCCCTTTTTGTGACCGTCGAGTTCTTCGAGCACGATCATGGGCAGAAAGATGTCGTGCTCCTCGAAGCGAAACAGGCACATCGGATCGTGCAGCAGCACATTGGTGTCGAGCACAAAGAGCTTGGTCGGACCTTCGACCTTGCGCGCTTTGCGACTGCCCGTTTTTGTGGCTGGTCGAGGCGGCTTGCCCGATGGCTCGACGCGGGCGTTGATGCTGATGACCTCGCCGCCGGTCTTGCGCCGGGCAACGGGCCCGGATGACTCAGTCAGGCCGGCTGCTGGGGCAGGCTCTGTGCGGACCTGCTCGACCGCCCCCCCCCTTGGGGATTCGCTGTGCGCCGGTTGGCTGTAGGCTTGACGGGACACAAGGGTGGCGCGCTGGGTCGGGGCGGGGGGCAAGGGCATGGTGGGGGCGAAAGTGAAGGGCGGTGGGGTGATGCCCCCTTGGCTGAAGGTAGCACGGGCCAACAAAAAAGCCGCCGGACAGGCCAGGCGGCTTTTGTGGGGAGGCGGCTCTTGCTGCATTCAAGGGCATGTGGGTCATTATGCACGACCCGGATCAGATGTGCAGCCCCGTGCTCAGCCGGACTTCTTCAGGACCTTGACGGCGGCCAATACCTCGTCGACATGGCCGGGTACCTTGAGTCCCCGCCACTCTTGCTTGAGCTGACCATCGGCGCCGATGAGGAAGGTGCTGCGCTCAATGCCCTTGACCTTCTTGCCGTACATGATCTTGTTTTTAACCACGCCAAACATATGGCACATCTTCTCTTCGGTGTCTGCGATCAGCTCGAAGGGCAGGCCGAGTTTGGATTTGAAATCTTCGTGCGACTTCATGTTATCACGCGAGACACCAAAGACGATGGCGCCGGCCTTGGTGAAATCCTTGTAGCGATCGCGGAACTGCATCGCTTCGGTGGTGCATCCGGGGGTGTTGTCCTTGGGGTAGAAATACAGGACCACGATCTTGCCCGCATGGGTGCCCTGTGTGACCTTGACGCCGCCTGTTGCGACCGCTTCGAATTCGGGGATGGATTTATTTAGAACGACTGCCATGCTGCGGGGACCCTGACGAAAATTGCGGTGGGCCTGGGGGCCTTTAGTTGTTGTGGCTGTGCGGCGGTTCGAGCCGTCCGGTGCCGTGCGGGGCGCTCAGTGCGTAGAAGCCGCGACCCGGACAGGTGTCGGAAACGATATTTTAGCCTTAAAGCGGCTTGTCACTGCGGGGGCACATCGCAGGGGGCTGGCCCCTCGAGCAGCAGGGCGGCCACCACATGTCGCCCCTCGCCGGCCAGGATGTTGTAGGTTCTGCAGGCGGCCACCGTGTCCATGGTCTCAATGCCAATACGGCGGACCATCAGGGACTGCAACAGGGCCGGGGAGGGGAAGCGCAGCGTGCTGCCGCTGCCGAAGACCACCAATTCAGGCGCAAGCTCAGCCAGACGCTCGAAATGGCTGCTTTGCAGTTGCTCAAAACGCTGGCAACCCCAGGCAAAGGTGCTGCCTCGCGAATCGACGATCAGACTGTGATGTAACTTCTCGGCGGTGCCCTGGAACCCCAGGCCCACCCAGTCCGGGCCATAACCGAGGATGGTCGGGGCGTTGGAGCGGTCGGGTTGCAGCTTCATGGGCTCGGTTCGGGCTGGGTCGGTCCTTCGGTTCGCGCCCTCGCGCCGGTTGCCGCACCCACTTTGTGTGGTCAAATTATAGGTTTAAGCGTAATCAAGCCCGGCAAAGACAAGTCTTTGCGGTGCCGGGCTGGAAGGTCACCACCTGCCATGAAGCCCATCAATAAATCTGCCAAGCTGGCCAATGTCTGTTATGACATCCGTGGACCGATCATGGATGCGGCCCGACGCATGGAGGAAGAGGGCCACAAGATCATCAAGCTCAACATCGGCAATCTGGCCCCCTTTGGCTTTGACTCGCCGGAGGAAATCCAGCAGGACATGATCCGCAACCTCCCGTCCTCGGCCGGGTATTCGGACAGCAAGGGCATCTTTGCCGCGCGCAAGGCGGTGATGCACGAGACGCAGCGTCAGGGTGTCAAGGGGGTGACCCTGGACGACATTTACTTGGGCAATGGTGCCAGCGAGCTCATTGTGATGGCCACCAACGGCTTGCTCAACGACGGCGACGAGCTACTGCTGCCGACACCCGATTACCCCCTGTGGACGGCCGCCGCATCGCTGTCGGGGGGTACCCCGGTGCACTATTTGTGCGATGAGTCCAGGGACTGGATGCCCGATGTGGCCGATATCCGGGCCAAGATCACGGCGCGAACCAAGGGCATCGTGGTGATCAACCCGAACAATCCCACGGGTGCCCTGTATTCGCGGGCCTTGCTCGAACAAATCGTGGCCATTGCGCGCGAGCATCAGCTGGTTATTTTTGCCGATGAGGTGTATGACAAGGTGATCTACGACGGCGCCAGCCATGTGCCGATCGCCACCTTGTCGCAGGATGTGTTGACCTTGACATTCAATTCTCTGTCCAAGAGCTACCGCTCCTGCGGATACCGGGCGGGCTGGATGGTGATTTCGGGTGACAAGAAGGCGGCGGCTGATTACATCGAGGGCCTGAACATGCTCTCCAACATGCGCCTGTGCTCTAACGTGCCGGGCCAGTGGGCCATACAAACAGCGCTCGGAGGCTATCAGAGCATAGGCGAGTTGGTGGGGCCAGGCGGCCGCCTGCGCCGACAGCGCGACTTGGCCCACGAGCTCATCACTGCCATACCCGGGGTCAGCTGTGTCAAGCCCAGCGCGGCCCTGTACATGTTTCCTCGACTGGATCCGGCGGTTTACCCGATCGACGATGACCGTCAGTTCTTTCTTGAATTGCTCGAGGAAACCCGGGTGATGCTGGTCCAGGGCACTGGCTTTAATTGGCCCGCCCCGGACCACTTCCGCATCGTTTTCCTGCCGCATGAAGATGATCTGCGTGAGGCCATCGGTCGCATGGCCCGCTTCCTTGAAGGCTGGCGTAAGCGGCACGGTATCGGCGCTGCGGTGACGGTTGCCGGCTGAGACATCACGCGCTTGACCTGCGGCGTGGCCGCAGACTTTCTATTCTGGACCCCACCATGAGCAAGAACATTTTCGCCCCCGTCCGCGTCGGATTGCTGGGTATTGGCACCGTCGGCACCGGCGTTTACACCGTCCTCGAGCGCAACCAGGAAGAGATCGTGCGCCGTGCCGGGCGTGGCATTGAGTTGACCGTGGTGGCCGATCTCGATGTCGAGCGTGCGAGTCGCCTGGTGGGGCCCTCGGTGAAGGTGGTCGGCGACGCGCGTGCTGTGATTGCCGACCCGCAGGTTGACATCGTGATTGAACTGATCGGTGGTTACGGTGTGGCCCGGCAACTGGTGCTGGAGGCCATCGCGGCGGGCAAGCATGTGGTGACGGCCAACAAGGCCTTGCTGGCGGTGCATGGCACGGAGATTTTTGCCGCCGCATCGAGCCGGGGCGTGATGGTGGCCTTCGAGGCGGCGGTCGCTGGGGGTATTCCCATCATCAAGGCCTTGCGCGAGGGGCTGACGGCCAACCGGATTGAGTGGATCGCTGGCATCATCAATGGCACCACCAATTTCATTCTCTCGGAGATGCGCAGCAAGGGCCTGGGTTTTGATGCGGTACTTAAGGAGGCGCAGCGGCTCGGGTATGCCGAGGCCGATCCGACCTTTGACATCGAGGGCGTGGATGCGGCGCACAAGGTCACTCTGATGTCGGCCATTGCTTTCGGGATACCGGTGCAGTTCGATAAGGCCCATATTGAAGGCATTACCCGGCTGGAGGCGCAGGACATCCGTTACGCCGAGCAGCTCGGTTATCGCATCAAATTGCTGGGCATCACCAAACGGGCTGTCGGCGGCATTGAGTTGCGCGTGCATCCGGCCCTGGTACCGGCCAAGCGTCTGATTGCAAATGTCGAGGGCGCCATGAACGCAGTCGTGGTGCAGGGCGATGCAGTGGGCACCACGCTCTACTACGGCAAGGGGGCTGGCAGCGAGCCGACCGCCAGTGCGGTGATTGCCGACCTGGTGGATGTGGCGCGCTTGCACACGGTCGACCCGCTCAACCGAGTGCCGCACCTGGCCTTTCAGCCCGGGGCCATGAGTGCGTTACCGGTGCTTCCCATGGGCGAGGTCTGCACCAGCTACTACCTGCGTTTGCGCGTGGCCGACGAGGCCGGTGTGCTGGCCCGCGTGACGGGTCTCCTGGCCGAGGCGGGTATCAGCATCGATGCGGTGCTGCAGCGCGAAGCCGATGAAGTCGGTGGCGAAGGCTCGAATCAGACCGACCTGATTATCCTGACCCATGATTGCCCCGAGCAGCACATGAACGGGGCCATGGCCAAGATGCAGGCCCTGCCCAGTGTGCTTGCGCCGATCACCCGCATCCGTAAGGAGGAGCTGGCCTGATGCGCTATCTGTCCACTCGCGGGCACCCGGATCGCAGGCGCTTTTGCGAAATCCTGCTTGAAGGTCTGGCGCCCGATGGCGGCCTCTACCTGCCCGAGAGTTATCCGCAGGTCGGTCCCCGTTTGGGCGACCTGCGGCGGGTCTGGGCCACGCGTGGTTATGCCGATCTGGCTTTCGAGATTCTCAAGCTTTACATCGACGACATCCCCGAAGCCGACCTGTTGGCCCTGTGCCAGCGCACCTACACCGCCCAGGTGTTTGGTACGCCCGAGATCACGCCGCTGAAGAAACTCGAGGATGGGCTGTATCTGCAAGCGCTGTCCAACGGGCCTACGCTGGCATTCAAGGACATGGCCATGCAACTGCTCGGCCAGCTCTTTGAATACGAACTTGCGCGCCGGGGTGAGGAACTCAATATTTTGGGCGCGACCAGCGGCGATACGGGCAGCGCGGCTGAGTACGCCATGCGCGGCAAGAAAGGCGTGCGCGTTTTCATGACCAGCCCGCACGGCCGTATGAGCCCGTTTCAGCAGGCGCAGATGTTCAGCCTGCTCGATGAAAATATTCATAACATCGCCATCGAAGGAGTGTTTGACGACTGCCAGGACATCGTCAAAGCCGTTTCGGCTGACCTTGAGTTCAAACGCAAGTTCCGTATCGGCACCGTCAATTCGATCAACTGGGCGCGCTTGTTGGCCCAGGTGGTCTACTACTTTGCCGGTTACTTTCAGGCCACGCACTCGGATGCGCAGACGGTTAGCTTTACCGTGCCCTCAGGCAACTTTGGTAATGTCTGCGCGGGTCATGTCGCGCGGATGATGGGCTTGCCGATTGCGAGGCTGGTGGTGGCCACCAACGAGAACGATGTGCTCGATGAATTTTTTCGCACCGGCTTGTACCGGGTACGGGGCTCGGCCGATACTCATGAAACCTCGAGCCCATCGATGGATATTTCCAGGGCCAGCAATTTTGAGCGTTTCCTTTTTGACCTGCTCGGACGGGATGCGGGTGTGACCCGTTCGCTGTTTGCCGACACCCTGGGGCGGCAGGGCTTTTTCGATCTGGGCTCGCACCCCGCGTTTGCCCTGGCGGCCAGCCGCTACGGCTTTGCCAGTGGCAAGAGCACCCATGCCAACCGGCTGGCGACTCTGCGCGACACCGACACGCGTTTGGGTCTTGTGATCGACACACACACCGCCGACGGCCTGAAGGTTGCACGCGAACATCTGCAGGCGGGGGTCCCCATGTTGGTGCTCGAAACCGCCCTGCCGATCAAGTTTGCAGCAACCATCGAGGAAGCCCTGGGCCGACTGCCAGAGCGTCCGGCGGGGTTCGAGGGCCTGGAGGACAAGCCCCGGCGGGTCAAGGTCATGCCGGCCGATGCCCAGCAGGTCAAGGCCTATCTGGCCGAGCAAGTGGGCTCCTGAGGGCGGTCTGAGTCAAAATCGAGGCGTAGGCGCTTGACTGGTGGCGCCCACCGCTCGTTTTAGACCATGAATTCGCCGACCTCAAAGAATCCCCTGCGTCCTCTCGACGAGGCCTTGGCCGACTTGCTGGCCCGGGCGGAGCCCGTGCTGCCCGAGCAGATGGTCTCGACCTTCGAGGCTGACGGACGCGTCCTGGCCCAAGACCTCGTCTCGCCGCTTGATGTGCCGGGGCACGACAACAGTTCGATGGACGGTTATGCCCTGCGGCTGGCCGATCTGCGGGCGGGCCGTGAACTGCCGGTCTCGCAGCGGATTGCGGCTGGGGCGCCGGTCCAAGCCTTGCAGGGCGGCACGGTGGCTCGCATCTTTACGGGAGCCGGCGTTCCGTCGGGGGCTGATGCGATCGTCATGCAGGAAGACTGCACTGTGTTGGGCGATGGGCGCATCAAAGTCGCCACACAGCCGGTGGCCGGTCAGTGGATACGGCGGCGCGGCGAGGATGTGGCGCGCGGCGCGGTCGTCTTGCAGCGGGGGCGGCGTTTGTCGCCGGCCGAACTGGGGCTGGCTGCCAGCGTGGGCTTTGAGAGCCTGCCGGTCAGCCGCAGGGTCCGCGTGGCTTTGCTGTCCACCGGCGACGAGTTGGTCATGCCCGGCGAGGTGGCCCCCGAGGCCATGAAGCCGGGCACGATCTACAACTCCAATCGCTTTTTCCTGCGGGCCTTGCTTGGGCGACTGGGCTGTGAGGTGAGCGATCTGGGCATCGTGCCAGATGACAGGCAGTCGACCCTGAGGGCGCTCGAGTCGGCAGCGCAGCACCACGACCTGATTCTCACCAGCGGCGGTGTTTCCGTCGGTGAGGAAGACCATGTCAAGCCAGCGGTCCAGGCCCTCGGGCAGTTGCAACTGTGGCAGGTGGCCATCAAGCCGGGCAAGCCGTTTGCCTACGGCCGTGTTCATCGGGCACAAG
>Ga0194133_10009469_pt1 | contig 11149 bp, 4 predicted proteins | sample TA2KigOf40mmetaG_FD_155448 | JGI IMG/M metagenome (GOLD analysis project Ga0194133, IMG submission 155448) | Freshwater microbial communities from Lake Tanganyika, Tanzania - TA2015055 Kigoma Offshore 40m | ecosystem: Environmental > Aquatic > Freshwater > Lake | place: Tanzania: Lake Tanganyika...
TCGTAGGCAAAACGACAGTAGTCAAAATGGCAGTAGGCAAAACGACGTTTTCCCTGAGCTAATGGAAAAAACCAAGTAGTGACCTTCCCAGCCAATAAAAGAATCAATACTGGACTGTTTATTGATGGAATGGCAACTCTTTATGTAGGTGACACTCAGATTCGCAGTATGACCAATAAAAAGGGTCAGAGTAAAGGCGTTCTCTAGTTGGAGGGGTGTGTACACTTTGCGCAGAACTGTTTTGTTGACAGAAAATCTGTGGGAATGAAAGATCAGGTGCCAGCCTGTCTTGCATTGAGTTTTCATAGGAATGTGACACCATTAAACATATTATATATTTTTTGTTTAATATTTTTATTTTTTACAAAGTAGTTTCTTCAACTTTTGGTGACTCTCCTCTCTGACTTCCTCTGCTATGGCCTTGTTCACAATATATTTCTATCGTATCTCCACCCAAGTTTGTTTCAGAAAACTTTGAGCCTGATCGGATTCGACATTTAGGACCCAACCCTACAATTATTTAAAGATCAGATGATAAAGTTTTGAAAGACCAATCTTTAGTTTACCAGTGACTTCTTTGAACTTTGTTGCCATATGTTCAAAAAGTGGTGATGGATTGGCAAACATCTGAGATGAAAATTGCTTTGCTGAGTCACCGAGCAAGATTGACTTTCTTTCAATATTAAAAGACATGGTTTCTTCATCTAGTGTACAAACTGCAAATGAAATGCTCCTCCGACAACTTTGAATGGAAATCTAAAGTTAAAAATCCAAAGGTTACAAGAAAGTAATGTGTTTGTAGATACACAATTTATCAATTTATGTGTTGAGTAACTAGGCAATAGATTTATGATAGTATTTTCACTTATGTTGATATTTTGCATTCATGAGAATTAAGTATTTTAGCATTTGCTGAGTTCATTTTAATATAAAGATGACTTAAGAGAGACATGTGTGATTACTGAGGGTCAAGGCTATCTCACCTCAGAGAGCATACAAGGTTTGCTCACATTTGATCTCAGGGTTGGTCTACATTTATGTAGGTAGCACACACGGATCTCAGCATTTAGATTTAAGTTACTGAATTTTACCATTTTGATCATGCAGCCTTTTCATCCACGTCTGATTCCTGATCACCCCTGATCAGCGCGCTCCTGTCTCACATATCAATAAAAAGGCCAGTGCGCCTGTACGAAGTCACCTAGTCATTTCTCTATGTGATTAGATGTAATTCATATTGTGTAGGTAATTACACTTTAGTATAAGTAAGATTATATTTTGATAACAGATATATTTTTAAGTGATTGAAACTAACCCTTTTCAATAAAGTACTATGAGCATTTTTTATATAAGCCTATTATTTTTATAGAACGAGGATCATTTATAGACATGGGTTAGCCATACAATACTTAGTAGTATTGCTCTCTCATCTTTGCGACTCCGTACAAGCCTTTCATATACGCATAGAGAGATAGTCTACATTTACGATCTTTTTAACCTGATCAAGCAACATCTCTAAAAATGTATTCTTCTTTGGCAAACACTTGATCATTGACAACTGTGCTTCAAAAAAAAGCATAAAAACTAAGTAGAAACACAAAGGGGTTTTGCAATGGCCCACTGGTTACAGCCCTGGTAGAGGGTTATACCTGGTCTTCTGAAATGGACTTCTGCTTTTCACTTGAAAATGCATCTTCTCTGGGTAAATCAAAAGTTTTGGGAATTTTGCTGGAGGTGATGATAGGCTCTCTTTTCCCAACATCCCATAACCTCCACATGTAGATGAAGTAAGCCCAAAATGTACCAATAAGTGAGGCAAAGATAGATCCAACTCCACCCAAAACAAAAATCTGCAAAATTTTTGGAATCAACCCATTATGTATGAGACTTTATAAAACTAAAAGTTTTAACCTTGAGATAGAAAAACTGACGTTGATATTCATGAAGTTCTGTTAATGGATTCAATGTTGTGTTGTATACCTTAAACAAAATTACTACCTTGTCAATTAATTTAAGGTTATACCTCCCTAGCAAAGCGATAGGTAGAGTTTAGAAATTTCGTATAGGGATCAGGTCAAGAATGCTTGATGTCCATCCACCGACTCTATCTAATCCCACAGTTTTAAAGCCAGGAGAGCTGAAATTTGGCAGGAATAATTTTCATAAAAATGGCTCAAAATCTATTAAATAGAACTTTGATATTTTTTCTAGAAGCTGAGATATTAAAGTTTAAAGTTCTATAGTGAATTAAGCCAAGATTTTGGGCCATTCATATGAGGATTATTCCTGTCAAATTTTAGGCCTCTATCTTCAAAACTGTGGGAGGAGATGGAGGTGACAGACAGACAGACTTCAAATAGTAGGGGGAATGGGCTGCTCAGGAGGGTTTGGCGTTCTTCCTCGCAAAAAAATGCCCGTCTACTTAATTACAAAACAAGTGTGAGAGAAATTCATACAAATAACACTAACATTTGGTGTTTGACCGGATGCTAATGGGGTCTCTGTAGACACTGTTGGTACTAAACTTGAAGTTTGGCCAATCTTTTCCTTTACAGACAAGCTGATTGTTGAAGTTTCCAGCTCGCCATACCTAAAAATTATGATTGAAATTCATTAGAATCTTTTAGACACAAAAATTATGTTATTAACCTTCTGGAAAATCCAAAGTAATATTTTTCTACTTCACACTGCCAAACACCTCTGTCTTTGATGCCTAGGTTATGAACCCTTATCCCACATTCGAATGAGTTATAGTCACCGATGAACTCAACTTTGTTTTCTGGAAAGTCACAACCGATTTCTTGGGCTCCTCTAGACACTGACAACCACTCGTAGTCACAAAATCTATCCGAATGAATCCATCGACAAAACTCCCAATAAGAATCTGCTTGGCAGAGAAGGTCAACAGAATCATCCTAAAAACAAATATTTTTATGTTTATAGCAGGACTTCAAGTTCTGTATTTGAATTGCAGAAAGAAAGACAATTTGTTGGCAGACCCACGTTGGACACCTTGATGGGTCTCCAGTTTCAATGATAGGATCATGCAGTCTTAAATTTATATTTATAGTCAATCAATCTTTTCCAATAATCTAACCTGTTCCAAAAAAATCCAATCAAAGTACAGTATATGACTTCACTATATTTTTTATCAAAGTAATATTTCCTTTAAAATAAACTAAATGAGCTTTTGATCATCAAAACCCCTTCGGTGATTAAATGGTTTTATCCTTTAATAATACCGACTACTTTTCCTTTCTGATACTAACCACCTTCATTCCTTACCAAACTGAAAATATTAGTTCAGACTTGACAGCTAATTCTGATCTCCGGATCATCTGAACTTCCATACTGCACAACATTTTGTTTATTGATCCGCCTTTAATGTGTACAAATCTGCTTCCTCCTCAAATAAACAGTTAGTATCTAATTGGTCTTATTTCCTATTGTTCAAACCTCCTAACCTCAATGCTGGATCTCTTTGTTTGGCCTGAAACATTTTTTTTTTCAAATAAATTTCCCTCTGTTCCTTAGACTATTCAAGTCTTTGCTCATTATAAGGCACACTTGGTGGTCATATTCAGTTTGGATTATCCCAGATCAAACAGAGATAGCAATCCATGTTACTTAGTTTTGTGCTTTTCCTACAAAAATATTTTTAATAAAAATGTTGAGCTTGTTCACACTTTCCTTAATATTCATTTCAAGATAGGTTGACACCTAATCTTTCAATATCTCACACTATATTTGTCAAAGTAGCTATTCTTAAACATGACAGTTATTTTCAGACTTAACAGTCCTGTGCATTCCTCGAATCAAGCGACTCTCTTTCCCTATGACCTCTTTTCATTAGTTTTATTGCTGATCTGAGTCCTATGTATATAGAGGACTGCCATTCAACCAATAAACAGCACAGTATTGATTCTTTTCTTGATTAGTAAAGTCATCACAAGGTTTTCATTACTCGCTCAAACACACACTGATCAAGCACTCCAGACTTCAACAAATAGCTCACTAATTTCTTTGCAAACATCATACACCCTGGCTTTTGATATACTTAAAGCATATTCACCTTAAGTATTTTTGTGATCTTTTTGGTCTTTTTTGGAGGGCTTAGCTGGAAAGGGGTTGAACCTGGGCTGCCAGGATAGAATTCCAGCTTCAAACCACATAACCACCCTGACTCCCTTGCTAACAGTTGGTTTTTAATCCCTTAACTGTAGTCTATGAAAAATATATTAAATTGCAGATTTTCTCATACCTGGTTCCTAACCATTTTTCTTGGTGATTCATGTAGCAGTTTGAACACATTCTTTTTATTGAATCCATAAGCAAAAACAACATAAAGTGAAAAGCTGAAATGTGTAAACAACTTCAAATTTAGGGTTATTTCAAGGATATTTAGTGCCTATTGAAGCATTACCAAGTGAAACCTACTAAGATTGTAATCATTGTAAAACATTCACAGTAACTCTGGCGTCGATACCAGATTGCATTTCTTTCAAGTAATTGGCTTACCCTTGCATCATGCTAAAAAAAGTAAGAAGCTTATTGAAATACCTTACATTGGAAAATATATAAGTCATAAAAAAATTGCCTTGTCATCTTTCCTCTGTTTAATCTTCTTTTTAACATTTTGGCTCAGAACACGTGTTGGAGGTCGACTGGATTCCACAATAGATTCAGCATTGTCTGGAAAGAAGCTTTCACTAATTGATGGCTGCAAGTCAAAAGATAAATTGAATTATTTCTTAATTATTTCAGGATGATTCCTTACTGTTTTTGGCTGGGGTCTTGGAGAAAGATTGCGACTGGCTTCTTCGATCTCAATGACAGGAACAATTGCTCCGGAATCTACATTTGAAGTTTTCAGTGAAGCTTAAAAAAATTCTCATAATCACAAAAAAAATCTAAATATTGAAAGGCTCTCAGGATGGATGAATTAAAAGTAATTAAAACCGTTGCCATGGCTCAGAGGTCAAGGGTGCCAAACTTGAGAATCAAGATCTTAGATTGTTGGTTCCATTCCCCAGCCATGCCAACAAATTTTCAACACCCGGATTGCAAAAAAATCAACAAGGCACTCCAGTCAGGGTAATAATAATCTGCACTGACTTATGATATAATTATATCCATGGTGGGACTCTTATAAAGGTATAGATTGCGCTCAAATGATGACTGAGTCTTTACTGCAATGGATTATTATCATCAGATTTAGTACTATAAAAATGACACAAGGACATTCTTTTCTATATTAAAAGTGAAGGAAATTAAGTTTTTTTTAAATTTTCTTCAAATTTCATCTCTAGATAGGGAAATGTTTTACCAAAGTTGCTAGTCTCTTTGAAAAGTAAGACTGCAATTATGAGAGGAAATGTAAAAATTTTCTACTCTGATATGTTAAAAAGTTTATGGAAAAATGTTTTTCTCTCTGACAATAACTCAGCAGATGATGATTTAAAAACAAATTATAAAATGAAACCTTTAATCTTCAATGTTTTGCTCAAATATGATTTTCATTTTTTATTGAGAATTCATTGTTATCCATTTATGAAAATACAGTAACTTTACAAAAATCCTGCCTGCAACCCACCTTAGATTTTAAGATGAGCTGTAAAAATGCAAATAAATTTTCATACATTATAGTCAATACTTGTCAAAAAAGTAGTGAAATCTGAAATGTGAAACGCAATAAAACAAAAAAGAATTTGTCAATCAATTTTCATTAATAATAAGAAATCAGTTCAAGTAAAAATTAGTTCAAGTAAAAATCATTCAAGGTCAAAAAATATATCTTTCAAGTAAACTCTCTTTAGTGGTGGCGCTTGTCCATTTATCACAGAATTGATAAAGATTCTAAGAATAAATATTGATTTAAAGTAAAATAAAACAACCTTTTTTCTTTTCGTGCTTTTCAACAAAATGTTTCAAACTTTTCGTTTCTAAAAAAATATGACGTCTCTGACAAATTGGCTGCGTTCCACCTCTCTAATTTGAACCGATTTGTGCAAAATTTGAATTTTTAAAGCTTCTATGATTTGAATTCAAGTCATATTCTTTTGCCCGCAGAAAACCAAATGGCTTTGTTGAAGGGTAGCAATTGCCTAAAGGTACAACACTTGATCTATAGGCTCAATCTGTGATTTGATCCTGGGTCTTGATTTAAATACCCCTAACTGCAGCCTTAATATTACGGTACCAAAGAAGAAGTAAGTTGAATGCAAATTAGTTTCATTCCATTAAAATAAACATGTATATTTGGTCTATAGTTCATATCAAATGGGCTGGCAGGTTAACATTTCCTTGGTAGCTAAGACAGAAGCTGGTGAAAGTGATCCAGATACTGACCAGTCAATTGTGAAATACCACAGAAGCAAGTCATAAATCAAATTGATATCTATGTTCAAAAGTAAGGGAAAAACTTGATTTTATACTGTACTTTCCAATGCATTTAAAACCTCAACTCCACTTTCCCAATAAACTTATAATACCTCCCGAGCGAAGCGAGGGAGGAGGTAGAAATTCTCATAGCGTTCGCGGGAAAATGAGCGTGACGTCCCGCGTCCGTCTGTCACCTCTATCTCCTCCTACACCTTTGGTCCTTGAAGGTTGAAATTTGGCAGGAATAATCCTCATAGGGATGGCTCAAAATCTGTGGCCTTAGATTTTTGAAATTTTGCTTAGAAGCTGAGATATTTAAGTTCAAAGATATGTAGTGAATCTAAGCTTTCAAACATGGATGATTTTGAGCCATCACTTTGAGGATTATTCCTGTCAAATTTCATCCTTCAAGGACCGGACCAAAGGTGCAGGAGGAGATAGAGATGACAGACCAGTTGGGAGAATAAAACCACTGTTTTTTGATTGTTTTAAATTCAACATTGATCAAGAATAAAACCGCCTTTTATCTAATTTTGAACCTCTTGATCTGGCATATTCATATTTAAGAAGATTATTATTTATGATCTTAATGGGAGATGAAAGATTATTTCCAGCGATCTTAATGGTTTTGTGATTAAAAGATCATATTCAATGACCTTAATGAGAGGTCAAAGATTTTCTCAAGTAATTTTAAAGGTTAAGAGATTAATAAAACTATTTTCCATGATATTACTGAGCTACAGATGAGGAGGAAACCTGCTTTGGGGGGTTGGTTGGGTCAGGTTAGGTTAGTAATAAACGCCTTTCTGGTAATATAATGTTGTTGATTTGGGGTTAGAGGGGGAAGGGTCACTTGGGAGGGTTAGGTATTTTTCCCCGCACAAAAAATACCCATCTACCTGGTTTTTAGTCATTTTTTTGGAAAAAAGGTGCTCCTTCACCACCGTGCATAAGAACACACCAGGTTTTAGGGGTCAAAATTAGGGAAATAAAGGATTCTTAAGGTACTAATACTAATTAAGCAGTAGGGCATTTTTGTGCGTGGAAAAATACCAAACCCTCCTGGGCAACTATCAGCCCACCAAGTTTACTGTAAAACTTCAAATTTAATTTTCTCAGCTTCTAAGCAAAATTTCAAAAATCTGGTTGGTAAATTTTGGGGTCACCGTAGCTGAAAGGTCATAGGCAACTGACTGAGAACTAAGTCTACGGTTATGGGTTCAATTCCCTGCCACCCATGACCAGCAATTTTTCAACCCCTGATTTAAAAAAAATCAACAAGGCACCCTCAGTTGGGGTAATAGTAATCTGCAGTGACCATAGACTGCTTTGGCGGGACTCTGATAAAGATGTTGATCAAAAATCTACATTGCCTGAGTCTATAGTGCACAAGATTATTATTATTATGCCAAATTTCAGCCCTCTAGCTTCAATGATGTGGGAGGAGGAGGAGTTGACAGACGGAAGGACGGACAAGGGACGTCATGCCATATCGCTAACTTCCCCCCTCATTTTGCTCGGGAGGGGTAATATTCAGAATTTTATTTGGAACATTTTAATAAAAGAGTCTTACCCATTATTCCAAAAGAAAATTTCACAACTTCTAAAGGAAGTGTGAAAAGCTTTTCTAGCTTTTAAATCGTCATCCTCTCTACTTTCATTTTGAGACTGACGATCTTCAAAGTTCAACGTTGTTCCGTTCCAAGTTTCTGTGGTGGGAAAAAGTACAAAAGACCCATAGCAGAGAGCTTTGAAAAGTTCCTCAGGAAAAAGGGGATGAGGAACAAAACACTTTTCCTCATGACTGAAAATTGCTAAAAGTTTAGAAAATAAGTCACGAGAATAACTTAATGAGGCACATAATCAGTTGGACATCAGATTATTATAGAAACTTTTGAAGCTTTTCTTTTCATCGCAAAATTTCAAGACTTTATCCAAACACCTAAACAAAATGTGCATTTCAATCAAAACAAGAAATAATGTTAAATGTATAGTTTGTGACTTGATACTCGGAGAGTTTGCCTTCATACTAGTTTGCAGCCTACCCCTAGTTTGCCTAGCCACCACTTCAAAAAATTACCACTTGGCCTTCCTGACTTGTTTGCCTATCCACAAGTTAAGATTGCTAGATTGCCTACCTACTATTTGGCCTAGTTAAGCCCGGGCCCGATATGAGAAGTAGTCAAATCCGAACTCGTCGAACTCTAACCGAACCCAATCTAACCTAACCGAACCGAACCTTACCTACCTTACCTACTAACCGAACCGAACCTGACCCAACCAATACCCCCATTCGAAAAGTTTATTCGTTAAACAAGTTCGTTCGTTCAACGAGTCCTCGTATTCCCCCAGAGCCCAGAAGGTTACATAAAAATAACCAGAACTATTTTGCTGTTAACCTAACACTTCGGGCTTAACCCTGTGGGGCATATCATTCAGGCCTAACCCTGTGGGCCTTATCCTTCAGGCCTAGCCCTGAGGGGCTTAACATCTGGACCTTCCTTTTGGGCCGGGCCCCAACCTGAACTAGTAGGTGGGCAAACTAGTAGGAAGGCAAACTAAAGGGGAAAGCAAACTGGCAGGTAGGTGAACTCTCCTATTACCTTTTGACTCAATTGTGGATCTAAATTCTCTCTGAAGGGGTAACTGCAGTGCTAACTTCTGCAATTCAAGGTGCAAAATTGCAGACATTTTTCATTTTGCTTTTTATTTTCCTGAGAAAATATTTTAATGAACAACAATTTTTGAAAATAGTTTCAGGAAACTATTATGGTTTAGTATTCTTTGCATGCACTGTTTGGTTTGACAAAATAAAAACTCTTTTTAAAACCAAACTAAATTCCATGCATTTCAGAATGCTATGAGTGGCCTGCAGAGATTTTGACCATCAAATTTCTAAAGAAGACCTGATGGTTAGATGCAAAATAGCTACTCCACTTCAAGGGGTCAGATTTCTTACGTCGTCTAAAGTCCTCAAGATTACAAGAAATAAAAAACCACGCCTGTTCAATTCATTAATGTCAAAGAGTCAGCCAACACAGGATATAAACCTAAATGAGGCTGATATAAGTGATTTTTCCAAGTGCTGGTTGAAAATGAGTTCCAGAATCTTAGATGCTAGCTATCTTAGTCTGTTGCTACAAATAAAAGTATTGTTTAAGCAACATTTATCTTAAATCCTTAAATGTGAAAAGTAAGAAAAGAAAGAAATATTTTGGTTCTATCTTTAACCACTTTTTATGGAATAGAAATAAAATTTTCATAGGCCATATAAGAAACTTTTCAGAGTTTCTATATATTTTCTTAAGGGTTTAGCCCTTGGGCAATCGAACTCTTTGTGAATGAATAATGCATTTACCCTTTTACAATTCGAAATAGGCATTTTTAATTCGATAGAAGAAAAGGGCAAAGGTCTATATGTATATATATATATGCTTTGAATAATTTTCGATTGACTGGCTGGCTTAGAATCAAGGAGAAACTCTTTCAAGGCTATTTAAAAAGCCATTAAAAAATGAAGCACTGTATTTTCAAAAATATTTTCAGTCTGTAGGCACTAATTGTCTTAAAAGAGCAACTTAAAGCTGTTGAGTGAAAATTAATTTTCATATTTTTCACCTAAAACCACTTACTTAAGGAGGATTGAGTCACAGTCCTTCAAAATGTTGAACAGACATTTTTTCTGCAACTATCAGACTTTTTTCTAATTTTGAGCCATTTTGATGTGAAAATTTTTCTCAATCAATAAATCTTAAACTAAACTTATAAGCTCAGATTATAGTTTTGAGGACTTTTATAATGGACTGTAAATGTGTGAATTTTCTTACATTCATACAACTTTATATCACACATTTTATATTAATTTTAAAATTACTTATGGATTATATATTGAAAGCAAAATTGCCTTATATCTTTGAAAGCATGATCATCGATTTATAAATTTCTATGCCTATATTTGTTACACAATTTAGGCTAAATTTTGGCTTGTTCACCCACTCAAACTTTGAAATGGTTTTTCAATTTGGCACTTTTAAAACTAGATATACAAACAAACTTTTTTTAATGAAAATGACTCACAAGCCACTTTCTCAATGCACATTTTCGGAAAATGTTTTTTATTTTTCAATCTCAATCACCAAATTGTTAAAGTTGAGAATTGAAATGAGAAAAATACTTTGGCTTTTTAAAATAGTCAAGTGCCAAAAAAATTCCCCAAGAAAGTTGGCAGAAGACAAATTCCCTTTAAGAGTATTTAAATAAAATGAGGAATAAGTGGATAATTCAAATGCTTGCTGATTCATTCCATCAAGTCCAAATGGTTGAACAGGTATATTACTCATTAAGAAAATGGGAACAAGGCCTGCCGTACTCATGGAAGCTATTCCTAGTGATGGGTCCGGGTCAAAAATTTTGACCCGGGTTGGGACAGGTCAATTTTTTTGGCTTGGGTTGGGTTGGGTTGGCTCAGCCACCTATTTGGAAAATTTCCCCTAAAACTGTCAAATTTTTCAATTTTTTTCCCCCCGGGTCAAAAAAATCTCTTTGGGTCGGGTCAAAAAGTACTTAGGTTAAAGGCAGGTTGGCCTCTTTTTTACTGCGGGTCCAAAGGAAGCTCGGGGTCGGGTCAGGGCTCATCTCTAGCTATTCCTGGTGAAGGCAATAGAGATTAGCAGAAATGGTACTTTCCCAATTCATTGGTCCATACAGTCCCTGCCAATTAGCACCTTCTGATTTCAAAATATCAAATCTTGGTCAGCAATGATTGGTC
>Ga0194133_10009470_pt1 | contig 11148 bp, 9 predicted proteins | sample TA2KigOf40mmetaG_FD_155448 | JGI IMG/M metagenome (GOLD analysis project Ga0194133, IMG submission 155448) | Freshwater microbial communities from Lake Tanganyika, Tanzania - TA2015055 Kigoma Offshore 40m | ecosystem: Environmental > Aquatic > Freshwater > Lake | place: Tanzania: Lake Tanganyika...
AGCTCTTTTTATAACCAACAATTATATTTTTCAGTTACAACTATTTAACATGGCTAAATTTTATTTCACTAAAAATTCATGATTCCAGTCTCTTCTGCTTTTAAAACAAGGAAAAATTAAATTTGGTAATTGTCATTTAACAATTTTGATCTCTTTTCTGATCTTACTTCCCTTGAAGTTCAAACAAAGTTTTTTAGTTTAAGCGGATATTTGAAATCCATTTTTTTCTCATGGGCACAAAAATCATGAAATAAAAAAAATCTTTTGAGTCTTTTCCATCAATATTTTCCAAAGTTTAATTTCATTACCCATTTTAATCACTAGGTGGATGTGGAAGGCTGTCACCAGTGGCCAAAATAGAATCTGATCCGCTATTCTTTAGCCCCCCCGAACCCAAACTCCATCATGGGAGCTGCTGCAGAGTATTTATCCCGTACCCGCTTAGGTGCCCACTTCCACGAGACCAGGGAGTCCCGAGAGCTCGTCCTGGCGGTAGTTGCCATTGCCTTACTACTTGATAACATGCTTCTCACCACAGTCGGTAAGTACTTACACTATATGGTTTCATTTGCCATAAATCTGATGGAATTTTGCCATTTTGAAGAGAAAAAAGTGTATATATATCTCTTGGTGCAAAGTCCATTTTCTAAATTGCCTTCCTATATTAAAACAATCATTTATTGAAAAACAATAGGAAAAAATTAACTTCTCTTGCTGTTTACATTACTGAGGGAGCAAAAAAAGAGAAAATTATTTCTATTCTTCAACCAATCGTCCACATTTCATTTGAAACAAATGGTGGAGAAAAAGCACTTAAGGAAAGTATTTGAAAATCAAAGGACAACACTTACATCAAATTAAAGGACCCTCTTTCTCTAACAGCATAAATTGTAAACCACCCAATTGTAATCATTATGGTCTTCATTCAACAACACAATATATTTTCAGTAAGAAAAACCAATATGGATTCTTTTTTTGCTTTTCATTTTTTTAATGGAAAGAGAAAAGACAGCAAATGAAAATCAACAATCTTGAATTCTTTTTATATATGGGTCAGCTTTTTGTAACAAGGAATAAAAAGCTTTCAAATATTCGACAGTAATATCTTACCATTATTGGTTTGATTGAAGGTAAATATATGGTAGTGATAACTTCAGAAAAATTTGCAATTACCTCAAACCTTTGCCTTATTATTAAAAAGTATATATATCCTTCAACTTTTTCAAACTTCTCTGTGAACTTTTATAAAAGAAAAAGAAATTGTGGCATAGAACACATTATTTGCCCTCTTTAAGTTTCTTTACAGAACTTCCCCTTTATGATCATTTCCCAACCAATTATCTTAACTCTTAAAAGGCATTTATGTCTCTTTATTCTCAAATTGGTCAAAATAACTTGCTTCCTTTTCTTTCAATGAACCATAATCTAACTTCCATAAAAAGACTTATTTTTTGATGGGGAGGTTTAAGTCAATTTTCTGTACAACACTTCTTTTGAAACAAAAAATTATTCTTCATTCTCTTCAATAAGAAATGAATGAAATCAATTATTGATTTTGTCTTGATACTTATCACAAATCTTATGATTACATTTTTTTTGATGCATTTTAAATGGAAATTAGATTGTGGGGCTTTTCAACTTCCCCCTCCCCATCCTTATAGTTCACTTTTCAACAATGAAAATGACTATTGAATAAGGAATGGTTGTTGGCAATAATATTAAACAAGAAGAGGGTTCTTTGATCAAGTATTGTAATAAATAGAATAACATCATTTTTGCATATAGGCTTTCTCATAACTTCATCTGTTCATAACTAATGTTGAAGTAGGATTCAAATCTGATCGAACTTCAATAATGGTTTAATTATTGACTTTATCTGCCATAAAATATTGATTTAAAAGATACTTATGCATATGTCTTGAAAAAAGCACATTTTGAAGTTGCAATTGGCTAATGATAGGGTCCAAACCAGGGAAAGAGCTTTCCTAGACATGGGTCAAGTTGTTTTTAAAGGAAGCCCCTATTCCTTTCCACTCATTATGCCTTGTAATATTTTTTTTAATTTTGAATCTCAAATGTCTATTTTCAGTCCCAATCATTCCCGAATTTCTGTATACTATCCGTCACCAGCATATAAACCAATCTTTAATGGCCTCAAACAGCAATGAAAACAACCTCAGAAACTCACCTATACCCTTTCCAATCGAAGAATCATCAATTCTGGATGAAAATCAAGATAATCTCGGTATTTTTTAAGCTTTAACTTGAGAGATAGAAGGGTACCCAAAAAATTTTAACACAAAAAGGTCAAGTTGAATTGGATAATTTTGCAAAAGAAGAGCTAAAAGATTGGAAAAAGAAAACTCCTGAGGAAAAACGTCAACGATTAGAGAAAATGAGAAAACATTATGAACTTATAAGAGAAAATGTGGAAGTGGGCATCTTGTTAGCATCTAAAGCTGTTGTCCAGGTACATTTTCATATAAAAGTAACAGTCCTATGGATTAGTTCTAATTTTGATGGGTTTCCTTCAATCAACCAAAAATCCTCAATTATATTAAGTGAGGTTCCCCCCCAAAAAAGAGAACTTTTATACTGCTAAACAGTTTGATTTGTGGGTCCCTATTCAATTCAATTCATATCTTTTATCAAGGACTCATTGTCTGCATTATGTACAATACATCAGAGACTTTACAAAAATCTTGATCCAAAACCCTGTAGACCCACTTTTTAAAAGTATACAGAGTATTAACTTTTTGCTATTCCACAAGATCTTGCCAAAGAATAAATATGGGAAAATGTAAATCAGGAAATCATTGTATAGGGTTAAAAAATCAAGTCTCAGCACTTTTTTCCTACAAAAGCCTGTTTGAATATTGATTGTCTGGTTTGTACAAAATTTGAACTTAGAATTCAGACTAAAACCAGACTGATGTGAAAGTTCTTAGGATTAAGGGCTGCCTATTTCTAAAGAATCAAAAACAGATATACAATTCTCATTTTTTTGTTATCAGAACAAAAACCATAATGTTTTTTTAGCTTTGAAAGATTGTGAACTTAATTGAATTGATTTTGTTTCTATAGCTTATCACCAATCCCTTTATTGGTCGAATTACAAACAGGTAAAATAGATTTTTTGTAATGTTGTTCCACCACACACTTAAATTTGAGTATCTGTTTCAGAATTGGTTACAGCATTCCAATGTTTTGTGGCTTTATCATCATGTTTTCATCAACTTTAAGTAAGAATACAAGTGACAACTTGTTTGAGAAGACCAGGCAAAGTATTTAAACAAAACTTACTCAAGTGTTTCCTTAGTTTTTGCTTTCAGTCGCAGTTATACCATTCTTTTAATGGCAAGGGCTCTGCAAGGGGTAGGCTCATCTTGTTCAAGTGTTTCAGGCATATAAATTACTATCTTCTCCTCAAATTTTAACAACTTTTAGAGTTTATCTCTTTTCAAAGGAATGGGAATGTTAGCTGATAGGTATCCTGATGATGAAGAGCGTGGAAATGCAATGGGGACAGCTTTGGGAGGTCTTGCACTTGGGGTCCTCATTGGGTATATACTTAAAGATACTTTGAAAAAGCAACAAGTGAGATTTTTAAATTTGGGAAACTTTTTAGACCACCATTTGGAGGATTTATGTATCAGTACTTTGGAAAGTCAGCTCCATTCATAGTTCTTGCATTTCTTGCACTTCTTGATGGATGTAAGAGAAAACTATATAGACCTTTAAAGATACTCTTTTTGAGATCTGGAGGGTTGCTGAGGGGAATCTGGCAAACTAAGAAATCTTCAGAAATACTTGAAGCTGAGTTTCAAGCATATTATCAGCCAATATCAAATGTCTTTGATAATTGATAACACAATGCTTCAAGTTGAAATACAATATCTCTCTTAAAGGTTTACAAATGCTTGTGCTTCAACCTGGGGTTATGAAAAGTGGTGAGGAGGCCCCAAGCTTGAAATCTCTGATAACAGATCCTTACATCTTAATAGCATCAGGTGACAAAGTATTTTGGATATTCAACTTTAAAGAAAGATAAATTTTTTTGATAAAGGTGCCATCACATTTGCCAACATGGGCATTGCAATGCTCGAGCCCTCTTTACCCATCTTCATGATGGATAGGATGAATGCAGAAAAGTGGCAATTGGGTGCAGCTTTCTTACCTGCATCCATATCCTATTTGATTGGAACAAACCTGTTTGGACCTTTAGGGCACAAAATTGGACGTTGGTTGGCATCGTTTGTCGGACTGACTATCATAGGATTGGGATTGATTTGTGTAAGTAATATTCTAAAACAACAATATTTTTCATTTTTTAAAGTCTAGGTTATCGTCATTCTACGAAGAGATGAAAACATCAATCCGGTAAAAGACGTCACTCACTCAACTTTGCTGTGATGAGATTTTCAATAAATTTCATGGCGTCACAACCTCCTTGAGTGAGTGACGGTTTGCCGAGAAGCATCATGGATTTTTTTACTTCAGATTGATCCATAAAAATCTTACCTTTTCAATCTGAAAATCATTCAATATAAATTTGCAACAAGGTAATTGCTTTTTTTGGAAAACAAATTCAATTAAAAAACAAAATCAAATGAATAAGTACATTCCACAAAAATATTCAGTTTTTATTCATTCATTAAAGGTAATTTCAAGCTTCTTATCATAGCTATTTTTCATTCCAACCCTATTGCTTCCATAAAAGATAGATGTGTTATCCAGCCGGCAACCAAAGATGTTACTCTTCTTGATGCATTACTACCAACTTGATCTAGATATTCCCAGCCCTATAAAAGGGTATCTCAATACTGGATAGTTGAGGCTCCTTTGAAATCCCACATATCATTGAGGAACTGAATTGTAACTTTTCCATCAGGATTTTTTCATTGTTTCAATTTTTCTTTATGTTTTGGCAATATAAAACTATCTACTCTCCAAATGGATACTTTTTCTAGCAAGTACCCAAAAAATTAACTTAAGAACCAGGATTTGATCCTTTTCCACCTGGATTCCTTTCATGATCCCGAAATCAAGTTATTTTTTCAATTATTTGATGAAAAATATAATGCAATGTTGAAATAACATAAAATTTCAGATGCCATTTCGATTCGTCTAATGATCTTTTGTACAACAGACGTTGCACCTATGATGGTTTGCCTAATAGTTGATTTGCCTACTGCTATTTTGCCTAATTATTTATTGCTGACCTAACCTAAATTAACCTGACCCAACCAAACCCCCTCCCCCTAAAGCATGTTCCCCCTCCCTGGCCCTGTGGGGCATGTTTCGTTTCCTCCTACCTAACCCTTTGGGTCATGTTTGTTTCCCCTCCCTTACCCGCAGGTCAGGGAGGGAGAACAGTAGGTGAATAGTCACAGTAGGCGAACTGATATTAGGCAAACCGTCATTAGATAAATTGACATTTTCACAAAATTTCATCTTTAAATAGTTTAAAAAATTGTTACTCTGTAAGATATTTTTTGGGAATTTATTCTTATGTCTTTATAATTCTGCTTAGGTACCCTTTGCAACCCTGCCCAACCATCTAATCATTCCAATGGGACTTATTGGGTTTGGGATTGGCATGGTTGACTCCAGCATGATGCCTGAACTTGGATTCCTTGTGGATATCCGACACTCAGCTGTTTATGGTGGAGTTTATGCCATTGGAGATGCTGCTTTTTGTTTAGGTTTTGCCATTGGTAAAGGAGAATGGGAAAAAGACTGAGATTTTAAGTTAAAATATGTCAAACATCTAGGCCCAGCTCTGAGTGGCAGTCTTGTAAAAGCTGTTGGTTTTAAAGCCATGCTTATTACTGTAGGCATTGTTAGCATCATTTATGGTCCACTACTTTTTATGCTGAAGAATCCACCACCCCGAACTGACCAAGAAAAACAGGAATCAGCAGTGAGTATATTTCATTTCAACAATTTCAACCAAAAATGAAAATTATTTTATTTAGCATCTGGTTTTTGGGAATGAAAGGACAACAGTGAAGTATACAAATTACGACGAACAAATTATTGGGGATGGAAACCACCGCCAGCCATAATGGAAATAACTTTTCGAAGCTCTTGAACATAAATAATTTAGAGAAAAGAAATTTTTTTCTGAATGTGTTTTTGTGGTTTTAACAATAAGCTTTTAGTTGTAGAATTGATCAATGTTTTAAAAAATAATCCTAGTGTGGCTTTCAAATCACGAGCAACAGGAAGCTTTCAAAAAAAAAGATTTTTGCACAGATATTTTGTGTTGGCTGCACATTAATTAATCATGAAATGCTTTGCATGTTTTATGTTAGATGATAGTGAAACAGAAAAGTCGAAGAACGTTTCCTGAGAACCCAGAATAAAAGTTGAACATCTTAAAATGATGGCTTAATATTGTAGTAGTGATTGATGTATTTGAAACCTTATTATACTTGATGTTATGATTATAATTAAAGAAAGAAAAGTTTATTGAACATTGAAAGCCAAATGATTTTCGATTTGAATTAAAATATTCTTGATGTTTTCTTCTTCTTCTTCTTCTTCTTGTTAAATGTTCTCAGTCCTTCATGGACAATTTAAATGCTTCATTAAATAAGTTGAATGTTGAATAATAAAGTATATCCTCACAGGATGAAAGGTTGAAAATGTTTTGTGTAAGAAAATAACATTTGCTTCTATCAAATTTTTAGTTTGATGAATTGACCCCCAGCTAATCTAAATGTTTCAAATAAAAGGACTAGAGGGCCTGAATTGTTTTGTTTTTTTCAATTAAAGCATGTTTATCAAAGAGATTCAATTTTATATTCTAAACAATCTGAAGTCTTTACTTAATATTTAAACTACTTTTTGGTTTGACAAATTGCGTCAAATTAAATGACAAATTTTTAATTACAATTAACTTTTAAACCATTTGGAACCCAGGCTTCAAAACAGGGTGCTACTGTCTGCATTTGACAGTAAAGACCAACAGCAATTCTTGATTTGAGATGGCCTTGCAGTGAATAAACCTGTCTTTGACCCGACCCGAAGATATTTTTTAGACCCAAAGAGAAAATAATTGAAAAATTTGTGATTTTTAGGGGAAATTTTCCAAACCCAAACAAAAATGGCTGACCCAACCTGGGCAGCAAAAAATTGACCCAACACCCGAACCGACCTGGGTCAAAATTTTTTGACCCAGACCCATCACTATTACAATCCAGATTTTTATACCAGGGTACACTTCAAAATATTTTTAAAAAGGTACAATAATGTTGCCTCAAACAAAATTTCAAAAATCCCCTTGGCCACTTTTGTTGCATTTTGATGTGGAGTCTGTGTGCCAAATCTCAGCTTCCTAGCTTTTAAACTGTGTGAGGAGGTAGAGGTGACATCCAGACAGAGAGATAACCTCCTTCCCATATGCATGGGAAACTTTAAATGTGGTGAGTAAGGTTCGTCTGGAGGAGTAGAACCGAAGTGGGAAATTGCAAGCTATGATAAGTTGAGCGAGATTATCCCAGTGATGACCTTCCCAATCAGGAAAAGAATCAATACTGAACTGTTTATTGGTAGGAAACAGGGGCTTTAAATACAAAAGGGAGATAAAGAAACGGATCAAGAAAAATATCTCATTTCTTGGAAGAGGGTAAAACTGAGATGGTAGGAAAACTAAATGTGGGACTGGAAACAATGGCAGCCTGTTTGGAATGACTTACATTACATGGAGGGAAAGACAAATTAACAGCAGGATGTTAAAAAAGACTTTGAGCTTGAAAAGTGAAAAATATATCTTACTGCGAAATACTACATTAAATATAATGAAATAATATAACTCTCCACTTGCTTCGCTCGGCAAGGATTATAATGAGTTTGCTTGAAAAGTCAGAACTTCAGAAAAATTATATTATCTGAAATGACTGTGTTAAACAGAAATTGAAATTATTTCAACAAAGATCCAGTCCAGAGTATGAAAAATCCAATCCATAGGCTTGATCAGAAAAATATTTTTTGGGGCCCCCTGTAATTTGCAAAAGCATCATTTTACCAGCTTTTTCAAAACACCTCATCTGATATTTTCATTTTGCTTTAAAATTTCCAATACACCTGATGAGTAATAAGTACATTTAAGGAAATCCATATCCATTTTTCAAATTTTGGGCGGATTAACTCAAATGGATTGAAAAAGTCAATTAAATTGTCATCCAATTTACAAATTAAACAGCCATTATAAGTAAATTAAATAGTCATTTCTAATATATTAAAAAGCAAAAGTGACAATTTGAGACCACCTGCTGTTAAATGTAATTTTGGGATCTTCTTAACTGAAAAATTTGTCAGTCTAAAATTGATAGTCTTTTTTATTGACTTAGAAAATCTCATTTATAAAAGTTACTGGCAAAAAGGTTTTGAAGGCATGATGTTGAAACAACTTTACTTTTTCTCATTCTTCATGATTAAAGGTAAAAGTTTTCATATTATTGCAACGATTTCTTAATTTCAGTATTAATATTCTTGAAAATATTCAGGTTGCATTAGTTGCTCTGTACCTTCTACTTCAAATCAGGCAACTGGATGGCAAAAATATTCTGACAACTATTACCTTTTAGTGGATTATCTACAACTAAGCTTCAGTAATGCAAGAGATTATTGTAACCAGAACAAAGCTCAACTGGCTATTGTTTACGATCAAGTAAGATATTTTTTCAAAACAGTTTTAATTTATAAATTATAAATGCAAACATTTTGACAGGATAGCAACGATGCCTTAAGAAGTTTGACTGGTAAGACCTGAAGAATATATTATAACAATTTTAAATTTTTACTTTTCTTTAGGCAGTGATGTGATTTATATTGGTGTTACAAATCCTTCAAGCATAACTTGTAACACTTCATCTTGTTCTGGTCAGAAAATATGGCAAGATGGATCAGCCCTTACTTATGATTTATCTTGGTAATTATGTGTCCAGAAACTTTTAGCTTGTGTCAGAATCTTTAAGAAATTCTTGTTTCAAATAGGTTCAAATTTTCTTTTGATATCCGTCCCCTTGGGCCTTGTGGGATGGTTAACCAAAGGCACAAAATTTTTACAGTATCTGAAGCTCTTTGTGATGTAAAAAGAAAGTTTGTTTGTCAATACTTGTGTTCAAACAATGCTTCACCATGTGTTACACCTCCAAATCTGAGAAATGGACAACTTCAAACAGTTCAAAGGGATCAAGTGGCTAAGTATGTTTTTAAAACATCCATTCCAGTTGAAATATAAGTTGAGAAAGATCAATCATGATTTCAAAGGTAAGTGATGATGATTTTAATTTTTAATTAACTTCAAACAACCAATTGAGGTTTCATTTCACTGGTTTGATGTGCATCTTTCACAAAATTGACTGCTAACATTCGTGCATAACAAGAGTTGGCATAAAGGTTTTCTGTATTTTGTTGCACTTAAGAAAAAGCTTTCACACTGGACTTTATCTTGTTTTCCAGCTCATGCATATGTTAATCTCATATTTCAGGCAGTACCAATTTCCATTAATTAGTTCCATATTGAATACCCTCAAAAGATTATGAAACATTGTTTTATGGGAAAAGATTAAGCCAGAATGTTTAAAGAGAGCCAAATATGACTTTAGAAATTGAATTTGTAATTTTTTTGCTCATTATGATTCAACTATTTAAATAATTTCCTTTCACATAATGGTAAGATTGTTTATTTCCTTACTACTTTTATTTGAGTGACAATTCAAAACTAGATTGACCAACAAAAAATATGTTGGAAATATCAGAGGCAATCTCATCATTCATCAAACCTATTTTCAAAAATGATTGGAAACAATAAAATTTCAAATGTGAAATATGAGGTAGGACTCCATTGACAAATCAGTTTTGTCTGAACCTTTAAAATTTTGTGTAAAGTTGTCAAGATTCCTGGAAAAAATTTAATTTGACGAATTTAGCTTTTGTATGTTTTGATTTGTATTTTTATATTTCATCAATCCAGCAACATAAAAACTAGTTTATACATCTTTTTAATATTGCATGAGACAATAAAAATTAAAATAAATTTGCATCAATTGCGATAATCATAATAAAATCACATGACGAATAAAATTCTTTTGAAAGACTTGAATAAATTATGATAAAAACACTCCAATAAAAGATTCTAAAGATTTGAACACTAATTTAATCTATGCCAATAAATGTCTTTTTCAACTCAATTCGGAGTTTATCAAGGTTGATGCCATTTGTCCATTGAAATGCAATGTTATGTACACTGTTCAGTCTACTGTATAAGGAGCTCTTTCCAATTCGTAGTTTATCAAGGTTGATGCCATTTGTCCATTGAAATGCAATGTTATGTACACTGTTCAGTCTACTGTATAAGGAGCTCTTTCCAATTCGTAGTTTAGATCCATCCATGAAGGATGCATCACCAGGTTTACGGCCATTGGTGTACGCCGCCTTCTTCAGTTGTAGTGACATCAGGGGACCTGTCTGCTTCAAGCTGTACAGAGTAATGGCTATTTTACAGCGGCTATACTTCATCATTGAACAATGCTTTACTTTTTATTGACAAAACATAAATGATGAGAAAGTACTTAAGAGAAAAATAGAGAAAGTGTTTATATCATGATGTAAAGATTTTGTGTGTATTATTTCTTTTGGAATATCAAAAGCACAATCAAGTTATCATTTTTTGTATACATTTAACAATTTGATTGCGTATCAGATGATCCATTTGATCAGGCCATTTTCATATGGTGTGACAAAGTAAGAAAAAATAAAAATAAATGTGACAATTTATTTAAGTTAATAGAAACTTATTTTATAGTACAAATTGCATGCAAAGCGTGAGATGATTTGGAGATTCAGGGTTTTTAGGGCTAGGGTATGGGGATTCAATTCATATCAGGCAGCAAGTTGGGCCAAGATCTCAGCATTTTTGAATCGTTCAACATGGGAGACCACCCATCATTTCAAAGCCACTTTTTAATTATAATTTTGAAAAAAAATCAAAGTGATTCTCATTTCATTATTTTTTTCATCAATTTTATTAGATTTAATTTCATTTTTTAAATATACTGTTTCAGTTGAAGTATTCCACTTGGGCAAATAAAGAAAGTTTAGGTCCAAAATAACATAATTTTCGACCTCAATTTTTAA
>Ga0194133_10009472_pt1 | contig 11147 bp, 9 predicted proteins | sample TA2KigOf40mmetaG_FD_155448 | JGI IMG/M metagenome (GOLD analysis project Ga0194133, IMG submission 155448) | Freshwater microbial communities from Lake Tanganyika, Tanzania - TA2015055 Kigoma Offshore 40m | ecosystem: Environmental > Aquatic > Freshwater > Lake | place: Tanzania: Lake Tanganyika...
GATGTCAGCAGAACCTGCACCGGTACCGCCTGCAGCACCGACAAGGCGCCGCCGGTATGGTCGGCATCGTCGTGGCTGACCACCATCGCATCGAGGCTGCGGATTCCGGCGGCACGCAGGAAAGGCACGATGACGCGACTGCCGCTGTCGGCGCCGGGGCCGAAGCCGGGGCCGGTGTCGAACAGCAGCGCATGGCTTCGCGTCTGCGCCACCACCGACAGCCCCTGGCCGACGTCAAGCGCGGTCAGGCGCAGCGCGCCATCACGGGGCGGCGCAGGCGCGATCAGCAGCAGCGGCAGGAAAGCCAGGGCACCCAGCCAGCGTGCCGGAAATCCGCGGGGCAGCAGCAGCCACAGCGCACCCGCCAGCGCCACCACAGCCGTCCAGGGCGGCGGCGCATGCTGCTGCCAGGCCACCGCTGGAAGCGCTGCCAGCCACTCGAGCGCGATCACGCAACCGGCCATCAGCCATTGCGCGAGCTGCAGCACCGCATCGAAAGGCAGCACGCTGCCGGCCAGCGCCAGCGGTACCACCACCAGGCTCACGAGCGGAATCGCCAGCGCGTTGGCCACGGGCGATATCAGCGACACCTGCTGGAACATGGCGATCAGCACCGGCACCAGCGCCAGCGTGACCGCCCATTGCACACGCGCCCAGGTGACAAGCCAGTGCGCCGGCCGCAAGCGGTTCACGGACACCAGCATGATCACCGCAACCGCGCCAAAGGACAGCCAGAAGCCCGCCGCGAGCACCGCCCAGGGATCAATCACCAGCACCACCAGCAAGGCCAGCGCGAGCACATGCCCGGCTGCCGACGCGCGCCCCAGCCACAAGGCCAGCGCCACCACCGCGAGCATGAATACGGTGCGCTGGGCGGGCACTGCAAAGCCGGCGAGCAGCGCGTAGACGATCGCGGCGATCAGGCCCGCGATGGAGGCCGCCTTCACCGCGGGCAGCGCCAGGGTGAGCCGCGCACTGCGCCGCCACAGCCCGTTCACCAGCATGAACGCCAAGCCCGAGAGCATGGTCACGTGCAGGCCGGAAATCGACATCAGGTGATTGACGCCGGTGCGGGTGAACACCTGCCACTGCTCCGGGGTGATCGCCCGCTGGTCGCCCATCACGAGCGCGACGATGACGCCGGCGGCGGGTGCATCGCCCAGCGCACCGCGGATGCGATCGCGCAGGCCTTCGCGCGCGGCCTCGATGGCGTAACCCGCACCTGAGGCGCGTGCATCGAGGCGCTGCCGCTCGCCCCTGGGCCGCACATAACCGGTGGCGCGGATGCCGCGCTCCAGCAGCCATGCTTCGTAATCGAAACCATTGGGATTGGCGAGGCCATGCGGACGCTTCAGGCGCACGGTGAATCGCCAGCGTTCACCGGCATGCACCTCGGGCAGCACCGCGGGGCCGCCGTCACGCGCACCGGCACCCCACCACGAGAGCACGATGCGCCGCGGCACCCGCGCATCCGCCGTTTCGACCCGTTCGACCTCGAACTCGAAGCGCAGGCTGCGGTCGTAGGCCTGCGGCAGCCCCGAGACCACGCCGACCACCGTGACATCCCTTCCCTCCCATTGCGCCGGCAGCGCATCGGCCATGCGCGTCTGGGCCTGCCACCCTGCCCACACAAAACCGCAGCCGGCGGCAAAAACGACAAGGCACAGGCGCCCCAGCGCACGGCCTGGTGCACCGGCACGCCAGGCCGCCAGCGCCGCAACCGGCAGCAGCGCCAGCGGCCAGGCCAGGGCCAAGTCCGGCAGCACGGGCTCTTGCTGCAGCCACCAGACTCCCAGGGCAAAAGCGATGACCGCAGTAACCATCCCTGCCTAACGCAGCCGCTGCTTGGCCGCTGACCGGAGCCGGTAGAATCCACCGCCAACCGCAAGCCCATCATGCCCCGCAAGCACTTTCGCAAATACCTGCCCACCCACGCGTCGATCACCGGCAATCGCCACATTGCCCGCTTCGGCCCCTGGCTGCGCCACCACAACCTGTGGCACCTGCACCGGCGCTCGGTCGCCGGCGGCTTTGCCGTGGGTCTGTTCGCCGGACTGATCCCGGGGCCGCTGCAGATTCTGGGCGGCGTGCTGCTGTCAATCCTGTTCCGGGTCAACCTGCCGGTGGCGGCAATCACCACGGTCTACACCAACCCGCTGACCATCGTGCCGCTGTATTTCGTCGCCTACCACTACGGTGCGCTGGTCACCGGCGGCAACGGCCAGGATGCCGCGATCAGTCCGTTCAGCACCGAAGGCCTGTCATGGAGCGAATGTCTGCCGGCACTGTTCGACTGGATGGCCACGCTGGGCAAGCCGCTGGCCGTGGGACTGCCGCTGCTGGGTCTGACGCTGGCGGCGATCGGCTATCTGCTGGTGGACAACGCCTGGAAACTGTACGTGCGCCTCGCCTGGCGCAAACGCGGCCGGCGTCCGACAAAATGACCGTGCCCGGCAAACGCCCCGCCTATTGGCCCCGCGCCACGCGCGCGCTGGGGGCCGCGGACCCGGTGATGGCCGGGCTGATCCGCCAGTACCGCGGGCTCACGCTGGCAAGCCGCGGCGATGCCTTCCAGACACTGGCCCGGTCCATCGTCGGCCAGCAGATTTCGGTAAAGGCCGCACAAAGCGTGTGGGACCGCTTTGTCGCCGAGGTCGGCGTGATGGAGCCCGCGCGCGTGCTGCGCAAATCCGCAGAACGGCTGCGTGGCTGCGGTCTTTCCGGGCAGAAGTTGAATTACCTGCGCGACCTCTCGGCGCGTTTTGCCGGCGGCGCCATCGACGTCAGCCGCTGGCATGCCATGGATGACGAGGCGCTGATCGATGAACTGACCGAAGTCAAAGGCATCGGCCGCTGGACCGCAGAAATGTTTCTGATTTTTTACCTGACGCGTCCCGATGTGTTCCCGCTTGCCGACATCGGCCTGCAGCGCGCAATGGAACTGCATTACAACCGCGGGCGCAGGCTGTCCGAACGCCGCATCATCACGCTGGGCCGGCTGTGGTCGCCGTGGCGTTCGGTGGCCACCTGGTATCTGTGGCGGAGCCTCGACCCCATCCCTGTCGAGTATTAAAAATTATTTATTAAAAACAATGAGTTATGAATCAACCCGCCGACAAGCCCGCAGCACCTGAAATACTGACCCTGGATTACCCCGCATTCCTGGCGGCGTACCGCAACGGTGAAATCATCGTCAATTTCGAGCGCAAGGCCGCGGGCCGGTTTCTCAGTGCACGCATACTGCTGCCGCTGTTCATGCTGCCCGTGCTCGGCATCGGGGTATCGCTGGCGCTGGTCGGCTGGCTGTGGTCGGGATTGGCGGTGATCGCGCTGGCCATGCTGGTGCCGCGCATCGTCAAGGGCGGCGCGCCGCATTTCCTGATGCAGCAGCTGCTCGAAGACGAAGGGATCTACCGCGAGCTGGTCGCCGGAAACGTGATCGAACTGGTGAAACGGAACTGATCAGTCCGGTTTGAGCACGCCGTCTTCGAGCCTGAGGATGCGGTCGGCGCGTTCCGCGATGCGCGGGTCGTGGGTGACGATGACAAAGCTGGTGCGGGTCTCGCGATTCAGCTGCAGCATCAGGTCGAACACGGTTTGCGCAGTGCGGCGGTCGAGATTGCCGGTGGGTTCATCGGCCAGCACGCACGCAGGTCTGGTCACCAGTGCCCGCGCCAGTGCCGCGCGCTGGCGCTCGCCGCCGGACAGCTCGCCCGGCGTATGGCCGAGGCGATGGCCGAGGCCGACTTTCTCCAGGATCCCGCGCGCCTCGCGCAGCGCCTCGTCTCGCGGCAGGCGGCGGATGATCAGCGGCATCGCCACGTTTTCTTCGGCGCTGAATTCCGGCAACAGGTGGTGGAACTGGTAGACAAAACCGAGGGCGCGATTGCGCATCTCGCCGCGGCGCTTTTCACTCTGTCCGGCCAGCGGCTCGCCGAGGATGCGGATGTCACCGGCGTCTGCCGCATCCAGCCCGCCCAGCAGATGCAGCAGCGTGCTCTTGCCCGAGCCCGAAGCGCCGACGATGGCGACACGCTCGCCGGCCCGCACATCGAGATCGACGCCGAGCAGTACCGGCACCGCATCCGCGCCCTGGCGGTAGGCCTTGCGCAGGCCTGAACAGAACAGGACCGGCGTATTGCCAGCAGGACTCCTTGTATCACTCATAACGCAGCGCCTCTGCCGGATTGACTCTCGCCGCACGCCAGCTCGGATAGATCGTCGCCACCACCGCCAGCACAAAGGCCACCACCGCAGTGGTGATCACGTCGCCTGCCTGCAGCTGCGAAGGCAGGTCGGCAATCTGGTAGACGTCCTGCGGCATGAATTTCACCCGAAACAGGCGCTCGATGAAACCGACAATGCTGTCCACATTGAGCGCGCCGAGAATGCCGAAAACAATGCCGCAGGCCACGCCGACGGTGCCGATCAGCGTACCCTGCACCATGAAGATGCGCATGATCTCGCCGGGCGACGCGCCCATGGTGCGCAGGATCGCGATGTCGGCCTGCTTCTCCTTCACCACCATGAACAGGCTCGACACCATGTTGAATGCGGCGATGGCGATGATGAAAAACAGCAGCAGGGACATCATGCGTTTTTCCAGCTCCACCGCGCGGAAATAGGTCGAGTTGAACTGCGACCAGTCGGATACCGACACTTCCGGGGGCAGCATGCCCAGCAGTTCACGCACCACGCCGCGCGCCTGCAGCAGGTCATCGAGGCGCAGGCGCACGCCGCTGACCTGGCCATCCATCCGGTACAGGCGCTGCGCATCCTCGATGTGGATCACCGCCAGGCCGGCATCGATCTCGAAATGCCCGATCTCGAAGATGCCGGTTACCGTGAACTGGCGCAGCCGCGGCAGCACCCCGGCCGGCGTCACCTGGCCCTGCGGTGCGACCAGCACGATGCGCTCGCCCAGGGTGACACCCAGTGCGCGCGCCAGCGGCGCACCGAGGGCCACGTTGTATTCCCCGGATTTCAGCGTATCGAGCGAACCCGATTTCATGTGCGAGCCGATTTCGCTGACCGTGGCCTCCTGCGCCGGCTCGATCCCGCGCAGGAAGGCGCCGCGCACATTGCCGCCGCTGGTCAGCAGTCCCTGCGCCGAAACATAGGGGGCCGCGGCCTTGACCCGCGGGTGCTTCAGCGCGGCCTCGGCCACCGTGCGCCAGTCGCGCAGCGACTCACCGAGTCCGGAAATCTGCACATGCGCAACCGCATTGAGCATGCGTGTGCGTACCTCGCGCTGGAATCCGTTGAACACCGAAAGCACGGTGATCAATACCGTCATGCCCAGTGCGATGCCGAGCACCGAGATCAGCGAAATCACCGAAATGAAACGGGTGCGCTGCCGCGAACGGGTATAACGCAGGCCGACAAACAGCGGAAAGGATTGCCGCGGGGAAAGCATCGGGGGACGGAACGGTGCAAAAGCGCAGTTTGCCACAAACGCCGGGCATGCCGCGCAGCGCCGGCACATGCCCGCAGCGTCATCGGCCGCCGGGCTTCGCCTATAATCGGCGCTGCCAATTCCCGTCTGCAATCGTGCAAGTCACCCTGCTGATTCCCGACCTGCTGCCGCCGCCCGGCGCGGAATCCATCGCCGGCGGGCAGGCGCCGCTGCTGCGCCGCCTGCTTGCGCGCGGCAATACCACCCGCTTTGCGCCGATCGCGACCGAACACTGGCTGTGCCAGGCTTTTGAAGTGGAGGCACGCGGAGACTGGCCCGCGGCCCCGCTGACCGCGCTGCTCGACGGCCTGCCCGCCGAATCCGGCCACTGGCTGCGAGCCGATCCGATCCACCTGCAGCTGCACCGCGACCGCATGGCAGTACTGGCGGCACCGGCCCTGCAACTGTCACAGGACGAGGCGGACGCGCTGTGCGCGACGCTGAATGCGCATTTCCGCGACGACGCGCTGCGCATCGAAGCCCCGAGGCCATCGCGCTGGTACCTGTCCAGCCCCGAAGGACCGGGGCAGACACCACCGCCTTCAAGCGTGGCCGGCCGCGCGCTGCCGCGCACAGCACTGCCCGCGCCCTGGCACCGCAGGCTGACCGAAATCCAGATGCTGCTGCACGAACACCCGGTCAACCGCGCGCGAGAGGCGCGCGGCACGCCGGCGGTGAACAGCCTGCTGCTGTGGGGTCACGGCCACCGTCCCGCAGTGCCGGGCCGCCATTACGGCCAGGTCTGGAGCGGCGATGCCCTGGCCATCGCGCTGGCCGTGCAAAGCGGCGCCGAATCCGCAGACACCCCTGCTTCGGCCGCAGCCTGGCTCGAGAACAGCGCACAACACGCAGCGCAAGGCCACCATCTGGTTCATATCGAAGACGCCCACCTCGCCGCGCGCTACGGCGGTCCCGAGGCCTGGCTGGCTGCGCTGGAACGGCTGGAACGCGACTGGCTGGCGCCGCTGTGGTCGCGACTCGGACGCGGCATCAACGCCATCGACCTGGTGCTGCTGGGCGATGCCGAATGCCTGCGCGTGCGCGTAACACCGGCGCACCGGCTGCGCTTCTGGCGGCGCGACTCATGGCCCGCCTCCGCTTCGCCCCAATGACACCATGACCTGCATCATCATCCGCGCCGCGGATCCCGATGCGCAGTCGCGCCTGATCGGCGCCGGCGTCGATCCGCTGCTGGCCCGCCTCTACGCGGCGCGTGGCATCGCCAGCCCGGAGCAGCTGCAACCCGAGCTGTCGCGACTGCTGGCGCCCGACCTTCTGCTTCACAACCAGCGCATGGCGGCACTGCTTGCCGATGCGATCAGCGCAGGCAACCGGCTGCTGATCGTCGCGGACTACGACGCCGACGGCGCCACCGCCTGCGCGGTGGGCCTGCGCGCGCTGCGCGGCTTCGGCGCGCAGGTCGATTATCTGGTGCCGAACCGGTTCGAATACGGCTACGGCCTGACGCCGGAAATCGTGCGCCTTGCCGCCACCCAGAAAAAACCCGACATCCTGATCACCGTCGACAACGGTATCGCCAGCGTCGAGGGCGTGGCCGAGGCCGCGCGGCTGGGCCTGGACGTTCTGGTCACCGACCACCATCTGCCCGGCGACGTGTTGCCGGCAGCGCGCTGCATCGTCAACCCCAACCAGCCGGGCTGCACCTTCCCGAGCAAGCACCTTGCCGGCGTCGGCGTCATGTTCTACCTGATGCTCGCGCTGCGCGCCGAGCTGCGGCGTCGCGGCTCTTTCACAGGGCGCAGCGAACCCCGGCTCGACACCCTGCTCGACCTGGTTGCGCTCGGCACCGTGGCCGACGTGGTGCGCCTCGACGACAACAACCGCATCCTCGTCCATCAGGGCCTGCAGCGCATGCGCGCCGGGCGCGCCCAGCCCGGCATCGCGGCCTTGTTCAATGCGGCCGGGCGCGACATCCGTCGCGCCAGCGCCTTCGACCTCGGCTACGTGGCCGGTCCGAGGCTCAATGCCGCCGGCCGCCTGGACGACATGTCGCTGGGCATCGAATGCCTGGTCACCGACGACGCGCAGCGCGCCGCGGACATTGCACGCACGCTCGACCAGCTCAACCGCCAGCGCCGCGACATCGAATCGGACATGCAGGACAGCGCACTCGGCGCGATGGACAACATCGAGCCCGGGCACGCGCTGAGCCTGTTCGACGCGCAATGGCACCAGGGCGTGATCGGCATCCTCGCCTCGCGCCTGCGCGAACGCTTCCACCGCCCCACTTTCGCCTTCGCGCCGGCGGGCAACGGCGAGATCAAGGGCTCGGGCCGCTCCATTCCGGCACTGCATCTTCGCGACGCGCTCGACCTGGTATCGAAGCGACACCCGGGCCTGATCCTGCGCTTCGGCGGCCACGCCGCCGCTGCCGGGCTGTCGTTGCGCGAGACCGATTTCGCCGGCTTCCAGGAGGCCTTCGAAAACGTCTGCCGTGAGCTGTTGACGCCGCAGGACCTGCAAAGGGAGTGGCACAGCGATGGCGAACTCGAAGCCGAACACCTGCAGCTCGCAAGCGCGCAGCGCATCGCCGCCGAGGTCTGGGGCCAGGGCTTTCCCGAGCCCAGTTTCCACGGCGAATTCGAAGTGGCCAGCCAGCGTGTCGTCGGTGAGCGCCATCTCAAACTCAGGCTGCGCCATCGCGGACGCCTGCTCGACGCCATGCTCTTCGGCCATGCCGACCCGCTGCCCGATCAGTTCGTCGCCGGCTACCGGCTCTCCGCCAACCATTACAACGGCGCGGTCACCCTGCAGCTGATCCTCGACCACTGGCAGGCCGCCTGAACCCCTGCGATGGGCGATAATTGCGACCGGACCGGCCGGGGTGCCGGGCAATACGCTGCAAGGTCACCGCCGATTGATTAAAATGTCCATAAAAAACAAATACTTGCATTTATTCATTGGCGCGCTCCTGGCACTGTCGCTGGGCGTGCAGGCCGCCGGCCCGGTGATCTATGAGCGGGAGTCGAAATTCGGCACCGTGGTCATCACCGACGAAGGCAACAACCTGCGCGCGCTGCGCTTTGGCCGTGACGGGGTGCGCCAAAGCCTGGTCAAGCTCGACGATCCCGAACACCTCGCGCTCGCCTATACCTCGGTCGCGCTGACCGGTCTCACGCTGTGCGCCGAACCCAAACGCTTCCTGGTGATCGGCCTGGGCGGCGGATCGCTGCCGCGCTTCCTTCGCCACCATTACCCCGATGCCACGATTGATGCCGTGGACATCAACCCCGAGGTGGCCGTCGCGGCAATCACGCAACTGGGTTTCCGCGAGGACGCGGCGATGCGCATCCACATCGCCGACGGCCGCAAGTTCGTCGAGAACGTGCGCGAGCCTTACGACGCGGTGTTCCTCGACGCCTACGGCGCGGATTCGGTGCCGCTGCACCTGACCACCCGCGAATTCATGGATGCGGTGCGCCGCGCCACGCGTGCGGACGGCGTGGTGGTCGGCAACGTCTGGCACAACTCCTCGCGCCCGCCGTACGCCGCCATCGTGAACACCTACCGCGCAAGCTTCGACACCTTTTACGTGCTGCGCGTGCGTGGCACCGGCAACCGCATCCTGCTCGCCGCGCCCCACCGCAACAACGTCGAGCCGGATGCGCTGATCATGAAGGGGCGGCAGATCTCGGCACAGAAAAATTTCCGTTTCGACCTCGGCCAGCTCTTCGAGAGCAGCGTGATGCCGCTTTGGAGCATCCCCGGCGGCGCGGTGCTCACCGATGCCGCGGCCGGCCTATAGGTCCGCCGCGAATCACCGGCATACGGAGCCGTTCCGGTAAAATCGCGCTTTTTCGCGGAAAATCCATGGAAGCCGAACGCATCAACGCCATCGCCAACCGACTGCAGGACCTCGACCAGCGCACCGCGGCGCTGCGGAGGTATCTTTGACTACGAGACCAAGACCCGCCGTCTCGAGGAACTGGTCAAGCTGAGCGAAGACCCCGCGCTGTGGAACGACCCGGAGCGCGCGCAGGAAGTCGGACGTGAACGCAAGACCCTCGAAGGCATCGTGCATACGCTGCGCGACCTTGACCGCGACCTCGCCGATTCACTCGAACTGCTGGAGATGGCCCGCGGCGAAAACGACGACAACACCCTGATCGCCGTCGAGGGCGACGCCGCCAAGCTGGCCGGTGTCGTGGAGAGTATGGAATTCCGGCGCATGTTCTCCAACCCGATGGACCCGAACAACTGCTTTCTCGACATCCAGGCCGGTTCCGGCGGCACCGAGGCCCAGGACTGGGCCTCGATCCTCGAACGCATGTATCTCAAATACTGCGAGAAAAAGGGCTTCAAGGTCGAGGTGCTGGAGGAGTCCGAGGGCGATGTCGCCGGCCTCAAGAGCGCCTCGCTCAAGGTCAGCGGCGATTACGCCTTCGGCCACCTGCGCACCGAAACCGGGGTGCACCGGCTGGTGCGCAAATCGCCCTTCGACTCCAACAACCGCCGCCACACCTCCTTCGCCAGCGTCTTTGTCTATCCCGAGGTCGACGACTCGATCGAGATCGAAGTCAACCCGGCCGACCTGCGCGTGGACACCTTCCGCGCCTCCGGCGCCGGCGGCCAGCACATCAACAAGACCGATTCCGCGGTGCGCATCACCCATGCACCCACCGGCATCGTGGTGCAGTGCCAGAACGACCGCTCGCAGCACCGCAACCGCGCCGAGGCGATGGCGATGCTCAAATCCAAGCTCTATGAACTGGAACTGCGCAAGCGGAACGAGCAGAAACAGGCGCTGGAGGACACCAAGACCGACATCGGCTGGGGCCACCAGATCCGCTCTTACGTGCTCGACCAGTCGCGGATCAAAGACCTGCGCACCAACGTCGAGATCGGCAACACCCAGGCCGTGCTCGACGGCGGCCTCGACGACTTCATCACCGCCAGCCTGAAATCCGGCCTCTGATCGGAAGCCCACATGGAAAACCCCAACACCAGCCCGGCTGCCGCACCTGCCGCCGACACCAACAAGATCATCGAGGAACGCCGCGCCAAACTGGCCGCGATCCGCGCTGCGGGCACCGCCTTCCCCAATGATTTTGTCCGCGAGCACTACGCCGGCGACCTCACCGCGAAGCATGGCGCGACCGAGGCTGCGGCACTTGCCGCCTCCGGCATCAACGTTGTCGTCGGCGGCCGTATCATGCTGAAACGGGTGATGGGCAAGGCAAGTTTCGCCACCATCCAGGACATGAGCGGCCGCATCCAGGTCTATGTCTCGGTGGACGATACCGGCGCGCAGACGCTGGAAGCGTTCAAGCACTACGACATCGGCGACATCATCGGCGTCGAGGGCACGCTGTTCAAGACCCAGAAAGGCGAGCTGACGGTGCGCGCAAAGACACTGCGCCTGCTCACCAAGTCGCTGCGCCCGCTGCCCGAGAAATTCCACGGCCTCACCGACCAGGAACTGAAATACCGCCAGCGCTACGTTGACCTGATCGTCAATGCCGACACCCGCGCGGTGTTCGCCAAGCGCTCGCAGATCGTGCAATCGGTGCGCAGCACGCTGATCGAGGACGGCTTCCTTGAAGTCGAGACGCCGATGATGCACCCCATCCCGGGTGGCGCCGCGGCCCGCCCCTTCGTCACCCACCACAACGCGCTGGACATGGAACTGTTTCTGCGCATCGCCCCGGAGCTCTATCTGAAGCGCCTGGTG
>Ga0194133_10009474_pt1 | contig 11145 bp, 10 predicted proteins | sample TA2KigOf40mmetaG_FD_155448 | JGI IMG/M metagenome (GOLD analysis project Ga0194133, IMG submission 155448) | Freshwater microbial communities from Lake Tanganyika, Tanzania - TA2015055 Kigoma Offshore 40m | ecosystem: Environmental > Aquatic > Freshwater > Lake | place: Tanzania: Lake...
TAATAAAGTATTTTTATATTACTTCCTTGTTTCATTCAACGGGTGGGATATAGACTCAGAAGACAGTCAGACGTCTCTGAGTATCAGGGTAAGAGATTGTTCTCACAAAAACCATCTCTACATACATAAATGGTTTCTTTTTTTTGGCTTAAGAATTGTACAAGGATTTGTTAGAAAACCAAAACCAAAATTTTCATTATCCTCTTAATTTTTTGTCCCAAGTAGGTAGCTGCCAAACCTCAATAGAGAATACTTGACTCACCCAATTTTGACATTTGCATTTGCACCACATCCGGCTCATCTGATGTTGAGGGTGATGTGGCCATGAATGTTTTCCTGGCATCCTTACATTGACCTTGCAAATTATCTTGCAATTGTTCCTGCTGTTCTTGCTGAACCTGAGGTTGCTGATTCTGCTGTGCACCACTTCTACGGTGTGCTTGCACTTTGATGTAGGCTATTATCAGGGTGGCAAGAAGGGTCAGGGTGGTGAGTAGACCCACCATCACACCCACAAGAAGGTCAGTGCCAACATCTTTTTTAGCTGGTGTTTCTGAAAAACAAATTAAAAAAAATGTTCAATGATCCAGGAGCCAATGGAAAGCGAGTGAGTTTAGAAATGTGGCTAAGGGTTTGGAAAAATATTATTCGACTTTCGCCTTACGTCTTTAATAGCTCCCACAATTTTGAAGTTAGAGAAAAGTTCATAAAATAACATTGACAGCTAAATACCTGAAATATAACTTTTAAAGATGCAAGACCAAAGTCAAATTGTTTTTTGATGTCCGTACGTCAGACTCCCTAAGTTTTAAAGCTAGAGAGCTAATTTTTTGCATGAAGATAACTTGAGCCCTTGCCTTATAAGTTACCAACCAGAATTTTTATATTTTGCCTTGAACCTGAGATATTTGATGTTAACAATGCAAAGTTGACAAAACGCACATTTGATTGTTACGAGTCACTTGCTCGCTCGTGGGTTTGGCATTTTTCCCTTAGCAAAAAATGCCCGTCTACTTAATTTGATGTTTATTCTGAGCACATCTGGATTGACCCATAAACTTTTTTTTTGTTATGTTTATAGCTCAAAGTTCTTCTGTCTATTATTATTGCTCTGTTTGCTAACATTCATTCGAGCGTTTCTCAACCTGGAAATGGTGAAAATAATGGACAAAGTTTTCCACAAAGATTTCCGGACATTGACAAAAGTTGAGCAGAAGCTTGTTTGGAAAATACCATTAAATTTCTTCATTCTCTATCTATCTCTCTTGGCTGAGAAGGGCATTCTCCTTTACCCTTGCAGCAATCATCTAATTACTCACAAATCTCTAATTTCTAGCATCTGCTGCCGAGCTTCATCAGGTTCTCAATTAAGTCTCACTCTTTTGATTTGTTGATGAAAATTTTGCTCAGCCAAGCAGAATAAAATGGTCGGAGTTCAAACAAAAGGTTTCCGTTTTAAATCAACCTTGCTTGCTTACTAATCAAACAATACTTGCCAAAGGAAAATGAAACAAACTAGTTCAACATTTCCAAATTGGAAGTGTTTTGATTAATTTGTGATTGTAGATCTCTCTCCATTAGTGATAGGTCAGGGTCAAAATTTTTTGACCTGGGCCAGGTCAGGGCAATTTTCTTATTGCTTGGGTCGGGTCAGCAAAATTTGGTGACTTTGGTGTGGGTTTGGGTTTGGAAAATTTCCCCTAAAAATTTCAAAATTTTCAATTTTTTGCCCTCAGGTCAAACAAATCTCATCCGGTCTGGTCAGCGCCCATCTCTTCTCTCCAGTGACCAATTTTGTGTCAGGTATAAATGTAGAAAGCACAACAGGGGTTGAGTGATCAAAGACACCTGATAAGGTTTTGGGTTCAATCCCCAGCCATGCCAGCAATTTTTCAACCTCGGAATGCAAAAAAAAAATCAACAGGCACCCTCAGTTAGGGTAATAGTAATCAGCAGTGACCCAGAACTTCTATGGCGGGACTCTCATGAAATGTGTTGATCTTGCATTCACATCGGATGAGTCTAAACTGCACAAGATTATTATTTTGTATTAAAAGTACAGACCCTTTTTTCATGTACAAAAAATGCAACTAAAATGAGATCAGCCTTTTGTATTCATAAGGCCTCTAAGCATGCTGTTTACAATTTCATAGAATGAACTGTCAAGAAGTGCCTTTGAAAGGGGCACAATTTTGCAAAGAAGCCAAGGGTATTTTTCAGCCTTTCAGAGTCTCGCATGTCTGACCCGGCAAATACTTGGATTATTTGTTCTGCCCCATCCTGGCATGATATTCTCTTTTGTCTCTTTTTGTATTGCATATGATTTACTCATCTTAAGGTAATAAATACACTTTCACTATCTTACGTGTGTTACGAACCCGTAGGAAGAGCATAAAGAAGAGAATGCCAGGCTAGCAAACTCCTCGAAGTGGAGGTTCCACATCTTTGCATTTTTTTATAGGTTTGTAGGCTCTAAAACTTTGCTTGAATTGGTTATAGGATCCCATCTTGCTAAATTATTTGCAATCTGGGTTGACTTTGAGATTATGCCCCAGGATCTCAGATCTTCTTACCTTTTTTGAATTGTCTTTGAAATCATCAAAGACCTACTTGATCCTTTTGGAACCAGTCTTTATTTCTCTTACATTTTTTGCTGCAACCCAGGGTCAAAGGTTATCAGAGGTTCCAGGGTTTAGGCCCATGATACTCAGCATCCCCAAAACCAGATAGTTTGACCTGTTTGCCACAGAATTAATGAATGTTTTCTTGTAAAACACTTATGTCAAAGGCCTTAATTTTGTTTCAAAATTCATGGAAAAGGCTATTGTGACCTTTTCCAACATCATAGATTGATTTTCCCTTTAATTTAGAAATGGTAGTTGTGCTTTGCTTTATTGGAAATTGATTAGAAAAAGAAATCAGGTTGTTTTTTTTGCAACCATCAATCTCCAAAGTCAATGAGGAGGTCACTTTGATGATTGAAGGATGAACCTATCATCTTGACAGTGTTCAATTCAAATATAGGCATTAAAAGTTATGATATTTTGTGCTACTCTTATGATGATGAGAGGAATTTACAATAAAACATTCTTTTTTTGTTATAGTGACATTCTTCTGGTTGTGATTTGCACTTATTGTAAATTCCAATTTTCTGAGATACATTTTTCTACTTTTTTTCCTCCCCAGTCTGGTTTTTTTCATAATGTGTTCTAATCTAGGCTCAGGGGAAACCAATGTTTTTATTTTAAACATTGCAATTATGTTGGAAATAAAGGAAGCAAGAAGAAGAAGTTTCAAAAGAATTGATCCAAAAGGAAGGAAGGAAAACAAACCCTTGAAGGAGGGAAATTTTTAGAGGGGAAAGTAAAGTTGGGATGTTTCTCCATGGATGGATTGATTGAAAATTTTCATTTGTTCTGTAGATTTTTATAGCTTTATATACATATATTCAAATCTTTCCTTTGGTATTTAATCCAACAAGAAAGATGACTCTATAAAATATGCAAAATCCTGTTTTGAGTTTCTGTTAACTACTTAAGAAGATGAAACATAGGATGGAGATCATGGTTGAAACCCATGTATAAAAAAATGGTTCTAGAATTCAATGGAAAAGTATTTTTCTAACCAAATTTCATTTAAAAGGGAATAAAAGTCTTTTTTATTTTTATGGTATGACTTTTGAAGTTAATTATGAAAGGCACACTTTTTAATCTGGATGGAAAGATTTGTTGGATTTTTTGTGGTAATTCCGGGTCAAGATTGCTTTGAAGCTCCTGTCAGGGTTAGGACCCACGACCCTCAGATCCCCAGCCTATGACTCCATGAACATGAGGTCACAATAACCTATTTGTCTTTTATAACTAACAAGATAGGTATTCAAGGTTGGACTCACATTGTTAAGTTAGGACTAGAAAGGATATGGCAGTGTGCTTAGGAATGATAATAATAATCTTGTTAATGCATGATCAACACCTTTATAAGAGTCCCGCCATAGAAGTTTATGGTCACTGCACTGAGTATGCCTAGTTGATTTTTTTTGCAATCCGGGGTTAAAAATTGCTGGCATGGGCAGCTGGGGATTGAACCGCCCACAACCTCAGATATTTGTTCTCAGTCAGGTGCCTATGACCAAATGGCCATGGCAACCCCTTTTTAAGATAAAAACCAGATAAATGCTGGTACCATAGCACCAGACTATTGCACTACATAGAAGCTCTTTGTTAAAAGGGTACAAGGATTAGACATACCTTTTCATCAAGAAACATAATTGTCAACAAGACTAAAGTATTATAAAATTAACTCAATTCAAGTTGTGTTCTCATTTTGCTTCTCACAGAATTTTAATGATAATGTCATATTTTTTCACATTCCTATTAAACTCATTTCAAGACAGGATGTCACCTGATCTTTCATTCCACACCTTTTTATGTCAACAAAACAGTTCTGACCAAGGTATGTACCTCTTCCGATTGGAGAATGCTAATTCTCTGATCACCCTCACTGTTCTATTATCTCTGATCCAAGTCTCTCCTATAGAAAGGGCTGCCCTTTCATCAATAAGCAGCTCAGGATTGATTCTTTTCTTGTTTAGGAAGGTGATCACTGGGCTTTTTGCTACACGCTCACTCAAGCACCCCCACACTCTACAGCACTGCACTTGATAAAAGGAAAGGGTACTCTAATAAATAAAAAGCCCATATCTTTTCTTTAAAATATTTTTACGGCCAACTCAATGATTATTTTAATCACCACACCTTTTCCTTGATCAACAACTTTAATCTGGTGTTATCCTTTAATAATACCGTCCGTCTACTTTTCCTTTGAGAAACAAGCCACATTCCATTACTTTCCAATGGTAAATATTGATACGATGTAAGCAACCAATTCTGACCTCCCAAAATTCTGGATAGCCAAAATCATTGATCCATGCTGTATTAACATATATGGGCCCACCTGTTCTGCAAACTTACAGTTTGTGTCTCATTGGTGTTACTTCTTGACGTTCCAATCTCCCCACCTCGATTTACTATTCTACCATTTTTCCAGATCAAAGTCTAAAATGCATGATCAGAACTTCAAATCCTTTAAATTCCAGATGATACAACCAAAAACAGGATTTGTACAATCAACACATGATTGAATTGGATGAAAAATAAGCTCAGTTGATTTTTAAAGAAATTACTTGTTATTAACAGGATTTTGAGAATCAGACTGAATTCTAAACCTATCTGGCTCATTTATTGGATAAAGTTTAGCTCCCTTGAGAAATGAGTTCTAAAATTGAACAAGAGATTGAGAAATAGTTCTATATATTGTTTTTTCATCTAAACAGAGAGAGAAAAAGCATCCATTTTCCACCTTTCCTTTATCCTTATCAACACAAAACAAAACTTTTTAAACTCCCCTTTAAAAAAAAAGTTTTCCTTAAAATTAAAAGTCATGAATTTGAAATGATGGTTCACTGAAAAATATATGCAAAAGTTTCCTATTCCCTTGGAAATTATCAACATTTTCAAACATTGATCTGGATGGTAATGGAATTTTTTTCACAGATAAAACCATCTCTGACAGAACAAAAGTTTTTCCCCTCTTGCTCTGACTATGAAAAAGTTTGAAGTGAAGAAGTTTAAAGAAAGGGATGGATTACTGAACATCAGAACTTGTTGCCACATCTTTTATACTGATCTTTTGTAGACTTTGAATGACAAGTATTTCATGGTGCTAGGAAAAAATGCATCTAATTTTGCTGAAAGAGAGAAACTGAAATTGAAAAAGTTTGACTTTTTTTGTTTAACCACAAAGAAAACAGTTTTGGGAAATCAAAATCAAATGGCTAAGTTGAAAGCAAACAAAGGGCTTCTTCATAAATACATTGTTGAAAAATTTCCCAAATGACAGACCTATTTAGTTCTTTTGTGTCTTGTCTAATCTAATTTTAAAGAAAGTTATTCTCAAAGATTTTTTTCCTCAAGTTTTTCTGTAGGAGAAGACAACAAGGATGGAGAAACAGCTTAGTCACATATTTTAGAAAGCCCTATTTCTTCTTCATTCTAACCAAACCCATTCTCATAATTCATTACTTGATGAAAAGTTTGTAGTGAAAACTGCTAAGATATAATTTTCAAGCTTATTTATGAGGTTTCTGTAAATAAAAGGTCTGAGGCACCTTACTGAGAGCTAAAATCAAAGTAGCTGGTTCAATGCCCAGGCATGACAGCAATTTTCCAACACACAATTAGAAAAAAACTAACCAGCCACTATCAGTCAGGGTAATGAAAACATAAAGTGACCATAAGGCATAATTATGTCATAAGCGAAACTCTTATGAATGTGTTGACCATCCATTAACTTCGAATGAGTCTATATTGCATCAGATTATTATATTGTTGGCTTAATTGAGTCATAGCCACTGTAGTAATGAAATCTCTAGGGTCTGAGGATCTTTGATGGATTAAAGTAAACATTCTATACTACCAGAAGGAAGCCTCTAATGGCCAAGTTCTTCAACAAAGCTAGAGGCAAAATTGGGAAACAGTCTATAGAAAATAGGCTAGACCTTATGGATGGACTTGACAATCAATGGATGGACTGATGACACTTTAAGGAAAATGCCCAGAAAAACTTTCTTCTCATATCTGAACTGACTTTATTTAAAACATTAACATAAAATTGTATCTTTATTGACATGGTCAGGGACTCATTACCCTCTTAAAAAGTTTTATATCTTGAATAGTAAAAGCAAAGACCTGCTACAAATAAAAAATATCTCTAAACAAAATGAATTTTTTAAAGCACAAAGTTGTATGGCATTTGGTGACATTTCCAAGAGGAAATTGAACAATTAAAGAAACAGTCCCTTGAAAATAAATTTCAAGTAAACTTTACAGGATATTTTAAAACTTCACATTAAATTTGTTGCAGATAATAACTTTACAAAGCTTTTTCTAACCTTTTTTTTGGTGAAAAAAATGCAACAAAAACTTTTTTTTATCAACTATACAGACAAATCTGTGCAGGTGACATTCCATTTCCAAGTAAATGTTCTTAACTTTCAGCTTTAAAAGTTTGAAAAAAATTTACCAACAGATAGTTTGATTGGATCCCATATCCTGAAAGAAAAGTTGATGATGCCTTTCCTTAGCACAATGTCTTTTTTCCCATGGGATGACAACACACCAACAAAATCAACAAAAAGATTTAATTAACTTGCTTTCTTGAGAGTCTTCATAGATAAAGGTCATCAGTTTAAATTAAATATGTTACACAATATCATTATTTTGTTGTGAAAAGAGAATATATATCGTCATTGTTTCATCAATCATTGTCACATGAGTGACAAACAACAACAACTATCTTTATTGGTCAAGGTTAAATAAATGATCCATTTGGGTCCCTTGAATTGATGTATGGCCTCTATAACATCAGGTCAGTCAACCTAATCTATTGGTGTGTTTTTTTTGTTAACATCTCACAATGAGGAAACTTTTTCTTGTTGTTGTTGTTTCATTTACTGCATTGAGAGGCATCCAATATTTATGCAAATATACTGAAAACAACAGACCCCAAAATGAAAATTGTTTTCCCAACTCCAATTTGCAGATTGATTGAGTTCCTTGACATTTTTTGGACTATAAAAATAGTATTTTTCTGAACAAGGAAAATTTCTTACATAATATTGAGGAAAATATGACTTTTTATTGTATCAAAATGTTGGATTTAGGTTAATTTCAAAAACAAACAAAGATTTTTCCTCAAAAAAACTAAATTTTTCAGTTTTTATACTAGCCAAGGTCAAAAAAATCTATTCTGTTTGGGACAGAGTTGGGTCAGCCCCCGCTTACTGCAGGGTCTGAAGTGTTTTTCTGGATAATATGGGTCGCCGAGGCTGAGAGTTCATAGGCATCTGACTGAGAACTAAGATCTAAGATTGTCCATTCAATCTCTGGCCGCCCATGCCAGCAATTTTTCAACCCCGAATTGCAAAAAATCAACAATGGGCTCTAAGTCAGGGTAATATAGTAATCTGCAGTTTCAGTTATGGCAGGACTCTTATAAAGGCCTAAGTCTATACTACACAAGATTATTATTAATACTATGTCCAGCTCTAAGAAACTTTTGTCTTTTCACATCATGACCTGGATACTAAATCTTTTAACCTCTTCCTCTTGTCTCTCTTAACTTTTTCACACTTACCCCAATTTCAGTCTCATCTAACATGACACTGTTTTTTGTTTGTAAGTAATTTGATATGAGAAAATTTTCTTGAGGGGAGGCAAAAGTTGACTTTTTGTTTTCACCAGTAGCATAAAAATGTTATTAAACTTTTTTCCAGAAAGTGTTTAACATCAATGAAAAAAGAAAATCCCTCAGAGAAATGGTAGCGACGTTTAGCCCCTCAAAATTTATTTTTTTGGGAGGACATTTTTCAGTACAAAATGGATAGTGAAAAGCTATCTTCAACTCACCAACTTGCAACTCTGCAACTTTTGAAGGTGTTGTCTCAAGTTGCACATAGCCAATGCTTCGGCCATGGGCATTGGATGAATAGATCCTGAGGTTGACACCTTTATCAGTTCTGTGGCTGAAAATATACAACAATACATTTTTGGTTACTGGAAGGACTTTAAATTTTTCAATAGGGCTTGATAAAAAATGTCTGTCTGTCTGTCAACTCTATCTCCTCCCAGTTTATATGCTAGAAAGCTAAAAAAACAAACAGGAATGATTTTCATATTTATGGCACAAAATCTACAGACCAGCTTTTTTTATATTTTGTCTTGGGCCTGAGATATTTAACTTCTAAGATGGAGGTTGAAAATAATGTGATTGCGCTAGTCTGATCTGGTTTGTCAGCTTAGTAAAACCCTGATTTCCCAGCTCCGAGACAAAATATGAAAAATCCAAATGGGGAAAAGTATTATAAAAAAATAAAAATAATTTTGTTTTTGTGTATTGTGGAATTTTGCGAGCTCGAGAGGGTTTGACATTTTCCCAGATACAAAAAAATGCCCATCTACTTAATTTTATGCATGTCATTGGGACTGTGTTAAGGATCTGCTTGGGTATCAAAATCAGGCTGCCTTAATGACAATCCAGTGCAATAATCACTTTTCTAAGTGACTTGATGATAGTTCTAATCAAGTGAACTGCACAGCAATAAATATTGATTGATAAAATCATAAAGCTTTTTGATAAATTCATGCCAATTTAGGAATCTTGGATTTTGCTCAGGCCTCAGATTGAATCCCAGTTCTCAGTGAGTTGACATCAGAGAGATGATAAACATAGAATGCTAGTGTCTCTGCAGGCTGGGTAGACAAATTTCATGGTCCCCATAGCGTTGTTGAGAGTTATCACTTTTGGCAAAAGATTATATTTATTTTATGACTTTGGGTGTCCATATGTCCTCCAAAATAAACAATAATTTCAGGCAATTATAAATCTAATCTTTTGCCATTGGCAAATAGTTCCTATTTTGCTTCCAACGGGGTTGGACTTGCTGAGGTCTCCTCCATGTAATTTTGGAGTAAATGTACTCCCGTTAGGCCAAAACCTCACAAAAGAGGTTAACCAATCTTTTTTGTTGTGCATGCACTCTCTATATGTATCATCTACCTGGTTGACACTACCACCAAGCAATAGGGACCCCCAAGACTCTCAATAACAAATAGGCTAAAATATGATAATTCTGATATTGTAAGGGTTATGGTACTGTTTGAGGTCAAAATTGTCATGATTAAACTGGTGTGGCATTACAAGATAATAAATTGAGTCAAGTTTCCTGTAACTTGATATCTTTCAAGTTTACTGTAATAATGCAATATGAAATACCTGATGGTAAATGCTGGCTCCTTGTTTGTCTGATTCTGCAAAAGTTCACCAGACTCTTTTTCTCTAGCCTCCAGATGAAATCTCTGAGGCAGGCCCCCTCCAAATCCACTTGAACAAGATACTGAAAGACTGGTTGTTGTATGGTTGTGAACATCACAGTCTCTAGGAAGATCTGGGGGCCCTGAAGGACAAAAATATGATCAATAATGGACCATTACATAAAGTGTTTTTTTGGACATTTAGCTCATGCAGTTCATATCAGTATTACATTTTTCCAATATAAGATAATAAATATTATTGGGGGAAAATTGATTTACTAACTAAATTATTCAGTAGTTTTATGTAACACAGCTTTACAAAAATGTTTGAAAAAATGTTGAAAAGCTATCTTCATTTGTTATTTAGATATTGGTATTGATTTTATATCAGATTTTATTTGATCAACAGAAGTTTTTGTCTTTTGACTTGACTGATTATAAATGCCAAATGAGTTTGGAGAAGAGCTTAAAACTTTGATCTCCAGTCAGATATTCTTTTCTCATTCTGTCCCCAAAGCATACCAATTTCTCACTATTCCAACAAATGCCACAAAAAATTAAACTGGAAAAGTTTGTCAAAGGTCCCATTCCAGTTCAAGTTAACTGGCTAGTGAAAAAAAAGCAAAAAAAGTGTTTTAATCAGGATAATCTGTGTTAAATATTTGATAGAATGTGAAGATGATTGCAAAGAAGTACTTTTTGAACCTCACTACTAAACTTTTTATTAACAAAAAAACTACTAAATCAATAAAGATTATTCATGAAATATTCTGTGTAGAAAATAATCACTTTATTGAAAGTACTTGAAGGATAACATTATAATAATAGCCAACCGGGCCCCAGCGCTGCCTGGGAAATTAACTAAACAGTATGAGGGTACCGTTCTGAACATTTTCCGTAACACAAAGTTTTCTCTCCCGTGACCCATTTGGGTTTTGGAGTTTATGGTACCCCGGGGTCCAGGGGTTGGGATTGTGGGGTCATGCTTGTGTTAAGAACCTTCCCTAAGTTGGTGTGGAGGTCTGTACAAAATTTGGTGGAGATTGGTCTGGCGGTTCAGGAGTGAAAAAGGTACATAGGTAGGTACATAGATACAAACTTTTATATAGAGAGATATAATTATGAATGAGAATACAATACTTAAACATTTTTTGATGCAATTTTACAAAAGCTTTTTTCTCAAACAAAAACTCTTAAAGATAATTAATGAAAGGATAAATGCAGAAATTTTGCTTTTTTGTTTGCCCTTATTCATTATTTATCTACAAAATAAAAT
>Ga0194133_10009475_pt1 | contig 11144 bp, 3 predicted proteins | sample TA2KigOf40mmetaG_FD_155448 | JGI IMG/M metagenome (GOLD analysis project Ga0194133, IMG submission 155448) | Freshwater microbial communities from Lake Tanganyika, Tanzania - TA2015055 Kigoma Offshore 40m | ecosystem: Environmental > Aquatic > Freshwater > Lake | place: Tanzania: Lake Tanganyika...
GCACTTTTTAGATCATTTTGTTCTTTGAACAATTGCACACTAAAATGTTTTCTTCAATAGTCTTCTTATTTGATCATTACTCAAATGTGAGTCAGTCCAAACAGATTTTATGTTTCCAAGTGAGCAAATCACATATGAGTCATCAGCATAGGCAATGAACTTGACCAACTGGGGTAGCTTTTGGTAAACCTCTCCCACATATAAGTTAAACAGCACAGGGCCTAACACCGAGCCCTGAGGGCATCCTCGATCTAGTAGGAATGTATCTGAGATCGACTCCCCAACATTCACAAAAAAATTTCTCTCTGACAGAAAGTCAGATATTACGTTTAGAAGATTAGCTGGGATTTTACCAGCCAGATTTTTTACAAAAGTATCCTTCCTCAACATGTCAAATGCCGCACTCAAGTCGAGACTGTACATCACTGCAGCCATACCATCATCTAATACATTAAGTATAGAGTCTTTCATTTCAAGTAGACAGGTTGTAGTTGAATGACCCGGTTCTCTCTATCTTTCACACTTGATTTGAAAATTCTTTTTTTCCAATCTTCTTCCAATTGCCTGTAGCTTCATAGTGAATTATATCATGCCTCTAGATGTTTGTGGCAATCAGGATTGGGTTGACCTCTGCTGCAGGTCCATAACATCATACAATAAAAGCTTGAAATGTTGTCAAGCCCCTCATTTCTCTTGTAAAGTACCTATTTTGTAATTGCAAAACTGAGCCCAAAATAAAAGATTTGAATTGAATTCATTTGTTTGAATGGGAATTTTTTCTTGATTATTTTCAGTAAATTCATTATTCTAATGATTCTCTGATTGATTCTATTAATTTGGTTAGTCCAGCTCATATGAACCTGGAATTTCATGATGCAGTTAAAATATCCTCATGATAAAAGTCTGGTCTTTTATGGTAATAATTAAGCGTAATAACTAGTTTATACAATATGTTATTTAACGTTTTGATTGACAGCTTTTATTTCGAATTGATTATTATTTCTCCTTGGAGAACAACTTTACAACAATTCAAAGTGTCGTTATAAATGTATCGCCTACCTTAGTCGGAAAATAGATAAATTAAGAAGATGGGCATTTTTTGCTACTGGGAAAAACCAAACCTTGTCGAGCAAATCCCCCATGCTGGATTTATGCTTAATTTTAGAGTATAGTGTAACAATAGTAATATTTAGGTATTGGTTTAAGCTGTGTTCATGCAAAATATCAGCTCTCTAGCTTTAATATTATGATAGTTATTAAAGAAAAAGTATGAAAGCCAGCTATCATAAATATAGTTTTGGCAATTTTTAGTCCATTTCTCAGCTCCTAGTCAAAAATTCAAAAATTTGTTTGGTAATCTTTTTTTGGTATTAATATGAGAAGTCTGTATGGAAAATTTCAGCCCTGTAGCTTTAAACTGAGGGAGGAGATAGAGGATGACTGATAGACATACTGTAAAAATGCAAAATTTCTCACAAGGGACAGATGGACAAAAAGTGTATTACTGATTTTTTCATTTCATCTGTTTGGCTTGAATGTTTTCAACTCTCATCAAATAAAAAAATAATTCTAGAAGTGGATGGCTGAATAGGGGCTCTGCAAATTTCTATCAATGAAAGGACATCATTGCACGAAAAAGTCAACCTAACCAAAACTAAAGAACCGAATCCGATCTTTAATTCCTTACCTCAAAAAGTCTTTTTTTTAATCAACCTCACTGCTTTGAACTTTTTTGTTTTATTTTTCATGATAATCTTAATAATCTAAGTTGCCTTAATAAAGCAGTTTTTCTTTAATTGAAATTATTTAGGTTTTTAATCAAAAGCTAATAAAAATGATTTTTGGAAACATTTCCACGCTTATGATGAAATGAAGTAAAAATAAAGTACCTTGTTGTAACAACAGAGATTGTCTAGAAAGACGATAGATAAAACACCATGACGAGACTGAAATTTTTCATTATCATTTTCCTTAGAATGCATGCATTAAAGAAATCTTAAGTTTTGATAAATCGTAGACAAGGAAAAGTTTTTGCTATTCATTTTTTCCACCAAGAAAAATAAATTTTCCTCACAGTTTCAGAGCTTTCTAATTCTCATCCAGAGATGGCGACTCAATCGCTTTATTCACAAAAAGATTTCCTACAGAAGCGACGTCTGCTGGATAAAAAGAGAATTAATTCCTGCATCTATTCATCTTGCTTTCTTTTATCTGTTTATTTTGCTTCATTTTTTCAGTCCTACCTTCTGTTTTATTTTCTTAATTGAAAATCGGTTAGAAAGTAATTTGCTTAAACAATTGAATTGAAATTATATTGACATGGTCCAAGTGCTTGATTGACCTTGAACTTCAAGAAACTTCTTGTTTGACTTTCTTGCACAATCAATTGTTACCCAAATTCTGCTTCGGACTTTCAATAACTAGTCTGTTTTAATATTTCTCTTGAAACTTCATCAGGAAAAATATGGACAAAGTCGTTAAAAGTATAAAAGTTCATAAGCTCGATAAGTTTCAACCCTCATATTAAATAAAAAAATTGGCTTACCTCTAAGAGTATAAAATATTCTTGTGCAAACACAAAGCTTATAAGCTCACAGATATCTGGTTCTTTATTATTTTGACATTATTAAAAGTTTTCAAAAAAATTAAATCCAAAATCCAAAAAAAATATAGATTTATCGGTTACGGATAAAGGTATTTTAAAATCATCTCAAAACCACAAATAGAATATTTTATAAGTTCATAAAAATTAATATAAAGATACCATGATCTTTCGCTTAATGCATGTTGGCCTAATCAAGTTCGCCTAATGCAAGTTCGCCAACCATACAAGTTTGCCTAAAGATCGCCACTTTATTGCTTACCTAACCTAACCTAACCAGACCCAACCCCCCCCCAAACCTAACCCTGCAGGGCTAACCTAACTACGAAATCTGAGGTACGCAATGGGCGAACCGGGGTATTATGCGAACTTGTCCATTAGGCGAACTTGATTAGGCGAACTTTTTTTTGCTGCTTGTGTTAAGAACTGATTGTTCTAACACTAAATCACGTTAATGAGAGTGGTGTCAACTTTACAATAGTTCTTTTTGACTGAAAGTTTATCTTAAAGTCACTTGATTTTCAATTTGATAAATGTGAATAAGAGGTAATTCTAATCAAGTTTTAGCACAACAATCAATCCTGACTGAGAGAACCATCTACTGGAAATGACCAATTAAGGAAAATCCAGGGGTCAAAGATTTTGCCCAGACCGGGGATTGAACCCCAGTCTCCCAGTTCTCAGTCATTTGCTATTATCATAAGGCTACAGCGACCCCTGAACTTGCATTAGGCGAAACATCATAGACCCCAATATTCTACTTTAGACATAATTTACGTGGTTCGTGTCAAAAAAATTAGATCTAGTAGCAAAGAAAAACCATTTCCCATATTTTGCTATAACAGAATCATTTTTCCCAAGACATTATTATTGTTTCGAAATGGTCCATATCGCATCTTCTGGAGCGTGTTATTCACCAATCAAGCATGTAAACCTTGTCAATCTCAACAAACATTCTATATAAAACAACTTTTCCTAGTCAAACAGGGAGATTTACGGTCAAGGCTTGAGCTTTTGTTCTGTGGCAGTTGTTGGCAAACAAATGATTATCTAAAGGGTTATTGTTTTGTGAAAACTAACCATCATCTTACTAGATCTAAGAGAGAACTATAATTGGAAACATTTTGCCAACAAAGTATGAATATTTTCCTCAAATCTTCTTGTCTTCAATTCAAATTGTCCTCATGTTTCAAAACGGAAAGCTAAGCAACTTAGTCAGGCAAATAAGAACATAAATGAGCAGTTTTCGGGCAATCGAGCCTGAAATTGAATTTCACCTTCAGTTCTATGAAGAAATTTGCTCATCAGCAAACACGAAAATGAAAATGAAAAATTATGAAAAGATTGCTATTTTTATACCACAAATTAGAAATCAATTGACATACTTCAAATCATAAACAGATTTTATTTTATCAAGTGTGTCAAAAATCATCTAATTAATCTCATCAAAATCTTTAGAATTAGTTTTACACTAAATCAAATAAACTTGTTCAGTAATTTTTTAAGCTAAATACTGTGGTAAATTTCTCTTGATGAAAAAATAAGCTCTGTACCTTTGTTCAAACATGCATACATTATTTAAAACTTACAATTATTTATGAATTTTATAATGATTCTCTCCTTGACCTCACAAGCCAACCTTTTCCTTTTCTTTTCAAAAACTTTTTTGTTAAACCTTTGAACATTTTTAGTTGAAAATGTCACCTTGAAAGCCGTATGTTGAAAACTTAGGCAAAATGGGGAAGTACAAGAAAAATATGAGGAAGAGATTTTTACAATTTGAGTTTTGGAAAAAATCTTTTCAAAACCTGATGCATATCAAGAAAAGGTTAGAGTTTGCTCTCTTTGAGAAAAGTTCTACATTTCCTTTCATCTTTGTTTTGAAAAAACTTTTTTTTTCAACAAAATGTACCCATACGGCGTTCGAAATTCTCACCCAATCTAATTTGAATTAATCATATCTGTTTAATGGAAAGTCAATTTCTTTTGTGCTTTACTATATTTTTCTTTTTCACAGAAGTTATCGACTTTCACACTTTTTTCATGTCAACTTTATACTCAAATTATGTCAACATTTCTATAATCCATTCTTTTTTCAAAAAAACCATATTCAATTCTTGTCAAGGCTCTGAAACAATTTTTTCGAATACCAAAACTGTATAGAGATTTTTTGAGCATAATTTTTGGCACTTTTCTATACATATTTCAAAACATATTCTGTAAACTTTCTTACAATTTCAAAACTTTAATAAACCCATTAGATTGATGAAAGACATAACTGTTGAATTAAACTACGAACTATGGGCTTCTAATTATTTTCTGTTTTCTTTTTGTTCTGTAAACTCATTCTCATAATTCATTTTTCTAAGTCAACTTCTAAAATCGATAAGTGCATTAGTTGTAAGCTACCACCAGCCAAAAATTCATTAATTTCTTTTTGCATGACAAGTACTATTTCAACAAACGCTTGTCACTTTTGATCTATAAAGATAGTCTCTTTAATCTCAAAAACATATCTTCATACAAAAAGTCACACAAATGGAATACAGAATTAGACTTTACTCCAAATTGATTATTCAACTCTCACAACTGTAGATTCAAACTTACAAATTTACCACATAATGATGAAAACCTTACATAAACTGAAACAACTGAGAACTTTATCAAAGATTATATTGAAAATAGCACTGGCTTTCTTATGAAACTCTTTTGTTATTTAAATTTATTTCAAAACTCAGGGTTATTTTAGTCATCAAGTCAATTTTTTTAGTGTCAATTTTTTTGTCAAACTGAAAATATTCCAAATTTGAATAAGAAACTAAGAGTTTACAAAACACCATAATTAGAAAATTATAATAAAAGCTGCAAAGCTTTTTGACCAAGAAACCTTAGCTAAATTTCTATGAAATAAACAAGCTATTGCAAATTAAGCATTTAAACTTTTTAAAGTTCTGTGAAGTGTCAGTATTGTACTTTTGCCTTTTTTAAGAGACTTTAATTTTAAGATATATCACAGCCATTGACTATTAACTTCTTCTGATTAAAAATTTGAGACAAGAAAAAATAGACTGACAATGTCAAAACATCTGCTTGAAAGAATCAAGGACAACTTAATAAAATCAACTGTCATGCAGGAAAAAAAATCAAATCACATGAACAGGAAATCTAATTTTTATTTTTCCCTTTAAAGACGTACATGAAAGCTAAAGTTTTGATTTTATTTCTTGTTTCCCTCCTAGCATTTGAGCAAAGAACGTTGACGGTTAAAAAACCTTTGATTTAGCTATCTTCCCGTTTGCCGCTTTTATTTACCAGCTGTCTTTTTACTTGTTCCTCTTTCTCCTGTTAGGCCTAGAATGAGAATGTCCGTGCCCACGACCGACCTTCTTTTGCAGCATTTTTATGATCCTCTGTCCCGAATTTGGAGCTTTCTTGTGGGCGTGTTTGTTAGATAGCTTCTGGCTGGCTTGCCTTTGCCTTGTTGTTTATCGCACTCGGGTCAAGATGTTCAAGTGAGACGCCCGAAGGACGGGAACTTTCTGGGCATTGGAAAGAAAATGTTTTAGAAAGACCACACCTTGGTTGTAGTGGTGCAAGTTTACATATCTTACAACATTAACACTTTTGACAAACACTTTTAAATCAATTCACACACAAGTCAAGTAATGTTAAGTGAGGGTTTCCCAAAAATGGCTTTTCCACCTTCTCTTATATTTCATGGGAAAGAGTTCACACTTTTTTCCACTTGGTTTCAGTTGTAGAAAAGTCATGAAACTTTTTTTTTCACTGTAAAGTTAATTGTATGATGTTAATCTAGAAAAATAAATAATTATACTCCCTTTTGATTTGGTGGTATAAACATGGGAAAAAAATTAATTTATATATTTAATGTTTTTATGTTTGTGACTTTGTGTGTGTGTGGATGAGTGGTGTGTGGGGGGTTTATGTGTGTTGAGGGTGTGTGTTTTTGAGCAAAGTCGTCTTGAAAGTGTAGAGTCTAAAGTTTTCTCTTCTATTTTGCGACACACCAGTTTTGCTCGAGCTGGCATGACAGGCGGACGCTGCATTTTTTCAACACACAAAAAATCTTGAGACAGTATAAAAAAAGAATTGAAGTTGTGTTAATGTGAAAGCTCAAATAAGTGATTATTAGTTTTGGAAGAAAAAAATAGTGGTGATTTTTAAAGGTTCACTCGTCTACAGTAACGGCAGAAAACCAAATTTTGTAATGAAGGAACTTTTTTGCTTTTTGAAACTTTTAAAATTCTATCTTAGCTTTTTATTAAATCGTATGAGACCAATAGTATGATGAGTTATTTCGTAAATCTTCGAGGAATATGGTGATTTGTAGTACACCCTTTATGTTTGATGTGTTGGGTATAAATCTATTAGTGATCAAGATAGTGATGGGATTATTTGCAAATGTGCATATAACGAAGTCTTGTAAAATTAGGTGGAAATGGAAATGAATGTGTCGATAAGATTGAGGAAAATAAAGAAAAATGTGTGATGTTTGCTCAAGATTGTCAGAAAGATGTGATTTTAACAATAAAAAATAAGCTGAGGAAGCTTAACGTAAATGAAATACAAAGCCTAGAGTTTTAGACAATTTTGTGTCTGCTTGGATTTTACTAATCCACACTATAATGGATTTTTTTCATTTGATTGGTTGTGTGAACATTCTATTATCTTCTTAAAGAAAGCTTCAAAGTGATAAAAAAAAGTATTTTCTTTTCACATAAATTTGCCAATATTAAATATGCGTCTATTTAGGGTCGGACCATTCCCTAACAAATTTAGTCTGATTGCTTTCAGCCCTGTTCCACGCAATCTGAACCACCATGTTAAATGAGCCGAATATATCTCGATCGTTTCTTTAGAAAACCACAAACGGAATCATTCGTGTTTCACAAAAAGAAGACAGGGATGTTGTAAAGAGGAGTCTTTTTTTAGATCTATTAAATTTTCGACTCCAAATCTCATCCAATTGACCGATATAAAGCCTTGACAAGACAAAATTGAGGTCTTGTTTTAATGCTGGGTATTTTAACATTTGTAGTATAATGATTGTTGAAAGCCTATAGCCCATTCCCCCGAGGATATGATCATTAAAAAGTGCCCAAGGAAGAGAAAAGAATGAAAGAAAAAGTAATAGAAAAATTAAGTTTCATAGCACTCCAGAAAAATAATATCATAAAATGTTTGAAAAAAGCGAAGCAGTTAAGTATGATGATATCATGTCCTTTGTCCACTTTTTAAATGGGAGCATTTTTTGGAACTATCAAATCTCAAGGAAAATAATTCCAGTATTGCAAAAGAAAAAGGAGTTCATAAACTTAACTCATTAGAAGTTTAGAAAAGTCTTTTCCTTGTGGGAATAAGTGTAATATGATTTGAATGTTAAAAAGTTTGCAAGGATTGGTCTTCTTTCGAGACTTCAAAATTCTCTTCAATATTTTCTTCTTGTGTAACACTTATAAAAGGCCTTAAGTTGTAGTTTCATTCTTTTATGCCAAATACCAGGCAAGCCATACTCGTTTCATCCCTTTTTGCCACAGGCCTTCGATCAAACTTTCTAGCGTGTGGTAAGAACTCATTTCGTTTCTTCAAGACACTAAAGTCTTAATATTGAGAAATTTTTAATCTAGTTTTTGTATAGACTCAAACGAAGGACAATTTTTCTTCAGCTTTTGTGATAATGACAGTTCCATTGTGAATAGAGAGAAATCGAAGAGGGAAATCGTCGTCTGACTAACACACTTGGACAAAGAAGAAGGGGCCAAAGTTTGTGGCTACTTACATCGAAACTAACGAAAAACAATATGGGAAGAAATAATTTTCTGTGGCTGAAGCTCAATATTTATTCTGTCTGAGGGTGATGGAATAAACATAGATTCATCATAGGCATGCGGAAACTAAAAATATATCCACGATGATTCTTCTATTACCAGGAGGAATATAGTTTCTTAAACAAAGCAGAGAATTATATGTCTGATGAATGGCATGATGTGAGTCATTTCTTAAAAAGAAAAAAGATTCCAGATGTTTCAACATGTATGGTTAATCAAGTAGACTTACTTTTCTCATCTTCGGAAACTTTTTCGTTTGCATTTTCCCATGCAAACAATCAGACTACAACCTTTTTTTAAAGTTGTGTTAGGAGAAACTGGGTTTCAACCACTCTCACATAAAAGCTGACATTTGTTAATATGACCAAGTATTGGCTTTCTTTTTATAAACATAAGTGATTTTTCATTTTCAAGAGAAAATTTTTGTTCGTTTTTCTCTTGAAGTATCTGCAGAGTCTACCAAACCACTCATCTTATTAATACCAAATCTCCAGAAATGCTGTGAAAGCAGCTAGACCGTCTCTTAACGAGAAATGACAGCCCTTTAACAATCGACGACTGTTTTCCTTTCGTGAAAGAATAGATATCTGTCATTATGTCCATTTCAAAGTTCATTTTTAGAGACTTTGAGCTCCATTTGCACAAAATGGTCGACCCTTCTTTTGGAAAGAGACTTGGTCTGGACTCCCTAAAAAGGTTAGCGTCCTTAGTTTTTGCCAAAAAATATCTTGTATTTTAAAATGGCTGTTGATTTTAACACTGCAAGTAAATGAAATTATCAGTGGCTCTTAATTAAATTAAATTGAATTCATAGACAAAATCGGTCGAAGAACAATATTTGCTTTTGCCTGGCCTATTGCCAATAGTTAGGCCCCAAAAAGTAGGAGAGAGAACTTTATTCTTTTGTTGCTGCACACAAAAGTAATTTCGCTGAGTTCTGGTCTTTTGTTTGATAAGAGCAAACAGGAAGATAGTTTTTAAGATGTTGAATTTTAAGATTTGAATTTCAAAGCAAAGAAAATCTTCCTTTTCCGTAGTTAGTTTTCTATTTCATCCTGAAACCAAAACAGTTTTTCCTAGTGACGTCGCACATTCATTCTTTGTCCTGATAGAAAACAAACAAACAAACAAACAAGCAAGAAAGAAGCAAAAAAATCTGTCTAAAAACTTGCCAAATATCTTTCTTTCTGAGAACTGACTTAAGGCAATAACAATAAAACAAAAACAAATTGACGTGTGAGATAAATTGTAACTGATATATCCTGTAAAGTAAAGTCAACTTACAAAAGAAAGCAAATTTATTGAGACTGATTGGAGATTGAATGGAATTAGTGAACAATTACTTTGTCTTATTATTTACAAAGTATATTGTTGTTAACTTTGCAATTGTTTTTTGAGGATCTTTTATGCAGCTGTTAATCTTCTGGTAAATATAGTTTTTATAGGTTTATGAGGTTACACCACTTTAGTGTAAACTTGTAGTAAGACTGATTGATTGACAGCTTTTAGTCGTTTGAGGAACTGATTCTTCTAATATCCAAGTATTAGACTTTACAATAATTCTCTACACTGCTTTTGTGTCTCACATTCTCCAGACTTATCCCTGGTTAAAATTTTGGGTATGGCATATTCTGATGTGATTATTTTGTGTTTTTCAATAATTAAATTAGGTTTTTGTTCATGTAATCTGCACAACCATCAATTCTGACTGAAGTAACCATCATGTTTGATGATAACTTTAAGACAAATCCTAATTTCCATTGAGATTTAAGTATTTATACCTAAAATAGTAAGATAATTGTTAATGTGTTTTTCCTTTCATGCGCTTGCTTTCACATTTTGAATTAAAGGAATCTTTTCAACAAATAAAGTGACGGAAAGTTTTACAAAAAGATAAATCCATTGCCTGAGAAATCTTTAAAGGCATTATCAACATGAACCGAAATTTGATTTTCTCGCCAAATTCAGGTAGTGTTCTCAGAGTGAATTGAAAGTTATCTTTAGATGCACAAATGGCCAAGTGAAATTTGCCAGTCTTATTTTTCATGGTGATAAGATTAAACAATGGGCCTTTCAAGGCTTACTTTACTTAAACATTGTGACATATCGGCCACTTAGACCTATATTAAGGAATCTTCAATATGTTTTTTCCTTTGGTCTGGTGGTATCTAACTGCCACCTTCCTTGCAACAAATGTGTCACCAATCAAAGTCCAAAGGACTTCACGCACTTCACGTGAATTAAGTGAGGACATAAAAAACTCTATCGTCATAACACCACAATTTACAGGGCTTGATTGTGAGTTTGAGCAAGGAGAGGACTGTTTATGGACCTGGGATCATGACAATTTCACAGGAGCAGTTAGACCAAGACAACCGCTTCCAGGTCAGAATGGATTTTATGCTATGACAGGCGAGGAGGTCCGTAAAGTTTATACAGCAACCAACAAGAACTTTTTTGGGCCAGATATGGATCATAATGGAGCAAAAGATCGTGAGTATATTTCTTAAACTTTAACTTAATGATTTTCCACTTCTTAAAATTAAGTAGACGGGCATTTTTCATGTGGGAAAAACGCCAAACCCTCCCGAGCAACCTTTCCCCCCTTATCCTGATCAACAACTTTATAGTACTTTATACTACAAAAGGAGATTATTGCTAACCTAACCTTCCTAACCTGACACCACCCCAAC
>Ga0194133_10009477_pt1 | contig 11141 bp, 6 predicted proteins | sample TA2KigOf40mmetaG_FD_155448 | JGI IMG/M metagenome (GOLD analysis project Ga0194133, IMG submission 155448) | Freshwater microbial communities from Lake Tanganyika, Tanzania - TA2015055 Kigoma Offshore 40m | ecosystem: Environmental > Aquatic > Freshwater > Lake | place: Tanzania: Lake Tanganyika...
TGACATGTGTTACAGATTTATTCAAATGTAATAAAAACGTGGTTGGTTTGACAAAATTGAAAACTTATTTGATCGGAGGTAATTGAACTTTTTGGTTGTAACAAAAAAGTATTATAGAAAACAAAAACACAAGTGAAATGAAAAACTTAAAAGCACCTTTATATGTTTCAAAAGTTTACTACGACGACGATATTTTGATTCTTTCATTCTGTTTGTATCCTGTTTGATGATGAACATATACTTTTACAGAAACAAGTCTTTCGTTTTTGAAAGTTTTTTCAAGCTTAAAAGTGATATGTTTTTGAGCACTAAAAATACTAGTGACAAATAAAAATAGGTTTAACAAACAATAAAAAGAAGTGTTTTAGTGCAATACATCTCTATTTGATTTTGAAATTTAATACGTCAGTCAAGTTTTTATGGTCTTAAAATGCACTACTTCTGTATGGGAAACCGTTAGAGCTTGTATTGGAAAAATAAACCTTTAAAGTACGATCTATCTTTAATTTGAACAGAGAATTAGAGAACTTGGAAACTTTGATATTTCCATGGACTGGTATTGCCAGATTTTTCTGAGGACGAGTAATCAATGCATTCTGAGTTATTATTTCCAGGTCCATGTAACATAGCGTTCACTGGGGAGCTCTTTTCAACACCTGAAATACAATTTTTAGTGTTTTTGAAATTCAATCAATATTTCTGAACCTTTGTAAGTTAAAAATTATCTTCTTTTCATCAAAAAGAAGCTAGGTTTACTTTTTTTGTAGATGTCAAATTGTTTACCCGACCGAAAATAAAGTCACCTATTTTGATGATTTAGAGTATCACCTAAAGGTGAGAAATGTCACCTAAAAAACTTGTTACCTTCTTATTTTTGGGACATTATTGCCAATTTTTTAGTGATGTTTACAGTAACTTTTCCACTTTTGATATTTTCAGAAAGGTGACAAAAATAGAAAAAAACCTCCCATAATGTTGTCACTACTTTCTATTAAGTACTTTTTGGTGGAAAGTCACCTTCATATTTCCGGTCGGGTAAGTAAAAAAAATACCGTTTCTGTGAGTAGACGAGTTTCCATTGTCACTAATGCTGCCAGTACTGCTTCCTGTGACGCTGCCAGTGCTCCCAATCCCGCTTTCGTTACCGTTGGCGTTACCGTGACCATTCCCACTACCGTGGTGGTATGACGGCATTACGTGGTGGTGGTTTGAACTCAGGGATGAAACCTTGAAAATAACTTTACTCTAGACGAAAATATTTCATGGTATTGAGAGAGCCTTGCTTTCATACCGGCAAACCTGAGTGTGGAACTCCAGAGCTTAAATAATCCATGTTTCCATAATAGCAATGAGGTGCTCCGTAGTTCTGTGAGTAGACATGGCTGTTGTAGCAAGAACCTTTATCCAAGTATGAGGAGGACATAAGATCTGCTACTGGGCCTATACTTGAGAAGCTAGAATGAAAATAGGATTAAGAACTCATTTCAAAAGTGTTTTCTTTGCATGAGGCTTCGCGTGAGTCGCTACGGCATAAAGAACAATCATTAATATGTTAACTTTCTTTGGAATATTCCAGAATACTTATTTATTTTATTTATTTATCGCACTCTACGACTCTTTCTTTTATAACAGGATTATAAACTATTTAAAAGAGTATTTTTCAAAATTATCTTTTACTTGAGATTTATCAAATCAGGATCTAAATCTAAAATCTTGTAAATTTTGCTTTTTTTCATTACAGCCAATCAACCAAAAATATATCGTCATTCGTAGATTGACCCCTAAAATTTCGCCCCATTGTACCATTCTGTATTCGCTTCAGTATAGTGTCAAAAATGATGACGGGCATGAAGTTGGACTTTGAATGACAAATAGATTTTTCGGAGAAAAATTGCTTAAATGTGACTGTGAAAAAAGCTGAATGTTCCTATCAAAAACTCAAAATCACTACTGTTACTGTAATTGTCAGAAAACTGTTATGATGTATCATCCTGGTTTGTCTGGTATTTAACTTAGATGAGACATTACAAGATTGTTTACGTTCCCTGAGGACTATGTCAGAAATCCCCTCACTGTTGAGGAGATATAGTAATAACAAGAGCTAATTGTACTTACTCTACCTAATCAATTTTTTTGTGAAATTGAATGCAGTTTGAAAGTAGTTTGCAATGTCATTTGTATGTAGTTTTGCTGCTGAATATTGCCTCGTGTTAATTTAAAAAACTAGTTGTGAAGGGATCATTTTATCCATACCAAAATGATTTTATCAGATAAATTTTGTACTTGAAAAGTAGAAATTCGAAAAAGAGGGGAAAGGGGATTAAATAAAAGGAGGGCTTTTGATTCTCTTGTAGGACCAAGAAAAATAAAAATCGTCTTTCATTGATAGTTTCTGAGTGAAACAAGTGGTGATTTTCCCACATGTATTGAATGAAATGATTGAATGTGTATATTATGTCATAATAAAGCGTCGGTGCTGAGTGAGATCGACACGCACGGTTGGGTGAACTGATTGGGTTGTGGGAGGAGGATTCAATAAAGGTGGTATTCGGTATCTTCTGATCAGAAAAAGGATTTTATTTTCGATTTCCCTGAGGTTTTATATCTGTATATAGAAAATTCTAGAATAAAGTTAGACTATTTACTTTGCTGGACTCCAGATGGTGTTGTACGCAGCAGCGGACAAAGAATGTGGCGATGAGGTCGATGCCAATATTGAGGGATGATGGTGAAGACTTTCAGCTGAAGAAGGAGACCCAGATCTTAAGCTTCCACCCAATGGGTGACTGATCCCACCAATCAAATGTGGCTCAAAAGGAGAGTCCCTGGATGGAGACGAGTTTGGTGACCCCTTAACAATAGACTGGCCTGCTCCCGAGGACGAGGATGAGGAGCCACTTCCGTTTGTGTTCGGCCCAGAGCTCCCACCTGTGTGCAGCTTTGGCGTCGTCCCTTTTTTGAGCCTAGGCATTCCTGCCAATTTGTCGGACGATGTTGCTATTAGGGTTTTTGTATTGGATGTTATTTTTATTTTCGGGACTGCACTTTATATTGAGTCTGATAATCTGCATTAATTTTTAAAATAAAAAGAAGGTTTGGGTCTTGATGCTTATAATATTTTCCAAAAACAAAAACATGCATTAAAATACCAATCCTAAATGGCTAAAAGTGCTTACGAGGTTGTTGCTTTGCTTGTTGTCTACATTTAGCTCGTCGATTTTTGAACCACACCTGTAACAGTTAGGTACAAAGGATTAGCGAGTGAAATAACTATGGCAAAAAACTGGCAAGTACGACCAGGGCAAAAGGATTAAATTCAAAGACTTTATGCCAACGAGTAAAACCTTAGGTTTTATTTGAATAGCTAGAGAGTTGAAAATTAGATGATTGCTTAAGCAGTGCTCTATAGCCAAACTGTTTCCTATTTTAACGAGCTTCAATTTTTTTATTGAGTCGAAATGATAGGTCATTTAATATTTTTTGAGAAAATTATATGAAATTACAATTTTAGAACCTAGTCAATCACTTTATCAATACAGATATTCATTCGTTTTAATTAAATACTACAATTACCTTTGAATTTTCAAAAACTTTTTGTTGAAAATGAACTTACTTGGACCCTTGATTCTGGTAAATTGATCTTAAGAGCCACTTCTTCCCTCATAAAAATATCTGGATATCTTGTTTTGGAAAACAGAGATTCGAGAATATCCAATTGAGCTCTTGTGAATGTGGTCCGCTCGCGCCGTTGCTTGCGACCAGGATGACCAGAAAAGTTGTAGTCTAAGAGAATTAGACAAAATATGATATTTTTATTTTGCAAGGAGTGAATTTTTTTGTCGGTGAGATCAAACTGTAGATTGAGGTTGGTTTAACGTTTTTTTACTGCACTTTCATTGATCATGTTTTGTCTGTCAAACGAACAACACATTGCTTATCTGATAAAATACTTTTGGGTCTTCCACCCATCAGACTGGCAAGAAAAAACGATCATGTTTCAGGGCTTCAATTTTCAAAAAATACATTTCTAGTGGAATGCCTTTTACCCAGGATTAAAAGCTACGTATTTTCTTTCTTTCGCAAAGCAATAAAAATCTTCGAAAAAGCAAACATTACACTGGACAAGCTTCCTTATATTAAAAAAGCGAACACTTACTTTGACAATACTTTTAGTTTTCAGACCTCAAATAATAAAAAAAATACTGCCAATAAATTGTGACAAGTTTTTAAATGATTTAGCCTTTACAAAAAGTTAGACTTCGCAAATTATTGAAGATTCACTTCCTACCTGATCTCAAAAGATCTAGACAGATTAATTACTCTGTATATACCTGAATAGCCCATCGAATGGTGCAGTGTGGCTGCGTCCATGGGACCCATAGATAAACCAAGGCTGTTAACGCCATAAGACGGTTTGAAATATGCCATTGCAGTTCATCAACCGATTGAGAAAGTACTTGACGATAACTGTGGCCAGAGCTTGTTGGGAATCTGTAAGAAAAACGCTTCATAGTATTTCATTTCAAACGATTTTACCGTTTATGCGGGAATAATAATTTTTTATAGGACCCAGTCGAAAGACATGCTTATTAAAATATAAAAATTGGGCTTTACTAATCCCTTTGTGAAATTCAACCTAGAGGCTAGAGGAAAATTTGTTTAGCACCGGAACCTTGTTAGGTGATCCGTCCGTTGGTATTTTTTAAAAAACTAATCCCCGACACTTTGTCGCCACCAGACCAGACCTTCAGTAGTGAGTGCAGCTGCAATTCAATCCAACAGAGTTGACAAATTTCAATCTATAGATACAGTCGGATTTACATTGAACGAAACAAAATAATGAAAAACACAGAAATATTTTAATTGAAATTAATATAAATTTTCCAATTTAATTAATATTTTATTCACTATCACGTATACAATTTTTTTCAGACTTAGATTGGTTTGTTCTTATTTCTATATTATCTAGCTGTCTTGTGAGATTATTAAGTTTGCCAGGCTATTGACTCTTTCAATAAAAGTTCTCAGTATTGTTTACTTTCTTTTTTTTTCGTTTCTCTCAATTCTCTACAATTTGTCGAAAAAGATGTTGATGCTTCTTGTGTTGTTGATTATGAGATAAGGAGCTTAGTTTTAAAAAAATTTAGTGCAATTGAAAAATACCGACAAGGTAAAACGTTAAAAAACTAACAGGTATATATATACTGAAGGAAAACACACAATGATAATAATAATCTGGTGCAAAATAGACTCAGGTAATGCTTATGTGTTTTCAACACCCTGTCATAACCATTGATTATGTCTAAGGTCACTACCCTGACGTAGTGCCTTGTCAATTTTTCTTGGAATCTGGGGTTGAAAAACTGCTTGCATGGCCAGGGATTGGATCCTAAACCTCTTAGTTCTCTGTCAGGTGCATATTCAGTTCACAAGCAGAGAGCTTTTCTTAAAAAAACATAGCCAACCAAAATGAAATAATTTTTAAACACTGAAAAGTTGTTTGACTTTCAAAAAATGATAAAAAGTATGAGCCATGCTTAAAAAAGTGGAGATGAAAGTTGACTTTCGTGTGTTTTGTTTTTTCGTCTTGTATTGGAAAAGGATAACATTAGGTACTTCTATTATCGTCATGCTTTTGCCTTCCAATCAATCAATTGCCTAATTGCTTGGTTAGCTTTGCAAGTTATAAATATTTTTCCGCGTAAAAGTTAATTACTTTATTATCCGAATCAGTTGCATGTTGAATTTGTCAAGGTATAAAGATAATCTCGGATCAATTTTGATTTGAATAAATTAATCGGATTTGGAAAGTAAATTCTAATCATCGAGGTATCATTTGCTTTGTTTAAAATAGGAGTTACTTTATTATAAAAAAAACCTTGTAAAATGTTACAAAAATATTAACAATAGAAATAAATCTGCTTTAATCCCCTTGACACTGATAGCCCCTCACAGACAAATTTATTACGTTTAATCGTATTAAGTCAACTTGGTGAAGTTCAAAAATGGAAATAGGAGCAATGGAGAATTCATCATTCTCACTAAATTTTACACACAAAATTAGATTGCTTATACGTTAGAAAATTTCGTTTACTTGGTTCTGTGCTATGAAAAAAGACGGCGAACAGCGGCTCGAGCGAATCTCTAATTCCAAGCTAACCCCTACCTTTAAATTATATTATTTTCGAATTTCTCAAGGACGATCGATAAATAAAAATTTCTGCGTAAACCAAGGGTGATACTTTTTTTGTTTCTTTAACAAATGTAACCTCTTATCTTCGACAATAGAATGGTTGATCTAGATTTAAGCAGATGTTTTATACAATTAACAAAAACTTTACCTTTAAAACTGTTGGCTGGTTTATTTAAAAAGATTGGCAATAAGCTTAATTTTGTGAGCACTTTTTTCCTCTTCTCCAGCACTCACAATTCTTCTCTTATCAGCTTGTAAAATATACTCTTCGCTTCTTTAATGGAACAAGCACCAAATCATTTGCTTTACTGTTTCTCAGTGAAATTTCAGGGTTAAATTCTATTTTGTTTCGCAAATACAGACACAAGCAAATAAGCTCGGTTCAAGTTAATCTTTATTTTAAGCTGTTTGTAAATCCTTTTCGCCTTGTTCCAAAAAACTTTTAAATATACTTGACGATTGCAATCCTCTTTGCCTCTATTTGGCTGTGTGTTGGCCACTTTCACCCAAGTTGAAGTAGAATTAGCCGGTAAAAGGAAGGAAGGAAAGAATGGATAGAAGAAATGGCAGAAAAAAGGAAAGATAGGAGAGACAAAGTAAAAATCGCTCACACGGACGACTGTTCAGACAAGACAACCGGGTTGTTAACCGATCATCCACCGTCGGACGCGAGAAAACGAGAGAGCGCGGAGTTTTTTTGTTGGTACTCGGAAACTACTTTTTTGTCTGCTGTATGTGCATTTGTGTAGAGAGAGTAGGTGGCTGTAATTTAAGGGAGAATTTCGGGCAGCCAAACCTAACACCCACTTCTTCTTCGAATGGTAAGCCACCAATAGCTTCAAGGCGGCAATGTATTGGTACCGCCTTCTGAAAGTTTTTGAAAAATGAACTGAAATGTTAACAACGGAAAAAGTCTCATTCTAAAAGTTCTTTTGACCAGAATGATGGATGTGTGACCGATTGGCTTCTTATCAATATAATACTTTGAGAAAATTTTTCCCTTCCTGTGACTTTTTTTAGTTTAGTAAAATAATTTGCATTTTTAGCGGTGCCCAATTACCTAGTTTAGTCTAAATTTTTAATGATCAAAACTTAAAATAGTAGTTTGTTTAACTTACAAAGTGCGCAGATATCTTTACAATTTACAAACTTGGCTACATGGAGATCTAAATCAAAACAGTTAACTATTTATTTTTAAGCAGATTTCAGACCACGTTTTTCAGATCACGTTTCAAAGATTTTTCTCTCTTATTCAGCTGACACATAGATTGCCATTTTACGCCCGGCTGCACTTTGATCAGGTTGTCTAGAATCGTCTATAGATGTATTCTGATAAATACAACACGAACAAGAAAATTAAATAGACAAATTAATTCTGCAAGTTGTGTATTTGTTCATTTTTGCTCAATTTGATTATTAAAACGAATAAATTACTTAAGGAGTGAGCTGATTTTTGACATCACACTACTATTAAGGAGCAAACGGAAAGGATTAAACATTTCAAAAAGTTTTGTTCAAATCTCAAGTGGAGCATGAGGATTGAAAGCCCACAAAACGCTTTCCTATTCAATTGGCTAGTTCAAAATGCTCTTACAGGGGCTTTCAGCAACTTTTTAAGGTTTCTTTTTTAACTTATTACTTGTCCATTCGTTATCATATGAAGTGATCTATTTTTTAAGACGCTCAATTTTAAATACTTCCATTTTCCAATTATTTTGGTTTCTCTTTTAAACAAACAAGCATAACAAGGATGTTCAATTACCCCTCAATCTTTGTAACAACTACCCTTATTTACCCACACACCGACAAACTTGTTAGCTCTTTCTTTAACTCCCTTCCAATAAGATAAACAGGGGAGACGCAGGGGGAAAATGACTTCTGTTGTTTAACCAACGGATTTTTTACACATTTCAATTATTACTTTTTGTTACGGTTAAAATAGACCCGACTTATTCGTAGATTGTTTCTACGAAATACTAAGGTATCAACTAAGCTTTGAAAATATTTATACTTAAGTTTATTTATATTTATTATAATAACGTTACAAATTTTTTTCTTAAATCTTTTTAAAAAATACAATCTGAGCTTTTGAAAAGGCTTTTTGGTTTTTGCTTAAGACAATATTGGTTTTCTGCAAACAGCCCTTTTGAAAATTGCTTCAAAATTTAAAAAGGAAATGCATCAGGAATAATTTTCTAGAGTAAGGGTGATGGTATACAGTGTTGGCTTAGTGGTGGGGATGTCAGGAGTCTGACAGTACCGAGAACGTGCTGAAAACTCGGCTTTGAAAGTTGCATGCCAATAGCATTACATTATTTTAGCATGACCTCGCTTGAAAAAATCTGTATTACTTTAAAGGACTTGAACTACTGTTTCGTGAGCCTTCACGTGCCTATATAACTTAAGGGATTTATTCATATATTATGTATAATGTAAGGGCCCTGCGATCCGACCCAACCCGAGCATTCTTTTGACCTGCAGTAAATAAGAGGCCAACTTGTCTTTGACCTGAGAACTTTTTGACCCGACCAGATGAGATTTTTTTTTATCCAAAGTGAAAAAAATTGAAATTTGCAATTTTTAGGGGGAAATTGTCAAAACCTAGAGGTGGTTGGCCCAAACTTTGTTCAAAATTTTTTTGACCTGAATCCATCATTAATTCATAACTTTTTTATTTTATAGAGTTGACATACAACGTTGACCATTCGTCGGAGCAATTTATCACAATTCCGACTCTTTTTCGGATCTTTTCGTTTCTTTTCTTCTTCACTACAATTGGATTTTGCATAGGAATTATCTAAGAAGCCTTTTATGTTTACTAAAATGCTTTGTCAGCTACTACTTAAGGAAAAAAGTCGACTGCATCCACTCGGATTGCCAGAAGCAAACAACAAAACTTTAATGAATGTGTTCTATTCTTAAATTTTAAACTCTTATAAATATTGTAATCATTGGTTTTATTAGTGTGAGCCCAGAATCAGGTTAAAAAATAAAAAATGATTGGTAAAGTGAGACCCTTCTTTTTAGTTGAAAAGTAAAATTCTATAGTGTAAGCTTTCCACATCACGATTCAGCTTTCAGCGATGAGGAAAGTTTAGTGATAAATATTTCTTCAACCTCTCTTAGTAATAAAAAAGAAAAGGTTTGTCACAAAGGTGATCAAAAAAAATATCTTTCTTCTTAGTACTAAAAAAGAAAAGGTTTGTCACAAAGGTGATCAAAAAAAATATCTTTCTATCGCAAGATAAATTTATTGAAGTTAAGCATTCCACTATGCATTTCAATGATAAAAAACATATACGTAATTGCAAAACTAGTTGTCATAGTGAATATTATAAGCAAAGATCTTTTCTTCATTTTCCGAAATAAGTAAATTATTTTTATAAAATCGATTGGACAAGTTTGGTTTTTTTAATAACTGGTGAATCTCGTTTTTCTTTGTGAAACTTTTCAAAATGAGGGTTGAAATAAAGTCATTTCTCGTTCGGGTTGACATGAAAATGAAATAATTTTGAACCAAAAGTCAGGTTCAGCATATTTTTGTGAAAGAAAAAGAATTTGCTTTGCAACAATCGAAAAAATTTTAACAACAACTTTCTCAATATCTAGGTACTTCATGGTCTTTGAAGGAAAAATGTGCTTTGCGAGGTAAAAATTATCAATTCGATCATCGTTTAAGTGTAAAGAACATCGATAATTATTTACACACACAAATCTAAATATGTATACATTTTGATGATTTTTAAGCTATGGCCCTCAAAAGCAATAGATAAATAGTTCCACTTTAAATTAATCAAACGAAATTTTACAGTAGTTGATATCTGTCTGCTGCAGTGTACGCATCATAAGGCTCTGCCATTCCGGCTGCCGATCTAAACATTGAGGCAGTTGAAGACATATGACTTGCATACTGATGGTTTAAACTCTGACCACCAAAGTATGAGAGATCCATGCCTGGATAATACGGGTTGGCACTGTAGGAAGAATGGTGATGGTAATGATGGTGAGGGGCTGAATGATGGGCCGCCACGGCAGCTAATGAAGCCACTTGTTGTGAGGTCGTCAAATTCTCAGCTTTAACCTGCATCACGATGGACGAGGCATTGCTACTTTCTCTGTTCAAAGGTGTCCAAAAACCTCCGTTTATTGGATTATAGCCAGCGTTTGACTCGTTGGCTGGAGTGATTGTCGGACTGGGATAAGATAGATCAGTTGCACCGTTTGTTTGTAGGTTGATGGCCTCTGGGGAGTCCGAGGACATTTCTGTGAGTGGCATAAGGTGTTGTTGCTGCTGTTGGCTGTGGTGGCTGGAAGGTGGTCCTGTTGGCTGGGGAGCAGATCCCATTTGCGATGAAATGTGTTGAGACCTAGCTTGAAGAGGCTGCAATGATGGTGGAGACACACTGTCTCTAGAGACTGTAGAGGAAGGGCTGGTCTGACCTGTCCTTATTTGATTTGAAGCACTTTTAATCGACTTATTACTGATTGTTTTATTCTCGGGGGTTGAGCCATCATGGACTGGGGAAGAATTTTTTTGGGATTGCTGCTGGCGGCATTTGGCTCGTCGATTTTTAAACCAGACCTAAACAAATAATACATTTTTTACTTAAAAATACCATGAAACTCATACCTGAACTAGCTTTAAACTAGAATAATAACTTTTTTTGATTTGGACTAGCTGGTAAATCAATAATTTTTTATGCATCAGCGAAGGCCAGGGCACCTTTTTTATTAGGTGCATTACAGGGCTTTTATGGCTGGGATTTGAGGCTTTTTGATATTTTTACCAACTCAGTGTCAAAGGTTGGTGCCCAGGATTATTGAACCACCTACAGTTCAGTCCTTAGATTGAATTCCCAGCCAATTATTCTACTGTGACACCTTTTGAATACTTATGAATTTCCTTCCTAACACTTCGATTTCCACCACTGGTCTTTTAAAACCTTTC
>Ga0194133_10009478_pt1 | contig 11141 bp, 9 predicted proteins | sample TA2KigOf40mmetaG_FD_155448 | JGI IMG/M metagenome (GOLD analysis project Ga0194133, IMG submission 155448) | Freshwater microbial communities from Lake Tanganyika, Tanzania - TA2015055 Kigoma Offshore 40m | ecosystem: Environmental > Aquatic > Freshwater > Lake | place: Tanzania: Lake Tanganyika...
TTCTATCTCGCTGTCACGCAGCACCTTGGGTTTCCGAACTACGGAGACGAGTACAAGGTGATGGGGCTGGCCCCTTACGGCCAGCCGACAGAGATTGAGAAGATGAGGAAAGTAGTGCGCCTCTTGACTGATGGGCGTTTCGAACTTGATCTTGCCCACTTCCTGCACCATTCCGAGGGTGTCTCGATGGTCTGGGAGAACGGAGAGCCAACAATCGGAAAAGTTTTCTCACCAGCGCTGGAGGAACTCCTTGGCCCTGCACGAAGCAAGGAGCAGCCACTCCAGACGCATCATTGGAACATCGCCGCTTCAGCCCAGGCGATGTACGAGGAGGCCTTCTTCCATCTACTGAATCATGTACAGCGAGAAACCAGTCTTCCGGCACTAGCGCTTGCCGGCGGCTGCGCGATGAACTCTGTCGCGAACGGCAAGATACTGCAATCGACCGGTTTTAGAGACATCTATGTTCAGTCAGCTGCAGGCGATGCCGGGGGAGCAATTGGCGCTGCATTTGCGGTCTGGCATCAAGAGCTGGGGCAGCCCCGCAGCTTCGAAATGGAACACGCCTACTGGGGCCCAGAGTTTTCGAGCGATGAGATCTCTACAGTGCTGAAGACGCGCAGCGAGGATCTTGAGGGGCAATCCTGCACTGTTAGCCATGTCCCTGACCTACCCAAGCTTTGCAGCCACACTGCCAGCGCTATCGCTGAAGGAAAAGTCATCGGCTGGTTTCAGGGCAGGATGGAATGGGGTCCTCGCGCTCTTGGAAATCGTAGCATCTTGGGCGATCCACGGCGGGCCGATATGAAGGATATTCTCAATTTAAAGATCAAGCGCCGGGAATCGTTTCGTCCCTTTGCGCCTTCGATTCTGCGTGAGAGTGTAAAAGACTGGTTCGAGACGGATTACGATGTGCCGTTCATGCTTCAGGTTTTTCAGATACGGGAGAGTCGCCGTCGAGAGATCCCAGCGGTGACCCATGTCAATGGCTCCGGTCGGCTACAGACAGTAACTGAAGAACAAAACTCTCGTTATTACCGACTGATAAAGACGTTTGGCGACTTAACCGGCGTTCCGATCCTGCTCAATACGTCTTTCAACGAAAACGAGCCAGTCGTTTGTCGCCCTGAGGAAGCTCTGAGTTGTTTCTTGCGAACGAAGATGGACTTTCTGGTGCTGGGGGACTACCTGATCGAGCGACAAACTACAAGCTGACATTGCTGATGAAAATTTCAGTTATTACCGTTAGCTATAACAATGCCCAAACACTTGAGAGAGCTCTGCAATCCGTGTTCCAGCAAGATTGGTCCGACATTGAACACATTGTTATTGACGGTGGTTCATCCGATGAAAGCACCGCTATTTTGGCGGCCCTTCGTTCTCAATTGGCTCACGTGGTTAGTGAGCCCGATGATGGCATCTACGATGCCATGAACAAAGGTTTAGTGTATGCTCAAGGCGAGATCGTCTGTTTCCTAAATTCGGATGATTACTACTCAACACCTCATGTCTTGTCACAAGTAGTGACGAAAATGCAGACTCATAATTTAGACGCTTTGATAGGAGACGTGGGTTTTTTCCACAAAGCATCTCCCCAGCGCTTGGTACGTAGATATCGTTCCGATAGGTTCTCGCCAGAACGGCTAGCATGGGGCTGGATGCCAGCCCATCCGGCGCTTTTTCTGAGTAAAAAAATTATCCAGCGGGTCGGACATTTCAAAACAGACTACCGAATTGCCGGCGATTTTGAATTTATTGTGCGCGCTTTTCATGGGCATAATCTACGTTATCAGCATTTACCTGAAATACTGGTGCATATGCAAACGGGCGGCGTTAGTACTAATGGTTTGCGGTCAAAGATTTTACTCAACCAAGAAGTCCTTCGCGCTTGCCGCGAGAATGGCCTGCGTACCAATATGTTCAAGATACTCGCCAAATACCCGCTCAAAATACTGGAATTACGACAAAAATGAAGGTGCTGGTTACTGGTGCTAGTGGCTTTGTTGGTAGGGTTTTGTGTTCTGATCTAGTCTCGCATGGGCACGAGGTGGTACCTGCGGTGCGCCGGGCTTGTGGAATTGAAGGGGAGCGAATAATTATTGATGACGAGTCATTAAAGGTCGCCTTGATGGGTTGTGACAGCATCGTGCATTTGGCTGGCCGCGTCCATGTGATGCAAGACCAGGAACGAGATCCTTTGCGAGCTTTTCGAGAGGCCAACGTCGATTCTGCTCTGAAGCTAGCTAATCATGCTTTTTATTCCGGAGCTCGCCGTTTTGTGTTAATCAGCACGGTCAAGGTGAATGGCGAGGAAACGAGACGCGAAGAAAGCTTCCAACCTGATGACGAGCCTGCGCTGAGGGATCCATACGCAATTTCTAAGTGGGAGGCCGAGCAAGCACTTCGACAAATCGCCTCAGAGACTGGCATGGAGGTCGTCATCATCCGCCCTCCGCTTGTGTATGGCCCCGGCGTAAAAGCTAATTTCCGATCAATGATGCGTTGGCTCGCCCGAGGCATTCCACTTCCTCTCGCTGCGGCCACTGAAAACCGACGTAGCCTGGTCGCGCTAGATAATCTGGTGGACTTGATCGTAACCTGCCTTAAACATCCCGCCGCAGCCAACCAGACCTTCATGGTCAGTGATGGCGAAGATTTGTCTACCGCCGATCTGTTAAGACGGATGGGTGAGGCGCAAGGAACACCAGCACGCTTGTTCTACCTGCCGCTCGCAGCACTGAAGTTTGGAGCGACGCTCATCGGCAAGCAGGGTATCTACCAACGACTTTGTGGCTCACTTCAAGTCGACATCAGCAAAACAAGCCAGCTGTTGGATTGGACGCCTCCAGTTTCAGTAGATGAAGGCTTGCGGCGTGCTGCAATGCCGGTCAAGCTATGAAAAGGGTTTTTGATTTTACCTTTGCTGGTGTTGTTGCTGTGTTGTTGGCGCTACCGATCCTTGCTGTTGTCCTGATTGTCAGGCTGACTTCACCAGGTCCCGCACTTTACTGGAGCGACAGGTTAGGCCGCAACAATCGTATTTTCAAAATGCCCAAATTCCGCAGCATGCGCATCGACGCACCCGCAGTGGCAACACATCTGCTGGAAAACCCAGATCAGTGGTTGACCCCAATAGGGTCATTTCTTCGCAAAAGCAGTCTGGATGAATTACCCCAGCTCTGGAGTATCCTCAAAGGCGATATGAGTTTTGTAGGGCCAAGGCCGGCTCTGTTCAATCAAGACGATTTGATCGCCCTGCGTACTCAGCACGGAGTTCATGCGCTCGTACCCGGTCTCACAGGCTGGGCTCAGGTTAATGGCCGTGATGAGCTTCCCATCCCGACAAAAGTACAGTTCGATATTGAATATCTGCAGCGGTGCTCGCTAGCCTTCGATCTGAAAATTTTGTGGCTGACAGCCCTGAAGGTTTTAGTCAGAGATGGTGTATCACATTGAAATCGACCGAGGTAAAAAAATGGTCAATGCAGTTAAGCAAACACGATGAATAAACCTCTTTTCAAGCTCGCCATGCCGGTGTTGGGTTTACCCCGTGCGGCCAAGCGCATCGTGGTTTTGTCGGTGGATCTGGGCCTTTGTGTTTTTACCGTCTGGCTCGCGTACTGCCTTCGCTTGGGTGAATTAGTTCCGCTCTCCGGTAACGCCTTGTGGGCTATTGGCGTATCTGTTGGATTGGCTCTACCTATATTTATCGTCTCCGGTCTCTACAGAGCCATCTTCCGTTATTCCGGCTGGCCGGCCCTGCTGACTGTTGCGAGAGCGATCGGTGTCTACGGCCTCCTATACGCGTCCATCTTTACCGCCATCGGCGTTAAAGACGTCCCCCGCACCGTCGGCATCATTCAACCCATCCTCCTTCTGTTGTTTGTCGGCGCATCCCGCGCCCTCGCCCGCGTTTGGCTGGGTGACCAATACCAAAGCATCCTCAAGCGCGCCGCACGCCCCAAGGTACTAATCTACGGTGCCGGCAGAACCGGTCGTCAATTAGCTGCCGCAATGACCAATAGCCATGAAATGCAGGTGATCGGATTTCTTGATGATGACGACCGCTTGCATGGCCACGTGCTAAATGGTTTGTCAATCTACAGTCCGGGCGATTTACCTAATCTCGTGTCTACGCTGAACGTCGGTGATGTATTACTGGCGATGCCCAGCATCGGCCGCAAGCGCCGCAACGAAATTCTCAGTGATATGCGCAGCGCTCACGTGTCTGTTCGAACTTTGCCCAGCGTGACAGATCTCGCACAAGGTAAGGTCAGTATTTCTGACTTGCGCGAGCTGGATATTGACGATCTACTGGGTCGGGAGCCGGTCATTCCTAATCACATTCTGCTGTCAAAAAATATCGTCAACAAAGTCGTCTTGGTCACAGGCGCGGGCGGCTCCATAGGCAGCGAGCTCTGCCGCCAGATTCTAAGTGTGGGGCCGGGGAGTCTGCTGTTAATCGAGCAAACCGAATTCGCCCTCTACGCCATTCATCAGGAGCTGGAAGAAAAAATCCCCGACCTCAAAACCAAACTCGTCCCTCTGCTCGCATCTGTGCAAGATGACCAGCGCATGCACGAGATCATGTCCACCTGGAAGCCGGATACGGTATATCACGCCGCTGCCTATAAGCACGTGCCGCTGGTGGAGCATAACCCCGCAGAGGGTATCAAGAACAATGTGCTCGGCACCCTCAAGGCAGCGAAGGCCGCTGCTGAAAATGGCGTGTCTGATTTTGTGCTGGTCAGTACCGACAAAGCGGTACGCCCTACCAACATCATGGGCGCCAGCAAACGTCTGGCAGAGATGGTGTTGCAAGCGCTCGCAGCGAATCAACTATTGTCAAAAGCCAGTACCAAGTTCACGATGGTGAGGTTCGGTAATGTGCTGGGTTCTTCCGGCTCGGTGGTGCCAAAGTTTCGGCAGCAGATACGCGACGGCGGGCCGATCACGCTCACGCACCCGGAAATTACCCGCTACTTTATGACGGTACCTGAAGCCGCCCAGCTGGTGATTCAGGCCGGTGCGATGGCCAAGGGTGGTGATGTGTTTGTGCTGGACATGGGTGAGTCGGTAAAAATCATCGATCTGGCGCGACGGATGATTGAGCTCTCTGGCCTGACCCTGAAAGATGAGCAAAATCCTGACGGTGATATTGGTATCGAGATCACCGGTCTGCGCCCCGGAGAGAAACTCTACGAAGAACTACTGATCGGCGACAACCCCAAGCCGACCTCGCATCCGCGCATTATGAAAGCGAATGAAGATTTCATTCCATGGAGCGACTTGCAAGCCAAACTCGGTGCGCTGGAGGTGGCGCTGAATGTGAATGATGTAAGTTTGGTTCGCGCAATGATGCAACAGCTGGTGGCGGGCTACACACCAAGTGACGAGATTGTGGATTGGGTGTATCTGGAGCAGGAAGCCGAGGCGCGGGCGATAGGGTTGGCGACGTAATGTGGTTAATGCTCATTTTTTATGACGAGCAGATTCTTATTTTGATTAAGAAACGACGATGCTAAAAAAGTATATAAAATTTCAAAAACGACAAAGTGAAATACTCACCGCTTTTTAGGCCCTTACGAAATGTTTGCAAGAGATAGGCTTCCAAAAAATTACGATACGTGAATTTGGCAAGACGTATCTTGCTCAAAGCACATCAATTTTTGAGGGAATCTAAAGTTTACTAAGTTGCTATATTTTTTTACGAGTTAAGTCGCTTGTTTAAGGTGCTAAAGGTGATTCTCTTACAAAATGTTGGGCAGCAAGATTTTTAGAAAAATCGAGTTTTTGATGGATGTCAGCTATAGGTCTGGCCAGTGAAAGAAAAAATCACGAGTTCAGAATAATCCGATGGGCGATCCAGTGTGGAGACGTTTTGCTATTTTTGTCACGATTGGCGGTATTGGTTTTGCCGTTGAGGCTGTCATCTTGACTGTGGCAACCACAAAATTCGGCTTTCCCACATTAGAAACCCGCCTGATCTCCTTTCCATGCGCAGTGCTGTTAACGTGGTGGCTTAATCGCACATACAATTTCCGCTCGCAAGCTGGTGTCTTTTTGGAAGTGAGGAAGTATTTCGGGTCTCAGAGTTTTGGTGCGCTGACCAATTTAGCGGTCTTTGCCGGGTGTTGGGCCGCCTTCCCATCTCTTTCAAAATTGCCGATTCTGTTACTTGGGTTTGGGGCGCTTGCGGGCCTTGTGGTGAACTTTGTGCTGTCTCAGTGGTATGTTTTTGGTACAAAAAAGGGGGAATAATGGATTCAGAATCTGGTGTTGCATATACCGGGCATGAGAATCTGTTGGCAATGAAGCATGCGCACAATTATCATATTTTCCTTGGCGAGCTCATCCGCCGGTTTGGTGAAAGAGCTCAAACAGTAGTAGATTTTGGTGCGGGCATGGGAGCAATAGCTGAATGCGTTAAACCATGGGCGAATGAGCTAATTTGTGTGGAGCCGGATAAAACGCAGTTAGATTTTCTAAAGTCCGCTGGCTACAAAACGGAGAAAGATATCTCTCATTTGCCGTCCGAATCTGTTGATTACGTTTACACCATAAATGTACTTGAACATATAAACAATGATAAAGAAGCAATACAAAATATTTTTAACATACTGAAGTCTGGTGGTCGTCTGTTTATATATGTGCCGGCATTGCAATGGCTTTATTCCAGTATGGATGCGGCCGTTGGTCATGTCAGGCGCTACCACATGGTGGACTTAATCGCGAAAATCTCTGACGCTGGATTTATCATCAAGAGGCGGGAGTATGTGGATAGTCTGGGTGTCCCCACTACGCTAATCTATAAGCTGGTAGGGCCTTCGTGCGGCAGTATTAATGTCAGAGCGCTAATGATTTACGATCGTTTTATTTTTCCGGTCAGTCGTGTGCTTGATAGAATATTTTTCAAAATAGGTGGAAAAAACCTTCTTGTTGTTTGCGAGAAGCCATGACGACCGAACCTACAGTTGCCGTACTGATTCCCTGCTTTAACGAAGGGGCGGCGATTGCTTCCGTCGTTAAGGGTTTCAAACTCGCCTTGCCGGCCTCAGTTGTCTATGTATACGATAACAATTCGACTGATGACACGGCTGATCAGGCACTTGCCGCAGGCGCTCGTGTGCGAACAGAAATTAGGCAAGGAAAGGGAAATGTAATCGGTCGTATGTTTGCCGATATTGATGCTGATGTTTATGTCATGGTTGACGGTGATGGAACCTATGATAGTTCACAAGCGCAGCAATTAGTGGATAAGCTTCTCTCCGGCCCGTATGACATGATAAATGGAAGGAGGATAGAAACTGGAAAAGAAAATTACAGATCTGGCCATAAATTTGGCAATGTTGTTTTGACAGGGTTGGTTGGCTTTCTCTTCAAAAGTCAGTTTTCGGACATGCTCTCTGGCTACAAGCTATTTTCTCGTAGATTTGTAAAATCTTTTCCAGCTCAGTCCCAGGGATTCGAGATCGAGACTGAATTGACTGTGCACGCATTACAGATGGGCATGGCGGTTGCAGAAATCGATACTCTCTATAGTGATCGAGTAGCAGGTACTGTAAGCAAGCTGAATACGTGGCGCGATGGATTTCTTATTCTCCGGACAATCATCAAGCTTACAAAAAATGAACGCCCGTTTGAATTTTTTGGGCTGATAAGTGCTTTTCTGGCGCTGATCGCAGCAGTTTTTTTTGGACCAATTTTATTGGATTATCTCCGAACCGGGCTGGTGCCGCGTTTCCCGACTTTAATCCTCATTACTGGCACAGGAATATGTGCTGTTTTGAGCTTGCTTAGTGGGGTGCTGCTGGAGGCGACAACGCTTTCCCGACGGGAGGCGCGTCGTTTAAGATATCTGTCGATTCCTATTTTCGACGGAAAATCTACATACTCCGCTGCTGACTGAGCAGCGGCGCCAATTAAAAGAATCATGAACTGAGATAAACATACAATGACTCATTTCAGCGTCCTGCTTGCGTTAGCATCAATAATCGGAATTTCCTCGCTGATTTCCAGATTTTTGAGGCAGGAATTCGCATTATCATTTCTGCATGCGCAAATTGGAATTGTTTTTTGTCTGTACATTGGCGGTTTGCTTCAATTTCTGGAATTTACTTGTACGGTTATTCGGATCGTTGGATGGATGTCTTTTGCCCTCGTCAGCTTGCCAGCGTTTCTTGCGAACATGGAAGCGGCCAAAAAACATGCCAATCTTTTTTTATTGGTCGTAATTTCGGCGTTTTACCTGCAAACGCTGACGCCCAACTATTATTCTTTTGCCAGTGTCGATGATTACAGTCACTGGGGCTCGATATCCCGAACTATCGCTCTCTACGATCGATTTGTCATTTCAAGCGACCCTATCAGCGTAAAAGATTATCCGCCGGGCTTAGCAGTAATTCATTATTTTTATACAAGTATTGCTGGGTACCGCGACAACCTGGCTCTTTTTGCGCAAGGCGTTTTTGTCCTCTCATGCTTTGCAATTCTTTTTCTTCAATTAGACCGAGTCTCAAAAAAATTCATATCATCTTCCTTTTATCTTCTCTTGCTCACGAGTCTTTCGTTAATTTGGATTTTTTTCTTAGGTATGCACACTCTATGGGCCGACCTTCCACTGGGTTTACTATTCGGTGTGGCTTTGGTTCTCTTTTTTGCCCATGACGATCTGAATTCTGGAAGAATTTTTAAATTGGCGCCATTGGTACTTTTCATGCCACTGGTAAAGCAGATAGGTTTGATTTTTTTGATGATTGCTGTCCTGATCTTGCTCATTGATGTGGTTTTTAAGCGGGCACGATTTGCGATGCGTGAAGTCATCGTTCTATCGACCATACTTTTGTTAGGAATTGCGATCGACTTTAGCTGGAAATTCTATCTTGCGCAAAATGGAATACAGCGAACATTTCAGACAAACTTTGGAATCATTGAAATAGTAAAATCTTTCTTGCCTGAGTCCGCGACTGCTCGTCAAAAGCTAACTTTCGAGGCATTCACCCATCATTTTTTTGGGAAGATAAGCTTTACGACCTATTGGATATTGCTGACCGTCGTAAGCGCCATTGCTGTGTATAGCTCAAGTCATCCAAAAGTACGAAACTTGATGCTCGTCCGAATTGGCGCTGGCTATCTTGGGCTTACAATGTATCTAGCTCTGCTGCTTGTTTTATACATGTTCTCATTCAGTGAGTTTGAAGGCGTACGAGTAGCATCTATCGACCGATATACAAAGACATATTTACTTGGGTTGCTAATTGCATTCGGGGGATTGTTTTTTGTAAATGTAATTACTGGCGATACATGGCGTTGGAAAAAACTGTGGATTGGCGTAATGGCGCTCCTGTTTATCGCGCCAAACATCGGTAGGGTGGTGGGTGATCTGGCAAAAAGCGCCGGCGGTAAAGAATTTCGGGTGGGGGCTGCCAAGATTCGGTCTGAGGCCAGTCGGGTCGCGGCATTGACCAGCAGTGCTGCCAAGATTTATTTCATATGGTCAGGGGGGTCTAATGATGAAAGTGTCATTTTCAACTATGGCGTCTTTCCTCGATTTAGCAACAGAGGTTGTTCTAGTATTCGACCCCAAAATGTGACGATTGATGCTAACGATCCATGGAGTTGTTCGATGGACTATAAGCAGTTTGCGACTAGAGTTGCAGATTATGATTATTTGTACGTTGGCAAGATATCTGAGGAGTTGATAACTTCGTTCTTTTTGCCAATGGGTATTAATGAAATTTCCGCAGGTGAGCTTTATTCTATTTCTGGAGAGCCGGGGAACATATCTCTTGAGAAGCTCTAATTTTACGTGAGCATCCACGCTTTGGTTGGCGGGATAAACTCAGCCGGTCACAGCATCCGCCTCACTCAATGTCGACACTCGATTCCTGCCCGCCGCCTTCGCCCGATACATCGCAAGATCCGCTTGCTGCTGAATCTCCAGCATGCTTTGCTCGCTGTGTTTATTCCTGGCCACGCCGATGCTGGCGGTAATTTTTCTTGTCCCTTCGCCAATCGCTGGCATGATGGATTCGATGGAATAGCGCAGATGCTCTGCCAGCGATAAGGCATCCTCAAACGACGTATTCGGCAGGAAAATAGAAAATTCTTCGCCGCCGATACGCCCCAACCCATCGCTGCTGCGAATATTATTCGTCAGACAGTCAGCGACTGATTTCAACACCAGATCACCTGCCGCATGACCGTATGTGTCGTTGATCGATTTAAAATGATCGAGGTCAACAAATAGTACGGCATAGGGACTGTTAGTGCGCTTGGCGAGTTTGATCATGCTGTCACAAAATTCATAATACGCTCGCGCATTGAATACCCCCGTCAAGGTGTCGCGCGTGGCCATGATTTTTAATTGTTCGTTCGAATCCCGCATCCGAATAAAAAAATTAAGGGATCGATTTGCGTAGGCATAAAAGAAAGCCGCCGAGTAGATCATGCTAATGACTGCGGTTGCGAGCGCATTGGCGGAGTAGGGCGCAGCCATGTGGGGATTACCCATCACGAGCCCCACGATAATCACGACGAATACGATCGTGCCCGCCACCCGGCCTAGCAACAGATAGGCGCCGGGTATATTGGTAAATAGCCACAAGATACGCGGCTCATCACCCGGGACATAGATCATTGCCGAGGCCAGTTCCAGCAGGCTGGCGATTTCGTAGAGCCAAACCACCGGCGTAAACCACGCTTTACGGCCGCGCAGCGCAAAAAACAAAATGGTCGAGACGATCGTAAATATCGTCATCGAGCGCACATGCGCCTCTGGAATGGGTGCGTCGCCACCTTGCGCCGGGACGATGAAGCCTGCGGTCGCAATAATGCCTACCGCGAGCAAGACCATCAAAAATTTGTACTGAAATTCTCGATATTCCTCTCGCTCGGCGAAATCCACATCACCAAAAAAATACTTGCCCAAGTTCGGCATACGTGAACTCCAAAGTTACTACAGGTCAAAAATCGCAGGGATCGAAGCGACTTTCAGTATTGCTTTGCGGATACAGACTGTCAATTTGTTCTGAGCCCGCCAGGCTGTCTTTCTCCCTTCCAGCGCTTCCCCGTGGAGATCGATAGTCTCAAGATCGTTGGTCGCATTCCACAGCGCGAAATTCGTGAAGCGTTGGACTGGA
>Ga0194133_10009480_pt1 | contig 11138 bp, 6 predicted proteins | sample TA2KigOf40mmetaG_FD_155448 | JGI IMG/M metagenome (GOLD analysis project Ga0194133, IMG submission 155448) | Freshwater microbial communities from Lake Tanganyika, Tanzania - TA2015055 Kigoma Offshore 40m | ecosystem: Environmental > Aquatic > Freshwater > Lake | place: Tanzania: Lake Tanganyika...
GAGGTGGTAAGCAAAAAACCCGGGTTGAAAAGATAAAAGCCAAATAAAAAAGGGGGTGGGCGGCTTAGCTGATCTTAAATTGCTTGTAAATATAGAAAAGTCATGATATAGACCTTAAAGAAAGCATTCCTCTTCTTTGCATATGCTGAGGTCTCGCGTTTCAAAATGATAATATCTAGGTGCATTCACTGCAATTTGGCTAAAAGCCCTTAAGTGGCTAATCGATCCTTGCTAAGAGCGAGGCAGCAGTTGGAAAACAAAAAATTAAAATATCTTGCCATTGGCAAAATCTTGTAGCAACTTTGTCTGTGCTTCTGTGTCAAGAGCATGAGCTAGAGACGGGCCCTGGCTGGGCCTGACTTGATCATTCTTCTGACCAGCAGTAAATAAGGGGCCTTCCCAGCTTTGACCGGGATATTTTTCAACCCAATCCCGATGAGACTTTTTTGTACCAAAGGTAACAAAGTTAGAAAATTTGAGATTTCTGGGGAAAGTTTTGGGATCCAACCCGAGTCAAAAAATTTTGTCCCAGACCCAGCACCAGCATGAACTCTATGCAACTGAACTAAATTAAAGCAATTTTTAGAGTGTAAACACCGTTACCATTGTGATGATTTTGAAGAAAAGGTGTGCGGAACTGATGGCTTAGTCTATGATGGCAAGTGCAAGTTGATGGTCACATCCTGTATGTTTCCTGAAATGAATCTCCAAGTTACTGATGACAACAAATGTGATGAAAATTTCAGTAATCATTCCAGATATACGATTTTAACTTGATTTAAAATGAATTTTCACATCTAATAGTCACATTGGTTGGAGGAAATGGCCCACATGAAGGAAATGTTTATGCCAGGAATCCAATAACTGGAATATTTGGTCCTGTTTGTGATGATGCTTGGGATATTAGAAGTGTACGTATTACAATTTTTTTAATGAGTTGTAGAAAAAGCTCGAACGTACACCCTAAAGTTTACAACGTCTCAATGGAACCTGACAATAAATGCAATACAATACAACAATAAACCATTATTCAAAAACCCCTTTGATAAGGGATTAGGTATCATAACAAAGCGCAGTCTGCACCAAGTAACTACATGCAAGTTTGCTCTTTGACCACAAGTCCAAGCCGCTTTATAAATCCTCAATTAGGTTAACTAGCCAAGTTGAGAATGTCCTTACCTGCTTGGAGTGTACCTTTGTGATCATTGTGCCTCTTCTCCAAGGCTTAACTTAAGGATCCAATCTTGCGTAATGGCAGAGATCATCCTGTATCTTATCGTAGTGGACACTCAATTTGAGTTCTTTACTTCTTGATATTTTAATGTAAACAGTCAATTCACATTGGATTCACATCAAAGTCATTTCAAACAAGCTAACATTTTAGTCACTCAACTTCCTTATACTTCAAGTCATTTCAAAACAGGCCGTCATTATGGTTTTCATTCCCACGTCTTGTTGGTCTTTGTCGCAAACATTTTTACCCTCTTCAATTTTGCCCTTTCTTTTTTGGCTCCCGTTTTGTATGTAAAGCCCTTTTCTTTATTGGGCATTAAGGTCATCACTGGCTTTCATCTTGATTCTTCAGACCACAGCATCAGACTCGTTTATATGTGTATTAAACAAATAAGGCTATCCTTATGTCAGTTGAAAGAAAAAGGGATGCAGCTTTTGGTATTTGAGTCATTTATATTCATGATATTTTCAGGCTTATGTTGTTTGCAAACTGCTCAGCTATCAAGGAGTCCTAAAATACTCCCTAGAGTCTTATTTTGGACCAGTGACTCCCTTGTTTTCTTATGATGACATCAAATGTGATGGATCAGAAGCTCAGTTTGATGATTGTTTACATGTGGTATTCTAAAAACTGAACCCACAAAATCTAAATTGAATTTTTGATCACAATTTTTTCAGGAATATTCTGACTGTGGTCCACTTGAAAGTGCTGGAGTTGTATGTGATGATGGATCCTTAACCATATCACCAAATAACAATCAGGTGATTTGCCAAGTGTAAAAAAATATACAAAGAGAGTCATTTCTAACCTTTCATGTTTTTAGACTCATCAATCAGTCAAAGTGGCAGCAACAGAAGACAGCATCTTCTTGTATTAAATCATATTTTTGCATACCATTAAAGGGGAAAAAGCTCTTTTATTTTCACATCATTTGAGATTTTTAGATGCACAATCAAATATAAAAACTATGCCTTAAAAATTATAATTTGTTTAACAAAAGTTTTGCTCAAGGCTTAAAGAAAAGACAAAGTTGGTTCAGTTTTCTTCCTTTAAAGCTATTGTTTTGATGATGAAAGATCTTATAGACAAGTTTTCCTCAACTGTCCATCCAAAAGTTGCTTATCATTTAGAACCTTAGCAAAACTTAGCATTCCTTAAGTTTTATCACCAAACTTCACTAATTTTGTAGCAAACCAGAAAAGTTAAAGAATTAGGATTTTTTAAATCTTACAAAGTGCGCCTTGCAAATTTTTTTGCTTATTAGAGACACACTGTTTAGAATGGGAATCATTTGGTATTTTGTTTGGCAACCCGGAGTCAAAGGTTACCTGGAGCCCCCAGGCTTCAAACCCTGGACCCTGAGATTCACAGCCTGATGCCAAAGCGACCGTGTATATTGTTTGTCATTATTAAGGCACACTGTTAGTGGTCATTCGCTCTGTATGGTATCACCCAGGGAAAGAGTCAAACTCGAGTCAACCGAATGGACCTCTGGCACGAAAGCCATAGACCACCAAGAATCCTATTTGTAATTGTCATTTTTTATGCTGCTATTATGTGCTCTTTTGATGATTTTAAGCAACCTTGGGTCAAAGTTTGGCGCCTGAGATTGAGCCACGGACAGTTCAAACCCTTAGATCTAATATGCACCTGAGTGATGCACCCTCAGGCTTAATTACATCAAATGATGTGCAACAACACTATACAACCACATCTATTCGACAAAGTTTGACTGTATAGCCAGCTCACGTTATCAGGATCCCCATGTTAACATCATCATGGACTTCCTTAGCAACAGAAGTTTCCAAGTCCAAATAGATGACACTAGGTCTACAAATAAAAACCTAAAAGTTGGATGTGTACAGGGTTCCATTTTGGGACCCCGCTTGTTCACGCTCTATACAAGGAAGATTTGTGAAATACTTGGAAATGATCTTCAGGTAGTGGCGTACGCCGATGATACGTACGTATCCATAGCAGGAGATACAGTTGAAGAGATCAGCCAAAAACTTGAGAGAACTATGGAAATTCACAATAACTACCTTACCTCGATCGGCATGAAGACAAACGTTGCAAAGACTGAACTTATCTACTTTAGCAGGAAAAAGCTGTCGCAAAAGCCAATCCTCTCTGTTGCGGGTGAGATGGTAACACCTTCTGAAAACATGAAAATATTAGGCCTAAAATTCCATGAAAATTTATGCTGGACCTTACATTTCGAAACAGTTAAAAAGAAGGCCAAAATTGTTTTCAATAAGCTGAAATACCTCCGAAGACTCATCGACCTGGAAAGTATGAAGAAGGTGCTCACAACGCACTATTTTGGAATGGTTTATTATGCCAGCCAAGTATGGCTAAATGAACTTACGACAAGCCGGCAGTGGAAACTCATAAATTCACTCCATTATAAGGCGCTGAGAACAGTAATTGGTGATTTTAGAAATCAAACATCAAGAAATGTCTTAAACAGAATACTAAAGAGGGCCACACCATCCCAGTGGATGCTATATTCCAACGCTAAAATTGCTATCTCTCTTTTCACGGATGAAAATGGACCTCCATTATCTCACAAGATTAGAAACAACGCTTACCTGAACAACCGCAAACCAGGGTTAGCCACTTTCATGGACTCATCCAGGCTGAAGATTGGACGCAACTCCCTACAAAATCGGTTGAAAATGATGACGTCAGTGAAATTTAAATGGACCACTGGAATAAACAAACATGCACTAAGAGTTGCTTTAAAAACTACATTTTTTAAGAACTAACAAAGATATATCATTATCCGCATCAATTTGACAAGAACTTATTAGATTTTTCAAAATTTTTGATTTGCATATTATTTCTGTTTTAAATTGTGTCATTGTACAGTTTAACGGCTCAGAGCTTTATAGCTCTGAGCCGTATAGCTCTTAAAAAGTTTGGAAACGATGTTTTTATCCGATGGAGCTCTGAAAAATATAAATATAAATATAAAATCTTAAGCTTATAGATTTGTCAAAAAAGCTGGGCTTTCCTACATTTTGTGCGTTAATGTAGATATTAGTTTTCAAATCATTTAGAATGGATTTAACTTCTTGGGCTGAGAACATTTTCACCACTGTCAAAGAAACAGTAAATGAAGACCACTGGCGTGGAGCTGCACAGTTACACAGGGTGTCAATTACTGATCTTTAGATACAGTTTGAGCAGTCCTCGATTACTGTTCTTATGGCCTTGAAATGGACAGATTAAAGTAGAGACCAATTTTTTAACTTGAGTTCTTGCATGGATCATTCAGACTGGGGCTCCGAAGAAGGTTATCGGAAAGTAAAAAGCAATGCTTTGTTATGAATTTTCAAATCAAAACTAGTCTTTAGAGGTAGTATCATGCTTTGCTTACTGCTTTAGGGGTATGTTCTGACCATGACTGAATGTAATCCCTAGCCCTATCATACTACTTTCTGTTTTAATACCTACATTGATTTCAAGTGAAATTTTTAGAGTGTTATTTCTTTTTTGATCTATTGACCACCATTCCAAAGGATTCCAGAAGGTTAAAGTATTTCATGAAGGTTCTCTCAGTTTTAAGTGTCCATTCTTCATCACTTTCACCTTTAATGGTAACATATAATATTCGTCATCAGTATAAGTGATTAGGTCTGTCTTATTGTCCTTTAAGATGGTTTCAAGGTTCTGCCATAGACAGAGAAAAGATGCATGACTAAAACTAAAAATGCTCATGGTGTTACAAAAGCACTTTTTTAAGATTAGAAGTCTTATAGATGAGCGAGCTTGAAGCGATTGAGTTTAGAAATGTGGCTAAGGGTAGGGAAAAATATTATTCAAGCCTCGTCTTGCGCCTTTAATAGCTCCCACAAAATTGAAGCTACAGAAAAGTTTATAAAATAACATTTGTAGATAAACGCTTGGACAATAAATTTTATTTTTTTAACTTTTGAATTGTGGAAGCTGTTAAAGATGTTAGACCAAAGTTGAATTATTTTTTGATGTCTGTCTGTCCGTTCATCACTTATAAGGCTCCCTCAGTTTAATAGGTAAAGAGCTAATTTTTTGCATGAAGATAGCTTGAACCCTTATCTAAAAAGTTACCAACCAGATTTTTTGAAATTTTGTCTAGAAGCTGAGATATGAGGGTTTTCCTAGACCCCAAGATGAAAAAATGAGGAAAAAAATGTATTTTTTTACTTTCTTCCTCTCTTTTTGAAAGCTGCCACAATTTTAAAGCTAGAAGGTTTAAATTTTGCACTAGTTCCCAAGCTTTTTCATTTTTCATCTTTTTTTGTTATATCCCTATTTATTTTTGTCACTTCTTAAACAATCTGCCATGGTCTAGTGCCTATTGTCCAGATACAAAGAGACATAGCAAAGAATTTGGATGATAAAAAACATACCCTTGTGTATTCCAGTGACCTTTCTGCAGCTTTCGATCTGTTAAGAAAAAAGACCTTTTTCCACACTCTGAAGGGTGTCCTGGACAAAGACATCATGAATATCATCGTGGATTTTTTATCTGAAAGGAAAATGCAAGTCCAAATTGAAGGAATCTCCTTTACGCTAAGAAATGTAGATTATGGCTGTGAACAGGGGTCAGTTTTAGTGCCAAGACTCTTTAACCTTTACATGAGGAATGTAACTCAACATGCACTGGGTAATGCAACAACAACGTACGCTTACGATACCTTTGTTTGTAGTCAATGGAGACAGGCTTGAAAATCTAATTGCCAAAACTGAAGAATGCATGGAATCACATCTGAATTTTCTAAACAATCAAGGAATGGTTTCAAATATTGAGAAGACAGAAGCAATCATATTTGGATATGACAAACCTGTGGAAATAAGGATTGGAACTAGATCTTTTAAAACTGGAAAAGACATGAAAGTGTTAAGTGTTGTGTTCGACAATAAGTTCTCATGGACGCCCCAAGTTGACAATGCGATAAAAAGGCGAAGAAACTCAACTCAGCTTTGTGTTTTATACATACTAAACTAACACTTGAACAGGTCATGAAAGTTTTAACTAGTCAATTTTACTCAATGTGTTTCTACGGTTGTGCTGCTTGGCTATTTGAACTAACCTGTTTTAAAGATGTCAGGAGACTAAACTCTGTTCATTTTAGGTCATTGAGGATTGCCACCAGAGATTTTAAGAGAACGCAGCACAGATCCGACCTTGATCGACTTGGGAGAGCCCGACCCTCAACTTGGGCAAAGTATCTGACGACATCGCTGACCATTAAAACAATACGTGATGGCTTCCCAGTGATACTGAAAGAGAACATGATGAGGAACTCATCAGTTGTGCAACACAAACCTGGGAGACTTAAATTTTTTGACGGATCCACTGCAAGGATTGGAAGCCAAATGATTGACAACAGACTTACCCATATGAATTCCCTGCATTTTGACTGGCTTGATGGACTCAGTGATGACAGACTAAGGCAAAATCTGACGAGGAATTTTAAAAATGGCACCCCGCATTGGCGAGGAGGGTTTTCCCCTGGGTGGGGCAATTCTTCTTCTTAAAGCTCAGTTTTTCCCTCCTGCATCTAATTTGCCAATGTGGGATCTTCAAGTCCCCTGTGCCATTGCACAATCAAATTTATTTTAAAAACTGACAAACCTACGACATTTTTAAAAAAACAAGCCAAAGAGTTTGATTGTGCCTGACAGGCTCATGACAATCCATATTTAATGCGCTGTATAATTTTGCGAAAGAGCCTAATAAATGCTTTCCAGCAGGCCGGGGCTCAATATACCCAGTGTCAGGAAACTTATTCTTTTAATTTTAATTCAATTCATATTCTTTTTTATTCATTAATTATTAATTAAAAACATTTTTATTATAATTATTCATTTAGTAATTATCATGAATCGCTGGCTCGTGGGTTTGGCATTTTTCTCCTTAGCAAAAAATTCCTGTCTACTTAATTAAGATGTCATAACAAACAAGTAATGCTCTAACAAAAAAGCTTGAAATAAAGAATCATCTTTTTGTGTTTACTACAAAATTTTACAAGACACAAGGTACACTCTTTTAAGAAAAGGAGTCACAAATTTTCATCAAAGGCAAGAGGATTATTCAGCCTGAAAGCCTGAAAATGAAAAAGTCAGAAACACATCATGGCAAGACAAATCCAGAACAACTTTTTCATTGAAAGCAATGAACGACAGAAGACCATTTTTTTTATTTGAAAGATTAAATCATCTTGCAGCTTTTTAGGCATCAAAGACAAATTGTGATAAAAATAATTTATGGAATGAAATAAAGTGTGCATTTCTTCATTTGTCAGGCCAGTCGAAAGGAATCGTCTTAGAGAAGTTCAGCCAATCTTCTTACAGCATCACTTTAAAGAATCTTAGTCTTTGTGGGAATTTGGAATGAAAAGTTGATTGTTCAATCATTTTTAGTATCAGTATCAACAAGACAAAAAGAGAAGTTAACTAGCTAGAGATGGGCCCTGACCCGACCCGGGCATACTTTTGACCCGCAGTGAAAAAGAGGCCGACCCACCTTTGACCCGGGTACCTTTTGACCTTTCCCAAAGAGATTTTTTGACATGAAGGGAAAATATTTGAAAAATTTGATGTTTTTAGGGGAAATTTTCCAAACCCAAACAATAGATAGCTGACCTGACCCGACCCGGGTCAAAATCACTACATCTAATTCTCACTTATATTGCAAACCTGAGTCACAGACTGACACTACCTTCATTTTAAAATATCACAATAAAAATATTGTAATTTCATTAAACTATCCTTTGTGTTTTTCATTCTTATAATCAAGTTTAGAGACTTTTAAGAATAAAGACTAAGTGTGCCTCTCAGCAGCGTGATCCCACTCTCTACATATAAGATATGGTCCAAAAATCGAAGCTTTCTATTTCTGACTCATCATCTTACAATTACTGTTTAACAATTGCAGACATTGCAAGAATTTTTCGTGTTGAGGCACGTAACATTAGTTATATTTGAAAGAACAACTTTTTTCTATTCTTGATTCCATTTATGATGTAAGTTTTTGTGGAAGTCAAGTGACAAGAGTGAACATAACTGAAGGCTTGTGGGGAGTGAGTTCAAACTTCTATCTTGAGTTGTAAAAAATACTTATAAGATAGTATTGTATAATGTGCTGAATTCAAGCTCTTTTCTTTATTTTGCTTTAAAGATATTCATGTTTGGTTTCTTTCACATTCCCGCTGAACTCATTTCGAGAAGGGCTCACACCAGGTCTCTCATCCCCATACCTTTTGATACCATTTCAACACAAGGCATACTCGATCCTCCAATCAGTTAGTTCACAATTGGTCCCACATCAAATCCGAGTCTCTCCAAAATAAAGGGCTGCCGTTCTTTAAATAAACAGAACATTATAGAATCTTTTCTTGATTGGGGAGGTCATCACTTGGTTTCCACACACACTCTCATCCCAGGGCACACTCAGACACCAGCATTGTACTTGCTAATAGGTCATCCAGCCTAAATGCTAAAAGGGAGCAAGTCGTTACTTGACATGAAAAATAGCACAAGAATCAATTACTGCGTCCTGGCCTGCTTCATGGGAGAGATGGTTTTCCCCTGGGTAGGGGCTATTGAATGAAAGAAAATCCCAGTATTCCATCTATAAGTGAACACCCATGATTTCAAAGTCCCCTGAGGCGAACTGCAGTCAAGAAAGGTCGAGAGGCCTGTGTAGAAAATGACTCTGACAAAGTTATTTATAATATATTTCATAGATGTTATAAAAATGTTAGAGTCAATAAAAGATCACCAATACAAGAATCCAAAGAAAATTTTCAAAGTTGATTATGTCATAATTGAATGGAAATAAGGTTACAATATTTAGACTCAGAACGTTAACTGTCAATTAATCAATATAACATGGGAAATTTACCAATCAACTAATGATTCCTCTTCTGACACATGCCAAGGACAGAAATTAATGTTTATCGTAGAGAAAATTTATATTTCATAGGATCAAAAATAATCCCAAAACATTGAAAAAAATGGGTCTTAAAATAAAAAAATTAAGTAGACTGGCATTTTTTGCTACTGGGAAAAATGCCAAACCCACCAGCAAGCGATTCATAATAATTTGTAATTTAATGCTTAATTATAAGGCTTGCTGGGTGATAGCCAGCTATTCTAGCTACTGAAGGTTAGCAGATGGGACGACGACAATTTTATTGCTTACCTAACCTAACCTAACCAACCCCCTAACCTAGACCTGCGGGGCTACCTAACCCTCCAGGGCTACCTAATACATCATCGTCGTTATCGTTTTGCCTACTACGGTAGTAGGCAAAACGTCGTAGGCAAAATGACAGTTGTCAAAATGGCAGTAACCTTGACAAGCGTGATGTAACGTTGGCGCGCAAAATTGATTGTTAGCATAGCCTAGCTGGATGACGTCAGTTGCTCTTTCCACTTGAATATCTCAAGTTCTAGACATCAGATCAAAAAACTTACAAAACATAAAAGAAGCACAATGAATTTAGACGTCCAAAAATCTAAAAATATGCTCAATAGCTCAATAATTCATGGAGAAAAGTGCAAAAAATTAAAGCTAGCCCCCTGATCAAAATTTTGAAAAAAAATCCTTCATTTTTTAGATATTTCCATAAGCTATCCAAATATCCAAAAATATTCCAAAAACCTTAAAAAGTGAAAAATGAGATAGATTTTGAAATTTACAAATCTGAACCACATTGGATCCCTATACAAAAAAAGACGACGGACGGACATCCACTAAAAAGCACTAGCCCTTATGAAATTTCTAAACTCGCCGCTCGCTTCGCTCGCTGGCGGATAAAAATAATATAAATTTCAGTACTGGAAATTTCTGGGTGATAGCCAGCTATTCTAGCCACTGAACGTTAGCAGATTGGTTAAAGAAATGAGAAAAATAAGTAGGCTAACTGAAAAAAAGAAAAAGGAAAAAGCTTGGGGTCTAAAAAAAACCTCTTCACTGGCTTTGTACTTGATTTTAGAGGACTAAAGTAGCATTTTCATCCACGTTTTTTTTAAGTTTGAAGTCTAGAAAAACCTCCATACTGGCTTTGTGCTTGATTTTAGAGTAAAGTGTATTGAAAGTAATATTTAAGTATTGGTTTAAGCTTAGCTGTCTTCATGCAAAATTTGAAAATTTGATCTCTCTAACTCTAAAATTGTGGGAGCTATTAAAGATGGAGGATAAAAGTCTGAAAAATAAGTAAGTTTTTTTATTGCTGTGACACTTGTATTTGAAAGCCCTGTTTTACAAACTCTGCTAGCACATTGACAACAAGATGGTTGTTAGGTTGTTACTAACTATTGAAGCATTGTAAGTTACTCTGATATATTGCAATAAAAAATCTGGCCTTGCAAGTCGCAACTCTGCTTTTCCATAATTCGATGAATTTAATGTTTCTTTTAATACATTTTATTTTACCTATTTGGATGTTGTACTGCAAAAATATAATACATCTTTTCTCATAATGGACTCTTTAAAAAATGATTTTACATAGTAACATAAAATATGATAAATCTTTGTGAAACCAAGGCTCTTGTCAACTTTTCTTTTGAATTCGAGGACTTTTGCTTTGAGTTTTCTTCAAAAGATACCAACTTGAAGAGAGAAGCTCTTAAAGAAAAAAGCAGGGCTCAGTACAAGAATTTGATAACTGTTACTTGGACGCACAAAAATGGAGAATGTGAGATTTTTTTTATCTATTAACATAAAATAATTTACTTTTTCGTTTAGATAAAATTAAAGTTTTTATGTGAAGATTTTCAAGCCGTACTAACCAACGCATGGTTTTGAATTAAAAAGCCGAAAAAAATACTTTTTTTAAGTACATTCCAACTTGAAAAACTATAAACAATTTTAATCTCATTGATATACTATATATTTCAATAAACAGAC